>WNFO01004584.1_pt1 | contig 14643 bp, 21 predicted proteins | sample 5400251 | NCBI WGS metagenome assembly WNFO01 (sample SAMN13153354, study PRJNA577476) | soil metagenome | isolation source: 100 cm saprolite under Madrone tree | place: USA:California | collected 2016-06-14 | reverse complement strand
GTCTTTCACATTTCTCAGGTCTCGCCTTCACTCGGGATATGACGCCGATGACGTCTACTCGACCTTTAGCAGTAAGTTCTGATGGTTACGGTAATGAAAATTTATCGACACTTGTACCTCAATACCTCAAACATTCGGCGCAGCGTCCTGAAAATTGCTTGTTCCTTTAAGCGATCAGTTCTATGACTCCCGTGTCGCCGTTCTCCATTGCTGTTGTTGGAGCCGGCCTTGGCGGCCTTGTTCTTGCGTGGGTATTCTAGCTGCAAGGTGTCACAGTGTCCGTCTTCGAACGCAAGTCTACGTCAGCATTTCACGAACTCGGGGACTTCCTCGCCATGGACCCCGAATTCGGGCAGTATGCATTGGAGACTGCGCAACAGACCGCGCATCCAAGGGGCGAAGAACGGAAAGTAATGGACAAGCATGGCACAGTGAGGACCTCCCACCGCCCACTTCTGAAGGTCTCACATCGCAGGGATGAGCAAGACCCTTCCGCCGCAGCGTCGGAGTGCCCCGGATGCACGACGAATCCCTTAGCACCGGGAGCACCAATGAACGCGTGCAACTTAGTGCTCATCCCTCGAAGTGCCGTTGCACAGCAGTGCGCGTACCTTCCTCTTTTGCAGTGGCGTCGAACGTACCGAGAGGCACGTATGTTATACCCATATAAGTCGGCTGTGCAAGCGACACAAGCCTACGCGGATCTATGCCTCGCGCTTGCCAAGGCGAAGACACTTGAGCACGTGCGGGAGTACGAGACTGCGATGCAGGAGCGCACAAACGAAGAAAGGGAGGTGGCGATGCAGTTCCCGGAAAAATATTGGAGAGATAGCTCACCTGTGGCGAAGGTGAAGCAGCGGATTATTGTAGTAGGTGCATGATTATTGAGCTGGAGTGTGTACAGTATTTCTCAAGTTGTCGTCGCAATAGGGTACGTACCAAAACAAATGGTCGATATATATTATCGCCGAGTATAAGTTACTACCGGTCCACATGCAACTGGCCCTTAATAACCCAGGGGGTATCGTACCACATCCGCTTCTCAAACAATAGGTACTCAACAATATGTTTCGGTTCGACCGTTGATGCGACCCCGCGTCTGGTCAGCGCCTGCATCGTGTCGAAGCGTGCAAGCACATTCACATAAAGGGAATTGCCCGTGCGAATTGGTTGCAGACCAAGGTGTCCTTCCACGGTGCGAATACTAATGATACGCACAGGCGAAGGCTGTGAAACGAGCCGCCACCTGTACACAGCCGGTCTCCCGACGGGATGAAGATTGCGTAACTTCCTTGAAGAGGATTTGGCATACTCATGTGTCGTCAACGAGGTAAGCGTTTTGGAATCACCTCTGAGGACAGAGTAAGCGGAGGTGAGGACAATGTGAGAATGAGATGAAATTCACTCGGCGATGGCGTTGTTTACACGCCTGTAATTTTCGAGAAGGGTGGCACGCAATGGTGCTACCCAGGCGCTATCTTTTGTGGATTGGGTCTGGAAAATCTGGAAAGAACGCGCGGATGATATATCCCTTCCAGGAAGCGCGTTTTCTTGGACAAGTTTGCGCATGCTGAAATTAGTTAGCACATCTGATTCCTTTGGGAAAAGAAGGGCGGAGGCGTGCCGGAGCGGGATGGCACAAAACAGTACTATGTAAAGTAGTGGCAATTCTCCAGGAACCGGGGACTGGACAGATAGAGAAAAGGAGTCACACCTCGAAATGTTCTTTAATGTATTTAAGAAGTTGTCTCGGAGCAAAGCGATGTGATCACGGAGTGTGGCGTTTTCAGCCCGTGCAGGAAAGGACGGAATATGGACGTCTGTTGGCACCAGTTAGCGTTTGGCCCCAAAAACACACAACAATCGTCACACACCTAGTGTTTCCAAAGGGAGAGACCACATGTCAATGAATGACTCGCCATCACGGACAGCACGATGAAGCCGGGCCAACGCATCCTCCTCAGATTCCAGTGATTTTGAATGTTTCGAAGCTGGCATCGTGGCCATTCCTCGTTTTATGACTTGGGAAAATGCTGGCGCGGGGGAGGGGGTGGGTTTAAGGTAAGGCAAAGACGCAGACGGATTAGACAATGACCATATTAGCGACGAGAGCATTGCTCCTCGATGCACTGGAGGAACGGGCAGCATTTGTTGTCCTACACGCAAGACTTGCGTAGAATATTGAGTTACTCTCGCTGCCATGCTTAGGACTTGCCAGTGATGGGCTCGGATTTGGTGTATTTGCAGGGGTGCTCGAGCGCACGTGATATGTTCACACGGTCTGATTTTTACTCTGGCATTCGCGTCGCTCGGCTTCTTCACTCGCTCTCTGTCGTCATCAGCATCAACCCCAATGCCTGTGAGTCCCTCACCGTTTCGTAGTCAGTACAGAAGTCCAATGTACGTTTATTTAGCGTCAGTCTCGTTCTCGTTCTCGCCCTACGACTTCTCGTCCGGCGCCTGCACCGTCCAGCGCACCTTCGCGTGGCGCTTCCACAGCGGCCTATCCTACCCAGCAGGCTCATTCAACCCCTGCGCCACCTGCGCCAACCTCGGCCCCTACGCAAGCCAAGACCTCCTCTGGTCCTGGTCTACTTGGGCAGATGGCTGCCACCGCGGGCTCCGTCGCTGTCGGATCAACTATTGGCCACGGCATCTCGTCGATGCTTTTCGGCGGCCGCTCCGAGTCTGCTCCTGGCCGACTTGCCCAGCTGTTCGTGGTACCTCGAACAGCTCAAGGCTGTAAGCTTTCACTCTTGCGATTCATGTGTTGATTCTCAGTAATCTTTGTTGTAGTGCCAGGCAGCCGCTTCCCAATACTGATCGGAGTCGGGTTTGGATCCACTTTTCTTCACCGAACCGGGACGTCTTAGTTTGTGAAGGCTTTCATACATGAATCAACATTCATCCCAGCTCGATGTCTCTGTAAGCGCTGCAGTAGCCCTCGGATAACATATAAGATGCTCTGCTATGCTCTGTCCATCCTTGAAACCTGAGTATTGGGTATTCAATTCCACTCTGCTGATATCTGGCACTGGAATGGAGCTCCAATGTCTGATTTTCCCTTGACCGCCACTATTACTGTAATGCGCCGCCCAGACTTGCCACTCCACCGCCTTGGTTATCCTATGCGATTTTTCCTTCAGTCACACTTCGCCGGTTGATGTAATCAGCTGCGTGATTTGCGTCTGGTTAGATTAAGGACCATGACGTGGCCAGTCGGCGTCCTCGGCGGTTATCTGAGTGGGTCAGCCCGTAATCCGACTACCGACTAGAGACTAGAAGCTGCCATGGCATTGGTCAGCGATAGATTCATGTTTTACGATGGCACGCTACATTTGATGGTCAGAGTCATAATCGTCGGTTGCACTAAATAAAAAAGTTCGTAACGAGGGCCAACGTCCAATGACGTAGTTGCTATTCATCACACCAGGGAACAATATTAATGTGACGGAGCCTGGGCCCCCTGGCTCTGGTTCTATGAGAAAATTTGTCTTCGTGTTAAACATTTATGGCCTTTTCACCCTTTCTCCATGTCAAGGGTGTTTCTTGAAACAATAACAATAACAGTACAAGATGGGGTTACCCGGATATACATTAAACAGAATTTAATGATACTCTGCTTGGCTTTAGAGTACCTTCCTGGTTGCCTCCGCACCCCGAGTTTCCTAAGGACGAATAGGTCCCGGAGGCTCGGAGTTGGCGTCAACCCCTACTTTAATTTGTCATTGTGATTACTGTGCGGCACCTGTGCATGTTACCCTCCTCAAGTTGGCCATGTCCCGGTTTATTAAGAGAAAAATGGATCCGTGGAATACTGTAACCTACGTTGGGACATCAAGTTTGCCTGCATTGATCTACCCAAATACTTGAGCTTGTCGTTGAGTCGGCGGCCCGTTTCCTTACGGATATACTGTACAATATCACCCCATCCGGGGTCGTTGAATGCCTAGTCGATGACCGATGAGTCATCAAAGCGAAAGATATGGTCGCAACACGTATCTATAATCTATATGAAGTACTGTAACGAAAACTAAGTTACGCGCCACCCTAAAAAGGTACAGGGCAGAGTGTGGCATTCTTAAACGCCTGGGGGTCTTGCTCACTTTCTGGAACTATTTCGCCCGAAGGGTACAAGGGGAGTGTGGGGTGGAGGGGCCTGATTTGGAACTTACGACGGGCCGAGAGAGCACACTCCCCAGTGCCAAGGTCCAGGAAGACGTCTTCATACTGATGCTCCGAACATCAGTGTCAGTTCATGAAACGTTCCGCTACGTACGTACTCTTATGGGCGGTGGAGCAAAAGATGAAAGCTAACCCACACACGTGCGGGTCATCATTTAAGTTGCATGGGCGTTGCCGACATCGGCTAGCCCTCACAAGTAGGACCCTGATTATTTTTCGGGGGGTTTTTTTTCTCGTAAGTAGGTAGTATTTTGATAACCCTTTCATAAGTGCGATTATTATATAATCACAGGTTATCTTCCTCATAGGATGATTCCAATACTGTATCCCCAAAATTTTGCTGAAATTATCTTAAAATCTCTCTTTCTTAGATCGCATAAATGCAGGATGGCTGGCCAAGTCTGCTTTGCATGATGTAGACACGAGCTTCTTATGCCTCCTTGCTTTGCCAGTGGTATCGTGGGAATTCAGCTCTGGGTGTATCATGATCATCGATTGGAGTTCGTCGAAATTTGAATATGCTTGTTGGTTGCCGACTCAGAGGCCATTAGGAGGAACTGAAGTTTCATCACAAGCCATACTACTACTGCCAGTGTACCTGACAAAGTAGTCTTGTGGCACTCGTTATCACTCATCAGCACCCCAATGAAATTTGCCAGGTATCACTTCTGCACCCTCATTCTGTTGTGGAGTCTCATTTTTTTTATAACGAAGATATCTGGACGGCGCGCAGGTGAAGTTCACGTTTCGATCCCTTGGGATGGTGTTCTGCTCACGCGCCATAACATTTTGTCCAAGGCACCAGAATGGAAGTGCGCATATATGTACGTATTTTTGTAGCAGTCCCTTCAAATGCCCTGTGTTTTGATGGTCGTGTGACAGCGACTACCGTGGCTTAAAGAAGCGAATCACGGCTATAAGAGGAGCCCAAAGGGACACTGGAAGCCGCGTGTATGTGTCATCGGAAAGCGATACTGATCATTTCCCGCCGAGAGATTCTTGGGCATCAATGCATCGCAGTGACGGACAAGAAATCACAGATGAAGGCCACGAAGCCGATGGCGAGACCAATGCACGCAACGGAAGGCATGGACGCCCAACCGATGTGAATAGTCGCGCCGACTCGATCGAGCTAATGGAGCTGAAGAGACGAGTGGATGCTCATAGCAAAGTAGATAAGGGCGTACTTCTTTTATCCACGTATTAATTATCTCTCTTCAGGTGACGACCTCTGCATCTCCAGAAACTACTTCTGCCCAGCAATTCCTGACGTCCCCCGGGCAAGGCGTTGCCTCCTCGCAGACGCCAGAAACCAAGCAGTCAGCGCTGCCCCCGCCCAAACCAAGACCAGTGGACGGTCTGCGCCGACGCACCACTGCACGTTGTGATTATACCTCCTGTCTATCTCCGTGATCATGCTTAACTGTGGCCTGCTTTTTCTCCTAGTCATTCCCTCTCGTTCCGTGACGTCATTTCCGTCCACACACCCACCCACATTCGCCGAGGTTCTTGAATCCCTGTCGCCTATCCAGCTAGAATTCTTCAAGAAGCTCAATGTGGAACTGTCTAAGGTTGAGTCTTTCTTTATCGAGAGAGAAACCGAAGCTCGTGAGCGCAGCATGCAACTTCGGGACCAACTCGAGGAGTTGAAAGATCACCGGCGTCTATTCCATGTGGCTTGGACATTCATTTCTTCACTTGCATGCTACTGACTAGAAATTTTCTCCGACAAAGGAAGCACACCCAGACTCTCAAGCAGCTCTTCCCTTTCTTCCATCTTCAGGGTCAAAGACCTCGACGCTGATGAGCTACGTGCTCCGCCTCTTACATCGGTCCACTCATACGAAAAATAAAGTACACAATGCCGATGCACCAAGAGGGTTCCCTGCACATCATCTGTCAGGTGGGGCAACTCTCGATCCGGACGAGTATCTACAAGCACGCAAGAAACTCAAGCGGGCTGTATCGGAGCATTACCATGCCCTAGAGGTCCTCAATAACTATCGCGTAAGGCCCTACTCCAAGTTGTTGGTGACCATAGAAGATAAAACAGGAAGTAGATTCTGAATATCACGGGTTTCCGAAAGGCGCTCAAGAAGTTCGAGAAAGTGACTGGGGTATAATATTCCGACTTTGTTCAAGTATGGATGTCTCTGAGGCTATGGCTCTAGATTCTGGTGCAACATTCGTACATGAGGGAAAAGGTTGGCTCTACGCTGCTTGTCGCGTGATTATTGATCAGTCTCTATCACAGGTTGATTCGTGCGCATTCGCGTCAGATGAGACCGTACAACAGCTCTTGAAGGAGATGGAGGACTTTTTCACCGCCCGTTTCGGTAGGAGCCTTATGGTGATAAACTTCATCAGCATTTTGTTGACTCCACACGTAGCGAAAGGCGACAGAAAGCGCGCATTGATTCGCCTGAGGATGGTTTCTTCTCACAGGACACACCATTTTAGCTCTTTCCGCACAGGTCTCGCTCTCGGGCTGGCATTTCCTGCCGCTATTGATGGTATTATTCACTGTAAGTCTTCAAAATAATCCCGCAATGCGCGCTGAGCGTCCTTCAGGCCTCCAGCCTCATACGCGCGTCGATATACCATCGTGGGCAAGCCTGCTCCTTATATATGCGAATCTGCTTGTCCCCACGCTATTGGCATTACTTGTGGGCACAAACATGTTGATTTGGACTGCATCGAGGATAAATTACGTCTTCATTTTTGGTACGCCATCACGAAAACTTTCTGCCATTCAAATCTATCTCTGATTAACCGGAAAGATCTGGACATTAGAACGCGTCTTGATCACCGAGAGTACTTTGAGGTACATTCCAAGAGTTTTTAAAAACCGCATGAAAGAACACTGACAAAGCATCATCGTAGATGCCTTGCATCATACTCGCGACTCTTTGTTGGGCCTTTTGGCTCTCCTTTACGCGCTCAGGAGAACCCACAATCCAACCGTGGACGTGGCCAATGATTTGGCCACTCTTTGTAGTGGTGCTGATAATCAACCCTCTCCCTGTCATGTCTCGCGAGAGCCGGTGGTGGTTCCTCCGCAAAGTCGCACGGCTTTTGTCAAGTGGATTTAACCAAGTGGAGGTAAGGCAATCTTAGTAAAACAACCGATCGGTTGATGACATGTAGTTCAGTTTACAGACTTCTGGCTGGGGTATGTGCTCTCAGTGATGATGGCTGGCATGTTGTTTGATGATATTCTGGACTATTCCAGAGACCAATTCTGCTCATTGGCTTTTCCGCTCGGCAATATCTACTTCATCGCATGTTCATATGCTGGAGGTTTCGGATCCCATTCATTCCAAAAGTGCAGTAAGCCTACTTTCTGGGGTGTGCCTTTTCTCCTTAGTACATTGCCGTTCTTCGCCCGCTTCGGGCAGAGCATTCGGCGTTGGTGGGATTCGGGATTGATCACACATTTAATCAACGTCTGTCGTCCCTCTCCGTTTGTGGATCCGATCAGCCTAATTACCTTTCTATCCAGGGTGGAAAATATTGTACCGGGATAGTGTTTTACTTTTGCTACCAGTTATGGCGACATAATGGTAGGAACTTTCCCATCAGTTCGACCTTATCGTTAAGGCTGACGGGATTTTAAGGTGCTGGACATCATGGCACGAGCTTCGTATTTTTCTGCCTTTTCGGGACAATTTATTCAACATATACTTCAGCATGGGCAAGTTCAGTATGTCCTGTGGTGATCAAGGCTGACTGCTGGGTGTCAGGATTTGCTTATGGACTGGTCTCTCTTACGCCCACATGCGCGCTTCAGGTTCCTACGCGAAGAGCTACTCTACTCGAGCCATATTCCGGTGCATTCCGTCTCATTTCCAGCCGCTGTGCTTCACTGACAATCGCCACGACAGTTTTACTACCTAGCCATCGTAAAATATTCACTACCTCCAGGAGATGAGGCACAACTGACACAAAAGTGTAGATCACCAACGTTCTCATTCGCTTTATGTGGATAATTTACATCCCGACGCGCGGGCCAAGCATGGCTCTTCGCACATGGTTAGTAGCGCTTCTTGAAGTGCTACGACGTAGTCAATGGAATATCTGTACGTTTATTCTCGTCTCGTCTACGCTTATTCGCTTGCCAACCAAGAAATTTTTTGGTCACGCGCAGACCGTTTGGAAAACGAACACCGCGGCAACATGGACCAATACCGAATCACGCGCGAGGTGCCACTGCCTTATTCGTTCGATGAGATTAACCCCGAAACAGACGTGGGTGACGAAGATGATGAGCCTCAAACACGAGAAAGCGTACGCGCATCCAAGTCGAAGTGAGGGTGATCAGGGCTCTCTCCACGTGTGGGAGGGAGGAAAGATAAATATTGCAACAGGTTCTGGTCTGCTAAGGTGGAATATCCAGTTCTGCATACCATTGGAGATATCCTATAACTCGCAAGGGCCTAACGTGACTGGACGCTGTGTCTTTACCCGCAAAAAATGACAACGCCACTCTGGATATTGCGAGACAGGGTTCATTTCATCGTCGATGCAATCTGGTCCAGCTCTCGAGCGATCAACGAATTGGGACACGATGAGCGCAACTTTCTACACCGTGACAATGAGCGAGTCGAATAGGAAATACCAAAGAAACGCACTCTAGCTTAGCGCGATCACCACGGTCCTTGCACTCCTTTCCAGCCATCACCCACTCTCCGCATTCGACATAGAGATCAACGCGCTTGTTGGAATCGCAGCGCTGCACATAATTGATAGCTTCTTTCGGGTGTCCTTTCTCAACGAGATGTCTGACGAATGCATCATACCCAATCGGACTCCTCTTCAACCGCGAAAGTGCTTCTAAACTCTCAAAGTCCCGGGTGGCAGTAAACGCATGCAGCTTTAGGTACCAAAACCTGGATGATGTCATCGTCAATAAGCCAGGGTGCGGCACTACACACGGGGACTCGGCCTCGTACCTCTTGTCCGGCACTTTAAAGTCCGACTTGAGTTTGTCGGCGCGTTTGGACATGCCGTTGAGGAGGCATTTCTTGATAGTCTCATCGACGCTGAGGCCGAAGAACTCTATCTTGTCCGTCGTTTCTTTCTCGAGCGTTTGCTGGAACACCAGTAAACGACAATACTCGTCCATCATCTTCAACGCGCGTCGTTATTGTTCGCCATGCAACCGCGCAAGTCGAAATGTGATAAACCAACCTTGGCCTCAAACGAACGTTCCTTATCCTCCGAGAAGAATTTTTGGGCAGCTTTGATCGACGTTATTCTTGCAGCTGGGTCCTGGGGTGGATGTTGGCTGGAAAAAAATACAGATTAAACTCGTTCACAACTTACCATCATTCGCCTGGCTTCCTCTAAACTTAGGACGGCGCTCTCGACGCGTCTATCATCTGAATAATAGAAGTCCCGGAGCATCTCTGGGTTCTGCTCCTTTGCATACACTTGCAACAGTCGGCTTGCTGGAGCGAGGCTGGAACCACCATCCTCGATTAGACGGAAGAATGCCCCCAAGGGTAGGCGGTTGTACAGTTGCAACAAGACATGATACACTGCACGCATATGAGCGGGCGCATCATTTATCAAGTAGCCGTACCGTACCTAAGTCCGTGTCACCGCTGTCAACGGCTTTCTGGAGTGCCAGCCGATCTTCCTTCATCATCAGCAATAAAGGAACTTGGTCCGAGGCCCTCAGCTCATGGTCCAAGAGCTACATCTCCCTAAATCGCACCGAACATCGGGATCAAAGAGTGCTAGGTAACTCACCATTGTGGCCAGGCGGGTTCGGCCAACCTCCCACGCCTTCTTTGCAATCTCGGCGTAGCTGACGGTAGCGTCTCCTAATTTCTCAAACTTCTCTACAATGGCCCTCGATACGTCTTCATCGCCTAGCATCTCAGCGTCTTTGCCGGTGCCACTGACTGCCGGTTTTGATTTGGTAATCTTTGCAGACGCCCAGTGCTTGAGGACATTATCCGGCGAGAGAGACAAGAATGAAGATATATGAAGCGCAAGAAGGTGCAGATTACGGGAAGTTAGTCGAGAGATAAGATGCGAAGGAGAGAGATAGTTATATCTTGTCGTTCTCAGTTAGAGAGGGGGAAATCACGAGAAGAACGAATCTCACTGAAAGAGAGTGAGCGGTATGCCCACTTCAAACTGACGCACGGCATTAAGGACCTTGAGTGTCTTGCCCATGTTCACGAAATCAGTGGGATTGTATAGATCCAAAAATGATTTGCCGAAGTTTGCGGCCTGGGATTTCAAAGTTTTCATGGTTAGAATGAGGGGCTCAGCATAAGGCACGTACGCTCAAAAGCTTCCGCTGCCATGCAGCTTCCCACTCTTGTCCTGCTGCATCAATGACCTCGTCGACGGCTGCAGCTAGGTCCAGTTTGATACTTCGTATGTTCTCATCAGCTTTAGGAGAGCGGTTATTAAAATTCTCCCAAGCATCGAATAGAATTGCCGAGGGTGACGTGGATCCTGGTCGGAAAACAGACACACTGGATGCTGAGACCGCAATCAGCAAAGCATCTGATTTTGTGCGAAATTTTATCACCTGGAACTTTCTGTATTAAGTCACACGCATCAGGAGCGATGACCCTGACCCCGTCAACCTCCGTGACAGCAAACGTAGGCCCAGCATAGTAGTACCTATATTTCGTGTCAGTGACAAACGGGATATCTGTAACAGAACGCACTGTAGTGTATCACCAAATGGGCCTACCAGTAACACAAGTACATCCCAAGTGATAAGAATGGCATCATTACCACACCACTCAACCTGCCTAACAGGGCCCTCAACACCGGCAGATGTGGAATCAAACTCGGCCAATTCGCGCTGGAAGTCGGTCGAAACAACCCAAAACTTGCCTGACATCGTTAACAGGGCAAGCGATTTTCCATTGGGTGACGGAGCCATGTGAGTAAACGGTCCCCGGGACAGACGTTGGTCAACAGCCTCAAGATTGTCCACAGAAAGAACACTGGCTTCAATAGAAAGCAGAACTTCAACGTGGCGCGATATTGTAAGATCTGGTGGAATAAGGGTCCAAACGGTGGGCGGCTCGGAGAGGTCTACCTATCCAGTCGATTAAGAATACGTGAATTGAGTCGAAGAAGACTGACTTGGATTGGCTAGGGTTAGTGGTTTGCCACCTTCCCACCCCTTTACTTCCAACAATTGTAATGAGCCCGTCATTGCAACTAGACCATTATCGTGTATGCGCGCGTCCGTGATTCCAACCTCTCCGGCATCTGTACCTAAAGAGAATTGGACGTAGTCGCCTTGTAAGTCGTAGAGACGGTATACACCCTCCTCGTTCAAAATCACTAGTCTCTCGTCGCCTGTCCACCCAAAGCGTATAATTTTAGCTGGTTCCCACTAACGGCGAGCATGAAAAATGTGCACATGAACTGGGCAATCGACACGTACGCCGAGCAGCAGTAAGCCCTCGCCCGAAGGTGAGTATACCTGAATTTGTGACTTTGAAAATATAGGTGTCGCGGGTCCAATAGCAATCATTTTTTTCGTGTCCCTCATGAGCGCTGTTAAGCCTCCCGTAAACCTCTTTATGGTGACAAGATATGGCTAACGCACCCAAAGGACCGCCATTGCGGCAACCAGCTACGATGCAGTCACCAAGACTAGGTAACTTGCCGTCAAGGGTGTACAGATGTTGTTGTCGATAGAAGACATTGCCATCTTGCATAGCCTGCCATGATGTCGTGGGGTGTTCTGCCATTGTCCGCCTGGGACGAGTGACTGCGGCCACAGTGTGGCCGTAACTGCTGCATCACGTGATGGTGAGCCATCTCATCCAAGTCTTCCAACTCAAGGTGCTGAGTTTGCGCCTCATTCTGTGCCCCGTTCTCCCTCATTATTTGATTCCAGAAGCACGAAATATATGCAAGCAAGCGATTTGAAGCACCTTGTCATCTAATATGTCTCAGGCTGTTGGGAATAACGCAAGTACTGATGAGGAGCAGCCTACGGAATCCTGACTGCCTCTGGCGTTGCTTGAGTTAACTACAAACAGTTCGCGGAGTGAGTGCTCGCTGATTATTCAAAATAACTACAAGTATAGACCCTCGTGGTCCTCAATGGGTGCTTCGTCGCTAAATCTGGTGCCTTGTTGGGTCCGCAAAGTATGACACTCTCCTGAGTTCCTCCATCCCGAGCGCGACCAACTCGGCGTTCGACCCTTACGCCTGAATTCGGTACCTTCAGTAACGATGAAACGCCTGTGCGCTTCACAATCCGCCTCGTGAAACTCGTCTGGGAGGGCGTATATCAGCTCGGCGACTTTCACCTGTTCCAACAACCCCTCCATATCGTATTGCCCTTTCTAATAGAACAAGCTAGAAGCAGCGTTTAGTCTCGGTCTCTCGTATGGAAGACGATATGTCCGCCCCTCGAATGGCACATATTGATTTACCAATATTACTTGCGCAGTTTGGTGCCCGCCTACGACATGGCATCGCGTGTCATTGTGGTTGGTATGTATGTTCTTCGTAACAAGAGCGGTATTTTCGTAAAACTTGCTGCGGGAATGCGGAACAGGCCTTGGGAAATAAAACATATTCCACAGATGTGTCGCATTCTGCTTGTGAAGGGCGCTAAAAAGCTATAACAGACAGCAAAACAGTCTTCAATGAAATAAATCATACAGCTCCACTTGAACTGGTCTGCCCCTGATGGCATACATCTCCAGGAGCTATGAATAGAAAAATCCGAATCTCGACCACGGGACAAGATAATGCTTATAATAAAAAGTTTACAACGGAAGGGCAGGCCAAGTTGGTCAGCCAAAACAACTCCGTGCCGGTGAGTATCACGATCCTAATGTCCCATTCCCATACTACAACATTGATCAACAGTGAGGACCTGGTCTCGGGAATGACAAAAGCCTACACTCAAAGCACAAGGAGGAGTGGCGCAGAAAATGCTGCAAACCACGCCGTGAACCAGAAAGTGTATCGACGATTCTGAGTACAAAGCGAAGGCAAGCCCATACAGTATAGAATGATGGGTAGCCTTACCCACGGTGTTGAATCCCACCAGGCTGAGAATGGCCTGGGCAAGAGCCCGCATACACGTAAACGACCATCTCCACGGCCGCCTTCCGGTGTATACAGCACTTCCCAGTCAAAGTCAAGAGTAGGAACGAATTCCCATATCGCAGGCATTACAGTACTGTAACGGGGCTGACCTCGTCGGTGTGGAAAACACACGTGTATACCCTGGCTCAGGCTCATATGGGTTCAGTGAAAGTGTGAAACGGCTTTGCCGAGGGACATTTCCTTGGATATTTCAGTCGGCGCCACGGATAAAATGGCCTGGCACAAACTAGATAAACTCCTAGGACGAATAGTTGCGATGGGTATCGCGGTAAAGCAGTACAGTAGCAGCTTGGAAAATGAGGGGTTTACTGTAATATGAAAAGAGACGGAAAGAAGGGTGGGGCAGAAGAAGGTCGGGGACTTCGGTTTCATGTGAGAAAGAAGACGGGGACCGGCATGGCGCTGAGGTACGGACACTCGTGGCTGGCCTGGACACTGAAGGCCGCTGCACCATATGGTGGCTTTACTTACGGCTTGATACCATACGTACGGCACCATTCTCATGGGGGAACGTAACAGCACAGTAGAAGCATGATATGATCATCCTGTGGCGCAGCGCGGGAGACCCAAAAAGAGCTGCCAGTGTCGCTAGAACCAAACTGCAACCATTCTGGGGTGACAACTGTCCCTACTGTAATTCGGCCGTCACCAGGAGTGCATACGGTCTTGCCTAGGGAGGATGGCCTAAACTCTTCTTGGAAAGTATCCGGCCATCGTGATATAGCACGATCCGACTCGGACCCGGAGTACCCCGAATGCCAGTAGCAGCCCTCGCACCGCTAAGGCACAGACAGTCCAAATTCGGTCCCCTCTCGGCTACGCAGCGCGACACACAGAAAATCACTTGGGATCAGCACTGTATCATTTCTGTGGAGGACAGCGCCGAAGCGAAGTCACCATCGGCAGGCTGGCCGTCAAGTAACAATTTTCAGCGGCAAGGGATGCCCGTCAATTGTTGCACAAGTCCACAAGCTGCGAAAATACGAACGCCGGCGTCTGACTACGGTACGCCAGTATTCAGATCCGAGTGACAGACACCGTGTTTCAGCCTTTCAGGGCAAATAGTCCCATTGGTACAACTTGTGTACGTGAAAGAGCCCCTGACAAGCAACTGATTTGATGGCTGTCGGCCAATTCATGCGTGAGTAGAAGTACGGAATATTAGTGATATATGGTACTGGCATTATTTGGAGCCAGTCACAACTACCTGCCAACCTCAATGGTTACAAACGACTGTGAGCGAGGCCAACTCCAAGTCGACATAATTATGGTCCCTATTTACCATCCTCCCCGAGAACGCCGTACACAGGATCAGCTAGAACCTAAAACCCCTAGAAACTCCTC
>WNFO01003880.1_pt1 | contig 14645 bp, 7 predicted proteins | sample 5400251 | NCBI WGS metagenome assembly WNFO01 (sample SAMN13153354, study PRJNA577476) | soil metagenome | isolation source: 100 cm saprolite under Madrone tree | place: USA:California | collected 2016-06-14 | reverse complement strand
TCCTCAACCCAGCCTTCGAACCGGCCCTCCGCCGGTCTCGTTTCCGGTCCTAGTTGGACTACGAATGCTCCACGCATAATGGTGTGAGATTAGGCGAACGAAGATGGGAAGGTGTGACCCGCCGGTGACGCTTTCGGTCTAATATTGGTGACGAGGGGCATGAGCATCCACGGGCACGGAGGCTTCTCCAAATAACCAGACAAAGAAAAAGGCGAGGTCTGCTCGGCCTCGCCGTTTGTGAGCGTAACGAAATGTTTACTTTCGTGAGCTTCGATTGTGAAGGTTCAAGAGCACCGCGCTTGTTGCGCAGGCACGCCGCTCAGGGTTCGCAAAACGCCCTAAAGGAATCCTGCAGCGCTTGGACGCTAGAGAACCCCAGGACTGAGGCAGCCGCATCAATGCCCCCAAACTGTGCGGCCAGGCCGGAGATACTCTCGCCGTGACAGTTCGCCTGCCCAGGCGTTCCGGCCCCGGGAAGAGTGTTACCGGTCAGGGAAAACGTCATATTGAACGTGGGCGGCGGAGTTGTGTTGTTGATGATGTCGGTGCCGATTCGCAGCCAATCCGGCGCCAAATCCGAGTTGCGGATCCATGCTTGCAAATCACCAGCGATCGCGGTCCCAGGCGACACGATGGGTCTCGGGGCGGAAAGGAACAGAAAGTCCCCGCCACCGGTAACTAGGACCTCGGGACGGAAGAAATAGTGGCCCGCAGGCAGAAGAATCGGAGCTGTGAAGGTGATGCTGATTTCAACCTCCTCGCCAGTCGCTGGCCCCTCACCATGTGTAGTGCTGTTTGGCTTCTTGTTGATGCCGTCTAGCACGCTATTCAGGACCATCGAGTTGGCGTTCAGGAGGCGTACGGCAAAGCGGAGGGTCCCCAAGCTCGCTTCGCGGGTCGCGGAGTCAATTTCGACATCCGAAGGTGAATTGGTCCGCGAGGGCACGTTTCCGGCCAGGGGATCAGGATTGGCGGAATCTTGAGGAAAACGGTGATATAACTCGACCTCGACGTTAGTAATATTCGCGAGGGGAGTTGCCGGGAAGATCAAACCGGTAATAGTAGCTCCGCTGATGACAGTGGTCTGATTCAGGACGAAGTCATCGGCCGTTTCCGTTTCTAGCTTCCCAGTACTGGGACGCCGCGACAGGGCTCCGAGCTTGCCGTCGGGGTTTCCGGTGCTGACGAAGAACTTGTTGTCTTGTGCCGAAGCGCTTCCACAGAAGAAGGTCGCGGCCAACACAACCAGCAATCCGAACAACTTCTGACAACTATGATTTTGCACTTCATGCTCCTTTTTTCACTAGTTTGAGATACCAGTTCAGGCTTACAGGCCTACTGGTTACCGGGCAGCGTACAAGGAGAGAAAAAGGCTCACATGACCCCGCGGTGACGATTTCGGTCCAATTTTGGTGACGTGAGGCCACATAGCCGAGGAGAATTCAATTACCTCGCGTCTAAGACTGGGACGGGCTCCGACGATCATCGTTAATGTAGACTTGGGGTTAAGGTCGTAGATTCTCGAAAGCGCTTCTTCCCCTGACTTCTTGCCTTGCATGAGAAGCGAACTGGCGCAGCAAATGAAGCAATTTCATTCCTTCCGGCTCGACATCGTTAACCACTGCTTGTGGCGCGGCGAAGATCGTGTGGTGCTCACCCCGAAGGCTTTTGACGTGTTGCGTTACCTTGTCGAGCGCGCGGATCGGCTCGTAACGCAGGATGAGATACTCGAGGCCCTCTGGCCCGAAACATATGTAAACCCCGAGGTCATCAAGAAATATGTCCTAGGAATCCGAAAAGCCTTGGGTGACCGTCGCGACAAACCCGAATTCATTGAAACGTTTCCGCGGCGGGGATACCAGTTCGTGGCCTCGGTGAGTGAAGTGAATACTGGAGCGCCCTCAGAGGCGGGCAATAATGCCACTCAGAAAATGGTTGGTCGCGAGGCTGCTATGGCCGAACTGGACGGATACCTTAGCCAAGCCCTCAAAGCTCAGCGGCAGGTGATCTTCATCACAGGAGAGGCGGGAATTGGAAAGACAACCCTCGTTGATGAGTTTCATCAAGCAGCTACCCGCCGTCCCAATCTGCGAGTAATTCGCGGACAGTGTGTCGAGGGTTTCGGCGGCAAGGAAGCCTACTACCCGGTGCTGGAAGCACTAGGACAATGGATTCGTGATGCGGGGGGCGTCTCGGTAGTGCATACCCTAGCAAAACAAGCTCCCACCTGGCTCATTCAGTTCCCTTCAATCATAAAGCCGGAACAGCGGCAAACCCTGCAAAAGGAGATCCTCGGAGCTACCCGCGAGCGAATGGTGCGCGAAATTTGCGAGGCCTTGGAAGCATTGACAGCGCAGGATCCGCTCGTCCTTGTATTGGAGGACCTCCACTGGGTGGATCCCTCCACGCTGGATTTCATCTCTGCCCTGGCCCGCCGCCGTGGGCCGGCGAAGCTGCTGTTGTTGGGCACATATCGCCCCGCCGATGTCATCATTTCGCAAAGTCCCTTGAAAGCGCTAAAGCAGGACTTGGTAATTCACAATATCAGTCACGAAGTAAATCTTGAACGGCTTGAAGAGTCCGATGTCGCCGAATACTTAGCAGTTAAGTTCGTTGACGGGGCTTTCCCGTCCCGATTTGCGAAGCTGATCTACCATCACTCCGGCGGCAACGCGCTGTTCATGGTCACCATCCTGCAGGATATGATCAAGAAGGGATTGCTTGCACAGGCCAATGGGAGATGGACACTTTCGGTGCCACTGGAAGATATTGACCCGAGTGTTCCAGAAACGCTGGATCAACTGATCGAATTGCAATTCCAGCAGCTCAATCCTTTCGAGCAGCGCATCCTGAGAAGCGCCAGTGTTGCTGGAGAGCGCTTTTCAGTTTGGGGCATTAGTACCTCAGCCGAAATCGACCCCGACAGTATCGAAGATGCTTGCGAGGCGCTCGCTGAAAGACTGCAATTTATCAGATGCGCGGGAACTCACGAGTTGGAGAACGGGCAGATTTCCGCGCACTATGAGTTCCGGCATTCACTTTATCGCGAAGTTCTGTATCGGCGGCTCCCGGAAGCCGCTCGCTCGAAACTGCACCTGCTGTTGGCGCAGAGGCTCAAGGCATTTTGCGATCCCTGCGAACAGGAATTGGCCACCGAGCTCGCCTTGCACTTCGAGGGAGGGCATGACTACGAGCAGGCCATTCGCTATCTGATTCTTGCTGCCCAGAATGCGGTGGGGCGATTCGCGTATCGTGATTGCGTCGAAATACTGCACCATGCGCACGAACTAGTGCTGAAGCTTACTCCTTCACTTCGAGCCGAAATTGAGGTCCGAATCCTTGAGTCTATGGGCGATGCTCATTTCGCGCTGGGCGCCTTGGCGCAGTCCGCCCAGACCTACGCGGCGGCGGCGACACGAGCGCAGCAAGCTGGCCTGAAGAAAGCTCAGTTGCACGCGTTAACCTCCGCAATGTATCCGCTCGGCTTCATTGGTCCAGAACAAGGTGTCGCCGCATTGGAAGAGGCCGTGAAGATCAGCATGAGCGTTGACGACCCGCCGCGTTTGGCGCTCACACGAATGCTGGCCGCCGGTTTTCGCCTGGTGTTCGACTCTGGGAGCCAAATAGACGCTGAACTGTGTACGTCCGCCTACGAAACCCTGGTCCGTTTGCAACCTTCAGAGTTGGATCCCTATCAACGAGTTGTATATGCGCATAATTTAATGCTTAAAGGGAATTACGGAGAAGCATTGGATTTATGCGAACGCAGTGTATCCGAAGCCAGCGCGTCCGGGGTGGGTCAAGTAGTGAACTTTCTGGCGCACTTTGGTGCCGTGAGCGCAAAGACAAGCATCCTTCTGCGCACCGGGCAACTTGGGAAGGTGTTCCAGATTACTAAAGCCGGAAGAACATCTCCGGATGAGAATTGGCCACTCTATTGGCTGCTTAGTTTCCGCGAAGCATGGCTCCGCATCCTGGCTTTCGACTTCGAAGGTGCAAGGCGAATTTGCCAAGCGAGCTGTAATGCGGCAGGAGAGTATCCGGACGAACAGTCCCACGCGATTGATCAGATGGCCGCAGGAAATCTAGCGCTTCACGAAGGGAACTGCTCTCAAGCGCTTGAATATTTCAGGCACGTACGGGACCTTGACGTCCACACAAAATTTTTCATGCATTGGGCCTGGAGAATGATGGCACAGCTTGAATCTAGCAATGCCTGGCTCCTGTCCGGAAATATCGTGAACGCACGCTCCGCAGCCTTCCATTTTCTGAAGTCCGCACTGTCCACCGTCGATCCGTATCTGCAGGCGCTCGCTTGGGATCTGAAGACGCGAGTAGCCATCGCTGATAGCGATTTGCAGGGCGCGCGGGAATCGCTTCAGCAAGCCCTCGCGATTGCTGATAAGTTTGAAACTCTGGTCGCGGCCTGGCAAGTCTATGGTACCGCCTGGCAGTTGTACCAACGCGTAAAGGAATACAAAACGGCGGAAACGAATCGCGAGCACGCCGAAACCTGCATCCTCAAAATTGCCAATTCTTTCGCACCCGACGAACCTCTTCGCGCAACCTTCCTCGCCGCCGCTCCTGTCCGCCGGATCTTGCGTGAAACAGTCGTGAACAAGGGCACGCGGCAGCATAGGTTAAGGCGCGGCGCCGCGTCTTGAGCAACTCCATCTACCCGAGATGCAAACGTCTGCAACTCCTCCTGGTGTCTTGGGGCCAGTAGTGGCCGTGCTCACGAGGCAGGTGCTCATCTTAAATTGCGATCTTCTGCTTGCTCGGTCGGCAGGGCAATTCACGCGAAGTTTTTTCAGCGCTGACACCCAATTTGGGTAGGCTAGATTGCGTTCCGTTTTCCATCATTTTCCAATTACCAGAGATTTTGTTTCAGTTAAGTGCCGCCCGTTCAGCGTGTTAGGATTTACTAGAGGAAGCTTGGGAAGCCCCCGTTCTCCATTGAACTACGCCCGCTCGTTGTCTCAACTGGTCGGAAGCGATCCAATTCGAAGAAGCGTCGGCAGCCAAACTGTATTCACAACAGCATGTGCCAAGTCGCACGTACGCTCGCGGTGGAGCCTATATCTAACCAGGTCGTGCCTAAAGCCGCCAGGCCCGCCACATTGTTAGCCTCGCTGTTGACAACGCCATTGTAGTAGTCCGTGTGTGTGCTGGTCGCCGCGTACCTGCCGGCCTTAATGAACATGAGCCTGTCACCGAGGAGCCTTTGTCGGGCACTGAGCCCAAATAGTTCGGTGTGAACCTGTTATCAACTCCCGATTTGAATATCCAACTTGGCCATTCACGTGGAATGCGACCTTCCGGTGTTCCAGTCGAACTTGGCTCCGCACAGTCAGGAAAAGTTCGAAATTTCTAAAGTCGGATGTTTAAAATCACTTGCTCGCACCGTGGCGATGGCGACTGCGACTTGCTTTTTCATTGGCACCCGAGCCTGCCCAGACCGGAGTGACGAAACGGAGTGCTGAGGATGGCTATACGGCTTGCCAGGCTGATCGATCTAATCTTGGAGTGCTAGCCGATGCAGAAGAGACTGGAAACGAGGAGTGGAACGCAAACGGTCCAATTGTGGATCAACCTTGGAGAAGACGATGGCATTGGAACGATCCGCGTAGGCCCTTTCGAGCCAATCCACTGCTTTGTCATTTTCACCCAGTCCCACATAGACTATCGCCACGTAAAATGGAGAGACATACTGTTTCTTTGATTGCTCCATCAATTTAGCCAAAACTCTCTCAGCCTCGGACCGGTTGCCTGAAGCGCCATAGGCATGCCCCAACGCTCCGAGCATCTGCGGACTGTCGTGCGAGATGCCGACAGCTTTCTGAAGCTCTGAGAGGGCTTGTGGGTAAGCGTTCTTCTGCTCGTAGGCCTGACCGAGAACCATGCGAGGCAGGGCGAAGTTCGGATCCATCTCAAGCGTGTTTTGCAGTTGCTCGATGGCCTGGTCGTATTTGCGCGCCATGTAGAGGCGCCACCCCAGACTAAAATTCATGCTGATTGACAACGGGTCGAGCTCTCTCGCGCGCGTCATCTGCACAAGGCTCTCGTTCGTCCGGCCCATAGCCATGAGATACAAAGAGTAGCGCTGATAAGCTGTGGCGTAGCTTGGATTGAGCGCGATGGATCGTTGGAAGCCACTCGCTGCGCCAGCCCAATCCCAATCGTAATTGAAACGTACCGTAGCCAGGGACGTTTGCGCTTCGGCGAGTGTGTCATCCAGTTGCAACGCCTTCACCGCCGCGGCCTTGGCTTTGGGCGCTACGTCCTGAGAAGGCACCGTGCCGACAATCGCGGAGCCAATGATGCTGTAACAATCGGCGAGGCCAGCGTAGGCCAGCGCATAGTTTGGATCCTTTTCGATTGCGAGCTGAAAATACTCGATAGCCTTGGTTAGTCCTTCCTGCGATCTCTTGTTCCAGTAATATCGACCTTTCAGATAGTTCTCATAACTCTCGCCGGTGACAGTGCGAGCACTGGCCAGTCGTTGCTGCTCCTCGGGTGACAGATTCACTCTAATTTCGTTGACGATGGCGCTTGCCACCTGGCTCTGGAGTCCAAGAACATCTCCCAACTGGCTTTCATAGGTTTCCGCCCAGAGGTGGCGGTCCGTGGCCACTTGAACCAACTCGGCCGTGATCCGTACCTGGTTGCCAGATCGCAGGACAGTGCCTTCGACAACGGCGTCCACATTCAAATCGCGGGCAATCTGGGAAAGAGTCTTGTGCGTGTCTTTGTATTCCATTGAAGACGTGCGTGAGATCACACGCAGGGAACGAATCTTCGCCAGGTGTGCGATCAGTTCGTCGGTCATGCCGTCGGTGAAGTACTGCTGATCCTTGTCTCCTGACAGGTTTTCGAACGGAAGGACAACCAGTGATTTGATCTGACTCGGCTGTAAATATGCTCCTGAGCCGCGCCGGACAAGAAGCAGCCTTACTCCGATGAGTACGATGATAAGTATGGTGAGAAGGCCCCCAATGACGAAGGCGAGGCGGGGAGGGATCGGTCTGGGCCTGAGGTGCGGTTTGGCCTGTCCCGCGGAGAACTGCATGGCAGGCCCGGATTCCGGAACTTGGAGGGAACTTTCTGTCGTCGCACTGGAACGCACTTCCGTTGCTTTTTCAGGCTCGGAGCCGTCAAGCTCTTCGATTGGAGCGATAAAACGATAGCCGTGGCGGGGGAGGGTTTCAATGAAGCGCGGATTATCCGACGAGTCGCTCAGGGCTTCGCGCAACCTCATAATTGCAGTGTTCAGGCTGTGATCAAAATCGACGAAGGTATCATCGGACCAAAGCCGCTTCCGGAGTTCTTCCCGAGTGACGACTTCACCACGCTGCTCCAACAGAATTGCGAGAATCCGGCAAGGTTGCTCCTGAAGCTTGACCTTCCGGCCCTGCTTCCAGAGTTCACTCGTACGCACATCGACTTGGTAGATACCGAAGCGGACGAGCTTCGGCGAAAGGGCAGGTTGTTTGCTCGTTCCCAAGGGGGCGGCGGCAAGAGTATACGCCGGACGGCGCATGCGGTCAAAGCATGAACACCGGCCGCAAGTTATCTAGGCCTCTATGTCCTTCATCTTTAGCGGGTTTCCAAGTTATCGATAATTGTTTTGAATGTGATGGATAGAGCATTGTGATGCTTTGGGCGATGGGAGCAAATTCTGCGTCACCGGGGTGCTCCAAGGCGATCTTGCCGCATGGGGGAGTTCGGACCCGACACTTGATTAGGATTTGCGCGTGGTCGAGATGGTTCGGCGCTTCCTACGAGGGGATGAAAGTCAGGCTTCAATGACAAGCAAACTGCGTAGGTCGTTGGTCGATCGTGGACACTCAATCCAATCTGAAAGCGCTGTGGGAAGACTCTTGAAGAAATCGCCAGAATCTTCGGCAAACCCTTTTCCAATTTACCGAGCTTCGGTCGTCTCGCGGATGGTGGAAGCTCGCCGGTGGACTCTGGGCTTCGTCCTCCTCTTTGTAGTTGCGATGCCTGCGCGCTTCCGTGCACCGGCCGAGGCCGCCGTACCGTTGAAGCTTGAAACCTCCATCGCCCTTCCGGGATTTAGCGGAGATTTCGATCATTTTGCCGTGGACAAAAAAGGAGGCCGGCTCTTTCTCGCAGGCGAGGACCACAAGACGGTTGAAGTTTTCGATCTGAATGCCAATCGCCGCATCAAGAGCATCGCTGGTTTCGGGACGCCGCACGCCATCTTCTACCTTCCCGAATCCGATCGCATCCTCGTCACCGACGGCGACAAAGGTTTCCTTCGAATCCTTCGAGGCAAGGATTATTCCGAAGAGGCTCACGTTGAAGGACTGGCGGGCACGGACTCGGCGCGTCTTGACGCAGCTACAGAAACTCTCTACGTGATCACCGGCGGTAAGGACGTGCCGCTCGACCATTCCTTCTTGGTCGCTATCAATCTCCGTACAAACGAGAAAGCCGGTGAGCTGCGCATCGATAGCAACCATGTTGAAGGACTTGAGCTCGAGAGTTCGAGTTCTCGAATGTTCATCAACCTCACCGACGAGCACGCAGTAGCCGTCGTTGACAGGAAAGCCATGAAGGAAATTGCTCGCTGGCCCGTTGGCACCCAGGCAGACAATTCTCCGATGGCGTATGACGAACCACATCGCCGCTTGCTGATCGTTTGCCGGAAACCGGGCACGCTTCTGATCATGGATTCAGACACCGGAAAGGTCGTCACGCAACTCCCTGCCGCGGAGCGCTCAGACGACATTGCTTTTGATGCGGCGAGCGGCCGCGTCTTTGTGTTCAAGCAGAGCTCGGCCGACCAGTACGAGCTGCTAGCGAAAGTTACAAGCGAGCCCGGCGCGAAGACGTGCCTGCTGGTCCCGGGCCTCGCACGTTTTTACGTGGCTGTTTCGCTGGGTGATAGGAAGGCTGCTGCAAAGGTTTTGATATATCGAGTGCTGTCGTAGTGTGGCGTCCAGGCGCACTTGGCCGCATGAATGTTCCTCGGTTCCCGGAGGCCCTCGTCGAGAACGTTGACGTTCCGATGGTAAAGGAGGTCGCAATGATCAATCGTGGGGCAAGAGGACGGCTTGGGTTGAAGCTGCGAACGTTTTTCGTGACGCTCCTTTTGTTCTTTGTCTCAAGCGCCCCGGTTGTGGCTCAGGAGGCCGGCGGAACCATCGTCGGCACTGTGACGGACCCGACTGGGGCGGCGGTGGGAAGCGCCAACGTGACCATCAAGAATGTCGCCACGGGTGTCGAACGCAATTCGACAACAAATGCCGACGGCGTGTACGCCGCGCCCAATTTGATTCCCGGCACCTACGAAATCACCGTCACTGCGACGGGATTTGCGACCGTCTCGATGCAAGGTGTCGGTTTGCTGGCGGGAGAACGGCGAGAAGTGGACATCGACATGCGGCTCGGACAGGTCTCCGATAAAGTTAACGTAATCAGCTCAGAAATCTCCGATGTTCAATTGGGCTCTTCTGAAGTGCGCGGCGTGGTGGATTCTCACACCGTTAACGAGTTGCCTCTCAACGGTCGAGATTGGACCTCTTTGACCCTCCTTGAACCCGGCGTGGCGCAGGTGCGTACGCAAAAAGCCTTGGGCGTGAGTAACGACCGGCCAAACCGAGGGCTGGGCACGGACGTGACGATCGGAGGGAACCGCCCCCAGGGAAACAACTATCAGCTCGATGGAGTCAGCATCAATGACTACAGCTCAGGAGCGCCGGGAAGTGTTACAGGTGGAGTACTTGGGGTGGATGCAGTGCAGGAGTTTTCGGTGGTGACGAGCAACGCGCCAGCCAACTATGGAAAAACTTCCGGAGGGGTAATCAATGCGGCGTCCCGCTCCGGTACGAATGCGTTTCACGGATCGGCCTACGAATTCATTCGGAACAGCAAGCTCGACACGCGCAATTTCTTTGACACGGCGCAGGATGCGTCCGGGAATCTGATCGTCCCGCCCTTCAAAAGAAACCAGTTCGGCGCAACCGCCGGAGGACCAATTATCAAGGATCGTACTTTCTTTTTTGCCGATTACGAAGGCATGCGGCAAAGTCTCAGCCAGACCAACGCGATCACAGTGCCTTCGCAGAACGCTCACAACGGTATCCTCGTCAGCGGTAACGTCACTGTGGACCCAAAGGTCGTGCCGTACCTTAACCTATTTCCCCTCCCGAGTTCCCCGACAACTGGAGATACCGGGAGTTTCAAATTCGTCGCGAAACAGGTCACCAATGAGGATTTTGCCACCGGACGCATCGACCACAAGATTTCGCAATCCGACAGTCTTTTTGGAACCTATGTCTTTGATCGGGGACAACAGCAGAATCCAGATGCCTACAATTTCAAGCTGATTGGGAATCATTCCAGCCGTCAGACTTTTGCGCTGGAGGAATCTCACATTTTCACCCCGACATTGGTGAACACGGCACGCTTTGGGTTCAATCGAGACGTGGTGATCGCCTTCACAACCCTGTCCGCGATTAACCCTGCAGCCGCGGACACAACTCTCGGATTCAATCCGGGGCTGCCAGTCGGGATCATCACAGTTGGTTCAGGCGTCACGCAATTCTCCGGAGGGTTAGGAGCTATATCGGCGTATCGCTTCCACTTCAATTCATTTCAGGCTTTTGAGGATCTCTTCTGGACACGAAACAAGCACTCTTTGAAATTTGGTTTTTATGCTGAGCGCATCCAAGCCAATCAATTCACTCAGGGCGCCAGTCCCGATGGCTTTTATACATTTGGGTCCCTGTCGAACTTCCTACAGAACATGCCCACTACGTTTCAAACGTTGCTCGGCACATCACGCACAACACGGGACCTTCGACAGAGTGTTTTTGGCGGGTACATCCAGGATGATTACAAGATCAAGCCGCGGCTGACATTGAATCTTGGGCTTCGCTACGAGATGGCAACCGTGCCGACGGAGACAGCCAATCAGCTCTCCACACTTGTGAGTTTTACGGACACCACCCCGCACCTTGGTTCGCCGTACTATTCGAATCCTACATTGAGAAACTTTGCGCCTCGCGTGGGCTTTGCGTGGGATCCGTTCGGGGACGGGGAAACTTCTGTTCGTGGAGCATTCGGTATTTACGATGCGTTGCCATTGCCTTACCAGTTCCAGCTCCTGACGCTACTTTCCGCCCCGTTTACGGAAGGCGCGAGCACTCCCGTTGTTGCTGGCGACTTTCCTTCCGGGGGCTTCGCAAAAGCGAGCAACCCAACCAACCTGCGCAACGCATACGTCGAACAGAACCCGCATCGCAGTTATGTCGAGCAGTGGACCTTGAACGTTCATCGCGAAGTATTTCGTACTCTCACGGTTACGGCGGGTTACGTCGGTTCACACGGCGTTCATCTGCCTTTCCATGCAGACGAAATCAACGACATCCAACCCACGCTCACTTCCGCAGGGTATCTCTGGCCTGGTCCGGGCGTCACCGGGAGGCGACTCTTCCCCAACCTCGGCGGCCAAGTCAGCACCGTCCAATGGTCCACTTCTTCGACCTATCACGGCCTGAATCTTTCGGCGATCAAGCGCCTCAGTCATGGCCTTCAATTCCAGGGCTCCTACACTTTCTCGAGGAGCATTGATACGGGATCGTCAGGAATCGCGGGCGACACCTTCGGGAACTCCGTCTCCAGCCTCCCGCTATTCAATCCGCAAGTACGCAAAGGTCTTTCGGACTTCGATGTGCGGCATGTTGGCGCTATCAACGCCATTTGGTTGGTTCCAAATCCTGCGAACTGGAGTGAGGTTCCGAAGTGGATCGGTTCCGGTTGGCAGATCGGCGGTATTTACACCATTACCAGCGGACTACCGTTCACTCCGACGATCGGCGGCGATCCGCTTGGCCTGAAAGGTGCCGACCTATATGCGTTCCCGAACCGTGTTCCCGGATGCGATCCGGTTAATTCAAACTTCAAAGGTAACGGGCTGCATTATTTGAACTTGAATTGCTTCACTCTTCCCCTAGCGCCGGCGTCCATGACGGCGTCGTGCAAACCGTTCCCGGGCGCGACAACAGCCGCACCGGCAGGCCAGGTATATTGTGCCAACCTCCTCGGCAACTCCGGGCGCAACACCGTGAGCGGTCCAGGGCTACAGGACTTTGATTTTTCCTTGTTCAAAAACAACCCAGTTCATCGGATCTCGGAAACGTTCAACGTGCAGTTTCGGTGGGAGGTCTTCAACATCTTCAATCACGCAAACTTCAATCCCCCCGCGCCTGGCGCGCGACAGGCCTTTGCGACGTCGGGAGCATTGAACAACGCGGGACTGCTGACGAGTCCTACGATCACAACTTCGCGACAGATGCAGTTCGCCTTGAAGTTCGTTTGGTAGGTGGTGCAATGGAATTCCAAAGCCACGTACATTCATAATAAAGGAGAGTGAAATGCGAGGCTCGAAGAAAATGAATTGGGCAATGACGCTACTGCTGGTTAGCGGAAGCGCGCTTTTCGTCTCGGCGCAGGAAGGGAAGAAGATCTATGCGCAAAAGCTTGTGGATGAGACACTTGCTAACCACAAAGAAGTCGTGATCATGGCAATGCACGTCAACAAAAAGGGCGATCACTTTGAAGTCGAGTTGGTGTTACAGGATCAATCCGGCAAGACAATTGGTGCGGTCGGGATTGTCTTCATGTACGAAAAGGGGAAAGAAGCGGAGTTCCAGAAAAAGGCCGAACAGGTCCGCGACGAGATGAAGCAGAAAACTCCAACCATCGCAAAGCTCTTTGAACCGGCCGACTAAGGCGAGGGCCGAGCTTGGTGGCTCGCCCCCGTTCGAGTTTTATCTGGCGTCTGCATGCGCATCGATGGGAAGGTCGATCCATGTGCACTGTCGCCGGCTACTCGAAGTTGGCGGGAGAAAAGCGCGATTTCTGACAACAATGAGGTCCGATGATCCCGCCTTCTGATCGTAAATCGAAGCTCTGGTCCGTGATTCGCGTCTCCAGCGGAAACTTTCTGGAGATGTACGACTTTATGGTGTTTGGGTATTACGCTTCTGCGATCGGCAGGGCGTTCTTCCCAAGCGGCAATGCCTACTTATCGTTAATGTTGTCGCTGATGACCTTCGGAGCCGGTTTTCTGATGCGACCCCTCGGAGCCATTGTGCTCGGGGCGTACACTGATAAACACGGACGGCGCGCCGGACTCCTTCTGACGTTGAGCCTAATGTCAGTGGGAATCTTTTCCATCGCATGCATGCCCGGCTACGCAACGATCGGCCTTTTGGCCCCGCTGCTGGTGCTGATTGGCCGTCTGCTTCAGGGATTCTCCGCGGGCATGGAATTGGGCGGCGTGTCAGTTTATTTGTCGGAGATCGCAACGCCCGGCCACAAGGGTTTCTATGTCAGTTGGCAATCGGGGAGCCAGCAAGTGGCCGTCATGTTCGCGGCGCTTGTGGGAGTCGTGCTCAGCTCGATTTTGCCGCCGGAAAAAATGGCACTTTGGGGGTGGCGAGTTCCGTTGCTCCTGGGCTGCGCGATCATTCCGTTCCTCTTCAGGCTCAGGCGATCTCTCCAAGAGACGGATGAGTTCGTGGCCCGAAAGCACAGGCCGAGCACGTCTGAGATTCTCCACTCACTCATGACCAATTGGAGGATCGTGGTTATCGGAATCATGATGGTCACGATGACCACAGTTTCGTTCTATATGATTACAGCTTATACGCCGACATTCGGCAACTCCGTTCTACGTCTCGCAAGCACTGAGAGTTTGGTCGTTACGCTTTGCGTAGGAGCTTCCAATCTCTTCTGGCTCCCTGTCATGGGCGCGCTCTCCGACCGGATCGGGCGCCGCCCCTTGCTGTTCGCATGCACAATACTAATGCTGCTCACCGCCTATCCTGCCATGTTATGGCTGGTCCGTGACCCTTCCTTTGCGAGATTGCTGACGGTCGAACTCTGGCTGTCCTTCCTCTATGGCAGCTACAATGGCGCCATGGTTGTATTCCTAACGGAGATCATGCCGGTGAATGTGCGGACGACGGGGTTCGCCCTCGCCTACAGTTTAGCCACTGCCATCTTCGGCGGCTTTACTCCTGCCCTTAGTACGTTTCTGATTCACGTCACCGGGAATCGTGCCGTTCCTGGATTGTGGTTGTCCTTCGCGGCCGCGTGCGGGCTCCTAGCAACGCTCTTGGCCGCACCCCATAATGCCATGCTCGAAGCCCGCCTCCCGGCAACAGTGAAACCGTGATCATCGCGGCCGAATATGGAGCAAATCGGAAAGATAGCGTACAGGGACGATTTCACATTGTCGCTTTTTCTGCCGGCCCGGAATCTTAAATGCAACTCCTGATAGTTGGTTTACCGGAGAAGTCACTGCAGAGGCCCATAGGTTCGAGGCCGGTCTGCGTGCAACGGTTTAGCAGGCCGCGGTTGAATATACTAATACCTTGTCTATACTATGTAGGAATACATTTAAGGGAATTAATCTGTAAGTTTTGACGTCGATTGAATTTAGGTTATGGCGGAGAGGGGGGGATTGAAACCCCAATTGGTGACGGGGAGGTCAGGGGATGGTGAGCGTTGGTATGCCTCTTGTTTTCAACATGTCGATTCGATTTGAAAGAATCGCTAATGTTTACGCGGGTACCGGATGGGGCCAAATCGACCGAAAGTAGTAGCAA
>WNFO01012895.1_pt1 | contig 14650 bp, 20 predicted proteins | sample 5400251 | NCBI WGS metagenome assembly WNFO01 (sample SAMN13153354, study PRJNA577476) | soil metagenome | isolation source: 100 cm saprolite under Madrone tree | place: USA:California | collected 2016-06-14 | reverse complement strand
TCTTTATCGTCTCTGAACACATTCAATACTGACTATTTACTGACTATAAAGATAAGCGTCGCATGATCGGAAAATCATGTCTTTATATGACATAATCGTACAATAAAGCGCGCCGCAAATAAACTCGTTTACGCAGTGAATGTATCAGTAGATACAAAATCTGTTTTTTGACATCCACGCAAGATACGTACGTACTAAATAAAGCTATGGGCCTTATTCCGGAATTTCACATGGGCTAGATGTGCCCAGTCTCTGGACAAATATGAACAAATCAGGGGCAAAAAATCGGCGAATGCCGATGGAGCATCCGTTGCGTTGTGGAAAAAAAATATGGCAAAATGACCCAGAATTCTAAACCTCGACACTCGAACCAGAACATCGTTTAATACAAGTGTCAGGCACTCGTCCAGTTCATCAATGGTGGTTCGAAGGAGACTCACTCAAGAGACCTTTGGTCTTTTCCGTGTTGGATCTGCCAACTCGCTTTCTAAGTAATGGCCGTGACCAATGCAGCCGCGCGTACTGACAATAATCGGCTTATGTCCCTGGCAACACCATCCGAGTTTCCAATGAAATGCAAACTCGATTGTAGCAGGGTAGGAATGTAGAATCAAGAATACCAACTTTATCAAGGAAAATGGTGTGGTTACTGCCTGTTATTTTTCCCTTTACAGTAAGGAAGAGCCAAACAGACCATCACCGCCTACCTTGACTTTTTCGATTTTTTTTGTGCGCTATTACTTCGAATATAGAAAGCGACTGAAAATCAGAGTTTTTTAGAGTTGATTGTAAAGTCAGAGAAAGTCCCATGACGACATGATGACGAGTTGCCAAGGGTTACGGAGGTCGCCGTAGATATATAAGGAAGGCAATACGAAAGCCATGCGAGATTAGGAAGTGAAATAACGATCCTGATTGGTGGAGACAAATGAGGGAGACAAATGAGGTGGCACTGTGATACCTCGTGGTCAACAGACAGTTGAACGTTGTTTCCCGTTCCACTGCGTTGCTTCCCCGACTTACCCCTGCTTCGATGTCTCCACAGCGCTCTCAATTGTTCCACAGGCCTCGACTCGCCTATGAATGGGACACAAGTAAAATGTAAATTTCCATGTACTGGCAAATCGTAGAGTGATCTCCGTGTGGAACACTGTTTGCGACTAGACGGCTTTCAGCCACCTGGTCGTAAGAAACGTATCATATTGTAGACGCCATTGAAAACGGCATAAGAGCTGCATGCAGACCACCCTGGAGCCAACTGACTCGTTTTCAGTGTGGCCAACGAAGATGAAAAAAAGTGCGAGGCAGCTCATCACAGGGTGGCGGGATGTACTTCGTGTTTTCGACGATTCTGCGGCCTCTTCACACAAGCCCCCTGGCCTGTGACATGAGAATAGCACACGGAGAAGAGAGACCAGTTCGTGGATCAGAAGGGACAGTTGGAAAGACTGAGAGGAAATTAGTTGCAGGCTGAGTCGAGTGATCGAGTTATCCGAAGTATACTTGCTGGGAGAGAATCCACCCCCCTTTCGGATGCTTCTAATCATCGGTCTCGATCATCGACACAAAGGGCTGATCATAAACGAGCATGGATAATAAGGTGGCTATCCCTGGTCAATCGCCGCTGGAGCCTGAGGCGGCGAGGCAGCTGTTTCGAGAAGGGCACGAGTATTCATGAATATTGAACAGCGTGCAACGCACATCATGTCAGAGGGGAGGAACTACGGCATTGTAGAGTCCTTTTGAACGGCTGGTATTTGGATGCGTCGATCGAAGTGTTGACCACGAGGCGGCTATGGAGATTTATTTGATAGATGGCTATGGTGTGCGGTTCAAATATGCTCCGAGACGTGCGGAATACAGTAGGAGGTTAGGATGTCTGCAAATTTCTGGGAGAGGGGGAGGGAAGGGGGAGAACCCATTCACCCGAACGGTACGCACGAGACGATGCAGGAGCTGGGCACATCAGGTAGACATACTGACTTGACCGTTACGGAGACGACCCATAAACAATTTCCAGTCCAACTGAAACACGATACCGGTGTGGGCTGGGTTTCTGGGAGATTTGAAAGCAAGATGTTTTCCAGAAAGATGAGCCCTATGTCACTGCGGTGTAATGTAAATTCACGGAAGACTGAGACCGAGACCGATGGACTTTGCCAAACCAGGCATAAACTTGCGCCTTGTGTGACTTTTTTACTGCCTCGTTTTTTTCGTGTCACAATATAGAACGGAACTGCAATGAAAAAAAATTCACTTATCTGTTGTTGTGTGTATTCATAGCACAGACGCCAATACCCGTATTATTTTGTTTATCTTCTGATGGATTCAGACGCCTCCGTTCCCATCGACCAAACGGAACCTTCGCTCATTACAGAGCGCACCACTGGCTCATGGGAAGTGTCAAGTCTACAACAAGCGACTTGTGCGTCCCCCTGAAAGCGGTCGGCGTTCAACTTGGTAAGTGATACGGTCACTGGTTCGAACCCGGACACCCCCGGACGGAGCTTGGACGAACTGTGGAGGTAGCGTCATTTTGCTCCACGATAGCGATAGCGTCCAACTGGTTACCCCTCGAATGTCAACCTACACAGGAGGTGTAGGGCGGCCATGGTGAGAGGCAAGTGGCGTAACTTGCCAACACACTGACAAGGGCGCGCGCCCCTGTGACTCGAAAAAGATGATCGCACACTGAGAGAGCACAAGCGTAGAAGTTTCCTGATCACCTGTGGATGAATGTCACGAATCTCCGAAATATTATTGTGCGGATATTATTGTGCGGGAGACGTTTGGAGCTCCTAAAAGTACCTCGCCGTCTTGGGGTATGCGTGGCAGTGCGATCGGACAGAGAGGAGGTAGGGCGGTGTGGAAGGTCAACGATCTTAAGTGTTGGGCCTTGGAAGGGATACTGAATTAGTAAAGAAACGACCAGTGACTCGGAGTTGCGGTGTGACTGTCCAACTGTAAATGAGTCTGTGTGTCTGTGCGTCTGTGCGTCGCAGGAGCAGACATCCCCGCATGACCCTGGCTGGTATAGTGTGTACTTCGCTTTGTCTCGGCGATGTGCTCACGACCACGACGTAGCGAACCCAATTTGTCCCATGCGAAAGATACCCTAAAGGGATTTCTACAGACATGGAGCGATTACATAAGGATCTTCGGGATGCCGTACTTGGTGCAAACATGATTGAAGGGGCATGGTAGAAGCACTTTTTTCATCCAAGGATAAGGCGCGGAAGTCACGGTCGCAATGCGTTCCACTAGTGCAAGCGAGATGTACGAGATTCGGTTGCAGGTGTGACACGCAATCGCCCGATCGTTGGCAACGGACCGGAAATATTCCCGAGACGAGGGCGCTCAGACAAGAACGAAAACCTCGGTTGTCTGCTTCGTCTGTTTGGCGCTCCGCGACCACTCGTTGCATGCCTCTTATTGCTCCAAGCTCTCCATACTGAAGCAGGAGATTTCAGCTTCCGCTCATCGCTCGACTTGGATGTGGTCCGATGAGGGGCTTGAATCGAAACACGGCGCAGACATCACGGTATTCACGCGAATATAAACCCGGGTATAAAAGAACGACTGCTGTGGAACACTCTTCGACTGTCTTCACTTGTGTTCAATCCGTAGAGTAACAAAGCCTTGGCGTCGGTAGCAGACATATTTCACCGTTTTATCATTTTATCATGGAGGTGAGTGTAATCCGAAAACGAAATGACGATATTGCAGACGATTAACATATGATAGTCATCATCGTCATCATCATCATCAACACAGCCAGTGCAACGACAAACACAACCGACCAGCTTTGAAACGTATGTCATCGAGGTGTTAATCTCGATGACAGCAAGGTCGTCCACTATGGACCAAACCGCCATTCGGCAGTGCCTAGAGGCTTCATCCTCCTACCTAGTTACGGACACGACGACGAATCCTACGGAGGGGATGAGCTCGTGGTGTGCGGGGCTCACTCGGATCATAGATGTCCTCGCTGCGCTGCACTCGCGTGAAGAATTGGAGCCAGAAACGTTTAATGCGGCATCCAGAGCGTGTTCGGAATGCTGGACGGTGGCGGGGAATTGGGGAGTGTTGGAAGGTGCCAAAGAGTGTGTGAGAAAGGTTGCGGCCCGATTAAAGGTGCTCTTAGATGAGAATGGCAGAACGTACAGGGGGGAAGATGTGTACGTTCCTTGAAGGCGAAGCGGATTACCCGGTCCGGATGTGTTGCCTGTATGCGCAGTCTCTTCGTAATATTGATAGACAATGGTTTTCTCTCCTCCCACTGACCATGGCCCATACGAACTAACTCCGATACGGGCTCACTATCTCAAGAAATCTCTTATTCAGCTTCAGTTCTCTCGGGAAATACAAGCCATCACCGCCAATGCATCTACTCTACCATATCTCGGCCCCCCTTTCTCACGACCTCCAAAGGACGCCCCTATCCTCGACCTGCCATTCCTGCGGTATTTCTTTCGTCAATTTGTTCTTACCTTTCCCTTCCTGGCCTCCGCCCCCAAAGACTTCTTCCCTGATAAAGTGCAGCCGTTCATTTCTTCTCTCCTCTCGCGCAACCTTAATTCTACGTCCATTCTCGATGACGAATCGACCGACTCAGCGAGCACAGCCAAACTCATCGCCAAGGCCGAGCGTAGCTTCTCCTTGTTCCTTAATTATGCCGTAAAGACCGTTGAGAAAGAGGAGACCGTGCGATTAAGTCAGGCAGACTTAGACAAGCTAGAGGCGATAGCCCGCAAGCGTCATGCCAAGCTAATGAAGACAAAGGACGCCTTCGAGGTCAACATAGTCTGTGTGAGAACGGTTGTTGACCGAGGACGTGTCAGGAGTAAGCTTCACGAGGTGCGCTCGCATGATTTGCACCCTATCTTCTGTCCTGATTGCGCCTGTTTGCAGGAGTTTATTGTTCGTACCAGGCGATCACATTGCAAAGACGTGTACGTTTCCCGTAGATATGGCGACTTTAGAACGTTATATAATGAGGTGAGTTTCTTATCTCGCCATTGACCCCTTCACACTGAGCGTCCAACTCAGCTGCGCAAAGCACACACCGATGAAGAAATCCGACCGCCTCCAGCAAAAGACCGAACCTATGTCAGCTCACGAGCGCCTCTCGGTCCCACTGTCAGTAATACGTCGACCTCTTTCGAACTCCCGGCATCCACTAGAGATAGCTATGACTCTCCGCCATCTTCCCCCGTTCCTACTGTAGCTTCTTCACTCCGCTTGGCTCGGGAGAAGAATCGTTTAACCTTAAGAGCCTATCTCCACGCACTGATGTCCTCAGCAACGATTGCTTCATCCCCCGTTATCAGGTCTTTTTTGTTGGCAGACCCGACCACTCTGACCGACGAAGAGGTCGAAGATGCTCAGCGTCGCGAGGAGGCAGATAGGACGCGGGACGAAGGTCGCAGGCAATTTGCTAAGGAAGTTTCCGCTCGAGTCGATTCACTGCGAAGCCTGGTCAAGGACATAAAGGGTGATCTCCTTGGCAGAGGTCATTATCATATCCTGCGTTCCCTCAAGAATAAGTCTGATCACCCTACAGATGGTTTGACACGCATGTTTGCGGTCATAAAGACAACGGATGACGTACGTGACCTTCCATCCGAATTTAAGGCTGCCATTGAGTGGGGAAGAATATCGTTGGTGATCCATCATTGTTGAGACGATTTCCCATTTATTTTTCTCCAAGAATGGCATCTACCGTTTTTCATCACTACATCGCGGCCGATGACGCGTCCGAGTCACTTGCTGGACTGAAGCGTACACATGGGTTTATGCCGTATTTCATGCTTAAAGCTGCTTTGAAAATAAGCAATCCAGTCGCAATGATTCGAAGTGCGTCCTTACCTGTTCTCATCATCTCAGTTACGAATGCGATCCGCATAGGTGTTCTCGATCTTTTCCTGGCCCAACCGTTCGGTGGTCGAAGTCTGCTTCAACGGTGCGTGGATCGGCGATTCTCAAGTCCTGATCGTTAATGATTATGAGTAGTATGTTCACGAGTTCGCTTAACGAAGAAGTGAAATTTCTTGAAGAAGACATCGATGCTGTAAAGGAGAAGGTCGAAGATCCTGTTATCTGCGAGAAGGTTCGCCGATTTGTGTATGCGCCTAAAGAAATTCAGGCCATGTACAAAGGTGATTCAGGTATATCATGCCAAATCAACTACGCACATGAACGTTGATCAGTACGCCCATTTCAGGTAGAGGGAATGATCATATCCTCGCTGCAGTTCTCCGTTCCAGGGAGGAGCCAATCCTTTCGCGTGCACAGATGCAGCGGGTTGTTCGATCACATCGGGCACATCAGGAATACCTGAAATACCGCAGCACTCTGGAGGACTCAGATGATGACGATGGCCCACAGAATGAGGACGCATGGCTTTTCGAAGACTTGGCTGTCTTAACTAGGTTATATTCCAGATTAAAGGATAAAGAGCAACTAATATCTCTAATTTTTGAGGTGGGTATGGGTAGGAACCTAGCTGTGCACTCACCAGCTGATGACGAGCTCTCCTGAACGCAGGGCTCAACTGCAAACCTGATGAAGGATATCATAACGATATTCTACTCCCCTCTAGCGCAGGTTTACAGGGCTGCGAGCATCGCTGATTCCATTGGCGATGTCCAGAGCTTCATAAACGACCTTATCAAGACTGTGGAGGCAACTGAAGAGCGTACGTTATATTGACATTATAATGGGCTGGTTCTGTTAAGCTTTTATGCTAGTCAGCCAAGACAATCCTCAACAGACTGTACAAATATTCATCGATCTAATCCAACGACATGAACAATCCTTCTATTATTTCGTGCACAAGGTCCATTCCAAGGGTGAAGGTCTTTTCACGGGGCTTATGCGTTGGATCGAGCTTTTTCTCGACATTGTTCGCGAAGGCCTCGGCGATCCTATCAGTCTGGAGTTTATCCTACCACATACCGGCGATGAACGCAGGGATACCATAAAGGAAATCGACGAAGTAGCGAGCAGCGAAGGCTCTTCCCGCCCTGCCGCCCGATTACGCACATCTCCTTCAACACCATCTCTACCGAAAACCATCCCACGGCGTGCTCAGGAGCCTTTCCCTCCCTCACAGCCATCGCAATTGGCAGCAGTTCACCCCCCTGCTAAATCACCATCGCCGTCCGTGGCTTCTCCTTCCTCCACGGGGACCCGTCTTCGCAAGCTATCTCTGACATTACGCAAGTCACGATCTATGACCTTTAACGCAACCCGCCCATCTCCTTCAAACAACACAGAAGCATCACCAGCCCCCGTTCCTCCTGTCCCGTCTCTTCCGAAGACCGTCGCACAGTCTCAATCGGCAGCCCCACTTACCGCCAGTCGATCGAAGCAGCTGCCAGCGCTACCACCACCGCAATTATCATCAGCGTCGACCTCTGCTTCACCTTCGCGGCGACCGGTGCGAACTCCAACAGCTCCAACACAGGCTCCACCTCACCCGCTAAATCCTCGCGCGCCGCAAAAGCGGTACCCGAGTCAGAACGTGCCCCAAGCGCCAAAACGGCAGAGCAAACCAGCGTTTGGGGCGCTAAAGCCCCCGGAACTCAAGAAGATAGCCGAGCTGCTTCCCATATTTGTGGAGATGGTGCGTTAGAACTTTTCACCCTTGTCGGGACAGTCCTAATATTTGTACTTGTGTCGTAGATGCGTCCCTCGCTACGTCCACGGGACCAGCCTGAGGGCCAGTCAGCCCCCAGTTCAGACTCTCGATCGATGGGGAATTGAGTTGATGGAGCACAGTATACTCTTGGGAACTACGGAAAACAGACGCTATGCGACCAAACTCCCTCCCGAATCTTGTTTTTTTCTCTACTACGAACCCTTTATGCCAAGAGAAAATTGGGGTATACTGGTGCAGTCTAGGAATATGTATGACTAGCGATAATAAGTACTCTTAGATCGGGACAATCTGCCTTGGCGGCAGACCAGCTGCCACTTAGTCAGATCGGCGGTGTATAAGCTACGCTCCGTTGGAGATGGTGAAGCGTTTGAAGGTATATCTACAGCAAATCAAATCAACACGGTGCAAGAGAAGGCGTGACAAGACATACCCAAGGAATGCGAGGTCCTTGCTCGAGTCGCTAGCATCGGCCCCAACAGCATTGTCGGCACCACCTTGCTCGAGATCTTCGACAGGGAAATACGACGTGTCCGTTATGGACCGTAGACGTGGCACAAACGGGGCATCGATCTGCCGGATGGCGCTCCAGTCTACGCCGTAGAAAAAGGGGTGCTTTTTGATTTGGTCGACGTTCAGTCGCCGATCAGTGCTGGTAATGAGCCTGTAATGGTAGGGGAATATAACGGACGGAAAAAATTTAGTGCCGGCGTCGTAACTCTGTCGAGTCAGGGCTCACCTGCGGATCAGGTCTTCTGCTTCTTCGCTCAGATGGACATCATCGGGGATTATGAGGTGATGCAACCAGTGAATAATTTTTTGGTACGTTTCATGGGTGGTCTCGGAGCAAAACGGGGGATAACCGACAAGGCATTCGAACATGATTGCGCCTAGCGACCACCAATCGCACTCACGGCCATACCCTTGTTGCAGGAAAATCTCGGGTGCAATATAATCCGGTGTCCCGACTGTCGAATATGCCTAAAGTACGTTGGTGAGCCCTGTGAATGAGTGACAGGGCCATTATGGCGTACCAGCTTCCGGCGATTCGCTTTCCACGTTGCAATCTGATCTTTGCTTGTCATGGTCAAGTTGATGGCGTTCACCATCACACTGTTCCGAGCTGCCTGCGCCGCTGTTGTTGGGGACGTTGCACCATTGGCTTGGTCGAGGAGTCGTTGGTAATAACTAGAGTCATGGTTTTTGTGGAATCCAGTCGACAGGCCAAAGTCCGACAATTTGATATGTCCATCTTTATCGATCAAGATGTTGTCCGGTTTTATGTCCCTGATTTGAGAGGCGTGTCAGGGTGCGAGGAGGTAGCGTGGGTGCTTAATCACCTGTGAATGAATCCAAGGCTATGGACTGCTTCGATCGCCAGGACACATTCCGCCATGTAGAAGCGAGTGACGTCCTCGGAAAACGTGTCATACTTAATGAGCATGGTCATCAAGTCACCTCCGGGAAGAAATTCCATGATCAAGTACAGGTATACTGGGTCTTGAAACGAGTAGAAGAGTTGCACCACCCAGGCTGAATTGGATTCTGCCAAAACGTCGCGCTCAGCGCGTACGTGCGCCAGCTAACACTCGATTAGCAAAGAGCGGCATTTATGTCAAAATAAGGAAGGTGATTTGCCTGATCCTTTTTTAACATTTCGTCCTTCTTCAGCGTCTTCATCGCGTAGATTTTACCGGTATCTGTCTTCTGAACCAACCGTACCTTCGTGCCAGTAATTGAGTATCATGAGATGACGAACGGCCCACACCTCACCTCTCCAAACGCTCCCTTGCCAATCACTTTGACCGTCCGGAAGTCATCGAGACCCAATTTTGTGCGGCGAAGCCTGATAAAGGTCGATTCTTTTTTTCCGTGTTGCACGAGCTGCCGTTGCTTCCGCTCATCGGACATCATCGAGTCGGTTTGCAACCGCCTCTCGAGCTCGACGCGTCTTGAATGCAGCTGTCAGTGGCAACACGGATGCAAAGTCAAGCGAGATGAGAGAACCGTGTATTTCGCTCGATTGCTGCATCCACTGCCACTTTGTAGTAGTGCTCAAGTTTGAGCTGAGCTGCTTTAGCTCGGGGCACAGCATCATCGGAGAAGCCAGTCGTTGTTCTGTCAAAGTAGACGTAGTCAGCTGGTTTTGAGGACTGCCCTGTGGAATGTTTTGTCAATTTTATGTCCTGCCTGGACGAGGAACGAGAGATGGTGCGAGAGGACGTGGCCATGGGATTGAATTGGGATGGGAGGGGAAAGCTGGTCCGAGTCGGGTGCCGTCGTTGTTGTTATGCCGAAAAGCGGAGATGGCACATTTCGGCAACACGCGAAATTCATATACAACGATACAAGGATAGGATACTGTACAGACAGAGATAAGTTAACCATGACCCCCATATTCACCCCCATAAACATCCTGCGCAATTTGTGACTCGCTTTCTGCCCATCGAAGTGAAGACAAAGAATTTGGCGCCGGTGGCAGCGGGCCACCAATAGTTCCGGTCGGCGACGACGTTCGACCATGCCCCACACCAGTGTATGTCGGATGAGTCTGCGGTGGGAGTGGTACAGGCGGCATGGCAGGTCCACCCAAATGCAAGTTATGCGTGCGCGGAACATGTTGCTCGTGAAACGAAACGGACGGCGTTGCTTGTTGTGCCCCTGGCGTTGGCGTATAGCCCCCGGAGTACGGCGATGATACCCTGTTAGAAGCATTGAGACAGATCCCTCTCTGGCAAGATGTCCAGGCCATACCGCTCCAAATAACCCGGCTGTGTTTGCGCGCTTACAACAGAGCTTGCTGTGAGCTGTGATGCGACTGCATGACTATAAACAGGATTCAGTACAGGTGTCAAAGTAGCGAGTTGGAACGACTTGCTTGTAGAACGCCGTGGCATCTGCTTGGACATGTGTATAATCGCCCACGCCACGGGTACCGTACGGCGAATACGCCGTTTGAGGGTCGAATTCAACACGTGCGATGGTTGAAGCAGGATCCGACCTGGGCGATATCGGTCGGCGGGAAGAATAGGGGTTTGATGAGGTCTGTAGTTGGGAATTCTGAAGGCGATTGCGCCGGAGTCGTAGAGGTTCAACAGACGGAAAAACTCGCCGCGGCGGCGACGGTGACCGAGGTGAAGGCGGGTAAGGTTCCAATGTTGGAGAGTCTGGCCCACTGGCATAGTAGGATGGGCCGACGACTTCGTCAAACGGTGGACCATCCAGAGAGGGACCGGTAGGGGTGAATGGTGGCGGTGGCGATGCGGCACGGTGCTCGCCCTCAGACGGGGAGTTTCGTCTGGACGTTCGGATCTGAATTGGGGAAGATTAGAGTTAGAGACGGAAAACCAGGTACGAGGATCGCACCTTCATGGAGGTTGAAGGTAAGACTTTCGAGGACGACGAGCGACGACCATGCCTGTTTGTGTCTGTACCAAGAATTCTCGCGGAGGAACAAGAGGGTGGTGAACGTTCACGGTTCTCTGCGGTAGCCTCGAACGCCGCTGGATCATATATCTCCCAACCATCTTCGTCGACCGGGGGAGTATTTCGGATCGCCTGGGACGTCTTCTTATCAAACTCTTCCAAGGACATTTGATAGGATGGAGGGGGAGCGGTATTTGTGGGGCTTGTAGAGCCCATGAGGGAGGGATGAGAGGAAGGGCGTGGGATATGCCACGGGCCAATTTGTTTTTCATTGACTGCTCATCGACCTCGGAGCGCTCACACATCATCTGGACAACAAAGGCAATGACCGTGGTTGTGTCAATACAGTGCGCGCACAGCCTGGCAGCGGCGAGACTCAAATCAGACCATCTGACTTCAGTGCACCGATTATCAGGTAGGCTGATCTTCGGTCCCTATCTACACCCCCCCAATCCCCCTTTGAGTGACTCGGTCCATCGTCTTCCGAAGTAACGAATATATTCTCCATTTCTTCGTCAAAAGGCGCCTGATTCGTTCTTTCCTCATCGGCTTCTCGGTCCCACAGTACGTCCTCCCATTGGTCGTCGCTGATCGTCACAGCCTCCGTCTTCGCACCCGGCACGTTGGGAAGCACGGAAACCAAAAGGCTCGAAAGCAGCACAGATGAGCCACTAGACTCTTGAGAACTCATCCTCGGTACTGGAAGATACTCTGCCTGTACGTCCGTGTGAGCATATATCGTGCAAATGTGCATCTCGCTTGATTACCTCGAGTAACATGCCCTTTACCGCGCCAGTGGCTAATATGACGTTGCCTGCTCGGATTATCCAGTCAGTCCCTATTGAATAGACATTCCCTTCAACAGCCAACTGTGCAGCAGTCTGTTTGTATTGTGTGACGTTTCCGGCTGACTGGCCGGCTGACTGCTTCGTGGATATCCAGCGGGCACGAAGAAGAGAAAGTAACTGCTCCAGGGCGCCAGGAGGGCTCAGGGTCAGGAACGTATTTCGGTAATGGGTCGGCTCCACAATCGCCGTTTCAAGCTGGCTCGCGTGGTATGCTAGATCGGCTCGCGATGGTGCTGATGGGTCTTCTAGTGAGACGAATACATTGTCGCTCATCGTGAGCAAACACATCGAACGCTCGTGCGTCGAACCATTGATGGCCCCCAAAGTCGAGCGGTAGGATCTGGCCGATAATTGCCATTTACCGCGAAATTGACCCTGACAAAACCCGGAGTTCAGTGAACGTTGAAACAGTGTTCTGAGGGGCGGGCAAACATTGTGGTTTTGTCGGATGTTTTTATCAATAAGATCTAGGCCATCCGTCGGCGCATTTGTCCATCGCGCGAGTCTGGGGGCATCAGCATCAGCACACAGTCGTTGTAGATCTATCTAGGAGGCGACCCTGTAATACCCATCAGCGGGACTGTACAGCTGCACTGCTTGTGGTCGTAAAGAAGGAGGCAGTGAGGACCGGTACCGATCCGCCCACCGCATGTCACATGTGACAACACGCGCCTCAGTACGCGCCGCGATCGATTACGCATGGACCGTGACGCGACGACTATCAACCCAGGCTATGCCTACAAAACGTAAAGCGTCCTACACTCAGAACATAGATGAACCTACTCCTACCAGGCGACGCACACGCTCAACAGTAGCCAATTCCCCACTCTCATCATCTTCCCGAAACCTCGTATCACATGCCTCACCATCAGCTGTCCGGAGCCCTGCTCCAAACCCTGCCCCCGAATCTACTGCTGTCTCGACTCCGACGACAAAGAATAGTGACAAACGCTTGACTCGCTCTCAATCCAAAGCATCTGCCGCAGTCTATTCAAGGCCACCAAGTGGACCTCCCTCTGGTGAACAGGAGGATGACGATCAGTCTGAGGATGAGCTGCTCCTCAGGAAGATTGCCAGGAAAAAGGGATCGGGAACAGTCTCATCAAATGTCTCTCGACTACCTCGCGTGTTCGTGGAGATTGTGTCTCCGGCACCTCGGAGTCCAAAACATCTTACAGCAAAAGCTGTTGTCAACCCTGCCTCGCCAACCCCAAGCCGATCAAGGGTGATTCGGAAGATCTCTCCGCCTCCACCGCTATTCCAAACGTCTCCTACAAAGGCCACAACCGCTAAGCGGACGCACCCTTCACGGCCGCAAGCGCAACAACCTGCTCTTCATGGCGAACAGTCAAGCCTACCCCACAACCCTTCGAGGTTCCCCCCTTCTTGCTTGCATGCCCAGAAACGTGCTATCTTACATGCACTACATCGTCCAAAGACCGCTGTTTTTGACAAGGTGGACGAAAACAGCGAACCTTCTGCGAACGCCGTCGCGCTCGAAGAGCTCAAGGCACTTCTCGTAGGTACAGTCGAACGTGGCGAAGGAAATAGTTGTCTCCTCATTGGTCCCCGTGGGAGCGGTAAATCTCGTGTGAGTTTCCGTTCTCCTGACACCAGCTGTATCTGATGACATCTTCGTCCCTTTCAGCTTCTAGACGAAGCACTCACCTCGCTATCTTTTCGGCCAATTGTAATACGATTATCTGGGCATGTTCAGAATAACGACCGACTAGCCCTACGTGAGATAGCACGACAGCTGACCAAGCAGACTGGACGCTCGTTTGATATTGAAATGGGACCAGACGTAGGCGACGAGTTTGAGAACGCCGCCGATGCTTCTGACCCTGCCATCCCTCTTCCTCCCTCACCATATCTGCCAACATTGATCTCAGCTCTACCAACGCTTGCTCAGCCTACGGTATTAGTACTAGAATCTTTTGATCTCTTCGCCATTCATGGCCGTCAGGCGTTGCTCTATTGCCTCCTCGATACCGTTCAGAGTTGCCGCGCTGGCAAGGACAACAGAGGCATCGCAGTGGTTGGGGTTACGACGCGGGTGGATACCATCAACTTGCTGGAGAAGCGTGTAAAAAGTCGTTTCTCCGGGCGCATGTTGCGCACGGCCGGACCTGGCACACTAGACGATTGGATTTCGATTGCAAGGAATGCTCTCACAGTCAAAATTAGTCCATCCAACGAAGAATGGCAGGTTTGGTGGGCAGCGGCTGTGGAGAAGTTCCTCGACGACAACTCCGTTGAAGTGGCACTTTCTGACCTGTACAGTTTGACAAAGGACGTCCGCTTGCTGGGTAGAGTTCTGGCGCGTCGTCCTCGGTTTAAGTAGACGAGCTCTTCCTGATACCTCTGCTCAGATGGGCCTTGTGTTAGATCTATCTCCGGTGGCTCCTTTGCTGAGTGCATCGCAACTAAAGGCCGCAGTCAAGTCTCAAAGGTACCCAGCACCCTTCCCGTTTCTCGCAGGTGCGTTTGAGTCCTCAGATGATTCTGACAATGCGTCACCAACCTCCCAGATTTATCGTATCCTGCCGCATGCCTTATTATTGCGTCTGTCCATGCTGGCACCGCTGGTCACGAGTCTGTTACATTTGAAATGTTGTACGACTCGTTCCAGAAGCAGGTCCGGACATCTCAATCGGCCCCCGTTCAAGTTGACGGCGGTAGTATTGGTATGGTGCGGTGCGACAAGGAGGTCATG
>WNFO01002737.1_pt1 | contig 14652 bp, 14 predicted proteins | sample 5400251 | NCBI WGS metagenome assembly WNFO01 (sample SAMN13153354, study PRJNA577476) | soil metagenome | isolation source: 100 cm saprolite under Madrone tree | place: USA:California | collected 2016-06-14 | reverse complement strand
GCTTCTTTTCCGTGAAGCTCGCGCAGACGCCGACATGCTGCAGCGCGCCGGAGTGGTCGAAAAGGCCGAGCAGGAGTGAGCCAACAGCCGTGCGCTCACCTTTCTTGTGCCAGCGAAAGCCGGCAACGACACAATCGCACTCGCGCTCGTGCTTGACCTTGAGCATCACGCGCTTATTGGGTTCGTAGGTTCCCGAAACCGGCTTGGCGATGACGCCGTCGAGACCGGCGCCCTCGAAGCGACGAAACCAGTCCGCCGCTATGCTTAATTCGCTGGTTGCCGGTGTCAGGTGTATTGGCGGCTCCGCGGATGAAAGCAGCGATTCCAGCATTCGTCGACGACCTTGGAACGCCATACCCCGCAGATCTCGGTCCCCCTCGCCGAGGAGGTCGAAAAACACGATCGATGCCGGGATTTCTTGTGAAAGAAGCTTCACCCGCGACGCAGCGGGATGAATGCGGAGCTGCAGCGCATCGAAGTCGAGCGCGCCATTCTTTGCGACGACGATTTCGCCGTCAAGCACGCAGCGAGCGGGCAACTGTGAGCGGAGCGGCTCGAGCAGTTCCGGAAAGTAGCGGTTCAGCGATTTTTCGTCGCGACTCTGGATCAGGATCTCGTCCCCGTCGCGAAACACCAGGGCACGAAACCCATCCCATTTCGGTTCGTAGATCCATGTTCCGCCTACGGGCAATTCGCTGACCCGCTTGGCGAGCATCGGCAAAACTGGCGGGTTCACAGGAAGATGCATATCTCAGCCTTATACCGCACGCGCGCTCTATCTACGAGGCAATGGGTTCCAGTCGTTCCAAACGTTCCAGCCGTTGAGAATCAACGTTCTCGCTGCTGAATCGGTTAAACCAATTGCGATGAGCTTTGTCGGCTCGTCGCCCACTCCTCTGCGCTCTTCGCTGGAAACTCGGCCTTGGTAATGACGCCCTTTTCGATGACCAGTTTTGCCGACGCGCCGGTTCGGGCCAAATTCGCCATCAATCTCGACGCCTTTGGCGATTCCTTCCTTTCGACGGGGAAGGCCTGTCCTGAGCCCCGCCGAAGGGACAAAGGTAGGGAGGATTGGTTTGATCGGTTTCTGAGCACCCCTATCCCGGCCTTTCCCCATCAAGGGGAAAGGATGTCCAAGCATAGAGAGGAAAAGTACGCTTCGAACTATGGCCAATCGTCGCCATTCGAGTAGCGCGACCAATCGGACTTTTGAAACGAATCGACAAAAGCCGGAACGAATGATTCCGTACGTTGTTGGGGAACTATCACGCGCAGAACTTTAACTTGTGAAGGATCTCTCATCTGGCGAACGTTGTGCGCAAAGCCAGCGTCCCTGGTAAAACAAAGGTCATAGTGGACGGCGACTTGCTGATAGAGTATCCCGTTATCGAGCCCTTTCAGTTTGAGATGATTCACCGAGTCAACCTCGTGGCCGAGATCTTCCAGGGCACTGACCAGCGACTCAGGCATGTTCTCGTCGAGAAGGATTTTCACTAGGCGCCAGCAATTCAGAATGGGCTAATTCTTCCAACGTTCCACGAACCGCCTCGTCGGTGAGGCTAGGATACTCCTTGACGATCTCTTCGATCGTCATTCCTGCCGCGAGCCACTCTAAAAGCAATGCCACGGCGATGCGGGTATCCCGCACGCGGGGTTTGCCGCCGAGATGATCGGCATCTGACACAATCCAGGCCATAGCTCCCTCCGTGAAAAAGCAATTTACCACATGATGAAGCGGCGACGCCACCAGCGCACGTCTTGGACGTACCAGCGCGTAAATCAATCACACCGCCGCCTGACGGTCACGCGTGAGCATTATTAACTCGCCTTCCGCATCTCGCCGGCCAATATTTCGTTGACTAGCGACTGAGCGACATTGAGCGTTCAAATCGTTTCAGAGGCTCAGCCGTTCAAGCCGTTGAGAACATTCTCGCGATGAACTCTGATGTGTATTTCTGACGCTTCGTCATTTGTCCCTTATCAATGGTGTCCGTCAAACCCGGGCTGCCTCAGGGTGACGTCTTCCTATTTTCACCAAACACTCGTGCGATCGTTTGCGATTGACGACTCGCTGGCTTAGCGATAGCGTGTTCACTGTTTAGGCCAGACCTGAAACTCACCCGGAAGAGGGAAACAATGACGCAATCCAATCCATTACGCGTAGGCCTCATCGGAGCAGGCGGCAGATGGGGGCCGCGCGCGCATGTGCCGGCGCTGAAGGGCGTGTCCGAGGCCGAGCTCTATGCCGTGTGCACGGCGCATGATGATACCGCGCAGGCAGCGGCCGATAAGTTCGGCGTGACGCGCGCGTACGGCAACGACAAAGCGTTAGACGCCGATGCGGAGGTCGAAGCAGTGGCGGTCGCGGTGCGCGTGCCGGCGCACTATGAGCTTAGCAAAAACGCCATTGAAGCGGGCAAGCACGTCTTCTGCGAATGGCCCCTCGGCGCGAATACAAAAGAGGCCGAAGAACTCGCGGCGCTGGCGCGCAAGAAAAACGTGCGCACCATGGTCGGCTTGCAGCGTCGCGCGTCGCCCGCTTATCTGTACATGCGCGAGCTAATCCAGCAAGGTTACGTCGGACAGGTGCTAGCGGTGAACCTGGTGCTGATGAACAGCGGCGTGTTGACCCGCACCTCGGATCGCACCTGGCAGCGCGACGTGACCTTGGGCGCGAACACGCTAACGATTACGTTCGGGCACGTGCTTGACGCCATGTGCATGGTGGTCGGCGAGCTGACCGAAGTGTCCGCGATCGTCGCCACCCAGGTGCCGCAGTGGTTCGAGACCGACACGAAAAAATACGTGGATGTCACCTCGCCCGACAACATCGTGGTTCAGGGCCGGCTCGAAAACGGTGCTATCGTCAATGCCTATGGCGGCGTACATCCGTACCACGGCAGCGGCCACCGCTTCGAGATTTACGGCAGGGAGGGCACGCTGTCGATGATCGGCGGCGGCGAGGGCGGCGAGGAGCGCCGGCGCAAGATCATGGGGGGACACAAAGACGACAAGGCGCTGCAAGAGTTGCCCGTGCCGGAGCGATTCACGTGGGTGTCGGAAGCCGTGCGCAACGGCGGTCCCGCATACGAAGTGGGCCAGATGTGGGTCAAGTTTGCCGAAGCGATACGCAGCGGCTCGAAGATCGAGCCCGACTTCGATCACGCGGTGCGCCGCCACCGTATGTTGGATACCATCGTGCGCGCTTCACAGACGGGGCAACGGCAGAAAGTTGTGTTGTAGGTCGGCCAGGATTTCGTTGACTAGTGACTGAGCGACATTGAGCGTTCAAATCGTTTCAGACGTTCAAACCATCTACGGGTCACTCCAATTGGTTCCAGCACCGGCGCGCTCAAAAGCACGCGCTACCACTTGAACATCGAAACAAGAAAATAAACCTGCCCACGGTGCCTCTCGTCTGATTTTACCCGGTTGCTTGACGTTGGTGACAAGCTCCTCGAAATCTCTCTTATTCATTTCAAATTCTTTTTCAAAGAACTACATTCGTTATCACAAGTTGATCACACCTACACCGTCACGGTTTGAAACCTTCGTGCCGTAGCGTCGCGAAAGGCGGATCACACGCTCGATGACGCGGTTCGCTATTTCGCCTTCGGCGAGCAACGGGCGGCCGCGCTGGGGCCGGGGGCGGCCGAAGCCTTGGTCGATGGGAAAGATTTTGATCTCTTTGAGCGTCTTTTTATCGAAGCGGCAAACGCCGAACATGTTCTCCCAGTAGGCGGGGTCGCTCGGATGGCCTTTCTTGCCGCCGCTAGTGCGCGCATCCAAGAAGTCTGAGGGCGTCGCGCGCAGATCCAGATCGAAGCGCTCATAGGCGTCGGCGGGAAAAAAGCCGACTGTCTCGTTTTGAAAGACAAAGTTTCCGACGCTATAGAAGATCGGTTTACCCTGGTAAATTTCGATCCCCATAGGAAAGTGCGAGCCATGGCCGACAAAAACGTCGGCGCCGGCGTCTATCGCTCCGTGCGCGAAGTCCGTGAAAAAGTCCGCAGTCTCTTCTAGCTCGCCTCGCGTGCGCGCAGTCAGCAGAGTTTCGCCGCCGAATTCATGGCAGTGAGCGCTGACGACGACCCAGTCCGCCTGACGCCGCGCCTCGCGAATCCATCTGAGATTATCGTCAAGGTCGCGTTGGTTGGCCTTGGTCGCAATCGAAAAACCTTTGTCCAACACGTAGCGATTTCCCAACAGGACGAGCTCCGCGGCTTTGTCATCGGGGATTTCCTTGTCGCTATAGAAATGTTTGCGGGCTCTTTCCTTGGTCATCTCGAAACCGAGCTCACGGCTGGTGCGTTGTAGTTGTTCGAACGCCGCTTTGTCCACGCGGTAGGTGGTTTCAAATGCTAAGGGGTTGAGGCCCGGGCGCCCGCGCAGATCTGGCCGCTGTTCGCCGGCCTGATTCCATTGTCGGAACGTAGCGGTGGCGGCGATCAAGGCGACTCGGCCATTCGGTGTGTCCAGATAACCGGGGGCCCTGGCCTCCGCGAGATTTTTACCAGTACCGGCGTGCGCCATCCCGGCTTCATCCAAATGACGAATATTCGCCAGCACGCCGCCCTCGCCATAGTCGAAAGCATGATTGTTGGCGCAGGAGACCATGTTGATGCCGAGCCATTTCAAGTCTTCGAGCAACTGCGGAAGCGTTGTCATGAAGGTTCCTTGGGTAATCCCCGGAGTCCCTTCGTCCCAGGTGTGAACCGTGCCTTCGAGATTGGCGAACGCGGCGTCGACGCCGCGGAGAATCTCTCTGAGCTGGAGAAACTTTTCTTCCCTAAAGGGAGTCAGTTTGCGCGTCAGCATGGTGTCGCCGGTCAGCGCGATCGTAAAATTTCCTCGTTCGGCTTCGTAAGTCACGTTTTCTCTCCTTGTTATTTGAGACCCATCACTTTGCGGTAAAGCTGGAAATATTCATCATAGCGGCTCGCCATCGTCATTGGGAGTGGGATGACTTTTATCTTCGGCGGCGCTTGTTTCATGAGCGGCGAGACAACGTCGGTGCGCGGGGCATAATAACCCACGGAGGCCAAGATCTCCTGGCCCTCGCGAGAGAGGATGAAGTCAATGAACAGCCGTGCTGCGTTGGGATGCGGCGCCTCTTTGACCAAGGCGAGACCGAACGTCAGCGCGATGATCGGGTCGGCGGCCACCCAGTCAATAGGGGCGCCGTCTTTTTTTAGCCGATCCACGCCATTGGCGAAGGCGACTGCTGCAATGGGTCGCTCTCCGGCGGCAACCAAAGTTTGAATCAGGGTATGGCCGGTGCGAAACTGGATGTTCTGCTCGGCGAGCTTGCGCAGTAGCTCCATAACCTTCGCCTCGCCGTAATACGACATCATCCCCGCCATCCATTTACTCTCATTCTCATCCATGATGAGCAGGCCCTTCCACCTCGGATCGGTGAGATCCCAGAAGCTCTTTGGAATGTTCGCGGGCGGCACAAGCTTGGTGTTGTACCCGATGACGTTCAGTGTGGCTGAGTTAATGCTCCAAAGGCCTTTCTCGTCTTTGTATTCCGGCGGGAGCGCGGCGCTCTCAGGCGAGTGGTAGCTTTCGAAAATCCCCTTCTGAAGAACGCCATAGAAGTCGAACGCCGACTGATTTACGACGTCGGCCAGCACTTTATGTGCTTGAGCTTCGGCTACAAGACGCATAGCCATTCTCTCGGAGCCGATACGCGTAGCGTCGACTTTGATGAACGGATATTTCTTCTCGAAGGCGGCAACGAGTCTTTGCGCCGATTGCGTTTCCATAGAGGCGTAGAAAACAACCCGACCTTCCTTCTTCGCGCTGTCCATGATCGGCTGGGCGTGAAGCCAGCCTGGGATAAGCAGAAGCCATAAGAAACCGACTATGCCGGCCCGAACTGTTCTGACTTTCATGCGAATGCACCTTGACTGGATCACCAAATATTTCTTTGGTGAACGGCCAGAGGATTAGCACCGATCGTCGCGGCAGGTCAACATTATCTTGATTGTTGCACAGAGTCCCAAGAAAGTGTCAGAGTGCTCCGAGCACGGCTTTACCTTGACAAGCACTCTATTTTCCACTAAAAAAAATTAGATCTCCGGAGTCACCGGTTCCAATCCCGTACCTCTCAATTGGGCGATACGGTTTTTTTTTATTAGCCGCCAATTCATGGATCACCCTTATTTCCCGCTACTCGTCCTGTTCACCATGGCAGGGATCGTCGTACTCGCGTTGCTTCTTGTCGCGGAAAAACTTGGCCCCAAATCATTCAATCCGGCCAAAGCGGAACCCTTCGAGTCCGGCAACCCGCCCAGAGGCGACGCGCGCATCCGTTTTTCCGTGAAGTTCTATTTGGTGGCGATGCTGTTTCTTATTTTCGATCTCGAAGTCGTTTTCCTCTATCCGTGGGCGATCCTCTTTCGCCGCTTGGGACTTTTTGGTTTAATTGAGATGGGTATTTTTCTCGGTATTCTTGTGATTGGGTTCATCTATGTATGGAAAAAAGGCGCCCTCGATTGGGATTGATCGCATATGTCTGAGGCCAGCGCGAATCTTCAATACATTCAAGAGAAACTTGGGCAGAGAGTTTTGGACACGCTATTCGTGCTGGGTGATGATGTCTTAATACTTGACCGGGTAGGTTTAAGAGAAAGCTTTCGCTTCTTCAAAGAAGATTCAAAACTGCGTCTAGACTTACTCAGTGACATTACCGCAGTGGACTACTGGCAAAAGCAAGAGCCGCGCTTCGAGGTGGTCTATCAGATGGCTTCCCTGAAGGGAGGGCGGAGGCTTCGGGTAAGAGTTCCCGTGCCCGAAGAGGATGCGATGGTGGAGTCGCTGACCCCTCTCTGGAAAGGGGCGAATTTTCTTGAACGGGAAGTTTGGGACTTATTTGGTATTCGCTTCATAGATCATCCGGATTTGCGCCGGGTTTTACTTTATGAAGAGTTTCAAGGTCATCCCCTGCGCAAGGATTATCCGGTAAACCTCTGCCAGCCGCGGGTTCCGGAGCGCAAGGTGGAAGGAACCTTCGTCGATGAACACTCCCAAAACAAGTTAACACGGCTGAAACAAACGCTGGGTCATAAGAGCTGATCGAATCCCAGTTTGGAACAACCATGAAGCCTGAGTCGCAAGAGCTACCCGTTGAAATCATGGAGCTGCAGATGGGCCCGTCTCACCCAGCGACCCATGGGACGATCAAGTTCAATCTCAAGCTTGAAGGCGAGAAGGTGCTCGAATGCGATGTCGAGGTTGGTTTTCTCCATCGCGGGTTCGACAAGAGTTGCGAGCAGGCAACCTGGACACAAGTCATACCGTATACGGACCGGCTTAACTACGCGTCGTCCCTCATCAACAACGTTGGCTATGCCCTGGCGGTCGAAAAACTGATCGGCGTGGAAACCCCTCCCCGCTGTCAGTATATCCGCGTCATTATCAGCGAGCTGGCGCGACTCTTCGATCATTTGACGTGTTGCGGCATGGCGGCTTCAGAGCTCGGCGCCATTACCGTCGGCTTTTATATGATCGAGGCGCGGGAGCTCATCATGAGGATCATTGAAAATCTCACCGGCGCGCGCTTGACCGTCACCTATGTGCGCATCGGCGGGGTCAAGCATGATCTGATTCACGATTTTGCCGAGCAGGTAAGCCGGGCCTTCAAAACAGTTCGCAAGTTATTGAAGGATTGCGACCGTTTGCTTTCGCGCAACCGGATTTTTATCGACCGAATGTCGAACGTCGGAACGATTTCGCAGGAAACGGCCATTAGCTATAGCCTCACGGGTCCGATCCTGCGGGCAACGGGTGTCAACTACGACATCCGCAAGGCTTATCCATATCTGATTTACGATCAAATGGACTTCGCAGTTCCCTTGGGCAGCAAAGGGGACAATTACGATCGCTTCCTCTGCCGCACCCAGGAGATCGAGCAGAGCATGCGGATTGTCGAGCAGGCGTTGCAGAAGATCCCGGTGGGACCGGTTTGGATTGAAGATCCCCGTTTTGTGCTGCCGGAAAAGGAAAAAGTCTATAACAGCATCGAAGGGCTGATGCATCATTTCAAGATCATCATGGAAGGAATCCATGTGCCGCCCGGTGAGACCTATTTCGCAGTGGAGGGCGGCAACGGAGAGCTGGGTTTCTATATTGTGAGCGACGGCGGCGGCAGACCCTATCGAATCCGAGTGCGCCCGCCTTGCTTCATTGCCATGGGCGCCTTTCACGAGATGATCAAGGGTTACATGGTCGCGGATATTGTCCCGACCTTCGGGATGGTCAACATGATCGGCGGCGAGTGCGACCGCTGAAGCAAGAAAATCGAAGATTGAGGATGGAAGATTGAGAAATGGAACGACGAATAAGCGGCAACGCCCGCGCAGACGCGATCCTCGATACTCCATTCTCGATCATCGACACCTAGGAATATGACACTAGAGTTTTCAGCCGAGACACTGGTGAAATTCGAGGAAATCATTGCCCGCTATCCTAGAAAGGAGGCGGCGATGTTGCCGGTACTCTATCTCGCCCAGCAGGAGTTTGGTCATTTGGGGCAGGAAGCTATTGAGTATGTCGCGCAACTCATGGGCCAGTCGCCCGCGACCGTTCACGGTGTGGTAAGTTTCTACACCATGCTCAATACGAAACCGATCGCGCGTCACCATATTCAAGTCTGCCGCACATTGCCCTGCGCGCTGCAGGGAGCTGAAAAGCTTACAAGCTTCATCAGCAAAATGCTGGGGATTGAAGTCGGACAGACGACTGCGGACAGGAGATTCACCCTTTCTGAAGTCGAGTGCCTCGCTTCCTGCGGCACCGCGCCGATGATGCAGATCAACGACGATTACTATGAGAACCTGACGGACGAGAAGGTGATGGAGATACTCCGGTCACTGGGATAAATCGTCGCCGTTTCACATGGAGAGAATTCTTCTACGCAATATCGATGATCCGGGTTCCCATACGCTGGCGGTTTATACATCGCGCAACGGTTATCGCCCTTGGGAAGAAATCGTTAAGAACCTCAAACCCGAGCAGGTGATCGAACAAGTAAAGGCCTCGGGACTGAGAGGGCGCGGCGGCGCGGGGTTTCCCACGGGGATGAAGTGGAGCTTCGTTCCGAAAGACAGCCCGAAGCCAAAATATCTGGTTTGTAACGCGGATGAGAGCGAGCCCGGGACGTTCAAAGATCGATTGCTTATCGAGCGAGATCCCCATGCGATCGTTGAAGGAACGCTGATTGCGGCTTATGCGATTCAATCGCATACGGCCTTCATCTACATACGTGGGGAGCTTGCCTACGGCGCCAAAGTGCTGGAGCAGGCGGTGGTTGAAGCAACTCAGGCGGGTTACATCGGCAAAAATATCATGGGTTCGGGATACGACTTAGACTTGATCGTGCACAGAGGAGCCGGCGCTTATATTTGCGGTGAAGAAACGGCACTGCTGTCTTCACTGGAAGGCGGGAGGGGTTGGCCGAAGGTAAAGCCGCCCTTTCCGGCGACCCACGGCCTCTTCGGTTGCCCGACGGTGGTCAACAATGTCGAAACGTTAGCGGCGCTGCCGTGGATCATCGAGCACGGCGCGGCGGCCTACGCGGCCATGGGAACAGACAAGAGCAAAGGCACCAAGCTTTTCAGCGTGAGCGGCCACATCAACAAACCCGGCGTCTATGAATTGGAGATGGGTTATCCGTTCATGAAATTCCTTGAGGAAGACTGCGGCGGCGTGCCCCACGGGAGAAAACTTAAGGGTGTCATTCCCGGCGGCGGGTCGATGCCGGTGCTGCGCCCTGACGAACTCGAGAAAGTAAATCTCGACTACGAGTCGGTGCAAGCGGTCGGCAGCTTCCTCGGCTCCGGCGGCGTCATTGTAATGGACGAAACCACCTGCATGGTGCGCGCGGCATGGAACCTCGCGCGCTTTTTCGCCCACGAGTCCTGCGGCCAATGCAGCCCCTGCCGCGAAGGTTGTCACTGGATGGAAAAAATTTTTCACCGCATCGAGCAGGGCGAAGGGCGAAAGGGAGATCTGGAACTGATTCTCAACGTTAGCGGCAACATTATGGGCAATACGATTTGTCCCTTCGGCGACGCAGCAGCGATGCCGGCGGCGGCGTTCATAAAAAAGTATCGCGCGGAGTTTGAGGAGCACATCACGCAAAAGCGCTGCACGGTAAAAAGAATGGAATAATGGAGTATTGGAGTATTGGAGTAATGGTTTATAGGACAACACTCCCCCATACTCCATAACTCCAATACTCCAATCTTTGGGTTTTTATGGATCTGATTAAGCTCACCATCGACGGCAAAGAAGTCAGCACCACCAAAGGCCAGACCGTTATTCAGGCGGCTGCCGACATAGGCATCGACATTCCGCACTATTGCTATCATTCGAAGCTCTCCATCGCCGGCAATTGCCGCATGTGTCTCGTCGAGGTCGAGAAGATGCCTAAGCTCCAGATCGCCTGCAACACGCCGGTGGCAGAGGGCATGTCGGTATTGACCCAAAGTCCGAAAGTGCTGGCGATCCGCAAGGCCGTGATGGAGTTTCTTCTCGTCAACCATCCACTGGATTGCCCGATCTGCGATCAGGCGGGCGAGTGCTGGCTGCAAGACTATTATATGCAGCATGACCTCCAGGGGAGCCGCTTCGAAGAGAGAAAAGAGCACGACCGGAAGCGGGAAGTCTTTGGTCCCAATGTTGTGTTCGACGGCGAGCGGTGTATCAAATGTACCCGCTGTGTGCGCTTTTTTCAGGAAGTCACGCACACCAACGAGCTATCGGTGGTCAATCGCAGCGATCATTCGACCATCGCATTGTTTCCCGACACGGTTCTCGATAACCCGCTTTCCGGCAATGTCGTCGACATCTGTCCGGTGGGCGCGCTGACGGATCGCGACATTCGCTTCAAAGTCCGCGTCTGGTATCTGCAGAAGACGCCTTCGATCTGTCCCGGCTGCAGCACCGGCTGTAATATCAGCGTCGAGACTTACCAGAACCGCATCGCGCGTTTTAAGCCACGGATCAACGAAGCGGTGAATAGCCACTGGCTCTGCGACGAGGGGCGCTATTGTTTTCATGATTTGACCGGCGGTGAACGCTTGACGACGCCCATGATCCGGCAGGAAGGCGGGCTCGTCCCAACGACTTGGGACAGAGCACTCGAGGCGGTGCTGACCGGTTTGCGTGGAGCCGCCCCTTTGGCGGGAATACTCTCGGGAAGAAACACCAACGAAGAGTCCTTTCTGTTCGCCAAGCTGATGAAAACGCTTTCCCAAGACTCCGCGCTCGAAGTTTTCTACCGGGAGCGGGAGCTCACGGAAGTCCAAAAAATCCTGATGAGTCCGGATCGGTCGCCCAATTTTCGCGGCGCGAGAGCAATGGGCGTAAGCTCCAATGGCGGCTTCGAACCACTCATACACAAACTAAAGCAAGGCTATTTCTCTGGCGCTTATGTTGTCGGAGAGGATTTAATTCCCTTCGACGATGACCCGGACGAAGTTTGTCAGGCGCTGCGAAAGCTTTCCTTCCTGGTGGTCCAAGACATTCGCCTGAGCGAAACGGCGCAGTTGGCTCATGTGGTTCTACCATCCACCCATTTCGGAGAGAAAGAGGGAACCTACACCAACCGAAAAGCGCGGGTGCAGAAACTGAATGCCGCGACCATCGCACCGGACGGTACCATGCAGGAATGGGAAGTTTTCGTTCGGCTATTGGACGCGGCGGGCGAGAAGGTTTCATTCTCGACGCAGTCTGAAGTATTCGATGCCCTGGCGCAGGAAGTACCGGCATACCGCGGGCTCAACTATAGCGTGATTGGAGCACAGGGAGCACAGTTGGGTGGTGGTGCGGGACCCTCATGATTGTCGACATCGGGATCATCGCGGCGAAGGCTTTCCTCGTCCTTTTCATGGTGTTAAATCTTGCCGGTATTCTCGGCTGGATTGAACGTAAGGGTAGCGCGCTCATTCAGGACCGCGTCGGTGCCAACCGAGCATCTATTCTGGGTTTCGCCGGTCTCGGCTTGGTCAACACGCTGATCGCCGATCCGCTCAAGTTTCTCACTAAAGAGGACTTTGTCCCGCCCCAGGGAGACAGATTCCTTCACACCCTGGCCCCCTGCATGGCGTTGTTTACCGCGCTGGTCACTTTTGCCGTCATTCCTTTCGGCGACGTCTTGGTGCTGGGCGAACGGGTGATCAATCTCCAGGTCGCCAACCTGAATGTCGGTATCCTGTATGTTTTTGCCATCGGGTCATTGGGCGTTTACGGCATCGTCATCGGCGCCTGGGCTTCCAACAACAAATTCTCCTTATTGGGTGGGGTTCGGGGCTCGGCCCAGATGATTTCTTATGAAGTCGCCATGGGGCTTTCCGTCATCGGCATTCTCATGGTATTCGGCACCTTGGAGTTGCAGGAGATCGTGCGGGGCCAGGGAACTCTGATTCGAGACATGCTTCCCGAGTCGGCCGGCTTCTTGAAGTCCACCGTAGGCCGGCTGCCGGCGTGGGGCATTTTTCTGCAGCCGCTGGCCTTTTTACTTTTTTTCGTCGCGGCCGTTGCGGAGACCAAACGGATTCCTTTCGACCTGCCGGAAGGAGAATCGGAGCTGGTCGCCGGTTATCACGTGGAATATTCCGGTGGCAAATTCCTGATGTTCTTTGCCGGCGAGTTCGCCGAGATTGTAACTGCGGCGGGTCTCATGACGACGCTGTTTTTTGGTGGGTGGCAGGTGCCCTATCTGATGCGCGACGGCTTTCATTTTCCATGGGAAGAAACCGTCTTGCTCCCGCAGCTAGCGGTGACCGTGTTGCAGGTGGGAGCGTTCACCGTCAAGGTGTTGTTTTTCTGCTGGTTGCAAATTTTGCTGCGTTGGAGCGTGCCGAGATTTCGCTACGATCAAGTCATGCGGTTGGGTTGGAAAATGCTTCTCCCTCTCGCTCTACTGAACGTGGTGGTAACGGCGATTGTGATTGTCGCCGTCCAATAGAATTTTCAGCTCAACTCATGGACGCTTCAGTTATACTTTTCTATGTCATTTCGTTGCTGCTGGTGCTCTCCTCGTTGGCGGTCGTCTTTCTGCGTAACGTGGTCCACTGTGCCATGGCTTTGGTGTCGGCGCTTTTCTTGATTGCCATTCTCTTTGTCATGCTTCATGCACCGATGGTGGGAGTGTTCCAGGTACTGATCTATGCCGGCGCCATCATGGTCCTTTTTCTCTTTGTCATCATGTTTTTGAATCCCGTCACTCCGGAGCCCCGGCGCAAACTATGGTGGGGATTCGCTTCCCTGGCCGCGCTTCTGTTGGCGGTGGGTCTGGCGGCTCTGATGTCCAACGGCGAAACGCTTGCGAATCCGGTTGCGGCAACCGAAATATTCGGCAGCCCCGAAACGCTGGCAAAGAGCCTTTTCACCGACTTTGTCCTACCCTTTGAGATCGCCTCCGTGCTGCTGCTGGTGGCCATCGTCGGCGCCGTCGTTTTGGCCAAGAGGGAGCATTAGTCGCTATGGTACCGCTTGACCACTATTTGATTCTTAGCGCGGTGATTTTCGCTATCGGTGTGGCCGGCGTTGTGGTGCGGCGGAATTTGATCGTTGTTTTGATGTCCGTCGAGCTGATGCTGAACGCTGTCAACCTGACGTTCATAGCGTTCTCCCGCTTCCTGGGCTCGATGCAAGGGCAGGTCGTCGTGTTCTTCGTCATGGCGGTGGCTGCCGCCGAAGCAGTCATCGGTCTTGCCATCATCATTTCCGTGTTTCGCCATCGCCAGAGCCTCGATCCCCAGGAGATGCAGCTGCTGAAATGGTAGCCACGACACAAGCCGTCGCGAACCTCGACTTGCTGCGCTGGATGCCGTTGATTCCGCTGCTGGCGAGCTTGATCAATATTTTTTTTGGCGTTCGGCTGGGTAAGAAGACCGCAGGCGTGCTCGCTTGCGCGGCCGTGGCGGCTTCTTTCGCCATTGCCCTGGACATTTTTTGGTTGCTGCCTGCCAACGGGGTGTTTCGGGATACGGTTTACACTTGGATCGAGTCGGGTTCTTTTCAGGTTAAGCTCTCTTTTCAAGCAGATGCCTTGACCGCGGTGATGCTGCTCGTCGTCACCGGCATCGGTTTTCTGATCCATGTCTATTCTCTCGGCTACATGGGCCACGATGAAGGGATGGTCCGGTTCTTCGTTTACCTGAACCTGTTTATTTTCTTCATGCTTTTGCTGGTGATGGGAGATAATCTTCTGGTGCTTTTCGTCGGCTGGGAAGGCGTCGGTCTCTGCTCCTACCTGCTCATTGGTTTTTGGTACCAGGATAACGCTAATGCCATCGCCGGCAACAAGGCCTTCATTGTCAATCGCATCGGCGATTTCGGCTTTATCCTCGGCATTCTGCTCATCGTTACGGAGCTAGGACGCCAGGGCATCTGGACCTTGGACTTCATGGAGATCCAGAACCATGTCCAGCTATTGAGCCCGGAAAAAATTACGCTCATTACTGTGCTGCTATTTGTCGGCGCCACCGGAAAGTCGGCGCAAATTCCTCTCTTTGTCTGGTTGCCGGATGCCATGGCGGGACCGACGCCGGTGAGCGCGCTCATTCATGCGGCCACCATGGTCACGGCGGGCGTTTACATGACGGCGCGGCTCCATTTCCTCTTCGTCTTAGCGCCGGA
>WNFO01002732.1_pt1 | contig 14658 bp, 24 predicted proteins | sample 5400251 | NCBI WGS metagenome assembly WNFO01 (sample SAMN13153354, study PRJNA577476) | soil metagenome | isolation source: 100 cm saprolite under Madrone tree | place: USA:California | collected 2016-06-14 | reverse complement strand
TCCCAGTACTGTTCGAGTTTACCGAGGTGATCGCAGATGTTATCGCCCTCCTCAGCGGTGGTGTGAAAAAGATCGCGCATGTACGAGATAGTGGTTCGGTAATTTCTCGGTTCATGCACGGCCTCCAAACTGGCCCACATCTCGTGCGAGCTTTTACACCGGCTGGCGTAGACCATTTCGGTCTCTTCGATGTTGTTAATGATCAAGAGTCTAGCATAGGCGTCATTGAAAGCCCAGATGCTCGCTCCTTCGGGGTCGTCAATGGGATTGGGGCATATGGTCCTCCCTTGCACATATGCCTCGACACCACACAATTCGAGCATAAGCGTCATCCTCTGGCGCCAAATAATCCAATTCCTGTCGTTTAAAGGGTCATTTATGCGCGTAATTGCCGAGCTCTCGTCTGCACGGACTCGGACTACGTTCTTCGCCCCTGAGTCATGGGGCGGCTCCCCTTTGACATGTGGACTTATCTGGTCCGAGTGACTCTGCTCAACGTGTTGGTTATTCTCCAGGTTACTGCTGGAGGAAGACATATCTATGTGATGAATGTGCTTTCGCACCGTAAGGGCACAGTGCCCTTAGATGGTGGTACACTCGATAGGGGTAGTCGATAGGGGTGGGCTGTCGGAGCACCTTACATGGTGATGATGTAAGAGTGAGACCATAACCTTTCTGAGCGTCCTAGTCAACCCTCGATGCAGCAATCCTAAGGATGTTAAAGTTGCATTAGCATCACACTGTCATCACATCATAAAATGTAGCCTACGCTTGTGAATTTCGCTCTGAGTTCATGGAATTATCACAACGACTGTTTCGGAAATAGTCTCGTGTAAGTGCGACCATCGTCCTTTGTCGGAGGCGTAGCAAGTATGACGAAAAACGATGTGTCGTGGGCAACAAACGACCCTGGGACCCCATTCTGAGACGCATCTGAATCAACCAGAGTCCAGAGCATTGTCTGGACTCTGCTTGATTCAGAATGCTCTTATATGTAGCCAGTTGAAATTGTGCACCCATTTAATAGATACCCTCTTCGACGAATAAGAAAGGTGTTAACTTGTGGAGCCAGATCAGCGGTCTCCGTTCAGAAACGCCCCTGGACAATGCATAATATAACTATCTTTCCTATGTAGGAGGTCAATGGTAGGTCAAATGCCTATGATGTAGGGAATTACTTATGCCCGGTTGTCCTGTGTAAGCACAGCTGCTGGCGCCTTTTGCCAATGCCTTGTTTCTTCGTTGTGATATTCCACGAGAAAGTCGTAAATCCCGATGGCTTTGTTGTCGTCATTGTCATTGTCATTGTAGATCTCATTGCTATCATCGTCTGAGTCATCGCTGGGACCGGAAGTCGTACTAGTCATCTTTGACGCTTTCGAGTCGGATGCTTTGTTCTCCGCTTCCATACTCTCCCCTGAAAACATTGAATGCAACTGAGCCAACGGTTCGCCGTCATCGAGCTCCCTCCATTGATCCCATCGTTCCGGGAAGTACACGGCTGAGGAAAATGAAGATTCCGAAGGTACAGGTACAGCGCCAGTTGTCAACATTGGAGCGGTTCTGGAGGAAGCCCCTGTGCAGAGTACGTCGTTTCTCTGCATTCGGTAAGCCACTCCCGAGTCTACGAGGGTCCTCCGCATCACTGGCGTCGAAAAATCAAAATCGAGACCGGCGAGCACAATGATGTCTAGCGATTCTTTTTTGGCAATGACACTTAGTATATGGCGACAGAGCAGCGCGCGACGTCTCCGGTCACGCGTTCATAACGGTGATAAACGAGTTCCGCAGTCCTCCGAGTGAGTCACTCATGGGTGAAATTTGAATACTCTCGGAAAAGGACTCACAAAGATCCACTTTCAGAGTGCGCAATCCATTAACTTGAGGTGGGCTCAACGTCCGCTGGCTTTAGGGGGAAATGAATAACATCACTTATTATGTGGTATCTATAGAGTAGTGTGCAGTCAAACGGAGGAGGCTATGACCCAGATTTTGAGGGTGACGGCGGTAGAGAGGAAGAGCCAGAAAAAGTATCCCGAATTATACGCGTCCATTTATTCACGAACGTGGTGGCGCGCATGTTCACCGCTTCCCAGCTGTCAAAAGCGGGTCGCACATCAAGGAAGAAAGAGACTTGTGAAGTGCCTGGGAGAGAACGGCCCGCATAAAAGTCTATCACATAACGCATGCGAGTTCCACAGCGGTCCACGATCCAATCGTGCCTGTCGAAAGGGGGCCTGTAACTGCGACAGGACACGAGCATATTCAGCAGACGAGCGGGCAGGTCTGAGAGAGGGAGGGATACTCACCCGAGGAGGGTCAGAATTCTCGCCTTTGGGCTGAGGTCCCCTGGTCTGCCCTTGAAGCTAACCAGGCGGACGCCTCCACAGCACTCTCCACCACGTCCCTCCTCCCATTCCTTGATGTGCGACCATGCGCGCTCGTTCACGGCGTTGTGGATGGGTACGACGACCTTCATGTCCGGCGCCTTGGGATCGTGGTTCTTACGCGCCATCGCCGCGTAAAACTGTGCTTCAGAAGGGTATACCCATTTTTCTTCATCGCTGCGGGGGATGGAGGAGAGCTCGCGGGAGGTGGAGAGCGATTCTGGAGCGGGGACAGTATTAATGGTGCTGGTAGTAGACGGTGACACGGACTCCGCAGACAAGGTGTTTGAGGAATGAGGCAGAATTGTACTCCAGGTGGAACGGGCAGTGTGAGTGTGATCAACGGGGCAACTGCTGTTTAGGGAGCTGTGGTCAACTGGACATTTGTTGGCGTCGGCGGACATCGTGGTTGGTGGTGAAGACAGTGGGGCGATAAGGTTACTCTGTTGCGCCTGCGCCGCCTTAGCCGACTGTTAGGTCGCTCCAGCTTATGATCACCATTCCTCAGACAATCTTATTGGCAAATATGGGATTTAATTCACTACAGCGAAGTGTATGGCCTGAACGGCGTGGTTCTACAGCCTGGGTACAAGCCGTTTCTACTATGTTGTCATTTACACGTCGTCTCCCATCAACTCAGCGAGCTCTTTCTCCTCCTCTTCTGTTAAGCCGAGTGGCCCCTCGGGTTGACTCGTATCCTCCGTAGTGGTAGGTTTTTGACTCGGTAGAGGGACGACAAGCTCTGGAAAACTCGGTGAAGAAAAGGTCACAACAGTGCCGGTATACCGTACCTGATAGTTTCCACTTGCGTAGAGTACCATCGAGGCTCCCACTAACAACCCACACATCTCTCCTCGCATCACCTGCGGACTCTTGAATCCACGTTCGCAGATGTGTGACATCGTGCCAATGTCCCTCGACCTCTCTTATGAGCTCCACTTCATCAAGCGAAGAGATATCGTAGACGCGGATGCAGTCCCCAGATCCGGCGAGAAGGTAAGGAAACGCGTCTGGATCCAACTCGGAGTGGAGGTAAATCGGTAGGACGGCTCTGAACGCTGTCGTGTGCGTGATTGGTGTCATTGGCTTCAACCCTATGTGTGGAGGAGGCGGATATTCATGCAGCTGAATTGTCTCATCAGTAGAAGCTGAGGAGAGAAGAGGCATCAGTGGTCAGATAGACTCGCTTTCTGGGACGAATTCGTGACTTCTTGCCTGACCACAGATGACCATTTCCATACACAATCTCATTGATTCGCGTACGGTGGCCCCTCAAGTCATCGCCGGGGGTACTACGCCAGATTGGAGGGCCGTCCGTGAAGTCCTTCACTACGTCCCACACCTTGATAACGCCCATTGTGTCGGCCGTGAACAGGACAAGGTGAGGTGGGCTGATACTCGTGTCCAGATATGCGGCTAGAGACTCGATTGGTCGTGTATGCGCAGATATAGAGCCCATGGGGGTCAGCCCATCTGGGGAATGCGGCGAGGACAGATCCCTGGATCCGTATTCACACCCAATGCTTAACGAACAAGCTGCGAGATCGATGCGTTTTATGGCACTGACCAGAAGCGAACAGATTTATCCGAGCTACCAGACACGAGCAGCTGAAGAGAGGGCACGACGAGGAGTGTCTTGACGAAGTCTGAGTGCGCTAGAGTCGACGAGATCACAGTCTTGGCCTTGAAGAGACCAATGAGATACAGGAGCCAGCCCGCAAGATGAATGGTAGATACTCACATCCGTATCCCAGATCTTGATGGTCTTTTTGCTGATGTATCAATGAAGTTCCCTTCATCACTGAAAGCGGGATAGAAGGGGAGCCCACCTTGTCCCACGAGCCAGTTATCAGAAGATTCTCGTCTCCAGAACCAGATACCGTGTCGTAAAACACCAGAGACGTCACGGGTCCGGAATGGCCCTTGTAGAGTTGGACGGTTTTCCCTGTCTGCATAAGCAAGATATGAACGTCGCGTCGCACAGATTCTTTATACACGAAAGATGGGATTTGAGCGCACCTGAAGGTCGATTTTACCAGCGGTATGCGCGCTCCCAGCAACCCAGGCATAGTTCCCGCGTATTTTAATGTCTATGGGCACACCAGGGGTCGATATGGGTTCGCCGACAACCTTATATTTCTGCGCTTTTTGTTTCCTGGCCTGCAAATCCCAATTAAACGGTGTCAGTTTGCGCTTTGGGGCCCAATGCAGAGAGAGCTTCGATACCAAATCAAGCTCGAGTTCTGCCTCCGACCGGAGTAGATTTTCAGTGGCCATGAGAGAGCTGAGAGCCGTACGGGCCGTCACTAGCGTCACTTGGCATGGCCGCACGACTGGCCTCATTTCGTGGACCGTCCACACCATCATCGTCACCCGTAAAGCAAGCTAGATCTACATCTACACAATCAGCCAAATCCACAGAGTCAACTTATCATCGAAAACTGCGCGCTTCGCTACAGGAGCTCCGCGTTGTTTGCAACACATGGGATGATCTCGTGCGCAAGGACGGTCTCAGAGCTGTCCGCGAGCTAATAGATGCTAGAACCGACCTCGAGTACGTCTGCCTCTTCCCGGTTCCAAATACTATGATTTTCGACGCGAGATGTGGCTCACTTATGAATTTCTGATTGTGTATTGTAGTAATCTGCTCGCGCTCGTGCCTGACGGAGAGCAGCCGCGCTCTCGCATCGTCGGCCCAAAGCTCTCATACATGGACGAACGCATCGCAGCAATCGACCTGGTTATATCAAAGCTCGTGCGCTGTGCTTCTTCTGCCCTCGGACCAGTCTGTCCCCTCAGCATCTGACGGTTATACGTCGTAGAAAAAGCAATTTCAGAAGATGAACTCTATCATCGACGGTATGGAAGTCCTGCTCGCCGACGCGCACAAGGCCAAAGGATGGCGCTGGGTCTACTCAGAGCCAATGTGGACTACTTGGCCTATGGAAAAGTTCGGTGCGTCGATCTCACGTACCATCCCGCTCATTCGAAATGCAACGCCGTTCTGCCAGTTACCACAATCTCTGAAATCCTCTGGCCATATCGGCGTTCCCTGGAAATGCACGCCGAACATCTCGACACACTCCGCAATCATGACGTCTCCTTTGAGACGTCCCGCAAGATTGCCAATGAGTGGATTGAACAGCCGCATCTCGAAGAGGACAGTTGGGACGCCAAATGGGAAGACTTGTGCGAGGTCGAGATCGATCAATGGGACAGCCGGTGAAGCCATGAGCCTTTTTTGTATGTGGGTCATATTATGGGTAGATAAGTAATGGGAATAAAACGAGGGGAGGATAGGAGCAAAGCGCTCAGACGACATCAGATATCTTCCTCGTCGGATATTTGAATCTCGTCTGCATTCCCAACGGCCTCAAGACTTGGTGCCTGTTCGTCATCGCCCTTCTGTGGTGCTTGTTTTGCAGACACAAATTTCGGGCCTGCCTTCCCGCCTGTTTGTCTCTCTGCTGCAGCCATGGGATCCAACTCAGCCTCCTCCTCTGCATTCTTCGCCGTGCCCTGACTCGCCACCAGCGTCTGCGCGGCAAGATAACTCGCCTCTGTGTTGAACTGAGCTTGCACACTGCGCTTGATGCGCAACATCTCGCGGAACGTGTCTTCGGACCCAGTGTCAATTTCGAAAGTGTGCCACTCGGCCCAGAATTCCGGGTTCGTCCGTGGGTCGCAGAACTGAGAGGCGTGCGCGTAGATAGCACGCGCTCGGTCGATTTCCCCAAGCTTGCGCTCCAATGCGGTGAAGCGGAGACACATCTTGGCTGTCTGACGATCCGGAAGAATCTCTAGGGCGCGCTCGTATATCGGACGTGTCGCAGTGAGGCCATAGTTTGCTGCTGCCTTGGCAATATAGATGGTAAACATCTTGAAAGAGGGACGACCATTCATCAGATAACGCTCGATGCTGTTGAAGATGGGCAGAAGTAGCCTACCTCGAACTTATCCTCATTCTCAACGACCTGAGTAGCTCGGTCGTAGATAGACATTGCCCGCTTCGCCAACCCGTAGTCCTCTTCGAGTTGGGCATACATCATGAATATAGGTTTGCATGACTTTGGCGGGCACTTTTCGAGTGCCTGCTCGAACAAATCGCGTGCCCTTTCTAGTTTCGAGCCACCCTATGTCAAATTAAGTTTCATTCAGGGGTCAGACCAACGCGGGTGAAAAGGACTCACGTATCGCTTGACGAATTTGGAGAGATAAATGTTCCATATCTCGAAGGAGACTGGGAACGTGAACAATTCGACCCCCCTCTCGTATACTTTGTAGCTTTCCTCGAAGTACTTATTTTCTTCAAGGAAGGAAGCATAGTTGACAATAATCTGGGCATTCGCAATACGGAGTTCCAAGATTTTATCGTACACCGCCTTTGTTGACTCGACGGTTCCGAGGGACTCTTCGAGGTCGACGTAGAAGGACCACAGTTTAAGCGACTTGAAGAGTCGGGCTTGCACCAGGAGTGACTACAGACTCCAATCAGAAATCATACGACGTAAGTTGCTATGAAACGAACATGATCATGGTAATTGACTTTTGTGTTCTTGGGTACGGCGGCGGCCCGTTGCATGACGCGGATGGCATCGTCGTAATTCCTGCAACGTTGAGTGTGTTTCTATGCATCAATGAAAAGGTAACCCACTCATGGCGCACTTCCATTTCGGCCCATTCACACCAAATCTCAGCAAGGTCCTCAACATTCTTGAAGTTGACTTTGGTAGCCTTCTCAAGCACCTTGCGGGCATTAGCCAGGTCCGCTTCCGCCTCGCCTGTGGTACCGCCTTCTTCGTAGAACTTGGCGAAGTCAATGTACAAGCGGTGGAGGTTCGGTGTGGCCCTGCGCGGAGCAATGGTAGAGAGTGCGCGCATGTACGTCTCTGCCACCTGTGAGACAGATCCGATAAGTTCTGGTGGAGAAATAAAAGGCAGTGAACCCAAACCTTCTCGTCATCTTGACCCCAAAGTCCCACCCTCTTCTCCCACTCTTGAACGTCATTTGGATTTCGCCTGAGTAAGACGTCGTTGACTAAAAACGGCCGTCGATCCATCAGTTCTTCAAACTCCTTCATCTTGGCATCGAGTTCCTCCTCAGTCTCCTTCACGTCCATTTCCTCGTCTTCCTCGTCCGGATTCGCCAGTTCTTCCATAATGCCACTGATAACTGACTCGCTGAACTCGGCATAGGCGTCAAAGATTTGCGTGAAGTCGCGGATGGTGAGTACTGAAGCGATGCCAGTTTCGAAGGTTTCCTTGGCACGATCGAATTCTCCCCGCTTGATCCAGTAGGTGGCCAGCCCGGTCCATAACCGACCCGCCTGGTCTTTATACACTGCAAGGCCGTCCTTACGGATAATTTTTTCAATGTCGAGTCTTCGCAGACTGTTGGGATCTTCGTCCTCGTCGTAGACGGGAGCAGGCTTTCCGTCAGCGCCAACAGCGGTAGGGGGCCCAGCGAAACGAATGAGGCCGTTGCCGTTTTGTTGTTGTTGCGGATCTCCATCCGCTGACTCCTCATCGGCTTCAGTCGACTCAACTTCTTCAATACCGAGTCCGACTTGCTCTGCGTGTGCCTCGACAACGTCCAGCAGGTCTCCGAGGAGTTGGTAAGGGCTCTTTCCCTCTGCGCTGATGTATTCCCCTCGTGCTGCTTTTCTTGACAGCCGCAAAAGCAGTTTAGCAGCCTCGAGGGGTCGAGGGGAGGGGTTGCTCGGAGAAAGCAATAGCGCTACGTAACGCTCGGTCACGGACGGGTCTATCGCAAGATACCTACGATAAACAGCGACAGTGGTAAGACCGCCTCGCGTCTCTGCCCAGAGGAGGTAGCGGACCCAAATACGATGATGTAAGGAGGGAGGTAAGGTTCGTAGTGCCCGATCAAAGGTTCGACGTGCATGAGAATGTGAGAGGACTGGAGGGCAGTTTTGGTGGTTGAAGATGGAGAGGTACATCAGCCATAGCCTCGGCAGCTGGATGCATGGACATGGTATGATTTAGCATTAGAGCAGAAGTATGCGAGTTGATAACGGACCTTCGGCAACCACATCAAAGCACGCTCAAAGGTGGCAGCTAATGCCCTCCACTCTTCCCATCCTACCACGCCATCAAGACCACCTTCCCATTGTTCCAGATCCTCCTGCTCATCTTCGATGGCGTCTTTGATGTCTGGAAGTCTCTTTTTCCCACCAGCTTTCCTTTTTATTAGTTGTTTGCCCAAGACATAGGACATGCGTATTTGGAGGTAAGATTTCCAGAGCTTGTACGAGCCAGTGAAGTTTGCAAGAGCAGCCTCATAAAGATAGGTGAGACGCTGTAGAGATTGACGAGCCGCAGGCAAGGCAAGAGGGCCAAGAAGAGCGCGTGTCTCTGGAGGAATATCTGCCTGAGACTCAAGCCTGAGGAGAGTATTCTGTGCTTCGCGTGTTGTGTGGATTGCGGACCACCATTGTCGAAACGAGGATGGGTTGCGGGGGAGGTCTTCTTCCCTGTGTATGTCTTTTACAGAGACGAGAGATGGATGCGTGATTGGAGTAGGAATGGGAAAGGTGAGGGGAAACGAGGCAGAGAGGGATTCGACGGTCATCGTGGCGGTCAGAGTCGCGTACCTTAAGTTCAGTTAGTTCACACAATGGTACGCATCCAGCATCGGTCTCATCGCCTCTAACATCAATTCACCACAGCACGGCGTAAAACGTACAAGAGAATCACTCGCTGCTATACGTCAGCGTGAGAGCACACAGCTCTCCGCCTATCTCACCTTGTCAGACGACATACTCTCCAGGGCAAGCTACTCTTCCTCATGTATTTACTCCTCTTCTAACCCTTCGTTAGAAAAAGAATAATGATTGGAGCAGAGAGGCACTCAGTCTCACGACGCAGCTCCTCTCAGCACATCCTACGGTAACCAATCCCGAATTCTACACCGTATGGAACTATCGTAGGAACATCCTCACCAATAGTATATTTCCCAAGAGGTATATCATCACCCTCCAAGTCACCGCCCCTTGTCACTCAAGCCCAATTGCAGTTCTCCGGAAGAGATTAACGGTTTATTGAACGATGATCTGGCCATGACGACAACGGCGCTCAAAGCTCACCCGAAAGTCTACTGGATCTGGAATCACAGGAGATGGTGTCTCGAGCATATCCCAGAGAACCCCGATCCTGCGGACACTCAGGCGTGGAGACGGTCGACTTGGGAAAGAGAGCTCTTCATCGTAGAAAGAATGCTCGACGCCGATTCTCGCAACTGTCCGTCCGTTCACTGATGTTCATGCATGACTCTCAGCTTTCTATCCGTTCCAGTTATGGCGTGGGACTACCGCCGTTATGTCCTCGCGGGTATGCCCATTCATCGTCCCGAGAAGGCAGAGCTCTCGTATACGACGAAAAAGATTGAGGCCAATTTCTCGAACTTCAGCGCCTGGCACCAGAGAACCAAAGTGTTGGGCTCTTTGTGGGCCAGTGGCGAGGTTGACAGGACGTCATCGCTTCAGAAAGGTACCGACAACCCACCTTTTTGTTATCGTTAAAATCTCAAACACCTTCCACAACCAGAGTTTGAGTTGGTACAGAATGCCATGTTCACTCTGCCCGACGACCAGAGTGCGTGGTTGTATCACCGCTGGCTGATCGGCTCTGGTAGGTGTTCTGTACGATGTTTCGCGCATTGATCTAACAATTGCCGTAGGAGACAACAAGGCTACACTTGAGCGTGAGATCGATGTAATCCAGACACTTTTAGACGAGCAGCCAGACAGCAAGTGTGAGTGTCCACATATTACCTGCGATTCTCACTCACTCGTTATACAGGGTGTATGGAGTCATTGGTGACGTATAAGCTGCTGCTTTTAAAGAATCATCTACCAGCAGATTCACAAGAAAGAATCGACGTCACTAATCAGTGTCTGACGTTGCTTAGGGAGTTAGAGGAGGCTGATCCCATGCGACGTCAGCGATATCGGGACCTACGTGCGTGCGGATATCTGTGGTCGTCTGGTAATCTCAATTGTTGACATTTCACAGGTGCGGAATTAAAATAGTGACGCGCAACCGTAATCGGATTGAAATGGACGCATTTGACATGGGTACTGTGACGTGCACGTATCTCGAGATCCTGGAATCACGTCCACCACGCAACATTAATATTCCCGCAAGGCCACGTCACGGGACGATTCTAGTCAATAGACGGGTTTTATGTTTCTGGAGCAGCCACGCATACATCTCCCTGATCATTAATACTCGTACACAACGGACTTGGGTCTCCTTAGTGACAAGAATAGAATCTTTTTGCCGCTCAGCATTCGCAGCTCTCAGCGCGGACACGTGCACCTGCAAGGGTATTGGTGTGAAAAATCTCAGGGGGGTGAACGTAAAGACCGACGTGTCAAATGCCACAGGCTCTAACCTTGTCTATGGGTCCTGAAGAGCCTCCGAGAATATGTGAGAGAACCGCGAGAAAAATGGTGAGTGGGACAGTAGAGGCTTCTGCAGCCGCCGTCGTGGATTAGCGATAAGAGCCATAAGCTGGGAGACGTGTAGGCTTCTATCTAACCCTCATGCCAGGTATCTGTCCACAGGAGCCTCGTTTCGACACGAAACGCCTTTGGGATTGTCATATTGGTTCAGTGACAAGAAAAGAGAGCGCGTACCTGGAGCGCCAACTTGCTCCTATTTCACCAAACGATTTCGGATCACGGGCTCCCTGACATTGACCTACCTACTGCAGGACTGCGCGCCGAGCCTCACCGTGCCTCTTGATGGAGCCCAGGTCGCGACATCATTGGGGTGCTCTAGTGTCAGCAGGCGGAGAGATTGGATAACAGCTGTGCTATCCGGAACGTGGTGTGAGAAGATTTTTTTATGATGTAAAGCTGGCCCGCGCGTGTCCATGCGAATTACGTCCCTGAAGGCGCACTAGCGCATAAATAGCGCTGACAACACCACGATTTAACATCGCCATTTGGAGCGAGTATAATAGGGCGTAAGGACGGAACCATGATCCATGCACTGACATCAGAGTCTGCCCTTCTAGGGTCGGGCCTAGAAGGTCGACTTGTGACCAGATATTTGCAATGCTTACATGTCCCCATCACATCGTAAGCCAACCAAGCGCCCGAAAATGAAGTGTGGGAGCGATTGGCAGCGTGCGCAGGCTGATATCAGGTAGTTTAGTTTGCCACGCAGCAGAGGGATGTTTGAGAAAAAGATTTGAAGCTTCCAAGGCCCGAGTCACCTCGTGGGTTCAACGAGGCCTGGGCAGAGACGAGGAGCGTGAAGGAGGTCTCCTCTCTTTCTTTTCACTCCCATCCCACCGTACACTCTCCTCCCCATCTCACAGCTGCGATCACTGCTTTTGCGTCGAATGGATCACCACAATCTCATCCGCAGCATTTTCTCGCGAAACACGAGTCCGCCGAACAGCTTCGCCAATCCAGCGAACAGTCTCCCATCTTATCCTGAGGAGCAACCGTCGACCGTTCAACACTTCCAGCAGTTCCAGCACGTTTCTCCCACACAAAGTCTCAAAGACGTCCCTCCGTCCTCTCCTCCCGCCCAAGTCGACTCTCTCTTCTCTAATTTAACAGCCCCTGGCCAGTCCAGCGTCAATCCAAACCTAAACCCTCCATTCCAGGGCACCACACAGGCTTCAGCCACAACCACGACCACATCAGGTCCTACTTCCCCCGCTTCCTCTTTCGCTGCTCTTTCAGCTTCCACCAATATGTCCACATCCACCAACACCCCTCCGAATCCAAACCCGCCAGGTGACAGCAGGCAAAGCACCCTCTTTTCCCTCATAAGTTCTGTATCCCCGGCAGGTTCCCCGTCTAGTCTATCCGGTGCCCCTCAACAGGTCCCAACACCCCCTGGCCCTTCCAATCGTACTGGGCCCACTGCCTCTGTCGGCTCCAGTGCCCCCGCCTCAAACATTAACGAGTCTCAGGGCCGTCTTCTTCTTGAGCAGCTCATGGCAGGGTAAGCCTCCAATTCCATTCTCTCGCTTTTAAGCTCACCCTGCACTGCTTCTCAAGCAATGCCCCACGCTCCAACGTCTCGGATACCGCTCTCCAGCGACTTTCACCCCCCACGGGACCCTCCCCTACCTTCTCGCTGGTCGGATCGTCTCAGCATGCAGACTCCAGTTCGTATTATGAGCCTGAACTCGTCACCCCGCAAAGTACATCTACAGAGGCTATCCAAGGTTCTGTGCCAGCGGGACAATCCCAGGCGCAAGGGTCCCCTCAGCCAAACACGACCATGTTTGACTTCGTCTCGCCTTTCGATGCTCTCGCTTCGTCCTCGGTTGCCCCTGTTCGCAAGCCTGCCCCACCATCCTCCCACCAGCAAGGACTCTCTGAGCCGTTCGAAGACACTTGGACGTCCGTCATCGACCCTAAGCGCAAGTCCGTGGACAATCTCCTCGAGCACATTGGTCATACCAAAGCACCTGTTCCTCCGTCGGTTCAACCGATACCTTTCGATAGGCATAGCCCTGATGACGAGACACCCATTACTGAGACCGTCCAATCTAAAGCCGCATCTCGTCCGCTCCCTCCGAAACCAATGCAGGCCCCTTCCCCGCGTGCTTCTCCCCCAAAGGTCACTCCTCCCGTTCGTCGGGATGTTCAAGCACCCGAATCCCCTTTTGGGCCGCAAGTCGGTCCTGCTCTTTCGCACGTGCCTACGGGCACAGCGCAGCGAGAAAAAGAAAGTTCGCCAGGTCCGCGCGGGAGCTGGAAGGGACACGAAGGTGGTCGCAACCGTGGCTCAGGATCCAAGGCCAAGACCCCATCCGGTCTCAAGTAAGTGCCTCAGCTAATACTCGCTTCGAATGAGTTCTGAGTTGTAATCCTTGCAGCTCCCAGCCGCATAGCATAGTCGTAGATGTCGCGCAGCCATTGGATGATATCCAGGCGCCTCGCGATGCTGTGAAATCGACGGCGATCGCTCTGGTTAGAGTTGACTCTACCTTTTTACCTGGAACGACCATCGGTGCTACACACTGGGTTGCCTATGCCATGACGAAAGGTACGCCATTATATTAAGCCTGATCGGAAGTGGGGTGGTTCTCATTTGTTTCTATGAAGGTCGCGTCCGTGTTATTTCTCGCTCGAGCGGCGATCGCACCTTGCTCCAACTTCCGGCCGTCTTCGCACCCAGTACCTCAGTGACCGATATGGCCGTTCACGGCAACCGACTTGCGGGTGTCACCTCAGATGGAGGTTTTGTTGTCTGGGAGTTACCCGAAACAATCACGGATGATGTTCCGTATGTTCCTTGGCTATATCGATCAGGAACCTCTCATTGACATTTTATTGGCTCAGCGGCAAAATTCTACTCTGTGTCTTACCCTCTGCAGGCCAAGAGGCTCTTCATTCCGTGAAATGGCACTCGAAGCAGCACAATACTGTGGCCGTGGCTTCAGAGAATGACATCTACGTGCTCAATATCCTCGAAGCCGATAGGTTCTTTGAAGGCGAGCCTATCATGCAATCAGACCTGCACCGCTTTGTTCAGCCTTTCAGAATGCCTGCTGTAAGCCACAAGTCTCTTTGTTTCTGCGTGCTAAAGCTTATATCGTGCGATAGCCCCTCGTTGCCTTCGAGTTCGACATTGGCCATTCCGCTATTGCCACAATCTTCAATGATTCCACCCTCACCCTCTGGAATCTTCGCGACCGGAGAGCTTTCTGGTCGGCGGCGATTCGCGGCGAGGATCCTCCCTCTTCGATCACATTTGTGGATCATGGTGTAGTCATCGGCCGCAAGCATGGCACCATTTTCCAACTTCTTCCAAACAAGAGTAACACCATAATTTCTACTATCAAGTTTGTCCATGGGTTCGCCGATGATCCTGATATGTTTGGCCATGCAAACTACGACTCTCGAATCCAAACATTGTGGATCGCCAACAATCGTCGCGACAGTATGATTGCTTTCAAGCTCGGGTTTGAGGCATCTTCGCCGGGTAGAGGGAATGACGCTCGTCCTTACTTTGAGCAAGTCCTGGAATTTGCTGGACCCAAGCCAACAATCCACTTTGTCATCTTGACAGCAGATGCTGACCCGCGAGGCGAGGAAGCTCATGCCGCGTGCGTTGCCGCGAAGGTCCCTCCCGGAGAACTGGCACTCGTGGCTTTCTCCGTCCATTCATCTGGCGTGGACCAAGTCCTCGTCCGCAAAGAGTGGTTCGATGGCGCGTTGTCGACATCCCTCGCTAAATTCCCTTCGGCACCTCACTTGCCGCAAGCTCCCTCTGA
>WNFO01012034.1_pt1 | contig 14662 bp, 12 predicted proteins | sample 5400251 | NCBI WGS metagenome assembly WNFO01 (sample SAMN13153354, study PRJNA577476) | soil metagenome | isolation source: 100 cm saprolite under Madrone tree | place: USA:California | collected 2016-06-14 | reverse complement strand
AGCCCGAGGGAAGCACGCGACCGGAAGATCGAGGCCAAAGATGCGAGGAGTGTCGTGAGAAAAATGAGCATCGGCGAGAATTATGTAGGAAAACTAACTCCCATGCGCTCAAACATTTCGAGATTTTCGAGAGGCACAGTGCGTGGAAAGACAGGAATGGAAGGGAAATGGTGTTAACGATGTGAGGGGATTCGGCATAATCCGCGACGCGGCATAAAGCGCCGGGCATGGGCCAGGGACGGTCAAGCTGTTTATGGACTTGTGGGGCAGGAAAAAGTAAGCTGGCTTCTCCCGACTCTCTAAGGCCCCCCTCCCGACATCGCAAGAAACGTCAATAAACCGCCCCGAATCGGGACTCTCAAGATGTCGGCATCCGATGACAAGTTCAAGGCAAACGATTTCGACAACGTCCTGACTCAGATCGTTGACCTGTTACCGACGAGCCCTACGAAGTTGCTCGTTCCGGAGCAGTAAACAAGCTACTACGAGCAGGCGAAAGAATTGCTTGACTGCCCCAACCGTGGGATTGAAACGAGCGGTGTCCCGATTTCGAGGAATTATTTTCATGTTCTGCAACGTTTTGCGTGTTGGGTGACACTATTGAGTACGTCGTGAATTTCGGAATTCGCTAGCTGACCAGTGTAAAGTAACCGCCGCGCGGTATTCGGCCCGAGTGTGTGTAAGGGGGAAAGAATATGAAAAACATTTCAGCCATACGTCGTTTCACCCGCCTAGGCGTTCTGACCCTATTCTCGGCGTTGCCTGTCCTCGCACAAGAACCGAAGGATGAGTGCAGACCTACCAAGGATTCCGTTCAACAAGAAGCCAGCCAAGGCCCCGACAAGATTAAGTTGTTTCGCATCGAAGTGGAGGACGCGATTGAAGCCGAGCTGATCGCCCAGCAGCTCAAGATCAAACCGCAGCTCCTTGAAGGGCGTTCTTTTTACTATTGCGGCAGCGAGCGAACGAACAAAGTATTGGCGGAATATGGCTATGATCCTGCGCTCGCGGATCCAGAAGAAGTTTTCAGCCGCGTCGTGCGCATCGCACGGAAGGGGAACGAAGAAGACCTGCGCGACCTTGGCCTCACACTGGTGTTGCGAGAGCGCGAATTTTGGGTCGTTCGCGCCACGTTTCGGCAGTTGCATGCATTGCAGAAACTCGGCTACACGATCAAAGAGATCGGCCGCGAAGAGCCGCGCCCTCGGCAGATTCGTGTGACGGTTCGCAGTCTCGCCCAGGTTGAGGAAGCAGGAAAGATCGGAATTGACATCTACAGTGTGGCCAGACCGGAAAAAGAGCGGGAGGAGCTTTACATCTATGGTGGCGCGTTTGACTACGCCATCGACGAGCTGGAAAGGCGCGGATTGCACGTAGAGATTCTGTCCGATCCAGAGGGGGTGAAGCGATGAAAGCCCGATTTGCCGTTGGTATCTTCATGCTGTGCCTGGCCTCCTCATCAGCGTCAGGCCAAATCGACTTTACGCATTTCCACACTCCGGCGACCTTGTCGAGCGACCTCTCGGGCCTCGCCACGGCGAACCCGACACTCGCCCAGATGGTGACTATCGGCACTTCAGTCGAGGGACGATCAATTCAAGCCATCAAGATCTCCACCAATCCGGGGATGGATGATGCTGCCAAAGGGGATGTCATCTTAGTGGGTCTGCATCACGCCCGCGAGTGGCTGGCCGCGGAAATGCCCTTGTACCTGGCCGAGTATCTCCTCACCCATTATTCGACGGATTCGCAACTGCAAACCTGTATGAATCATTTGCAAATCTGGATCATCCCGGTCCTGAATCCTGACGGCTACCAGTACACCGCCACAACCGACAGATTCTGGCGCAAGAATCGGCGTAACAATGGCGACGGCACGTTTGGTGTTGATCTCAACCGCAACTACAGTTACCAATGGGGTCTCGGCACCGGTGTCCAGGGCTCACACAACACCTTCGACGACACCTACATCGGCACCTCCGCCTTCAGTGAGCCGGAGACCGCAGCCCTGCGCGATTTCATTCAGGCACGTCACAATCCCCGCGCGTTTGTCACCTACCACACCTTCAGCGAATTGTTTCTTCGTCCCTGGTCCTACACCCTTGCCGATCCGCCAGGCAAACCAGTGCTCGAATTCATACAACAAGACAGCATCCAGCGCATGGCCGCAGTGCACGGCATCACTTACGCTCCGATCATCGGATATCGCTCCTTTGGCGAAGCAACCGACTACTTTTGGAACGGACTGCGACTAGCCGGATTCACGCCAGAGATGCGGCCTTCACCCACAGGTGTAGGCGGCTTTGCGCCCGACCCATCTCAAATCATCCCCAACAATGAGGAAAACCTTCCCGCCGCGCTTGCGCTGATCCATGATGCGGGCTGCCGCTCACTTTGGATCAAGGATTACACGGGCGACACGGGGGATGAGCCCTCCGCAATCTGGCTTGGCGACCACTGGTCGCATGACTTCTGGGTCAGCCCGGACATCTGGACCGTTCCAATAACCTTGGTAGGCGGAAGCACCGCCACCCTCAATGTCCGCGTTCACAACGATGGCCCCGGACCCAAGAAGAACAGCATTGTGCGCACTTACTATACCGACCCGCGAATCTCTCTTGAGTTTCCCAGCCCCGCCTCTGTCCTGATTGGAGAGCAAACCGTCAACCTGCACCCAGGCAATAACACCGTGAGCTTCTCATGGACCGTCCCGACCGGAACCAACAGTTGGGGTGAATATCACTGGTGCGTTGGTGCAGTGGTGATCCATGCGGATGATCGTCCACTCACCACGCAGATCCAGCTCAGCAATAACATTGGCGGACGCAATTTCCAGACCGTTATCGCAGCAGCGGGTTTGCAGACCCTGTTTGTGGCCGTTACCAACTACTTGGATGTCGCGGTGGAGTATGAAATTAACATCAATAAGGAAACCCTCCCCCGCGGGTGGCAGCTTCTGGCTCCTCGCCTAGTCGCTCATCGCAAGCCGAACCGCAAGGCCCGTCTGCTCAACGTGCAGGGCATGGTTCTTGAGCCCGGCGAGACGGTACTCCAGCCCCTACAGTTGCGCGTACCCGCGTCTCCCAGAGCCGAGACCCAAACGGCTATCAAGGTCAACGGTGTCCTGAAGCCGCTGGTTGCGGGTAAACGCGTTCCGGTCGGCAACGGCTACACTTTCGATGTTCGCGTGGCGAAACGTACCGCGCCTGGGCACAAGCCTTGATGGCGCAATCACATCACTCTGGGAAGACGGGCAGCTAACTAACGTCGAGATCGACGAGGATTTATTTTGCGTTTCAAGAAAGGCCGTCGTGGTACCCAGAAGGGCGCTTCCCGGAAATTCGGAGCAGTCCGAGGGTCGAAGGTATTCTTCCAGACGAACTGCAAAGGTCGATGGGGTTGCGGACCCTGCTTGAATCTGGTGAACGAAATTCGCTGTGATGCGCACGTGCGCGAGCTGTGCCTACCGAAAACCTCGTCCTGGCCCATTACGGCTCCCGCAGGGCACATGTAGCATGTTACACAGCCTCTTTTGCATCTTGTTGATTTCAAATGTGCTTCTAAGTTTTGGCGAGGCACAACTTGCATGACGAGGTACCGGAAGCTATCCGGTAGTGAACTTAGCCCGAGCGTGCCGACGTAGGAACTGTTGGCACGCTCGAGGTCGTTTTGAAGGATGGTGGACGAGAGGGGATTCGAACCCCCGGCCTCCTCATTGCGAACGAGGAAAAATCTAAGCTAAGGCGCGGCGCCACAATCACTTAGGTTTTTTGAGGGGCTCTGAATTGCCCCACTCGCCCCACCGACCAATCACGTAGCTTTTATCGGTGTGGACATTGGTGGTGCAGGGGCAGCGGATTGCACTTCGTGAATCCCATTTCAGCCTGTCGATCGCGATTAAGATATGTGCGGGAAAACCCTTAGCGATGAATTCCTACAAGTCGACATCTCGTCAGGAAATAATCCACTGACGAGATGCGCGTTTATGAGGATCTATCCTGATTGTTCTAGCGCAATCCGCCTCGATGAGGCCTTTGAACTGTTAGCACCACTAATCTCTCAAGTCGTGATCACAACTGTGACGTCAGGCGCGGTTGTGCAGAGTCAGTCCGTTTGCTAGTGTGGCGTGCATGCCGCCAAATGTACCCGAACAGCTGAGCAAAACCATAGAGACGCTTTACCGGTCTGAATCGGGCGGGATTCTGGCTACGCTGGTGCGGCTGCTCGGCGATCTCGATCTCGCTGAGGAGGCCATGCACGAGGCCTTTGCAGCTGCTTTGGACACGTGGCATCAGGCAGGCATACCAGATAGCCCGCGCCCTTGGCTCATTTCAACCGCACGCTTCAAGGCCATAGACGGGATACGCCGTCGGGCGCGCTTCGACGCCGCACAAACGGACCTCGCGCTCTACCTTGAGACGCGCATTAACGAGGAACCAGAGGAAGAGGAGATCGAGGACGACCGCCTCCGTCTCATCTTCACGTGCTGCCATCCTGTTCTTGCGCCGGAAGGACAGGTTGCTCTTACGCTGCGTGAAGTGTGCGGCCTGACAACAGAAGACATTGCTCGCGCGTTTCTCGTTACGCCAGCGACACTCGCGCAGCGCATCGTGCGCGCAAAGGCCATCATCCGCGATAAGACTATTCCTTACCAGGTGCCCTCACCACAGGAATTACCGGAAAGATTGGGAGCCGTACTTCAAGTCGTGTATCTGGTCTTCAACGAGGGTTACTCGGCGGAAGCAATCCTGCTGGTCCAGAAGGATGAGATCTCCCTCCGGAGAGCTTCTTCCGGAACCCGAAGTAACGGGCCTGCTAGGGCTCATGTTGCTGCAGGAGTCGCGCCGCGCCGCCCGAAGCTCTCCGGAGGGAGATCTCATCCTTCTGGACCAGCAGGATCGCTCTTTGTGGAACCAAGACCAGATCGCCGAAGGCATTGCGCTAACCGAGAGCGCTCTTGCATCGCACCGTTTCGGCGCCTATACGCTGCAGGCCGCCATTGCTGCGGTTCACGCCGAAGCTCCATCCGCAGCATCTACAGACTGGCAGCAGATCGCGGCACTCTACGACCGGCTGATTCGTATCTAGCCATCTCCGGTCGTGGAACTCAACCGCGCCGTTGCCGTCGCCATGTGCGGGCATCCAGAGAAGGGTCTTGCTCTCATCGATGCCTTGCTGGCGCGCGGAGAACTCGCCAACTATCATCTCGCGCACTCCGCCCGGGCGGAATTGTGTCGCCGGCTGTGTCGGCTTGCGGAAGCCTATGCTTCTTATGAGAAGGCGCTGGCCCTGGTTTGGCAGGAGTCCGACCGGTTCCTGGCGGCGCGGCTGCAGGAATTGAAATAAAATTTGGCTCTGCTGTCGATTTTCTCCACGCCCGACGACTATAAGTGAACGAGCCAGCGCGCAAAGTTGCGCTGCTGGTTTCCACCAGCAGGAGAAGAATAATGAAATACGTTTGCTTGGGATACTACGATAAAGGCAAATTTGATGGCATGACTGAGGGCGAGCAAAACGCCATGTTCGACATATGCTTTGAATACGACGACCATCTTCGCGCCAACGGGCACTGGGCTGGTGGAGAAGCTCTTCAGTCTCCGGAAACCGCCTTGACCCTGTATTGGAAGAACGGCAAAGTGGCAACTACTGACGGTCCCTATGCGGAAACCAAGGAACAACTCGGCGGCATTCTCGTCCTTGAGGCGCGGGACATGAATCATGCTGTACAGCTCATGGCGCAGCATCCGGCGCTGACGTATGGCAACATTTTCGAGATTCGGCCAGCGGGGGACATGAACGAAATCATGAAGGCAAGTGAGCAGCGACGACGAAAGAACACGGGACGTTGAGAGCGAGCCGAAGTAAGAAGAATGATCATGATCGTGGCCGAGGCTGCATGATCGCAATCATGCTTTTCAGTTAGCTGGGGAAAGCTGATTTTGGTGCTGCTTCCGGCCATAGCAAAAAGAGTTTGCACAGAAATCCAGGAGGAAAGAACACAGATGCAAAAGGTTCGTGTCGCAGGATTTGGTGTTTCGTTGGACGGTTTCAGCGCCGGGATTGAGCAGAGCCTGAGTGATCCACTCGGCAAGCGGGGAACCGAGATCTTTCAGTGGTTCTTTCGGACAAAGACATTCCGCGCGATGCTCGGGCAGGAAGGTGGCGTTGTCGATACCGACGATGAATTCGCACGGAAAGCAATGGATAACTTTGGCGCTTTCATCCTCGGTCGCAACATGTTCGGTCCCGTGCGCGGCCCATGGCTGGATCGCTCATGGAAGGGCTGGTGGGGCGACAACCCGCCGTATCATACGCCAACCTTCGTTCTTACCCACTATGAGCATGAGCCTCTGGTGATGGAAGGAGGAACGACCTTCTACTTTGTCACTGGCGGAATCGAAGAAGCGTTGAAACTCGCGAAACAAGCGGCGGGCGACAAAGATGTCAAAATCGGAGGCGGTGTTTCCACTGTACGGCAGTATCTACGAGCTGGGCTGATAGATTCTCTGCAATTCGCGCTTTCCCCCGTTGTACTCGGTCGAGGAGAAGCGCTGTTCGCCGATCTCGACCTGCCTGCACTTGGATTTTCAGTGACCGAGCACACAGCTACGGAACACGCGACCCATTTCGTACTGGAGAGAGCTTAAGGGCAGAAATTGTCAACGAAGCCCGAAGATTGGTACCGCGAAGTCGGCTTCGGGGAGATCTCCATCAATCTCCCCCAAGCCCGTTTGTGGATGATTTCCGATTGCCGAACAAACACCCAGAACCGCATCTCTGTCAAGTCGTGTTCTCCTAGAGTTCGAACCGAACGGCCGAATCGGAGCATCCAAGTTGCCAGAGGCTTGCAATCACTCCCATAATTGCGAACGAAGTTCACGTCGAGAGCGGCCTCCAATGAACAGGAGTCACAAATGTCCCCTCCGAAAGCTTTGGTGACGGGTGCTACATCCGGAATCGGCCGCGCGGTTGCTCTGCAATTGGCCCGCGACGGTTTCGACGTCATCGTTCACGGTCGCGATTCGGCGCGTGGCGCCAAGACGGTTGACGAAATCAAGGCCGCCGACGGTCGGGCGAGTTTCATTGCGGCCAATCTCGATAATCCAGCAGACATCCGGCGTTTAGCCAAAGAGGTTGGCGACATCGACGTCTTGGTGAACAACGCCGGTTTCTCGGCGTGGGGACCCACTGCAGAGCTGGACGTCGCCACCTTCGATTCTATGTTCGCCAGTAACGTCCGCGCACCGTTCTATCTCGTCGCTGCGTTTGCGCCATCCATGGCAGCGCGCGGTACAGGTAGCATCATCAATATCAGCAGCATGGCCGGCCGTATCGGCCTGCCTGGCGGCGCGGCCTACGGGGCCACGAAGGCCGCCTTGATCTCATTGACGCAAGCATGGGCCGCCGAGTTTAGTCCGCGGGGCGTCAGGGTTAACGCCGTCGCACCCGGTCCCGTCTACACGCGACCGGACGCCCGCGAGTTATTCGATACTCTCGGTGCCACGACACCACTCAAGCGCGCGGCCGATCCAAAGGAAATTGCCGAGGTCGTCGCATTTCTAGCCTCGCCTCGCGCCAGTTACGTCACCGGCGCGACCTTCGCGGTCGATGGTGGCCGCACGGCAATTTAGCACAGCAGCCAGCATCGATCTTTGTGGCTATTGAAGAGTCCCAATGTTGGATGAGGTTGTCAACGAAACCCAATCCCGGGCCAGAAGTCGGCTTCTGGAAGTCTGCCGCTGACAATCGCTGAGATTCCTGCCGAGCGACTGGCAATACAGAAGTTGGCTGTGTTTTCGAGATTCGCACCGACAAACGCCCAAGTGTCTATAGAAAGGCTAAACGAGAATTTGTGAGTCAGGCAGAGGCATACTGCGATCACAGAGCTTTGGCGACGTCGATCGCGGTTCCGAGTTGCGTGTCCCTTCCTTGCTTCAATGCTTCTCGCGAGAGTTCAATAGAAAACTTCGGCGCGATGCGATTGTTCTCCAGCATGCGTCCTTGCCACGTCAGGTAGGCGGCAACCGGGAGGCCAAGAATGTATCCGTGGCCAACCTTGTATGCGCTGCCACTGAGTAGACGGCCGGGCGTTTTCGTTCCCACGATGGTTGCCAGATTATTTTCCTCCGCAAACGCCGACACCATCTCGCCGGCGCTCGCGGTGTGCTCGTTTACCATCAGCACGACTCGACCGTGGAATCGCTGCTGGCCGAGTCCTTCGGTGACCACGAGGATAGATTTTTCAACGAAGGCATATCGAGCCGCTAACCATATGAGAGTCGCTTTGTGAGACGGAATTCGTCCAAATCGAGTGAGCTCCTCACGACGACAACCACGCTCACGACGTTTCCGTGTGAGGCTGTATCCGACTTCCAGCTTTCCGGGAGTCAGGTAGCTCATAAGGCGAAGCCCGCCGATTCCGCCCCCAGTGTTTCCTCGTAAATCGACAATGAGCCGACTGCATCCGTCGAGTGCGGCGATGCCTCGGTCGATGTCCTTAGCTACGTCGATACCGATGGCGCCTGGAAACATGGCCACTCTCAGCAATCCAATTTCATCGCTGACCCTTTCGGTGGTGAAATCAACAGGATGCGAAATAACCAGTGTTTATACGGCTTTGCGCCATTTGCATAAATTGCACAGATTGCCCAAAGCGACCCGAATTGCTTGTATTCCGGTCCGAACCGCCCATAAACCGCCCATAAAGCTCGACCACTTCCCGGCTCTTTTGCACACGCAAGACACATTCCACCGGGTGCGGCGGGCGATCCAGAGTTCTGCCAACACGGGCAAAACCACCAGCAAAACTTTCGCAAATCCTTGTCACAGAAATATCCTGACAGCTTCTCGTTGAACACGAAAGAGCGTCGAGCCCCGCGCTAATTCTTCGACGAGTATAACTGAAAACACGCGGCACGGATGAGGGCTGGATGAAGAAGCGGGATGCAGCTAAGTATATTGCTTCGCATAGATTCCGTATTTCTTCATGCGCCAGAGTAAAGTCGTGCGGTTCACTCCTAGGCGTACGGCAGCACCATCGGCGCCACCCACGCGCCCCCTGCACGCAGCCAGAGCCCGCGTTATCTCATCGCGTTGCCTTTTTTCATATTCGTCAGCAACGGTATTCGTTTTGCCGAGTTCCCCGAGTGGCGCCTCCAGTGATTTGCTGCGGGTCACGATCACCGCTGGTTCAATGAAATTCTCCAGCTCACGAATATTTCCAGACCGTTCCCATGCGGTAAGCCCCCTTATCATGCCTGTCGGAAGGGGATTCGGAAGCACTCCATGGTCCGATAGAATTACGGCCCGTTGAACCAGATTTTGAAGTTCGCGGATGTTCCCCGGCCATGAGTAGGACGTGAGCGCTGCCATTGTTTCGGGCGGAATCTGCTCGATCTGCTTTCCCATTCGGCCGCTGAAGAACTTAACGAAATGGGTGACGAGCGCTGGAATATCCTCACGGCGCTCGCGCAAAGGGGGTACTTGGATCGGAAATACATTCAAGCGATAGTACAGATCGCTGCGAAATTCATTTCGTGCGGCCATTTCCGTCAGGTCGCGATGGGTCGCGGCGATAACACGAACATCGACTTTGTGGGTCTGGCCACTCCCTAGTCTCTCAAACTCTTGTTCCTGTAGCACTCGCAGCAGCTTCGGCTGCAAAGCAAGCGGAATGTCGCCTATTTCGTCTAGGAAAAGCGTGCCCTGGTGCGCCATTTCGAATCGCCCAACTCTGTGCGCGATGGCACCGGTAAAAGCGCCCTTTTCATGTCCAAACAGCTCGCTCTCGAGAAGATCATGGGGGATTGCGGCACAGTTAACCTTTACGAACCGTCGATTGCAACGTGGACTGACATTGTGGACCGCTTGCGCTATTAACTCTTTGCCGGTGCCGGTCTCTCCCTCGATGAGAACAGTAGAGTCTGTAGGGCCAACACGCTCAACCTGTTCGAGCAGAGTTTCTAAGGCAGCGCTGCTACCCACGATTCGCTCAAACTGCGAATCCCTGCTCTCGCGGATCTGTGAAACGCTATGTTGGGATGCCACCACAGGACCCTCCGACAGTCCTCAGTCGTCATCTTGCGTCCCTTTCAAACAGGCCCGGACACGATCCAGTAGGACCGAGTTGTCAAAAGGCTTTGCTAAAAACGCGACTGCACCGTCTCTCATGGCCCGAACGCGCATTTTTTCGTCACCATGAGCTGTAATAAAGATGATCGGGATCTGATAATCTTCAGCGTTCAAGTGAGACTGGAGATCCAGGCCAGACATTCCCGGCATCCGAATGTCGGCAATTACGCAACGAAATTCTTCGAGACGGCTGGATTTGAGAAACTCCTCGGCTGACGCGAAGGCTACAACTGGATACCCAGCTATTTTGAGCAGCCGTTGCAAAGACTTCCGAACCAGTTCCTCATCGTCAATGACAGCGATCACACTCGCCTCGCACGCAATCAGCATTCGGTAGCGTACCGTGTCCTTCCTAGATCTGTAAATTAGCAATAGCTTTATGCCACTTAAAGAACTTTTAACTCACATCCAAAGGGCGTGAGCGGAAGTTTGCGACGTGCTAAGGCGAACGTGGATCCAGATCAGGGTGATGGATTGGCGTCAAGACTCTTTGGCGGAGGAGAGACTCAGCTTCTCCGCCATTCTTCCAAGTTCGGCGGGGGAACCTGCGTGCATCTTTTGCATTACATGCCCGCGATGGACCGCCGCCGTGACCTCGGTGACACCGAGCTTCGAGGCCATCTGTTTCGTCGACAGTCCAGAAGCGAAAAGATCCATGACCTGGCGCTCACGAGCGGTCAACGTTCTATATCGTTGCTGCAAGGCGGCGGTATCGCCCTGCTCCCGCAGCCTTGCCGCGTCGCGCTGGAGCGTCTGTTGGATTACATCCACCAATTCCTGTGGTCGAAAGGGCTTGGTGAGAAATTCCACAGCGCCCAACTTCATGGCTCTAACCGCCATGTCAACATCAGCGTGGGCACTGATGAAAATGATGGGAATATTGATGCCAGCAGCTACTAGCTGGCGTTGCACTTCGAGCCCGCTCATGCCAGGAAGCCGAACATCCAATACAACGCAGCTCGGGACCTCGGGCATTCTCAGCTCTAGAAAATCTTGCGCACGTGCAAATGTCTGACCTTGTAGACCGACAGTTTTTAGCAGGCGCTGAATCGACGCGCGTACCTCCTCATCATCATCGATGACGAATACATTAGCTCCAGCAGGCGAGTTCATGAGGGCTCGGGTTGGTACTGTGGTAGCTCAAAGCGGAACGTGGCACCGTGGTCAGGGTTTGACTTAGCCCATAGCCGACCGCCGTGGGATTCAATGATCGAGCGGCTGATTGCGAGACCCATTCCCGTGCCTTGCGATTTGGTGGTAAAAAATGCATCGAATATGCGTTCTTCCTTTTCCTTCGGTAATCCAACGCCACAGTCACTCACTGAGACCAAGACCTGCCCACCGTCGGTCCGCTCTGAAGTTACAACTAGTTCGCCGCCTGAGTCCTTCATCGCTTCAATAGCATTAAGCATAAGGTTCATGACCACTTGCTGCAATTGCACGCGGTCGCCTTTGACTTGTGGAACACTCTCTGAAAGCTGCAGATTCGTCATCACAGAGGAAAGTCTAGACTCATTCCGCAACATCGCATCAATTTCGCGAACGACCTGGTTGACGTCAACCAACTCTCGATCTTGAGCACTCTTCTTAGAGAGCGAGCGCACGCGGTCGATAATGTCGGCTGCGCGCTTAACAGATTGCACCACGGCAGAACTAGCCTCACGCATCTCTGAGACGTCCAACTTCTCTCTCTCAAGTAGCCATAAACAGATTTGCGCGTTGGTCGTCGCGGCGGTAATCGGTTGCTTGATCTCGTGAGCCAATGAAGCAGCCATCTCCCCCATCATACTCACACGGTTGATGTGCGCGAGATCGGCCTCGAGCTGTTGCAATCTCTCGCGCTCCTGCTCTATCCGTCTCCGTTCGGTTATGTCTATTGTGATCCCAACATACTCGCCGGGAGTGCCAGATTTGAGAACCGGATGACCGATTGCGTGCACATATGTCACCGGACCGCCGGGGACCGCGATTCGGTATCGCAAGTCTAGATCGCCGCCCAATCGCATCAAGGCTTGGAAAGTCTCGAGTACGTGTTCTTGATCTTCGGGATGAACACGCTGGAGGAACCGTTCGAATGACGGCATACCCTTTTCCGGGTCGAAGCCAAACATACGGGTATGCTCCGCCGACGAGTGGAGTGCCTGCCGGGTGACGACGTTAAGCGCCCAGCTGCCGGTGTGTGTTAGGTGCTGACCTTCGGCCAAATACTCCTCGCTCCGCTTCAATGCCTGCTCGGCGCGTTTGCGCTCTTCGATGTCAGTAGAGACACCGTACCACTTGACGATCTCGCCTTTTCCATCCCGCAGCGGAACGGCACGAGAGAGGAACCAACGGTATTCCCCATCCGCTGCCCGCCGATAGCGCAATTCATTTTCGAAAGGCTCGCCCGTTGCAAGAGAGGTGCGCCATTTCTCCAGGTGTCTTTTTAGGTCCGCGGGGTGGACGACGTCTTGCCAAGCCGAGCCGACCGTCCCCTCTTGGGACAAACCCGTATATTCGTGCCAGTGGTGATTCGCGAACTCATTCGACCCATCGGCCCTCGCGATCCACACCATCGTCGGCATCGTTTCGATGGCGTCCCGAAGGTTCTGAACAAGCTCCGCCTCAAGCTTGCGCAGTCTCTCGCGTTCTTGCTCTGCACGCTTCCGCTCTTCAATATCGGAGATGAATCCATACCACTTGACCACATTCCCAGCCTCATCTCGTAAGGGTGTGACGCGGCTCAAAAACCAGCGATATTGGCCATCAGCGGCACGGCGAAGTCTCACCTCACTCTCGAATGGCTGCCCGGCTGCGACCGCAGCGTGGTACTTTTTCATATGCTGTTCGGCGTCTTCGGAATGAATCGCATTCTGCCAGCCTGCGTTGAGGGTTTCGGTTTCTGAAAGTCCCGTGTACTCGTACCATTGGGTGCTAACGTACGACTGGCGTCCATCTTGGAGGACCGCAAACACCATCGCAGGTATTTGCTCTAGCACGTCGCGCAGTTCTTTTTCACTCCGGCGCGTGGCTTCCTCGGCGCGCTTTCGCTCGGTCAAATCGAGCACGAAGGCGACGCCCTGGGATTGGTCTCCGTCGAAGCTCACGGCCCCGAGCAGGATGGGCACGCGGGTCCCGTCTCTTCGGAAGAACTCTTTCTCGATCGGTGGCAGGCGTCCCGCCTTCCTATGCTCATGCACGAATCGTTCGTCGGCCTCGCGCCACTCAGGCGGCGTCAGGTCCCGCCAGTTCAGTCGGCCGAGAGCGAGGTCCTCGCGACTATATCCCACCATCCGAAGGAGTGTATCGTTGGCCTCAAGAATACGGCCATCGAAGTCCCAGATGAAAACACCGATGATGTCGCCTTCGACCAGGCGCCGGATCCTGGCTTCGCGTTCCGCGAGATCGCGATACAAGCGCGAGTTCTCCAGCGAGATTGCGGCCTGCGAGGCAAGAAGCTTCAGCACCGCGATGCGCGCAGGAACGAAAACGCGAGGCGCCAGCTTATTCTCGAGGTAAAGGATACCTATGAGTTTTCCTTGGTTGAGTAGCGGCAGGCACAGAACTGAACGCGGCCGGCACTGGCGGATATGGGAATCCGTGGTGTACGGGTTCTGCACTGTCGCATCGTCAAGAATTACGTTCTCTAGAGTGCGCTGAACGTATTGAAGCACGGACTGCGGCAAGTCAGCGTTGGCTGCCGGTTGGTTATCGAGACTCACGACCATCTCGCTGCCGTCGGTCGTGGCTTCCGCTGCGATCCTTAGGGCATCCATTTGTAAAAGAAGCAACGCACCGCGGTCCGCGCCGGCTTGCTGAAGGGCAGTGCGCATCAACGCGTCGATCAGTTTTTCCAGAACAATCTCGCCCGAGATAGCCTGCGAGACCTTGATCACAGTCGCTAGGTCGAGGTGCTCGACGGGCGCGCCCATTGTTTTCGTCGGACCGGGAACGGGCTCATCTTCCCGGAGGTACGGATACGACTCGTCGAGCTGTCGCACCTTGCCGTCGGCTCCCCACCGCCGATAGCAGTAACGGGCGTCGCTCAGGTATGCATGTGCAATCTTCTCAAACCCACGACCTGCATAGAACCGTGCGGCAACTTCGTTGGCAACAGCTTCATTTTGTACAAAGTTATTCGCGCGCGCTGAGCGGATGGCCTTTTCGTAGAGCTGCTCCGCGTCGAGCAAACGGCCTTCGATACGGGCGATCTCTGCCCCCACCAATGCAGCACGATTTTCGAAATTCTCAGGGCAATTCTGGGCCCAGATATCGAGTTGTCGTTGATGAAGCGCCAGAGTCTCCAAATGCTGCTGGCGCTCGTCGGCTGATACCGAGTCGCAGGCTGCAGCGCGAGACATTGCGGTGTAAAAGTGATAGTCGACCTCATCAAAAAAGCCGGCTAAGGTCCAGAGCAGCCTTTGGGCCTTCGATGAAGCTTCTATCGCTGCCACGTGGTCGCCGGCAAAATAGCGCGCCTGCATTTTGCGGATCCAATAAAAGCACTCCGCGGGCGCCAAAGACGGGTTACTGGCCAAATGACGTTCGAACG
>WNFO01006066.1_pt1 | contig 14665 bp, 13 predicted proteins | sample 5400251 | NCBI WGS metagenome assembly WNFO01 (sample SAMN13153354, study PRJNA577476) | soil metagenome | isolation source: 100 cm saprolite under Madrone tree | place: USA:California | collected 2016-06-14 | reverse complement strand
GTCTTTAGAAAGTCCTTGGGATTATCCTTGTGCATTGGCGTATCCACCACGCCAGGGGCTACAGCGTTGAAGCGGATACCTTGTTTTGCATACTCAATCGCGAGACTCCGAATGATTGAATTCAGGCCTCCTTTAGTGATCATTGGGACCGAGCCATTCACGCCAAGGATCGGCTGATCGGCAAGCGCCGCGGTGATGCTTACGACGCTCCCTGATTTCTGCTTCAGCATCTGTTTCACAGTAAGCTGAGTGATGTAGAGGAATCCCAGCAGGTTCGTTGAGACCAAGGCGGTGAAGTCCGCGGTGGAAAATTCCGTGAAAGGCTTCGTGAAAAAGATTCCGGCGTTACTCACCAGAACATCGATACCTCCGAAGTTCTTGATTGCTGCTTCGACGACCTTCGCGGCAGTCTCCGGGTTACCAATATCGCCATCGATGAGGACCAGGGCGGTCGAGGCAGTCAACTGTTGACTTACATTGCGAGACGTCGCAACGACGTTATAACCCTGTTTCAGGAAGGCCCCGACTAAACCGGCTCCGATTCCGCGCGATGCTCCAGTAATGATTGCTGTCTTGTGCTCTGGCATGTGACTCCTGTTTTGAAAAAGCTTCCGATCTGAATTTCGGGAGCTGCCTTCATTACTCGGTCAACTTCACATCGTCAGAACGACGCGGAACTGTGCTTTGCCGCTCATCATGCGCGCGTAAGCCTCGCCCGCCTTTTCGAGCGGGTATCTTTCAACCATGGGACGCACGCCCGAGAGTTCTGAAAAGTTCAATGTGTCTTCCTCACCGGCTGGTGTTCCCGATGCCCAGCCTTGAATATTTGCGGTTCGAGTAATGAGCTGTAGCGGTGTGACCTCAATGGCATCAGAAGCCACGCCGATAACTATCAGCTTGCCGTTTGTCGCCAGGCCATTGATGAGTTCGGACATAGCTCTTGAGTTCGGGGCGGTGGCCAGGATGACCTGTGCGCCGCCCAACTTTTGCAAAGCCTCCGCTGCGTTCGTCGATTGGGTATCGATGTACACGCTGGCTCCCAGTTTCTTTGCCAGCGGCGCAGTTTCAGCCCCGCGACCGATAGCCGCCACCTTGTAGCCAAACTTGTTCGCGAACTGAATTCCAAGATGGCCTAGACCGCCGATGCCCTGAATAGCGACGAGGTCGCCCGGCAACGCGCCACTGTTCCGCAGCGAGTCAAACGTAGTAACCCCAGCGCACAGCAGTGGTGCTGCTTCGATGTCACTTAGAGTCTCCGGTATTGCCGCCAGCACGTCCGCTGGAGCCACCATGTATTGCTGGTATCCGCCGTCATAGCTGATGCCCGGAACTTTCAAATCCCGGCAGTTACGAAAATCTCCGCGCCGGCATTCGCGACACGTATTGTCGTGGCCGCCGTGCCAGCCGACGCCAACGCGCTTTCCTTTCTTCCATTCGGAAACACCAGCGCCTACCTCATCAATAATGCCTACCACTTCGTGTCCTGGAACTCGGGGATACTGAATTCCGGGCCATAAGCCTTCTTTCGTGAACGCGTCACTGTGGCAGACGCCGCAGGCCTGAACCTTGATCCGCACCTGTCCGGCCCGCGGTTCAGGGATCGCGCGTTCGACGATCTGGAAAGTTGCTCCCGGACGGGAGACTTGCGCCACCTTCATCGTTCCTACTGCGATTGATGTCGTTGCCATAAATCCTCCCGTGAACTCTCAGATGTAGTTTGAAAGGTGCTTACTGCTGCTGTGATTGATCAGAACAGAGGTGCGAAGGCGAAACAATTGGACGATGGTATCGTCGATACCTTCGTATTAGACGGCGTCGTCGGCGAATGACCGATCATGCTGTCCGGCGTTCAATCGATTCGCAAGTCGCGCTGAGGCCGCGATCGTGACCACCCGCCAATGCCGGCTTGTAGATCCGGGCTGGCGATCCGCGAATTCCAACTCGTCGAGCCAGTCGACTGCCGAAAGCTCGGCCTGCTCTGAACCATGCAATTCCTTCACCGCACTAATGAACGCTGAGAACTCGCGCTCCCCCATCTGCATCTGCTCCCTGCAAATTGAATTGGAGAACGATTCTTTCGTGTTCATTGGATCCTCGTCTGTTTCAGCTATGCCGGGCACCAGGAGTGGGGCTTTCATCCCCCATGTGCACCCGGTTTCAGATTGACTGAGATGGCGTGCGCAAGTGTGATCACACCAGAGGTGTAGACACGAAACAATCAGACGATGGTATCGACCATACCTTCGTATCGGCCGGCGGGAGTATGTTGTTGTCGATCCAACCCTGCAGAACCGATACCAAAGTACAATAGACACGCACCTAGGGTGTGGCTCATCCTCCTCTGGGAGATGACGCGTGACGCGGAGAGCTACAGCCGAGGCGTTAGGTGAGGGACTGCTATGAGAAAAAGCTCGGCGCCCATCTCTTTGGCCGGGTCGCAACTCGGCCAACCACGTCATGTCTGCGCGTTTTTCAATAGCGATGAAGAAGAGTATCGCGTGTTATTGCCGTTCATTAAGGATGGGTTCGAGTGTGGAGACAAGGCGATTCACGTCGTTAGTCCAGATCAACACCGTGACCACCTGCAACGATTAGCTGGCATAGGAATTGACACGACCTCTGTCCAACGAAGCGGCCAATTCGAACTTCGGAGCAGCACCGAAACCTACCTTCAAGACGGTCGGTTCGATCAGGATCGTATGCTGCAGTCGCTTGAGCAGATGGCAAGCGGCAATGCCGAGGGAGGATTTCCCTTGAGTCGCATTGTCTGCCGCATGGACTGGGTGCCTGACGGTCAGTCGCACATCGACGATCTGATCGAGTATGAAGCGAGGGTCAATGATGTGTGGTGTCGCCATGATGATGCGGTCATCTGCACCTACCACCTTTCGAAATTCACCGGAGACGCTGTGATTGACATCATGCGCACGCATCCGTTGGTCATCGTCGGCGGTATTCTTCAGCACAATCCGTTCTTCGTGCCGCCGCGGGAGTTCCTGAACGAAATTCGCGCACGACGGACCGGACAGTCTGCGCGGCCCCTGACAGCAGGCTGACCATGCAAGCGCAACTCGAACATCCCGCCGACGAGATCAAGCGTCTTCAACGTTGCATTAATGATCTGGTCAGCCTCCTCGCTCTTCCTGCCATGTGGAGTGGCAGCAAACCCTCTGACATCGTTCAGACCTTGCTCGACTCACTCCTTCGCATGCTCGATCTGGACTTCGTGTATGTGAGCTTGACAAACCTGGTCGACGCGCCCTCCGAGACGGTCAGGGTTGCTCAATCGCAAGAACAGATGTTCCGACCGCGAGAGCTCTGTGCGTCCCTCAATCGCTGGTTGGGAGATGACCCACAAAAACGTTATCTCCAGGAACGCAGTCACATTGGAGACGTAGAGGTTTCACTCGCCTCCTGGCCTCTCGGGGTTCAGCGTGAAATCGGGGTAATCGTTGCTGGGTCTCGTCGAACAGATTTCCCGCAGGATACCGAGGCACTTCTTCTGGGCATAGCGGCTAACCAGGCGTTGATCGGGCTGCAACAGGCACGACTGTTGAGCGAACAGAAGCTCGTTGCCGACGAACTCGATCAAAGAGTCGCGCAACGGACCGCACAACTTGCTGCAGCCAACGAAGTGTTGAGAAAGGAAGTCGCCGAACGCAGGCGCGCCGAGGAAGCCCTAGCGGCCAGTGAGGAAAGTTTACGCTTAATTGTCGACAGCATCCCAGGCTTGGTGGCACTCTTGACGTCGGCTGGCGAAGTAGAACTCGTCAATCCCCAACTCGTGGAGTACACCGGCAGGACGCTGGAGGAATTGAAGCTCTGGGGGACAAGCGACACGGTTCATCCTGAGGACCTTCCTCGCGTCGTCCGGGTCTTTACAGGATCAATCACATCGGGTAATACATATGACTTCGAGACACGTATCCGACGTTTCGATGGCGTTTATCGCTGGTTTCAGGTGCGCGGACTGCCCGTTCGAGATGGAAATGGGCGAATCCTTCGCTGGTGCGCTCTTCGAGATGGAAATGGGCGAATCCTTCGCTGGTGCGCTCTGCACACCGATATCGACGAGAGGAAGCGCGCAGAGGACGCACTCAAGCGCAGTGAAGCGTTTCTAGCCGAAGGCCAACGTCTCAGTCGAATCGGCAGTTTGTCCTGGCGTGTGGAGACAGGCGAAATCACGTGGTCAGAGGAACTCTATCGCATTTTTGGGTTTGAACGGGATGTGCCTGTGACGCTTGACTTGATCGCCACTCGAGTCCATCCAGAAGACATCCCGCTGATGAACGATATGGTCGAAAGGGCGCGAGGCGCGGTCAGAGATTTTGAGTACGAACACCGTTTACTAATGCCTGATAATACGGTCAAATACCTGCACTTGATCGCGCACGGGATTCGCGACAACGACGGGCGCCTGGAATATATCGGTGCGGTTCAGGATGTGACGCAGCGGCAATTTTCGGAAGAGGCACTTGCCAAGGCCAGGGCGGAGCTCGCACACGTCGCCAGTGTCACGAGCCTCGCTACCTTGACGGCGTCAATCGCGCACGAAGTGAACCAGCCGCTCTCAGGTATCGTCACTAACGCCAGCACTTGCCTGCGGATGCTGACATTGGATCCGCCGAACGTCGACGGTGCGCGTGAAACGGCCCGGCGAACGATTCGCGATGGCAACCGTGCGTCTGATGTGATCACGCGATTGCGAGCACTCTTCAGCAAGAAACATACGCTCGCAGAGCGGGTCGATCTGAATGACGCTACGAGAGAAGTGATTGTTCTGTCACTGAGTGAGCTTCAAAGAAGCCGGCTGATCTTGCGATGTGAGCTTGCCGACGACCTCCCGCTGGTCGCAGGTGACCGCGTCCAGCTCCAGCAGGTAATTCTGAACCTCCTCCGGAATGCTTCGGACGCGATGAATACTGTCAATGATCGCCCCAGGGAGTTGTTGATCAGGACCGAACGAGACGAAGGCGATCGGGTGCTCCTCAGCGTGAAAGATGCGGGGATCGGTTTCGATCCTCAGACTGTCGACAGACTCTTCGAAACGTTCTACACAACTAAGAATGACGGTATGGGGGTCGGACTATGCGTCAGTCGCTCCATTATCGAGAGTCATCAGGGTCGTCTGTGGGCAACGCTGAATGACGGTCCGGGAGCTACGTTCTCGTTTTCTATTCCTCGGGGACTCGACGGCGCGACCGGCGCCGACCCTGATCGTGACATGCGGTCGCCTGCCGGAGCCGATACGGATACTTTATGAGAAATCTATGAAATCCACACTTACAAGAGATCGCGATCATCTTCGTCCGCCGCGCCGGCATTGATATCGGCACCGAACCAATACTAAGGGACAATGGCGCTCTCCACTGGAGTAGCGCATCCTTGTGACATGGACCGCCCCCAAGTCGCGTTTTCATTCGCTATTCTTTGCGGACCCGAGGGTTTTGACGGCCGCCGAGGCCAGTCGGGGCATTCGGAGACGCCAGCCGCGACGGGTGCGGCAAGGAATTATGAAAGTTACACGTTCGCTTGTGTCAGTAGTCGATGATGATGAGTCCGTGCGCGAGTCGCTACCCGACTTGCTGAAGGAGTTCGGCTTTGCAGTCCGCGCGTTCTCGTCGGCGCAAGAGTTCCTCGCGTCCGATTGCGTCGGCCAAACCAGATGTCTGATCCTCGACATTGCCATGCCCGGAATGACCGGACCCGGCCTTCAGCAGGAATTGAAGCGTCGTCGACAAGAGATTCCAATCGTCTTCATCACCGCTCAGAGAGATGAGGCTGTGCGCTCGCGAATGCTCGAACAGGGTGCGGTTGAGTGCCTGTTCAAGCCATTCAGTGACACGGCTCTGCTTCAGGCGCTCAATGTCGCACTTCGAGTGAGGTAAGCGATCTGCTATGTGCTGCACCAGGAGGATATAAAATGAATTTAGTCCGCGCACCTGGCCATGAAGTGGAGTCATCACGCATGTCGGACGGCACACCAATCGTATTCGTGGTTGACGACGACGTCTCCGTTCGCGAGTCGCTGGAGTTGTTGATTCGCTGCGAAGGCTGGCAGCCGGAAATATTCGCTTCCGCACAGGAATTTCTCTGCCGCTCACGAGTCCTTGTTCCGAGCTGCCTCATACTTGACGTTTCTCTTCCAGGTCTCAATGGTCTCGATCTGCAGAAACGCATCGCCAGCGATCGGATCGACATGCCGATTATCTTCATAACAGGTCACGGTGACATACCGATGTCCGTCCAGGCCATGAAGGCAGGCGCTATCGAGTTCTTGACGAAGCCATTCGGCAATGATGTGCTGTTGAGTGCTATCCGAGACGCCATCGAGCGCAGCCGGGCCGCACTTGGTCGCGAGGTGCAGATACGGGCGCTCCGGGACTGTTACGCGTCGCTCACACATCGTGAGCGGCAGGTTATGGCGCTGGTGGTTTCCGGTCTGTTGAATAAACAGGTCGGTGGCGAGCTCAGCATCAGCGAGATCACGGTAAAGGCACACCGAGGTCAGGTGATGCGAAAGATGAAGGCTGACTCTCTCGCCGATCTGGTAACAATGGCCGCGAGACTCCGCCTTGCACGTGCGCCGGGCCCTAACCCTCCCCGACCTCTTGATCATGGGTCCCTTGGGAATAAGCGGCATCTCTGACTCAACTCATGGCTGATTGCCGCCGCTTCGAAGCGGGTCGTTGCGGTTGATGTCCTATTGACGCAATGCACTTCTTGCCAAACTAATTCTTGATCCATTCATGATCCACGAACTGCTTCTATCCCCTTACCGAAAGCGCTTTCGGTAGCCATCCGTGTCGCGTAGTTTCAGTAACTTACTGTCAACTCCGGCCCTTTCACGGCGGTACACTCTCTAAGCGAACGGCGCAAAAGTGGGTCCAAGCAAGAATTCGTGCGGAAAGACGAAAGACTGAGGTTGAATGAAAACTGAATGAAGGATTTGCCTTTGTAGCCTTTTTTGGCATTCCGGACTATCGTAGATTCAGCAAGTTACACGGAATCAACATGCGGCTGGGGAACAAATCCACCCCCCGCAACCACTTGCAGCCTTCCCGGTACCCATTGGCTCCCATTAGCGACCGTGTTGGGCACCGCTCATGCGCTCATGCCACCACAACTTTCACAGGGCAATACGCTCCGAACGATCACACTGTTGGCGGCACGCTTGCCCTCCGACATGGCTTGCGTGTAGACATTCATCGTGCTCTGGATGGTCGAGTGCCGCAGCAATTCTTGTTGGACTTTGATGTCAGCACCGACTCGACGTAACAGGCTCGAATAAGAATGCCGAAACGTGTGCCAGCCAATCTTGCCAACGCCGGCACGCACCGCTGCCGGTTTGATGTCCCGTCGCAGAATGCTCTCCTGCCAGCGTGGCTTCCCCTTGCGGTTCGCAAATATCCAGTCGCTCGGTTCTCGGTGCAAGCTACGCTGCCAGTGTGCCCTGAGGGCATCGGCCAGATTGGAATCAACGGGAAGAGGAAGCCGCGAAGCTTCCGTCTTGGTATCGCCCACTCGGCCCTGGACAACACTTCGCCTCACCAGTAGCGTGCGGTCCTCCCAATTCAGATCGCCCCACTTCAAGCCGATAATTTCGCTGGCGCGGAGACCAAGACAGGCCGCGATCAGAACCATAGTGCGGTACGGCTCCGTCAGCTCTCCCAGGATCAAACGCATGTCATGCACGCTCAGCACTCGCGGAATCGATCGGCGCCCACCGCGCTGCCGCACCAGATCAATGGGGTTAACGTCGGTTATCTCCCACCGCCGTCCATGCTGGAACACAAGGTGCAAAAGGCTCCGCAGGTTTACCTTCGACTTCTCTGCCAACGGCAGAGATCGAAGCCACTGTTCAACCTCGATCGGCTTGATTTCGCAGACGAGGCATCCACCCCAACGCGGTCGTATCCACCGATGCAAACTGGACAGATGCGCTTGCTGCGTTCCGTAACGTAGCAGTGGCAGTTCTTTCTCGACGTAGTCATCCGCAAGAGCATCCAGCGTAATCGGCAGGCCCAATCGGTTTTGAAGATTGAGCCGTAGTCGAAATCGTTCGAGAATCCGAAGCGCATCGGTCGGTGTCGGATACTGGCTTAGCATACCGATGATCTTAGACCGCCGGCGCCGTTGCCCCTCTGGGGAAGTTTCGTAGTAACGGAACTGCCAGACATCTTCCGTCCGAATTCGTTTCCTCCTTGTGAGACTTCCGTATTGGTACCTGTGTCGCGTGCTCATGTCCCCCTCCTTTTGGGTTTAGCGCGAGTCTATTCACCCGGGGGTGGGGATGCAGCGCCGGGTTCTTCCAGAAATTGGAAGCTCCCGACGAGCCTTAGCGATCTTTGGGTGCACTACCCAAAAGCCGACGTATTTCTCACATTAGAATTTCTCACAGTAATGGAGCGCCTGCGCCTCAAGCAGGAGGCCGCGAGTTCGAGTCCCGCGGTTCCCGCCATGCCGAAGAGTCCTGAGAATGCCCTCGAGTTCCCGCAGGACACCGCCGTTGCAAGGCGATCACCCGTCAACGAGGGTCGAACCAGATGAAGGCGATTACACCGAGCAACAGTATTAAGAAGATGATGGCGGTGCGAGACCGCCACCATGACCTTGTTCCTCGTTCGATTCTGGATGGGGGCTCAAGACCGTGAATCTCGTAATAGATCTCTTCATCGGTCAGATCGTTAATATTGCGATGGGCCTCTTGGTCTTTCAGCATAATCACAGTCTCATCGGCACACCCGAACTCACCTGTTCAAAGGAGCTAGTACAAACTTGTCGAACTCAGAAACTCGGTAATCGATCCAGCAGACGACAAGATCGCCCCTTCGCGGCCCGCACCATCCACTCCTTGAGCTTCTTGCGTGCACGTGCAAATTGCGCCTTCACAGTTCCGTGTGGCATTCCGAGGATCTGCGAAGTTTCACGTACCGATAAACCGTCAATCGCGCGCAGTTGAAATGTTCTGCGTAGGGTCGGAGACAGCCGACCATGAAAACGCATCAAGTATGTGCTCAACTCAGCATTTCGATACTCATCTTCGGGATTAGGTCGTCCATCTGCGAGTCGCTCCGATATCGAAAGGATCTGAACCTGTCCGATTGGCTCGTCGAGCGGGACGTGGATGCAGCGTAGGCGCTTCCGCAGCCTCATTCGAGCGCTGTTGAGTACGATGCGGTCACCCAACTAGACATCTGTGACTGCCCCTTGAATTGGTCCAGGTGCGTATATGCGGCGAGAAGAGCATCCTGAACCGCATCCTCGGCGTCGGCTCGGTTGCCCAACAGCCGGTACGCCTGTCTGTAAAGAACTGGAAGCCCATTTGACAAGACTTGCTCTAATGCCTGAGTAGCCTCTTCGCTGCGTGAGATTTCCTGATGCTCGTCAGCTCCGAGAGATGCGTTGGTGTGTTCCATGTCTTTCCTTCAGCTCAGCTGCCCGGGGATGCAATCTGCGCAGCCCTTCAAAGCCAGCCAGCGTCGATTCGAACCATCGAGTACGGCGATCATTAAGCTAGCCCAGAAGCCGCTGATTGCAGCGGACTCTTTGGTTCTCGAACTGCGTGTCATCTCTCAACGTGCAACTTGTGCGCCAAATGTCCGAGACGGTAACCGCATGCAACGGGAGGCGGACGCTGGCTTCACATTGTCGTGCAGTGTCAGAACAGTTGGAACTGTCCGGGCCCCGACAGCGGAACGGTGCCGAATTAAGGTCCAGTTCCGGAGACGCAGCTCGGAGCAGGGCGCGACCTTTTGAGGACAGACGCGACGCGGCGTTAGTTTTCAAGATGGGTCGCCTTTTTGAGTTCTCGGGGAGCTATTTTCACTTGGAGAAGAAAGTGCATCTCCGAATCCAAGTGTTCGCTAAACCGCTTAGGAATGGAGATGATGACCTTTGCTCGCTGCGGTTTTTCTGGTTACGGTTACGCTTTGGATCCAGTGCGCCGGGATCGCGGTGCTTGTTCATTGGGCGAGAGCCAGCATTGAGCGCGGGGTCACCCACCTGAGCCCATTGCACGCCGCCATCCTGATGATTCGGTTTTCGACCTTGGTCACTGTTCTGCATTTCGTGCACGTTTTCTTCTGGGCAGTGTTCTACCGATGGCGTTGTCTTCCGTCGTGGGAGTCCTCGTTTTACTTTTCCGCCAGCAGCTATTCGACAGTCGGCTATGGTGACGTGGTCCTACCACGGGTTTGGCGGCTGCTAGGCCCGGTTGAGGGTGTCACCGGCGTGCTGATGTGCGGGATCTCTGTAAGTTTCCTGGTTGCAGTGGCGACCAGGTTAGTCGAGCGTGAGGCAGGCGCCCCACGGATGCGATGTGTAAGTAGTTTGGACGGGCGTTCAGAAGTTGAGCTTGAGAAACTCTCCTAAAAAGATCTAAAAGGTCCGAGACACCGCAACTTAGATCGATTCCTTTCCCACATTTTCAATCACGATAAATAAAGTGCCCATCCTCACATTCTCCCATTCAACACAATTAGCTCTCATCCTGGCCCGCATATGCAGTGGCATCTGACCGGCTACATTGCGTTCGGTGCAGGTTCTCTTGTTCGATCATCTCGTTGATCAACGTGTCAGAACCGGCAAAAGCAGCGCGGTTCGTTCGCCTGTCCACTTGTTCAAGCGATTAAGTTTCACGCTGCCATTTTGTTGTTCGGCTAATTCGGCTGCCAAGAGTTGTCTTTCCCGACACTTCTGACCTCTCTGACAGCCGGCGTGAATATACCCGCCTGAAAACTTGTTCATTCCGCGAGATCTAGCACGCCCTCAGCTGTGGCACGCGATTTGCATTTGCGAAGGTTGGAATGATTGAGATCCACCTGACCTGGAAGGCTGGAGACAACGGCGTGCCAGCAGAACAGGAAAACGGTAATACAAGCAATTTCAATAGAGGAGAACGGAATGTCACAGAACAACGGTAGTGGTAAGCGTAGCGAAAAGGGATTGCTGACTCCCGACAATTGTGTCGTGGCGTTGATCGATCATCAGCCGCAGATGCTATTTGGAACCAGCAATTTCGATCGTCAGGAAATTATCAACAACACCGTGGCACTTTCGAAGGCAGCCAGAGTGTTTGATGTTCCCGTTGTACTCACAACTGTCGAAACGAAATCCTTCAGCGGCAACCTGTGGCCGCAGATACGTGCCGTCTTTCCCGATCAGGAACCAATCGAACGCTCCACGATGAACTCCTGGGACGACCGAAAAGTCGTGGCGGCTATCGAGCGGACAGGACGCAAAAAGATCGTTCTCGCAGGTCTCTGGACCGAGACCTGCGTCGCCCTCCCTACCGTGCAGGCGATTCACGACGGATACGAAGTCTACGTCGTGGAAGACTGCTGCGGAGATGTGAGTCAGCTTTCCCACGACAACGCGATGAAGCGAGTCATCCAGGCAGGCGCCAAGCCCGTGACTGCGCTCTCAACAATGCTCGAATGGCAGCGTGATTGGGCACAACGCGATACCTACGACGCCGTCATGGACATTGCGAAGACCCACTTCGGGGCTTATGGCATTGGTATCGAGTATGCCTACACGATGGTGCACGGAGCTCCGGCCACGAAGTTTCCAGAGTACGTGATCCCGACCCTCGCTGGCGCACACAACTAAAACCTGCCGGATGGCCTGACAGTCCGGCCGTCCGGCCGTGAAGTTCTGATTAAGGAGAGGTCCCCATGTCGGCTGACACGATACTTCATAACGCCAAGATCGCAACAAACGCAGTGCCGTCGTCTGTGGAAGCTCTCGCCATTACAGACGGGAAGATCGCAGCAACCGGCACAGAGCAAGAAATCTTTCGTCTCCGCGGGTCCGGGACAAGGGTGATCGACGGAAAAGGACGAACCATCATTCCCGGACTGAACGATTCGCACATACATCCGATCCGCGGCGGCCTGAACTACAACATGGAGCTGCGCTGGGACGGCGTGCTGTCTCTCGCAGACGCGCTGCAAATGCTGAAGGATCAGGCGGCTCGAACTCCAGCTCCACAATGGGTGCGCGTGGTTGGTGGTTGGACAGAATTTCAATTCGCAGAGCGACGCATGCCAACGCTCGACGAAATCAATGTGGCCGCTCCGGAGACGCCCGTCTTTATTTTGCACTTATACGATCGGGCTCTGCTGAATGGAGCGGCACTCCGTGCCGTTGGATACGACAAGAATGCCCCAGAGTTCCCGGCGGCTGAAGTACAGCGCGACAGGCACGGCAACCCTACAGGGCTCCTCATTGCCATGCCGAACGCAAACATTCTTTATTCAACACTGGCTAAGGGACCGAAGCTTTCCCGCGAAGATCAGATCAACTCCTCACGACTATTTTTCCGCGAGCTGAATCGGTTCGGGATCACCAGCGCTGTTGACGCTGGCGGCGGATTTCAAAATTACCCGGACGACTACGAAGTCGTGCGTGAACTGCACGAGAATGAAGAGCTTTCCATCCGGCTTGCCTACAACCTATTCACCCAAAAGCCAAAGGAAGAACTTTCGGACTTCCAACGGTGGACGAAGATGACCAAACCCGGCGAGGGCGACGACTGTTTCCGGGTAAATGGTGCTGGAGAGATGCTCGTTTTCTCCGCTGCAGATTTTGAAGATTTTCTTCAACCACGACCGGACATGACGCCAGTGATGGAAAGCGAGTTGAAGGCTGTGGTTCGGCATCTTGCTGAGAATCGCTGGCCGTTTCGCCTGCACGCAACATATGACCAGACAATCGAACGAGCGTTGAATGTCTACGAAGACGTGAACCGCGAGATCCCTCTTGACGGCCTTCACTGGTTCTTCGATCACTGCGAGACGATATCGGACCGAAACATCGAGCGCATCAAAGCCTTGGGCGGTGGTATTGCCGTGCAGAATCGCATGGCATTTCAGGGCGAGTATTTCGTTGAGCGCTACGGCGCGAAGCAAACGAAGCGCACTCCCCCGATCCGGCGAATGCTCGAGTTGGGCGTTCCAGTCGGTGCCGGGACAGACGCAACGCGAGTGTCCAGCTACAACCCATTCCTCTCACTCTATTGGCTCATCACGGGCAAGACGGTGGGCGGGCTCAGCCTCTATCCGGACCACAATCGGCTTGACCGCTCGGAAGCGCTGAAACTCTACACCATGGGGAGCAGTTGGTTTTCGACTGAAGACGGCAAGAAAGGCGCACTGGCGCCTGGTCAGTTGGCGGATCTAGCCATTTTGTCCGCAGACTATTTTTCGATTCCAGATGAAGAAATCAAGCAACTCGAGTCGTTATTAACGATTGTCGGCGGCGAGGTGGTATTCGCCTCAAATGAATATTGCGACCTGGCTCCGCCACCGCTGCCAGTTAGTCCGGACTGGTCTCCCGTCAAGGAATACGGTGGCTATGCAAGACCATCAGCGGAAACTGTGGCCATGTCGCGTTCTCGAGCAGCATCCGGTACGGGCGAGAAACAGCCCCACATTTCGGTGCTCGGCGACTTGGGTTTCTGGGGGTTGGGCTGCGACTGCTTCGCGTTCTAGGAAGGGATCGTCATGAAAGTTTTGTTCATTTCGTTTGTGGTGGGGCTCGGAGTGGGAGTTTTGTATGGTCTTATCCGTGTAAAAAGTCCTGCTCCCCCGATCGTCGCTCTGCTGGGTTTACTTGGCATGGTTCTCGGAGAACAACTGGGCACCTGGGTACACACGAAGAATGTCAACGTCTCTCAGGCTGCTTCCGTTTGCCTCGTCGGTGAATCCTACGATCGCGCGCGTGTAGCCGAAACGCAGTGAAAGCTGAAACGCTTACTGAAATGTTTCGAATGAGGAGGTTGTTCAATGCGTACGGCATCCATTCTCGCGATGGCACTTGCTTTTGGAGCGGTGCAAGCGCTCGCTCAGTCCGTTGAGGCTGATCCTCCAGTGACTCAGGAACGCACCTACAAACTTCTGAGGGAGGATGAGGACTGGAGCTTCCTCCGAGACTCAAGTCTTCGTCGGGATTTCTGGGACCCCATCAAATACATTCCAATTCGAAACAATGGCGACTGGTTCATGACGATGGGCGGGGAAGCCCGAGAGATGTGGGAGCAAATTGGAAACGACAATTGGGGCCAAGCTCCGTACATGAACGGCTATCTCAACGAACGCTACATGCTTTACTTTGACATTCATTACGGTAAACACGTACGCACGTTTGTGGAGTTGAAGAGTGGTTTGAACTCCTTTCGCAGCGGAGGCAGACGCCCCTTCGATGAAAAGAAACTCGATTTTCAGGCAGCGTTCCTGGAGTTGGGCACGACTATCAAGGACAGTCCCGTCAAACTTCTAGTCGGCCGACAAGAACTGGAGTACGGCTCGGGACGGCTGATCGATGCGCGCGAAGGTCCCAACGTTCGAATGAGTTTTACTGGGTTTCGCCTCCAGACATTCACGCACTCATGGCAGATTGATGGATTCGCCATGCGCCCGGATGAGGACAATCCCGGGTTCTTCGACAATTCACCAAACCACGCGGTCAGCTTCTGGGGAGTATATGCAACCGGACCTTTGCTTCACAAAACTCAGCTTGATGCTTATTACCTAGGCCTTGATCGGGCGCAGGCGACGTTTCAACGCGGCACTGCGCAAGAAGTGCGCCATTCGCTCGGTGCACGGTTTTCACATCCGATCGCCACCGAACGACCCGGTTGGGATTTCGACTACGAGGCGCT
>WNFO01002922.1_pt1 | contig 14667 bp, 10 predicted proteins | sample 5400251 | NCBI WGS metagenome assembly WNFO01 (sample SAMN13153354, study PRJNA577476) | soil metagenome | isolation source: 100 cm saprolite under Madrone tree | place: USA:California | collected 2016-06-14 | reverse complement strand
GCGCGCGGTCGCGGGATGTCGCGCCAGGATGTCGATCACCCGCTCGCCGTCCTCCCGGCCGCCCCCGGCCGGGATCACCTGGCCGAGCACGCGCTTCTCGCCGCGGTCGTGGGCCGCGGTGCGGAAGACGAAGCCCCCGCCCTGCTGCGGCCGGTCGATTGTCCAGCCAGTGAAGCAGCGCGCCACCTCCACCACGTCCTGCTGGGTGTAGCCGCCGTCCACGCCGAGGGTGTGCAGCTCCATCAGTTCGCGCGCGTAGTTCTCGTTGAGACCGGCGCGCCGGCCCGCGTTGGGCCCCCGGGGCACCACCAGGTCGGCGCGGGTGCTGAGCCAGTTGTCGAGGTAGAACAGCATCGCGGGGTGCTGCGCGGTGGCGAGCACCAATCGCCTCCCGCTCGTAGGCGGGCAGCATCCACCGCACCGCACCCTTCTGGGCGTACACGTTGAAGTGGTTGAACCAGAAGTCGACCAGCACTTCCTCGAGCTGGCGCTCGCTCAGCACCGCCCGCGTGACCCGCGCCGCCTGCATCTGGGCGGTGATCACCGCGGGCCGGCGCTCCGGCGGGTACATCTCCGCCGCGGCCTGACGGCTCATCTGCCCGGAGGCCAGCTGCTGGCGCACCTGGGGTGTCGGCCGCGGATACTCGCGCACGAGATCCGCCGCGCTGCGCGCGAGCACTGGATAGGCCGGCAGGGCCTGCTCGACCGCGGGGTCGGCGAGGCCGCTCGGGCTCAGCTGCTCGTCGACGTAGGCGGCGAGCCCGATGCGCCGCACTCGCTCCACGTCACCCGGCCGAGGCCCGTACCCGAGCCGGTTCAACGCGTGGAGGATCTGCTGATCGGGGGTGAGCGGCGAAGCCGGCAGCGTGAGGCGGGCCCCGGCGCGGAGCGGTGCGGCGACCGGGGCCGGCTGGCCCGCCGTGGCTGGTGCCGCCGCCGGGCGCGACGCCGAGGAGCAGGCGGCGGTCGGAAGGGCTACCAGGATCGCCAGCACACCTCGTCTCCAGTACCCCATGCCGCCCTCCTGAGGAGCAGACGTCTCCCTGTATCCTAACGTTTACAGGGATTGAAAAGGCGCCGGGGCGGCCCGGCCGGGCGGCCCTGCCCCTCTAGGGGATCACCGCCACCTTGATCGAATCCGGCGAGCGGTGGGCCTCGAAGGCCTCGTCGATGCGGGCCAGCGGGAAGGTCTGCGAGAGCAGCCGCTCCACCCGCACCGCGCCGGTCGCGAGCAGCCGGATCGCCTCGGGGAACTCGTCCTGGTAGATCATCGAGCCGATGATGCGCAGCTCGCGCCGCACCACCCAGAAGAAGTTGAGCGAGGTCGGCTCGTGGGGCAGACCGGTCAGGACCACCCGGCCCCCGGGGCGGCAGAGATTGGTCGCTTGCTCCACCGCGAGCGCGGTCCCGGCGGTCTCGATGACGAGATCGACGCCCTCGCGGCCCGAGAAGGTCCGCGCGGCCGCGGTGTCGTCGTCGGCGCCCGAGAGCGCCACCGCCTCCGCGCCCAGCTCGCGGGCCAGCCCGAGGCGTCGCGTCGAGCGCGCCACCGCGAGCACCCGCACGCCGCGCGCGCGCAGCGTCTGCACCGCGAGCAGGCCGAGCGAGCCGAGGCCGAGCACCGCGGCGGTCTCGCCCGCCTCGGGCGCGGCGCGGCCGACCGCGCGCACCACCACCGCCAGCGGCTCGGCCAGGAGCAGGCGCTCGTCGGCCAGGCCGGCGGGCGCGGGCCAGCAGCAGCGCGCGGGCACGGTCGCCTGCTCGGCGAATCCGCCGTCCACGTCGATCCCCACCGCGACGCGCGACAGGCACAGGTTCCGGTTGCCCTCGCGGCAGAGCGGGCAGGTGCCGCAGGAGTAGTTCGGCTCCACCGCCACCGCCTGGCCGACCCCGAGATGCCGTACGTCGGCCCCGACCGCGGCGACCGTGCCGACGAACTCGTGCCCCATGACGCGCGGATATTGCACGGGCCGCTCGCCGGTCCAGATCCGGTAGTCGGTGCCGCAGAGGCCGGCCACCTTGACCCGCACCACCGCGTCGAGGGGCCCCGGGGAGGGTGTCGGAACGGTGGTGAGCGCCAGCGCGCGAGGGCCCCGCAGGACCGCGGCGATCATGCCCGCTATCGTAGCGGACCCGGCGCTGCCGAGGCAAGGCAGCGCGAAGCCGTGCTAGCATGGCCGCACATGGCAACGGTGCCGTCGCCCTCCTTCGCGCCGGATCAGCGGCCGGCCTCCGTGCCAATCTGGCGCGAGGGCCTGGCCGGCCTCGACTGGCTCGCGCTCCGGACGTCCGCCGTCTTCTATGGCTGCGGTATCCCCCGCGGCGACGGCGCGGGCGTGGTGCTGGTGCCGGGCTTTCTCGGCACCGACTGGTACCTGCTCGAGCTCCACGGCTGGCTCGGCCGCCTGGGCTACCGGTCCCATCTCTCGCGCATCGGGCGGAACGCGGAGTGCCTCGATCTGCTCTCGGGGCGCCTGCTCGAGACCGTCGAGCGCGCGAGGGAAGCCACCGGACGGCCCGTGCACCTGATCGGCCACAGCCTGGGCGGCATGCTCACCCGCTCGCTGGCGGCCCGCCGGCCCGACCTGGTCGCGTCGGTGGTGACGCTCGGCTCCCCGTTCCGCGGGGTCCGCTCGCACCCCCTGGTGCTGCTGATCTCCGAGCGGGTGCGGGCGCGGGTGCGCCGCGACGACCGACCGGACTGCTACACCGGCTACTGCCGCTGCGAGGCGGTCACCGGCCTCGAGGGGGCGTTCCCCGCCTCCGTGCCCCAGCTCGCGGTGTATACGCGGACCGACGGCATCGTGGACTGGCGCATGTGCCTGGGCGACGACCCGGCGAGCAACATCGAGGTGACGGGCACGCACGTGGGCCTCGTCGCCAATCCGGCCGTCTACCGGGCGATCGCGCACCATCTGGCCGGAGCGTCCCGGCCGGCTCCGGCTGCCCCCGCTCCGTAGCCTGGCCGAGTGAGCCCCGCCAGAGCATGACGCCGCCGGCGCTCAACCATCGGCTCACGACCCTCGACGCGACCTTCCTCTACACCGAGAAGCCCGTCCAGCCGATGCACGTGGGCGGCTCCATGCTGTACGAGGGGCATCTGTCGCTGGACGTGCTGGTGCGCGCGCTCGAGTGCCGGCTCCACCTGCTCCCGCGTTATCGCCAGAAGGTCGTCTTCCCGCCGTTCGCGACGGCGCATCCCACCTGGGAGGACGATCCGGCCTTCGACATCCGCCACCACGTGGCTCAGGTCACCCTGCCCCCGCCGGGCGACGATCGGGCCCTATCCGAAGTGGGCGGCGCGGCCTTCGCGGGCATGCTCGACCGCGATCACCCGCTGTGGAAGCTGATCGTGGTGCACGGCCGCGCCGACGGCAACACCGCGGTGATCTGGAAGGTCCATCACGCGATGATCGACGGCGTCTCCGGCGTCGATCTCACGATGGTGCTCCACGATCTCAAGCCCGACGCGGCGCCACCCGAGCCCCCGGCCACGCCCTGGCAGCCGCAGCCGCTACCGGACCCGCTGACCCTCCTGCAGAACGCGGTCCGCGATCGCGTGACCGAGGTGGCCCAGGCGGTCACCGACGACATCTTCCGCCTGCTCCGGCCGACCGACCTCGAGGGGCGGATCCGGCAGCTCGCCGGAGCGGTCGGGACCACCGCTCCGAATCTGCTGCAACCGGCGCCCCGTACGCCCTGGAACGCCCCGCTCTCGCCGGAGCGGCGCTTCGGGTGGGCCGAGTTCCCGTTCGGCGAGTTCCGGCGGGCGAAGTCGGTGCTCGGGGGCACGGTCAACGACGCGGTCCTCACCGTGATCGCGGGTGGCATGGGCCGCTACCTGCGCGCCCTGGGCCAGCCCACCGAGGGCGTGGAGATCCGCGCGATGTGCCCGGTCAGCATGCGGCGCCCGGACGAGCGCGGGGCGCTGGGGAACCTCGTGTCGATGATCTTCGCGCCGCTCTATGTGGGCGTGCTGGCCCCGGTGGAGCGGCTCGCGGCCGAGCGGGCCGCGATGACGCGACTCAAGGACCAGGACCAGGCGGGCGGGCTCTACGAGATGACCCATCTGATGGACCGGATGGCTCCCGCGGTCCAGGCGGTGGCGGGCCAGCTGACGATGCCGAACACTCTGCTGAACACCGTGTCGACCAACGTGCCGGGACCGCAGATCCCGCTCTATCTGTCGGGGCATCGTCTCGTCGGCTGGTGCCCGCTCATCCCGCTCGCCAACGAGGTCGGCCTCGTCAACGCCATCCTCACCTATGACCAGCGGCTCACCATCGGGGTCACGGTGGATCCGAAGCTGGTGCCGGACGTGTGGCTCTACGTGGAGTGCCTCAAGGCGTCGTTCGCCGAGCTATTGCAGGCGGCCGACGCCGCCGAGACGGCGGGAGCCGGATCCCCGGCCCCCGCCGCGGCGACCCGCTAGGCGCGGGTGTAGATGTCCTTCATCCGGCTCGCGTAGCCGCTCGCCGCCTGCTCGATCTCCTTCGCGGAGGCCGCCGTGGAGGCCTGCAGCCGCTCCGCGTTGCGGGCCACGATCTGCGCGTTGGTTTCGATCAGCTTGGCCGCCCGCTGGGTCGACTCCGCGACCGCCTGAAATCCCTTCCGGTACCACGCGAACGGGTCGCGCCGCAGGTCCTCCAGGGTCTCGGTCGGCGCGCTCGGCATCGGGATCGCGCGGGCCGCGTCCATCGCCGCCGTCTGCAGCTCGCCCATCGCGCGCAGGCCCTCGCGCGCCGCGGTCGAGGACAGCTCGACGAGCTGGCCCACCACCCGCTCGTTGGCCTGGGTGAACGCCGCTACCGCCTCCAGCACCTTGCTCTGCATGCCTTCGAACTGACAGTTGGTCGCCATCGCGCTTCTCCCTCTTTGTTCGATCGTTTGAGGATTACGTGACTGCCCCATGACGTCGCTCAGAGTAACACGATGCGTCATGGCGTCAAGGAAATTTTAATGCGGAGCGTTATGACGAATGTCCGGCCGCGTCATCCGACCATATCCTATCTCTCATCTCCTGGTATCCAACATCTATTAAATAAATGTATAATTGCCATACTATTTGGCACGCTTTGCCGAGTCTGTCTTCCCATAGTAGGCTCCGGACGTGGATCCCGGCCGCGTCTCCGTAGCAAGGCCGCCCCGCCAGCGACGCCTCGCCCTGCTCGTGCTGCTGGCGGCGGTGGGGCTGGCAGTGGCGGCGATACCCTTCCGCGCCACGTGGTGGGGCGGGTGGATCCTGGCCATCGCCGAGGCCGGCATCGTGGGTGGGCTCGCCGACTGGTTCGCGGTGACCGCCCTCTTCCGGCGTCCCCTCGGGCTTCCCATCCCTCACACCGCGATCATCCCTGCGAACTGGGAGCTGATGGCCGAGCGGGTGGGCGCGATGGTGGGCAACCGTGTGCTGACCAAGGACTACGTCCGCGGGGAGATCGAGACCTTCGACCTCGCCGATCTGCTCGCGCGGGCCGCCGGGCGCCTTCGCCCCGACGATCTCGCCTCCGCGGTGCGCGCGGTCTCCCAGTGGATCGTCCTGGAAGTCTCGCCGTCGGCGACCAGCGACCTGGCCGCGTGGCTCGGCCGTCTGGCGCGGGCGCACCCGATCGCTCCGGTGCTGGCGACCGCGATCGAGATCGCGCGCAAGCAGGGCTGGGACCAGCGCCTGATCGAGGCGATGGCGGAGGCGCTGGTCGAGGCCCTCGCCCGCCCGGATTTCCGCACCGCGGTCGGGGACCTCGTCGATGAGGTGCTGGCCGGATACCGGGCCCAGATGAGCCTCTACCCGCGCTTTCTCCTCGGCCTCGCCAACGCCTTCGGCCTCATCGACCGGGAGCGCCTCGTGTCGGCGCTGCACGACGCGCTCCGGAAGATCGCCTCCGATCCGGGCGATCCGCTGCGGCTACGGCTCAGCGAGACGCTGGCCGCGCTGCCGGCCCGCCTGCGCACCGACCCGGACCTGACCGCCCGGCTCGAGGCCGCTAAGGAAGAGCTGCTGGCGAGCCCGGCCCTCACCCGGCTGGTCGAGGACGTCGCGACCGGGCTGCGTCGCGCGATCGTGGCGGATCTCGAGGGTCCTTCCTCCGAGGTGGTGAACTGGATCACGGCCCGGCTCGACCGGGCGCGCCTCACCCTCGCCGAGGACGCGGCGCTACGGCAGGACCTCGACGGCTGGCTCAAGGAGCGGGTCACCGAGGCGGTGGACCGCTATCACGATCGGATCGCGCGATTCATCGAGCGCGGCGTGCACGCCCTCGGCCCGGAGGGCGCGGTGCGGCTGATCGAGGAGCACGCGGGGGACGACCTGCAGTACATCCGCGTCAACGGTACCGTGGTGGGCGGCCTCGCGGGGGGAGGGCTCTACGCCATCCACCTCCTGCTGGGCCTGCTCGGCTGACCGGTCCCGGGTCAGCCCGTGGCCCAGACGTCGACCAAGTAGCGGCCCTCCGCGGTGAGCCCGTCGAGCCAGGCAAGGGCGGTCCGCTCGTCGGAGCCGGTCTCCTCGCGATGGATGGCCGCGAAGGCGCGCCGCACGTCGGGCGCCATGCGGGTGGCGTCGCCGCAGACGTAGACGATCGCGCCCTGCTGGAGCAGCTTCCACACCTCCGCCCGCTGCTCCCGGAGCTGATCCTGCACGTAGGTCTTCTGCGCGCCCGGAGCGCGAGAGAAGCACGCGAAGAGGCGTGCCACGCCCTGGTCCGCGAAGGCCCGCAGCTCGTCCTCGTAGATGAAGTCCTGCCGCGGGTGGCGACAGCCGAAGAAGAGCAGCGCGGGACCGACCGCCTGCCCGCGCTCGCGGAGGGCGGCGCGCTCCTGCAGGAAGCCGCGGAAGGGCGCCAGCCCGGTGCCGGGCCCGATCATGACGATCGGCGTCGCCGCGTTCTCCGGCAGGCGGAAGGCGGAGCGGGTGTCCTTGACGAAGGCGTGGACCGGCTCGCCCTCCTTCTGGTGGAGGAGGTAGCCGGAGCACACCCCGTGAAAGGTCCCGCGGCCGGAGCGCGCTTCGCCCTCCACGATCGCCACCGTGATGCTGCAGCGACGCTCGTGCCGGAGCGGCGAGGACGAGATCGAGTAGTAGCGCGGCCGGAGCGGCGGCAGCATCTCGAGATAGCGATTGAACGGGAGCTGGCAGGCCGGGAACTCGTCCAGGAGGTCGATCACCGACTTGCGCCGCGCCAGGACCTCCTCGCGGTAGCGCGCCTCGTCCTCGGCGAGGGCCCGCAGGCGCGGCCCCGTCCACGGGCACTCGGTGTGCGCGGCGAGCCCCTGGATCTGCTTCCGGGTCGCGGGATCCTGCAGCTCGACGTAGTCGCCGAGCAGGCGGCTCACGCGGACCGGCTGATCCACCGGGAGAAAGGTCTTGCGGCTCCCGGGCAGCCGGAGCCGGATGGACGCGGCGGGGTCGAGACCGAAGCGGGCGGCCACCCGCGCGACGAGCGCGTCCGCGTTGCGAGGGATCACCCCCAGGTGATCGCCCGCGCGATAGGCCACGCCGTCGGGCAGCTCGAGCTCCACGTGTCGGGTCGAGCGCGGCGAGGGATCGGCGCCGGTCCGCGTGTGCAGCTCGCGGTTGACCGCCACCCGCATCGCGCGGGCCCCGAGCGAGTCGACGAACGGGCTCGCCTCCCCGCCCTCGACCTCCTCGACCGTCAGGTGCGCGGCCTCCGCCGCCTCCGGGGGCGCCAGCTCGACCCCGAGCGCTGTGGCCAGAGTCCCCAGCAGCGGATCCTGCCAGGCCTGGAACTGCCCGTCGAAGTCCTCCCGCGCGTCGCCTTCGCCGCGCGGGTAGAGCCGCTCGGCCCCGAGCGCGGCGAGCCGCTCGTCGATGAGCCGGGGCACCGCCTGGAACGTGGAGGCCCAGTCCCGGTTGCCGCAGCCCCACACCGTGTAGCGCACGCCCGCGAGCGAGACGGTATCCGGCTCGGCCGCGCGCAGCCATTCGCAGAAGCGGACCGCGTTGTCGGGCGGCGTGCCGTTATAGGACGCCGACGCGATGACCACCGCGCCCTCGCCGGGCAGGCGACCGACATAGTCGTCGAGCGGAGCCACCGTGACCGCGAAGCCGCCCGCCTCGCCCGATTCCGCCACCCGGCGCGCGACCTCCTCGGCGGTGCCCAGGTTGGAGCCGTAGAGCACGAGGAGAGGCGTGCCGTGCCGCGGACCCGTCGATGCCAGGATCGGCGCCGCCGCGGCGACCGTCGCGCGGACCGCCGGACGCCCGGGCGGGTGGCTCCGGTCGCGATCGGGTCGCCGCCGTACCCGGATGCGGAAGCCGTCCGGCTTGACGGTCAGCGTTTCCTTGAGGGCCAGCCGGTAGCGGGTGTGGTCGACCAGCTGGAAGCGCTGCAGGATCATGCCGAGCACGAGCGTCGCCTCGACGAGGGCGAACTGGCGGCCGATGCAGGCCCGCTGGCCGTTGCCGAAGGGCTTGTAGGCGTTGGCCGGGCGCCCCAGCTCGGCCTCGCGCGAGAAGTTGTCCGGATCGAAGACCTCGGCGCGCTCCCCCCACACCGCGGGATCGCGGTGGAGCATGGGCGTGAGCACCACGATCTGGTACGGCTTCTTCATCCGGTACGTCCCGCCGATCGTGGTGTCCTCGTAGGGCGAGAGGGCGAAGACCGGCGCGGTGGGCCAGAGGCGCAGCGACTCCTTCAGCACCTGGCCGAGGTAGGTCAGCTGGTTGACCTGGGCGTAGGTCGGCGGCACCGAGGGGTCGGACCCGAGGACCCGGTCCACCTCCTCGTGGGCACGGGCGAGCACCTCCGGATTCTGGAGCAGGAAGTAGGTGGCGAAGGACAGGAGGCCGCTCGTCGTCTCGTGCCCCGCGATCAGGAAGGTGATCACCTGGTAGCGGATGTTGAGGTCCTCGAGCCGCTCGCCGCTCTTCCGATCCACGCCGGAGAGCATGCAGCTCAGGAGATCCGGCTTCGAGGCGTCATCCCGGCGCTCCTGTCGACGCTCCTGGATGATCCGGTCCACCATCTCGTTCATGTAGCGGATGTCGGCCTTGAGCTGGCGCTCCCGATCCTTCTTGATCAGGCTCTCGAGCGGCAGGCCCCGCGTCTCCATCGAGGCCCCGAGGGCCCCGATCATCGCCCCCACGAACGGGTGGTTGGCGTCGCGGTAGAACGAGTTGAAGCGGTAGCCGAACCCGCAGAGCCCGATGGTGTCGAGGGTGAGCGACGTCATGTCGTGGGTGACGTCGATCTCGTCGTCGACGTTGAGCCGCTCCCACTTGAGCACCAGCTGCTGGGCGATGTCGACCATCATCGGGTGATAGCCCTGCATGGCGCGCGACCCGAAGTTGGGCAGGAGGATGTTGTGGGCCCGCGACCAGTTCGGCTCCTGGGTGTAGGCGGTGAAGAGACCATCGCCCGCGAAGGCGCGGAGCCGGCGCAGGGCGCCCTTGACGCTCTTGTCGAAGCGCGTCTCGTCGCAGAGCTCGTCGACCAGAGAGAAGCCCGAGACCACCACCAGCGGCTTGCCCATCATGTCGAGCCAGTAGATGGGCCCGTACTGGCGCGCGAGCGTCATCATGTCCTGGATCGGGGTGCTGATCCGGAGCGAGAGCAGGTTGCCCAGGACGAGCGTGCGCGGGGGATGCGGGATCGGGTCGAGGAGGTTCTTCTGGACCATCGACGCTAGTCGTCGTGATCGGTCAGGCCGGTGACGTCGTAACCCATCACCACGAGGTCGCGGGTGCGGCCCGTGTGATCGACCACGAAGTCCTGCAGCAGCGCCTCCGGCCGGAAGCCGAGCCGCTCGAAGGTGACCATGGCCCCCTTCTGGTCCGGCGTCATCTGGGCCACGATCTTGCGGAGGCCACGACCGCGGGCCAGCCCGAAGATCTCGCCGGCGAGGGCCCGGCCCAAGCCCTGGGAGCGGAAGCGCAGCGCGACCTGGGTCCGGATCTCGCCCAGGTGCCGCTGCCAGGCGACCCGGTTCTGCACCAGGGCCGCGTAGCCCGCGATCTCCCCGCCCGCCTCCGCGAGGACAGTGGTGGTGAGCCCGGCCTCCAGGTTGCGCATCCAGTGCGCGACCGCGTCGGGATCGGTGATGTCCATGCGCAGGAAGAGCAGGTCGTCCTCCGGCAGGCTGCGCGCGAACGCGGCGATCGGTGCGGCGTCCGCCGGGGTCATCAGGCGCAGCACGATCGGCGTGCCGTCCTTGAGCTGAACGGTGCGCGGGAGGGCTCGAGCGGGAGACGTCGGTGCGTCACTCATGGGGAGACGTAGTATAGAGGCCATGGACGTCCTGGTCGAGACCCGCCGGGGCCGTGTGCGCGGCCTGGCCGAGGAAGGCCTCGCGGTATTCCGCGGGATCCCCTACGCCCGCCCGCCGGTCGGGCCGCGGCGCTTCGGGCCACCCGAGCCGCCCGAGGCGTGGACGGGCACGCACGACGCCACGCGCTTCGGGCCGTCGGCCCCGCAGAACGGCGCGCTCATCGGGCCCATCATGAGCCTCGGCATCGGCCGTACCAGCGAGGACTGCCTCTATCTGAACGTCTGGACGCCCGCGGCCGGGAGCCGGCGACGGCCGGTCCTGGTGTGGATCCACGGCGGAGCCTTCCTGCTGGGCTCGGGCTCCCAGATGCTCTATGACGGCGCGACCCTGGCCCGGCGGGGGGACGTGGTGGTCGTCACCATCAACTACCGGCTCGGCGCCTTCGGCTTCCTTCGCCTGCGCGACCGCTTCGGCCAGCGGCTCCCCGCCACCGGCAACGAGGGCCTCCTCGACCAGGTGGCCGCGCTCACCTGGGTACGCGACGAGATCGAGGCCTTCGGCGGCGACCCCGACCAGGTCACGATCTTCGGCGAGTCGGCCGGCGCCATGAGCTGCGCCACCCTCCTTGGCCTCCCGCGCGCCCACGGGCTCTTCCACCGCGCGATCCTCCAGTCCGGCGGCGCCAACTTCGTGTGGCCCCGCGAGATCGCCACCGAGCTCTCCGACCATGTGCTCGACGAGCTGGGAGTCGCCTCGCCGGAGGCCCTGCAGAGTCTGGGCGCCGATCGGATCCTCGAGGTCCAGCGCCGGTTCTTCGGGGACCTGCTCCTCGGCGAGGACCACGTGCTGGGCGGCCTCTCCGCCACCGGGCAGCGCGTGGCGGGCGCGATGTTCCTCGGCCTGTCCCTCGCGCAGCGACGGTTCGGCCGCCTCACCGCACCCCTCGCCCGCGGGCTCGTCGATGTCCTCAAGCGCCGGGGCCGTCGTCTCCCTGCGGGACGGTCGGACGCGATGGCGCCGCTGCGACGGCTGCGCACCCAGGGCCTCCCCTTCCAGCCGGTGGTGGACGGCGAGGTGCTCCCCGGCCACCCGCTCGCCGCCATCGGGGCGGGCGCGGCCCGCCACGTCCCGCTGCTGATCGGCACCAACCTCGACGAGTCGAAGCTCTTCGCGCCGCTCGATCCGGAGGCCGCGACCCTCGACGAGGCGGGCCTGGTGGCCCGCTGCGAGGAGGCCATCGCGGCTGGGCAGGTCGGCGTCCGGGGAGCCGGGAGGCGCGCGGTCGAGGTCTACCGCGCGGCGCGGGCGGCGCGCGGCGAGCGCGTCGAGCCGGGAGAGCTGTGGTTTGCGATCGAGACCGACCGGACCATGCGCCATCCCGCGATGAGCCTGGCCGCGCGGCAGGCCGCGCATCAGCCGCAGACCTACGCCTACCTGTTCACCTGGCCCTCGCCGGTGCTGGGCGGCATGCTGGGCTCCTGCCACGCCCTGGACCTGCCCTTCGTCTTCGGCACCCTCGAGCATCGGCTGCTCCGCCCGCTCGTCGGCCGCGGCCCGGAGGCGCAGGCTCTCGCCGCGCGCATCCAGGACGCCTGGATCGCCTTCGCGCGCACCGGGCGGCCCGCTCATGGGGGCGTCCCCGACTGGCCGGCCTACGACGGCGCGCACCGCCGCACCATGATCCTGGATCGGCAATGCCGGGTGGAGAATGCGCCGCGCGAGGCGGAGCGCGCCTTCTGGGAGTCGGTGGATCGGGCCGTGGGGCGTCATCCGGGCTAGCGCCCGGATCGCCGCTCAGGCCGCGGACTGGCCGCCGTCGAGGAAGAGGGTCTGCCCGGTCATGAAGTCGGAGGCGGCGGAGGCCAGGTAGACCACCAGCGGCCCGATCTCCTCGAGCCGTCCGGTACGGCGCGCCGGCACGTCGCGGAGGAGCCGCTCGCTGACGCGCGGATCGCCGAAGGCCTCCGCATTCATGTCGGTGACGAACCAGCCGGGCGCGACCGCGTTGACCTGGATGGAGTGACGGGCCCACTCCGCGGCCAGGGCCCGCGTGAACCCCATCACCCCGCTCTTGGACGCGGCGTAGGCGCTGTAGCCGGGCAGCCCCACCTGTCCCAGCACCGAGGCGACGTTGACGATCTTGCCGGACTTCTGGTTGATGAGGTGGGCGGCGGCGGCGCGGCAGCCGTTGAACACCCCGACCAGGTTGACGTCGAGGGTGGCGCGGAAGTCCTCGGGCGACATCTGCGCGACGGGGGCCACGCGCGCAATCCCCGAGTTGTTCACCACGACGTGGAGGCCGCCCAGCTCGCCGACCGTGCGCGCCACCAGCCCCGCCACCTGCGCGTAGACGCTCACGTCGGTGGTGATCGCGAGGGCGCGGCGGCCGGTGGCCCGGACGAGGCGCGCGGTCTCATCGAGGTCGGGCTGGGAGCGCGCGGCGAGCGCCACGTCGGCACCCGCCTCCGCGAGCGCCACCGCCATCGCGCGCCCGAGGCCGCGGCTGGCGCCGGTGACGATGGCGACGCGGCCGTCGAGGCGCATCGCCGCGAGGGCCCCGCTATCGGTAGAGGGAATCGAGCAGCTCCCGGTGCTTGTCGGTGATGACCCGGCGCTTGACCTTCAGCGTCGGGGTCAGGAGCCCGTTCTCGACCGTGAAGTCGCCGGGCAGGATCATGAACTTCTTGACCTTCGCGTAGGACTGCAGCTCCGCGTTCCGCTCCTCCACGATGCGCGACACGCGCGCCATCACCTTCGGGTTCTTCGCGAGCGAGGAGGGATCGGTGTCGAGGATGCCCTGCTCGCGGGCGTACTTGGCGAGCTCCTCCGGGTTCAGGGTGATGAGAGCCACCGGGTAGGGCCGCTTGTCCCCGTACACCATCGCCTGGCTGATGAACGGATCGCCCTTGAGGAGGTTCTCGATGTTCTGGGGTGCGATGTTCATTCCCCCCGCGGTGACGATGAGGTCCTTCTTGCGGTCGGTGATGAAGAGAAACCCGTCCTCGTCGATCCGCCCGATGTCCCCGGTCGCGAACCAGCCGTCGGCCAGGAAGACCTCCGCGGTCGCCTCCGGCTTCTTGAAGTAGCCCTTGGCGATGTTGGGCCCGCGGCCCAGGATCTCACCGTCGGGCGCGATCTTGACCTCGATGCCCGGCTGGGCCTGGCCGACCGAGCCGAACTTGAAGTGATCGAGCCGGTTGAAGGTCAGGGAGGGACAGGTCTCGGTGAGGCCGTAGCCTTCCAGGATGAGGATGCCCGCCGCGTGAAAGAACTCGGCGATCTCCTTGGACAGCGGGGCGCCGCCCGAGACCGCGAAGCGGAGGCGCCCGCCGAGGGCCTCGTGCAGCTTGCCGAACACCAGGGCGTGGGCGATGCGGTGCTTGAAGCCGAGCAGGGCCGGGACCGGGCGGCGGGCCTGCTGGAGCTTCGACACCTCCCGCCCCACCCCGACCGCCCAGTTGAAGATCTTGCGCTTGACCGGTGAGCCGGCCTCCGCCTTGGCGAGGACACCCGCGTAGACCTTCTCGAACACGCGGGGCACGCTGCAGATGAAGTGCGGCTTCACCTCGGGCAGGTTCTCGCGGAGCTTGTCGATGCTCTCGGCGAAGGCGGTCGTGAGCCCCCGGTGCACGCCGATGAACGACTCGAGCCGCGCGAAGGAGTGCGCGAGCGGCAGGAAGAGCAGGTGGGTGTCGCCGTTCTCGATGCCCGACATCTTGGCCGCCGACGCGAGCGTGCCCAGGTGATTGCCGTGAGTCTGGACCACGCCCTTGGGCGGCCCGGTGGTGCCCGAGGTGTACACGATGGTGGCGATGTCTTCCGGCCCGACCGCGGCCACCCGGCTCGCCAGCTCGCTCCGGAGCCGCTCGAGGTTGTCCCGGCCGAGGCGTCGCAGCCCGTCCCAGGTCATGACCCGGGTCGAGGGCTCGCCCTGGTGGCCGTGCATCACCACGATCTGCTCGAGCCCTTCCATCTTCCCCTGCACCTCGAGGACCTTGGCGAGCTGGGCCGGATCCTCGACGAACAGGGTCTTCACCTCCGCGTCGTTGACGATGTACTGGATGAGGTCCGGGGGGTAGCTCGGATAGATCGGAATGGTGCGACAGCCCGCGGAGAAGGCCGCGAAGTCGGCCTGCACCCATTCGGCGCGACTCGCGGACAGGATGCCGATCGCCTCGTCCTTGCGGCGGCCGAGGGCGAGCAGGCCGGTGGCCAGCTCACGCACGATTTCCCCGACCTCGCGCCAGGGACGGGTGCGCCACGCGCCGCCCTCCTTCCACTGTTGGGCCGGCCGGTCGCCGTCGGTTTCGACCCGATGCCAGAACATGCTCGCCAGCGTCACGTGGGCCATGGTTCCCTCCTCACGCCTGTGTGCGGAGCTCTTTGCGCAGGATCTTGCCGATCGGCCTCTTGGGTAGCGAGTCCACGAAGCGAATCTCCTTC
>WNFO01002729.1_pt1 | contig 14668 bp, 11 predicted proteins | sample 5400251 | NCBI WGS metagenome assembly WNFO01 (sample SAMN13153354, study PRJNA577476) | soil metagenome | isolation source: 100 cm saprolite under Madrone tree | place: USA:California | collected 2016-06-14 | reverse complement strand
TCGGAAAAGGGATAGCCCTCGGTCGAGTAGCAGGGCAGCGCGGAGGCCTTGACCGCGACGTTCTTGTGCCGCGCCAGCCCGCATAGCTCCGGGAGGCCGGTGAAGGCCTCAGCGCCCTTCGTTCCGCTGCGCAAGCCCAAGAGCTCCGGATTGCGAAGCAGCTTCTCGAGGTGATCGCGGATCTCGGCGAGCCCTGACGGGACACCCGTCGTCTTCATGGTCTCCCGCGTGTCGGCAAAGAACTGGTCGAGCGTGTACGAGGTGTCCGTGGCCATGACGGTCTCCTTTCTCTAACTCCCTGGATAATAGCAGGTCGGAGACAGGCAGCGCGTTACAGCACGGGGCGACCGCGTCACACCGCGGCCGCCAGAAATTGGATCGCGGTCGTATGCGTCTTACGACGTATAGGACTTTGGTCCGATATCCCGGCCAGATCTCTCGTGGTTGAATCTCGGGCGGTTGTGTGTCCCACGACACGTTGACGTGCGCCGAACTCACGTCTCTTCACCGCGAGAGCAACGATCGGATCCTGATCTATTTCGCAGTCCTGATGGCGGGCTGAAGGCGTAGTCGAGTACCATACCCTCCGCAGCAACCCCGGTCCGCGGAGGAACGGGAGTCGCTGGCCGGGGACGCCCGGAGGAGGGTGCACGGACGCGATGTCGGTCGTCGGATCCTTCCGCCGCTATGGGCTGGGCGCGCTTGCGGTCTGCGTCGCCTACTACGTCGGCGCCAATCTCGGTTTCATCCTCCGGTTCCCTCCGGCGACCCCGTCGGTCATGTGGCCGCCCAACGCGATTCTCACCGCCGCGCTGCTGCTCGTGCTGCCGCGGTGGTGGTGGCTCTATCTGCTCGCGGCATTTCCAGCGCATGCGGCGGCAGAACTGGGCATGGACTGGCCGGCGCCCCTGGTGCTGGCGCTCTTCGCCACGAATTGCAGCGAAGCCTTGATCGCGGCCGTCTTCATCCGGCGGTTCAGCGACGAGCCTGCGCGCTTCGACACGCTGCGCCGGGTGGTCATCTTCATCGTCGGCGCCGTCCTTCTTGCACCGTTCCTTTCCTCATTCCTCGATGCGGCGGCCGTGGCGGCGTTTCTAGGCGAGTCGTACTGGGTCGTCTGGCGGACCCGGTTTCCCTCCAACGTGCTGACAGAGCTGACCCTCGTGCCGGCGATCGTCATGCTGGTCACGGCCTGGCCGGCTTGGATCCGGCGTGCGCCCCGTCGGCGTCGTGTCGAAGCCGCCATCCTCGCGGTCGCGCTCCTGGCTGTCGAGATCGTGGTCGTGGCCGGGACCGAGGATGTCGGTGCCATCCCCGGAGCGCCTGGCACGCCGCTGGCATTCCTGAGCCCGCTCGTCCTCTGGGCGGCGGTGCGATTCGGACCCGCGGGCGCCAGCCTCTCGCTCGTGACCGCCACTCTGTTTGCGATCTGGGCAGCCGTCCACGCCCGCGGCCCGTTCATCGCGCTGACGCTGGGCGAAAGCGTCGCCGCCCTGCAGATTTTCCTGACCATCGTGGCCATTCCGCTCATGTGTCTGGCCGCCCTCATCGAGGAGCGGCGCCGAGCCCAAGAGGCCCTCACGGAGCGACTGCGTTTCGAGGAAGAGCTGTCCGGGCTCTCGGGGGCGTTCGTGCACGTGTCCAGTCACGAGATGGATCGGGCGATCGAGATCTGGCTCGGGCGTCTCGGGGACTTCCTCGGGCTCGACCGTCTCATTCTTCTCCGGCTTGCGGACGACCAGCAGACGCTGGCGATCGCCCATTCTTGGGCGGCCCCGACGCTCGAACCACTGCCGCCGGCGAGTCATGACTTCTCCTCCGTGACCGCGCGGATCCGCACCAAGCAACCCTTCGTCTTTCCGATCCCGGGCGTTCATCCGGACGAGGCAACGCGCCCCGACGATCCCTTTGGGCGACACGGAATCAAGTCGATGCTCATCGAGCCATTGGTCGCCGGCGGACGCGTCCTCGGCGGCCTCGCCTTCGTCGCGATGGTGGCCGAACGGACCTGGCCGGAGGATCTCGTGCAGCGGCTGCGGCTCTTTGCCCCGATCTTTGCCAACGCCCTGTCGCGTGAGGCGTCAGAGAACGCGATGCGAGCCAACGAGTCGATGAAATCCGCCATCCTCGCGTCCCTGAGCAGCAGCGTGGCCGTCTTGGATCGCGAGGGTCGAATCATCGCGGTCAATGAGGGGTGGGTGCGGTACGCGCTCCAGCAGAGCGCCACACCGGAAGCCGTCGTCGACCTGGGAGCCAATTACCTCGACACCTGGCGGCAGGCTGCACGCGAGGACACGCAGCACGCGAGTGAGGCGCTGATGGGCATTCAGGCGGTGCTCGATCGATCGCGATCGGGATTCACGCTCGAGTACCCATCCCACGCAGGAACAGGCGAGTGCTGGGTCGCGATGTCAGTCGTGCCGCTGACCCGGCCCGAGGGCGGCGCCGTCATCTCGTATACCGAGGTGACCGAGCGCAAGCGCGCCGAGGCGGAGGCTCAGCGGAGCCGCCAGGAGCTGGCGCACTTCACCCGGGTGTCGACGATCGGTGAGCTCACGGCGTCTCTGGCCCATGAGCTCAACCAGCCACTGACCGGGATCCTCACCAACGCGCAGGCGGCGCGCCGGTTTCTCGACGCGACGCCGCCCGATCTCGGCGAGATACGCAGTATCTTGCGCGACATCGTCGAGGACGACAAGCGCGCCGGTGAGGTGATCCAGCGGCTGCGCGATCTCCTGAGAAAGGGCGAGTCGGAGTTTCGCCCCCTCGACCTGAACGCGCTGATCCGCGACGTGGCGAGGCTCCTCGGCAGCGATACGATCATCCGCAACGTCGCGCTGACGCTCGACTTCGCCCCGGATCTGCCGATCGTCACCGGAGACCGCGTCCAGCTCCAGCAGGTCGTCCTCAATCTCCTGCTCAATGCCATGGAGGCGATGGCCGAGAGCGGAGAGGGAGCCCGGACCGTCGTCGTGCGGACGCAATCCACCGAAATGGACACGGTCCAGGTGGCCGTCCAGGACACCGGAACGGGCCTTCCCGCCGGAACGGAGGACATGGTCTTCGAGCCGTTCTACACGACGAAGCCCGCCGGAATGGGGATGGGGCTCGCCATCGTCCGGTCGATCATCGACTCCCACGGGGGGCTCATCTGGGCCCTGAACAACCCGACCCGCGGGGCCACCTTTCACTTCGCGCTGCCGCTCGCTCGCGAGAGGTCGGTGTGATCGAGCGCGAAGCGACCGTCTTCGTTATCGACGACGACCCGTCCGTCCGTCGGGGCCTGGAACGGCTGCTCCGGTCGGCCGGCTACTTGGTCGAGCTGTTCGCGTCCTCGCGCGAGTTCCTCGAGCGGGCCCAGTGCGATCAGGCCGCCTGCCTCGTGCTCGACGTCCGGATGCCGGGCCAGAGCGGGCTCGAGCTGTACGAGTCACTGGTCGGCGGCGGCTATGACATCCCTACCGTCTTCATTACCGGTCACGGCGACATCGGTATGGCGGTACGCGCCATGAAGGTGGGGGCGGTGGACTTTCTGCCCAAGCCTTTCGACGACCAGGTATTCCTCGACGCCGTCCGCGGGGCCATTGCCGCACGATCGCGTTCTCGTGGGGACGGCAAGCGCCGGCATCCCGAGTCGTTCCGTTCATCGTCGCAGGAGTAACCGAGGCGCTCTTCCCCTACGGCAGCGTGCAGCTACCGAAGACGGCGAACAGGCCGTCATCCTCGACAACCGAGCCGCCCCACCGTCCGGTCTCCGAGCCGATCACCATGGTCCATGCCTTACCGTTCTCGCCACCCTGGAGCATGAGCTGTCCGTCCACGACGCTCGAGGCTTTGATCTCTGTCTTCCGCCCGCTGCCATCGTTGTCGGTCAGGAGCCGTCCCTTCAGGTCCACCCGCAGAAACGCCGGCAGGTTGTTGCCCTCTTGCGGCCCGCTACGCTCACACTTGCCGTCCGCCGTGCATTCGCTGACGGCGGTGACGGCGCACAGCATGGGCTTCGAACCATCGTACTTGCCCGCCGCGGACGCGGGAGAAACCAGGGCAAGGCACGCCAGCGTGACGCTCAAACCCGCCGCCTGAAGTCTCTTCATCACCAGTCTCCTCACGGCTAGTTCACCGAATAGCCCTTCGCGCCGAGGCACGTGGACAGGGCACGCTTGTAGGTGTCGACCTGGACCGTCTGGGTCTGCTGCGCCTGGGCCTGCTGCGCTTGTTGCTGCTGCATCTGATCGCGTCTGCGCATTCCGCCGATCATGGCGCCGCTCGCAGCGCCAATGGCAGCTCCTTTGCCCGCATCCCCACCGATCGCGCCTCCAACGGCGCCGACCGCGGCCCCCCGCGCGGCCCCCTTGAGCGGGCTGCTCTGGGGCTGCGCCGGCGCCATACTCGGAGCCGACGCCATGGCCATGGGATTGACGCCAGTCTGCTGCGTCGCCCACGTCTGGCACTCCGCCTGATCCTGCGCCTGCTGCTGAGGGCTCTGGCCCTTTTGCGGGTATGTGAAGGTCTGCTGGCCCCACACGCTGCCGGTCGCGAATAGTAGCGCCCCGACCACCGCCAATCCCTTCATCCATCCGAGTCTTGCAACTCGCACCTTGAACATCGTTCTCTCTCCTCCGATCACGCGCCGTGGTTCGCGGGCGTGATTCCTCGCTTGCGGACGTCGATGCCTACTTGGAGGATCATGTCGCTCTGGTAAGCGTGCCGGCGAGCCGCTCGCGTCTTACGCCTCGGCTCCTTTCCGACGTTCACCCTGGTTCACACATTCCGACGTGGAAGCCGACGGCAGAGTGGCAGGCTCGGGACCAGGGCGCCATCAGACCTTGGTCCTACGAAAGGACTACGCAGCGGCGGTTCAATCGGACCAAGGTCCAATTGTCGCGGCCAGCACGCAGGCGCGACACTGCGCTCCGACTGAGGTCGCTGTCAATCCTCGACCAGCTTCCGCAATCTCTTGATCGTGTCCACGAGGCTCTCCCGCTCGGCCCCGAGGGTGACAAAGCCCGGCAGGATGGTACGCACGGCGATCGCGTAGGTGACCAGGCTGCCTCCCTCGGCCGGGTCCACTTGCCAGTAGCCAGTATTCTCCCTGAAGAAATTGTTGGCGTGGTTGGCGTCGAGATGCCATTCGATCCGACGCCGAACCGGATCCGGGTACTTGATCATGTGGAAGCCGAAGGAGAAAGGACCGACCCCCACCTCGTACCGGACAAGCGCGTGTTGCGCATCCGCCTCCACGAGCTCGGCGCTGACCACCCGCGGGTAGTACCGGGGATGGCCGCGATAGTCGACGAGCACGGACCACACGCGGTCCGGGGCGGCCCGCACGAGGCCGACCGCCGTTCCGCCACCGGCAGATTTGCTCGCGCCGGGCGGCAGTGTGTCGCGCACGACCACCTCGCCGGCGGCGAGGCGGTGCTGCTGATCCGCCCACAGGCCGAGGGATGCCGCGCCCGATGCGGCGGCGAGGCCGAAGGCCATGGAGACCAGCGCGAGGGTGGCCCAAGCTAGCACTTCACCCCTGGGCGCGGATCTCTTCCACCATCTTGTCGGCGATGTACCGACCCAGCGTGTAGACGGTGTAGCAGGGATTCACCCCCAGGGATGTCGGGAGGATGGAGGAGTCGGCGACGTACAGGCCTTCCACGTCCCAGGAACGGCCTCGCGAATCCACCACGTCACGCCTGGCGTCACCGCCCAGCGCGCATCCGCCCATGGGGTGGCCGCTCGTGATCTGGATGCGCTGCTGGCTCACCAGGTCTAGGGTCAAGACGGCGTCGATCTCCTCCGGCCTGTTCAGGATCAGGGGCCGATGGCTGTTGAAGAAGACGCGGCGGCCCCCGGCGGCGAACATGATGCGGGCGCCCGTCCGGAGCGAGTCGAGCCATCCCGCGTGGTCCTCCTCTGCCAGGGCATACTCGAACCCGTTGGGCGTGACGCGCCCGACGGGCCGATCGCGGAACATCACCGCCAGCGTCATGGTCTGGTTGAAGCGCTTCATGAAGGCCTGGTGGCTCTCCGCTGACTCGTACGGCACGAGCTGCGCGTGGGCCAGCGGGTGGTTCAGCATGCCTTCCAGCGCGTAGCGCACGTGGTCCGTGGCGGGATCGGCCGCCGCCTGATCATCGACGTCGTACTTCTTCACGAAATAGCCCATGGGCGGCGTGGCGGCGGATGGATAGAGGGCCTCGTCGAAGTCGGCGCAGAAGGTGATGGTGGCATGAGTCGAGAAGCGCTCCCCCACCGCACGCTCGGATCCCTTGAAGGACCGCAGGCGCGGCACGCCGCTCTGCATGAGGATGCGCGGTGACGAGAACGGCCCGGCCGCCAGCACCACGCGTCGAGCCCGGATCTCGACGCGCTCCCGGTTGCTGCCGCGCGAGTCCGTCAGCTCCGCGACGATTCCGGTCGCCCGGTGCGTGCGCCCACCGCGGCCATCGTCGGGAAGCGGCTCGAGGAGCAGCTCGTCCACCCGACAGTTGGCGAGCACCTGGGCGCCGCGCCGCGCCGCTATCGGCAGGATCATGTTCAGCGGGGTGAGCTTGCGATTGTAGCGACACCCCAGATCGCAGTAGCCACACCCGATGCACTGATGGGCGTTGCGCTGGGTCGGGCCGTGGTGGGGCAGACCCAGAGTCTGCACGCCCCGGCGCATGGCGAGGTTGCTGCCCGAGATCTGCGACTCCGGCACGGGCCCGATCCGCAGCAGCGTTCGGATCGCCTCCAGGTGGGGCGCGAGGTCGTCGTATCCGAACTCCGCGCCCAGGAGATCGTGCCAGTCTCGGATCACGGGCCGGGGCGGCTCGAAGGCCAGTGCATGGTTGATCGTGGCGGAGCCACCCACCAGCTTGCCGGTCACGACGGCGGTGGCGACGGTCGGAATCTCCTGACCGAAGATCTCGATGACCGAGAATTCCGTGTCGAAGATGCGCGGCATCATGAGCCGCTCGCGCTGGAGGAACTCGGCGGGCTCGACGAAGTCACCCTTCTCGAGGATGAGGATCCGCTGGTCGGTCTTCGCCGCGAGCTGCGCGGCCACGAACGATCCTCCCGCCCCGGAGCCCACCACGACCACGTCGGTCTCCAGGACGAGGCGGTCGGACCCGCCCACGATCCGGGCGGCCTCGAGGCCCTCGCGCAGGGCGCCGTGGGCCACGACGCGGCGCCGCAGGACGGCCACGTTCTCGTCGGTCTCCCGGGCCATTTCGAACGAGGTGGAGTGCGCGAGATCCGCCTCGGGCTTCGCTGGATCCAGCAGCCACGGACCCGGATAGCGCATGAACTTCCAGGCCACCTTCTCGTTGGTGTAGATGGGGGCCGTCCCGATGAACTTCGCCCCGATGAAGACGTTGCGGAGCCCCCGGATGCTACTGTCGCGAAGGAAGAGGAAGTAGCGGTTCGCATCGTCGGGGTGGAAGCGTCTGAGCTGCAGGCGCGCGGGAAGGCCGTAGCGGTTGGAGAAGCTGCGGGTGAGCGTGGGCAAAACGTTGAGGAAGTCGATCAGGAACTTCATGTTGGCCAGGAACTCGTCGCCGCTGGCCCAGGCGAACTCCGCGTAGGCGGCGACTGGATCGTAGTCCGGATCTTCCTCCTCGAGCCGCCGCCGGATCTCCGTGTCGGGCGGATTGAAGCCGTCGATGATCTTGGCGACGACTTCCTGCTGGACAGAGTTGAGGATCGGAGCCGCGTCGCCGAGACGCAGGCGCTCGATCCCTCCCCGCACCGTCCCGCAGCCCAGGGGTGAAGACACCAGAATCGCCGCGCTCGATGCCCGGGCGAGACGGGCCAGGAACTGCCGCCGGCTCATGGCCCGGCCCAGGTCGGCGTCGAAGGACTCTTGCGCGCTCACCGTCCGGCGCCCTCCGCCCCCGGCCGTGCGAATCGATGCGTGTTGACGACCTGCCCGCTGACGGTCTGGCTCACGCGAACGTGGCACTGCACGCAGCGATTCGTCAGGCCGGGCGTCGGGATGAGGAAGTGCCCTTCGCGCCCCGCGTGGCACCCGGTGCAGAAGTCCGCCCGCTGCACGGCGCCGAGGCCGAGGCGATGTTCGTCGTAGTGACACGCCGCGCACAGACGACCGCCGAGCTCGCCCGAGGATGAATCACCCACGAAGCGCCGCCCCCCCGCCGTGGCGGCGGTGAAGTCCTCCCGGCGGAGCGCCGTCCGCGCGGCCCGGTCGTCATCCAGCGCGCGCTGGCCGCGAGTGGCGAAATGCTTGCTGGCCAGGGTCTCCTGGTACTGCGGCTGGTGGCAGCCGCCGCACTTGCCGTCCCGGATGGGCTGCGTGAAGTTCGGATGGTCGCCTGGCGTGTGGCATTGCCCACAGCGGATGCCCTTGGCCGTGTGGAGACTCTGGGCGTAGTGCGCGCCCACCGGCGCCGCGTGGCAGGTCTGGCACCCCTCGACGTACGGGGCGGGCCCAGCGACGGGCCCCGCCGGATCGGGGCGCCCGGGCGACCACGGCGCCAGGAAGCAGCCAGCGCTCGCGAGCGCGATCGGAGTCACGAGCAGGACCCACGTCAGCAAGCCAATCGCGGAACGTCGATTCACCGCGGTCTCGGGCTCCATTCTAGCTGTCGCCAGGACCTTCCCGCATAGGACCAAGGTCCGATGGCGCCCGGCGACGGCGGTCCTCAGACTCCAAGGGCTATTGCGATCGATCACGTGCCGGCGATTCACAAGAGCTCGGGTTGAGGCTCTGCTGTCCCAGCTATTCGGAGCGACGGGCGCGACCCATTCAGGGGGAATGGTCATGAAAATCTTTCGGGCACCGCTGGCGCGGAGCCTGATGGCACTCGGGCTGCTGGTCGCCGCCACTGCCGCCTGCGGGAGATCCAAGAGCGCCGAGAATGCCCCTGCGACGCCGCCCGCGGTCGTGGTGGCCGAAGTGATGCAGCGCACGGTGCCCATCGTGCGCGACTTCACGGCCCGCACGGAGGCGGTCCCCACCGTGGAGGTCAGGGCCCGCATCGCCGGTGTGCTCGAGCGGGTGATGTTCGACGAAGGCACGCTGGTCAAGGCGGGACAGACGCTTTTCATCATCCAGCCTGACGAGTACGCGGCGGCGCTCGAGTCCGCGCGCGCTCAGCTCGCCAAGGCTGAGGCCGATGTCACGAGGGCGCGGGACATCTCGATCATCGATCGCGCCCGGGCCCAGCTCGACCAGCGCAAGGCCGATCTCGACAAAGCCCGCCGTGACGTCGCCCGCTACCAGCCGCTGGCCGAGGCGAGGGCGATCCCGCAGCAGGATCTGGACACAAGCCAGGCTTCGGAGAAAGTGGCCGCGGCAGGCGTGGAGGGGGCCGAGGCCGCGCTCAAGGACACGCAGCTCGCGCAGCGCACCCAGATCCAGATCGCCGCCGCCGCGGTGCAGTCGGCCAAAGCGTCCGTGACCCAAGCGGAGCTGAACCTCGGCTACACGACCGTGAAGGCCCCCATCACGGGGATCATCGGGAAAGTCCAGGTCGACCGCGGGAATCTGGTGGGCAAGGCCGAGCCCACGCTGCTCGCGACGATCTCCTCGGTGGACCCCATCTATGTCGACGTCGGCGTCGCCGAAGTCGACTATCTCCGGCTTGCCCCGCGCATCCGCCTCGACCAGCGTGGGCGAGCTCAGGGGGAGACGGCGCAGCTCGAGCTGTACCTGGCGAATGACAGCCTCTTTCCTCACAAGGGCCGCGTCGTCTTCGTAGACCGTGCGCTCGACGCGAAGACAGGCACCATGAACGTACGCGCGGAGTTCCCCAACCCGACAAGGACTCTCCGACCCGGCCTGTTCGCGCGCGTGCGCGCCGTGGTGGAAGACCGGCCCAACGCCGTGCTCGTCCCCGCCCTCGCCGTGCAGGAGCAGCAGGGCACCAAGGTGGTGCTAGTGGTGGAGGCCGCCGACAAGGTGGCGCTCCGGCCGGTGGTCGTGGACGAACGCGTCGGGGAGTTCTACATCGTGGCAAGCGGGCTCAAGCCCGGCGAGCGCGTTATCGTCGACGGGGTCCAGAAGGCGCGCCCCGGGATGCAGGTCAAACCCGAACTGAAGCAGGCCGCGAGGTAACCGGTGGCCCAGTTTTTCATCCGGCGACCGATCGTCGCCATCGTCATCGCGATCCTGACGGTCTTGCTCGGGGTCCGCGCGTTACAGGGGCTCAGCGTCGAGCAGTATCCCTTCCTGGCGCCGCCCACCATCCGGATCACGGCCACCTACCCGGGCGCCTCGGCCCTGGCGGTGGAGCAGTCGGTGGCCACGCCGATCGAGCAGGAGGTCAACGGCGTCGAACAGATGATCTACATGCAGTCGTCCAACACCAGCGACGGCCGGATGCTGCTCGACGTCAACTTCCAGGTCGGCGTCGACCAGGACAAGGCCAACGTGCTGACGCAGAACCGGGTCACGGCGGCCCAGGCGCGCCTGCCGCAGGAGGCGAATGCGCAGGGCGTCACCGTGAAGAAGCAGAGCCCGAGCATCCTGATGCTGGTCTCGGTCTACTCGCCGGGCGGGTCCTACGACTCGAAGTACCTGATCAACTACTGCGGGATCAACCTGCGCGACCAGCTCCTCCGCATCCCCGGCATCGCCCAGGTCGACCTGTTCGGCGGCGCGGACTACGGAATGCGGATCTGGCTCCGGCCGGACAAGCTGGCCAAGCTGGGGCTGACGCCGGCCGACGTGGTCTCCGCGATCAAGGAGCAGAATCTGCAGGCGCCCGCTGGCCGGATCGGCGCGGCGCCCTCGCCCAAGGACCAGGCGTTCACCTACACCGTGGCGGCGCCGGGCCGGCTCGTCACGGCCGAGGAGTTCGAGAACATCATCATCCGCGGCACGGAAGCGGGCACCCAGGTGCGCATCCGGGACGTGGGGCGCGCGGAGCTGGGCTCGCAGGACTACAACTCGTTCGGCCGGCTCGACGGGAAGCCGGCGGGCGCGATGGCCCTCTACCTGCTGCCCGGGGCCAACCAGCTCGAGGCGGCCAAGCAAATCTACGAGACCATGGCCCGGGCCAGGGGGCTGTTCCCGCCGGACATGGATTACAAGATCGTGTACGACACGACCCCGGCCGTGGAGGCCTCGATCCACGAGATCGTGAAGACGTTCGTCGAGGCCATCATCCTCGTCACGCTCGTGGTGTTCATCTTCTTACAGAACGTGCGGGCGACGATCATTCCGCTGCTGACCGTGCCCGTCTCGCTCGTCGGCACCTTCATCTTCTTCCCGCTGCTGGGCTTCTCGATCAACACGCTCTCTATGTTCGGGCTGGTGCTCGCCATCGGCATCGTGGTTGACGACGCCATCGTCGTGGTCGAGGCCGTGATGCACCACATCGAGCACGGCCTCAGCCCGCTGGATGCGACGATCCAGGCAATGAAGGAGGTGACGGCGCCGGTCATCGGGATCGCCCTCATTCTCTCCGCGGTGTTCGTCCCCGTCGCCTTCATTCCCGGGCTGACCGGCCAGATGTACCAGCAGTTCGCCCTGACGATCGCCATCTCGGTGCTGCTCTCGGCCTTTAGCGCGCTGTCGCTGTCGCCGGCGCTGTCGGTGCTGCTCCTCCGGCCCGTGCGGGGGCCGATGCGTGGCCCGCTCGGGGCGTTCTTCCGCGGGTTCAACCGCGCGTTCGACCGGGCGACGGGCGGCTATGTCCACGTCTCGCGGCTCCTCGTGCGCCGCTCGGTGCTGACGATCGCGATCATCGGGGTCGTCGTCGTCGGCGCCGGCCTCTTCGGCCGAGCGCTGCCGACCGGGTTCATCCCCGACGAGGACCAGGGGCTCCTCGGCATCAACGCGCAGCTCCCGCCCGGGGCGTCGCTCGAGCGCACGGGCGCCGTGCTGACCCGGATCGAGCAGATTATCGTGAAGACCCAGGGGGTCGACTCCTTCTCGACGATCGGCGGGTACGGGGTTGTGACGAACACCTTCCAGCCAAACTTCGGGACCATCTTCGTGCGCCTCAAGCCGTGGGACGCGCGAAAAGGCGCCGCCCTGCACGTCAAGGGCATCATGGCCGGCCTGCAGCGGCAGATGGCGTCGATCCCCGAGGCGATCATCTTCCCGTTCAACATCCCGGCCATCTCGGGCTTCGGCGCCTCGGCGGGCTTCAAGTTCCTGCTCCAGGACCGGAGCGGTACGCTCACGGTCGAGCAGCTCGGAGCGGAGGCCGGCAAGTTCATGGCGGAGGCGCGCCAGCGACCGGAGCTCGGCAACGTCTTCACCTCCTTCGACCCGAACTATCCTCAAGTAAAGGTGGAGCTCGACCGCGAAAAGGCCCGCAAGCTCGGAGTGCCCATCAACGAGGTGTTCCAGGCGATGTCGGCGGCGGTCGGCGGCAGCTACGTGAACGACTTCAACCGGTTCGGACGACTGTACCGGGTCTACGTGCAGGCGGAGGCCGACTACCGCCGGAAACCCGAGGACATCGGCAGCATCTACGTACGCAGCTCCACGACCAGCACCATGGTGCCGCTGTCGACGCTCGTGACGATCACGTCGGTGCCGAGCACGGAGATCACCACCCGTTTCAACCTCTTCCGCTCGGTGGAGATCAGCGGCGCGCCCGCGCGCGGATTCACGTCCGGGCAGGCCCTCGCCGCCCTCGAGAGCGTCTTCGCCCAGACCATGCCCAAGGAGAGATGGGTTTCGCCTACTCCGGCCTGTCGTACCAGGAGAAGATCGCGCCCGCCTCGGGGCCGACCCTCCTTCTCGCCATCGTGTTCGTGTTTCTCCTGCTGGCCGCGCTTTACGAGAGCTGGCGCCTGCCGTGGGCAGTCCTGCTCGGCTCCCCGCTGGTCGCCCTCGGCGCCTTCTTCGGCGCCTGGCTCATGGGCCACGACAACAACGTCTACGTCCAGATCGGCCTCATCATGCTCATCGGGCTCGCCGCCAAGAACGCAATCCTGATCGTCGAGTTCGCCAAGGCCAAGCAGGATGAGGGGCAGTCCCCCGAGGAGGCGGCGCTCGAGTCCGCCCGGCTCCGGTTCCGGCCCATCTTGATGACGGCCTTCGCGTTCATCCTGGGCGTGGTGCCGCTGCTGCTCGCGAGCGGGGCCGGCTCGGGCGCGCAGAACGCCCTGGGCACCGCGGTGTTCTGGGGCATGCTGGTGGCCACTGCGCTCGGGGTGTTCATCATCCCCGGAAACTTCGCGTTCGTGCAGGGGCTTGGGCGCCGCCGCGCGGAGCGGGAGATCAGGCGGCCCGCGGTGGGTGTGGGGGCGGTGCCGGCGCCGCAGCAGGAACACTCGTGAGACGCCCGGCGCTCCTGCCGGTGGCGGTCCTCCTGCTCACCGCCTGTACCGTGGGCCCTGACTACCGGCGACCCGCCTATCCCGTGCCGCCGGCCTTCCGCGGCCAGGGCTCCGAAGACCCGGCGCAATCCGTGGGCGACTTGGCCTGGTGGCGGATCTTCCAGGACGAGACCCTGCAGCAGCTCATCCGTTCGGCGCTCGGCGAGAACTACGATCTCCGGATCGCGGCCGCGCGAATCTTGGACGCGAGAGCGCAGGTCACCATCACGCGGTCCTTCCAGTTCCCCGAGATCAACGCGTCGGGCAGCGCCTTCTATCAGCACATCGAGGGCAAGCGAACCCTGTTTCAACCTAAGGATCAGTTCGGTCCGGTGGCCGGATTCGATCTTGCCTTCGAGATCGACTTCTGGGGCCGCTGGCGACGGGCGACCGAGGCCGCCCGCGCCGACCTCCTCGCCTCCGAGGAGGCGAGGCGCTTCGTGCTGAGCACCCTGGTGAGCGACCTGGCCGCCGCGTACTTCCAGCTGCGGTCCCTCGACTCGGAGCTGGAGATCTCCCGGCGGACGCTGGCCAAGCGCGAAGACTCACTGCGGCTCGTCAAGCTCAGGGAGCAAGGCGGGGTGGCCGGCCTCATCGACGTGCGCCAGGCCGAGATTCTCGTGGCCGGGGCGGCCGAGACCGTGCCGGAGACGGAACGCCAGATCGAGCAGACCGAGAACGTCATCAGCGTGCTCCTCGGCCGAAACCCGGACGCGGTGCCGCGCGGCCGGCCGCTGCTCCAGCAGATCGGCCTGCCCGCAACGCCAGCCGGCGTGCCGTCATCGTTATTCGAGCGCCGCCCGGACATCCGTCAGGCCGAGGCCCAGCTGGCCGCTGCCACGGCACGCATCGGCGTGGCCAAGTCCGACTACTTTCCCCGGGTGATCCTCAGCGGCGCCGCGGCCGGCGGCGGCCTTCTCATCGACGGCTCGTGGGTCGGCCCTCAGGGCCTGTTCAGCGTCGGGCCCAAGGTGTTTCTGCCGATCTTCAACACCGGCCGCACCGGGGCCGGAGTGAGCTCGGCCGAAGCCCGGGCCCAGGCAGCGCTCTTCCAGTACCAGCAGACCATTCTGCAGGCCTTCCGCGAGGTCGCCGACGCGCTGGTCGAGCAACGCAAGCGCCGGGAGTTCCGGGTGCAGCAGGAGGCGCTGGCCCGAGCGGCTGAAGACACCAGCCGCCTCGCCGACGTCCGCTACAAGGGCGGTATCAGCAGCTATCTGGAGGTTCTGGACAGCGAGCGGCAGTTCTTCGAAGCGGAGCTCGGGCTGGTGCGTTCCTATCGCGACGAGCTGCTGGCGGTGGTGCAGCTCTACAAAGCTCTCGGCGGCGGCTGGCAAGAGTAGCGTTCCGACTGGCGAGCCGGCCGACCTGTGCCGCGCTCCTTCTGGCTCAC
>WNFO01002725.1_pt1 | contig 14673 bp, 16 predicted proteins | sample 5400251 | NCBI WGS metagenome assembly WNFO01 (sample SAMN13153354, study PRJNA577476) | soil metagenome | isolation source: 100 cm saprolite under Madrone tree | place: USA:California | collected 2016-06-14 | reverse complement strand
CGATGGCGCCCCAGCCCATCAGGGTCGGCACCACCGGCGTGTTGGTAAGCCGCCGCTCCGAGCACGCCCAAGGCGACGCGCACGCCTTCGCTCTCGAGCGCGCGCACCGCCGCCTGCATCGCCGTCATCTTCGCCATCGAATTGCCCTCCATTGTCCGCCGAACCAATTGTGAAGATTTGACCGGCGCGTTGCACGATGTCAGGCGGCGTTTCCACGATACGAAAACATCGAATTTTTTCCCTTTATTGTTAGGCGCTTAGATATTTCCACTATAGGCTCAGGTAACGGCGAGCGCCGTCTTGCGCACGAGGTCGCGAGGATTGGCAATGCGTTCATCGGGTATGTGCACCGCCGGCCCGGAGACCGAGACTGCGCCGACGGGGCTCGCGATGCTCGTCGAGGACGACTGCAGCGACGCAGCGCAGGCCCATCGAGTGCTCCTGGTCATCGATGCAGAGCCGCGTTTGCGGGTGCGCTCGATGTCCTCCCGCAGCCGGGCGAGCGTCGTCAGGGTTCTTGGCGTCAGCCGTGGCAAGCCGTGCTTGCGCAGGATCTGCGCCACTTCCGTCTCGGGCAAGGTGGCGAGGAACGCCTTGCCGACGCCAGAGCAGTGGAAAGGGATGCGGACGCCTGGACGGGCAACCGCACGCATCATTTGACGGCACTCGACCTGCTCCAGGAACACCGCCTCACTGCCGTCGAGAACAGCCAGATTGATGGTCTCGCCGCTTTCCTCCACGAGACCGCGCGTGCGTGGCCGAGCGATCTCGAGCAAGTCACGTGCCTTGACAAAGGCGCTGCCGACGATGCAGGCCTGAACGCCGATGGACCAGTATCGCGTTTTTGGGTCGCAGCACACGTAGCGTTGCTGCTCGAGGATGGTCAGCAGTTGGTGCGCCGTCGAGAGCGACAAGCCGAGCTGCTGACAGAGGTTGCTGAGGGGAATGGCTGTCCGGGCACTCGGCCAGGCTGTCGAGCAGCGAGAGACCGCGCCCGAGCGACTGAACCAGCCCCGCCCCGCCGCTCTTTCCCGAGGCATGGGCGCCGCGCTCGGCAATCCGCTTCATCGGCCTCCTGTTGGTCGTCCTTTTGGCTCCTCCGCACGATCGCGCATTACGGCGGGTTGCCTGCCCTCCGGCGGGGTGGACCGCGAAGGCTCGCTTGCCATCAAGGAAGGCGAGCCTGACATTGCCGCGGCTGTCGATCCCGAGCGGAGCCAGTCCGTTGCCTCAAGCGAACTCGAACCAGTGTGAGCTTGAGTTCGGCCGCGAAACAGATCCCGGCCAGTGGCGGCAGCACCGACCGAAGACGAATGAACGACGAGCGGAATGCGGTCGCTGCCATGGCCGGAGCTGCCTTGCAGAAAACGTGCGCGCAGCGGTTTGAGTACGAACAGCGCGAGGAGCGCAGCAATGAGATTGAAGGCGGCCGCAATAGCGAATACCGCGGACCAGCTATAGGCCGCCATGGCAAGGCTGGCGAGCGGCACTAACGCGGACGCGATCCCCTTTGCCGTATATAGCATGCCGGCGTTCGTCGTCGCGTATTTCGAACCAAACGTGTCGCCGCAGGTCGCCGGGAAGAGGCTGTAGATTTCGCCGAACACGCTGAAGAACAGCGCTGTCAAGAGGACGAACAGCCACGGGTTGTGGCCCAGCTGAGTCAGCAGCATCAGCGACACGCCAGCCACGCCGAACGCGATACACATTGTGTTCTCGCGGCCGATAGTGTCGGAGACCCAGCCGAAGAACGGCCGCCCGAAACCGTCGAAGATGCGGTCGAGCGAGATTGCCAGCGTGAGCGCCGGCAGTACCAACCCGGCTACGCTGAGCGGTACCTCGGCGATGCCGTAGTCGCCCGCAATCGGCCCGATCTGGGCGGCGGCGATGAGCCCACCCGAGGCGACCAGCACGAAGATGAGATACATCAGCCAGAACATGGGCTGACGCAGGACCTGGACCGGGACGTAGTCGATGCGCGTCTGCGTGACCTTGCGGCGCTGGATGTTGGGCGGCGCCACGGCACCCTTCGCCGGCGCACGAAGGAACCAGGACAATAGGATAATGACGAGCCCCTGGCCGAGACCAAAGGCGAGGAAGGCCACGTGATAGCTGAAGCGCTCGATCGTCTCTGCGATCGGAATCACTGTGAGCGCAGCCCCTGCGCCGAAGCCCGCTGCCGTAGCGCCGGCAGCGAGGCCGCGGCGATCCGGGAACCACTTCAGCGCGTTGCCGACGCAAGTGCCGTAAACGGCGCCGGTGCCGACTCCGGCGATCGCTGCGCCAGCGTAGAGGACGAACAGCGACGAAGCGAATGAATCGACAACCCAGGCCGCCGCAACGAGCGCGCCCCCCAACATTACGACGACGCGCGGCCCGTAGCGGTCGACGAACCAGCCCTCGATCGGAACCAGCCATGTCTCGGTGAAGACGAAGACCGTGAACGCGACCTGGATCGCGGCGGGACTCCAGCCATGCTGGAGGTTTATCGGGTTGACGAACAGCGTCCAACCGTATTGCAGGTTGGCGATCATCGACATGCAAATGATGCCAAAGAGGAGCTGGCGCCACCGGTTAGGTGCGGTCACCAGTCCTACAACCCTCGATTCCGACATCTCCGCGGCCTTCCTTGATGAATTGCAAGCGTTGCCAAGCGATCGCCAAGGTGCGTAACGCCACTTCTTTGAGCAATTTCGACGTTGCTCGATGGTCGGTTACACCCCGGGTTTTTTTTCGGTCGCTGGATTCGAAATCCGCTCATTTGCTATTTCGTATCTGATATTGTTTGGTGCTGCGGCGCCGCGTCGCCATCTGACCGGCCCGTGTGCCAGAGACCAGAATAGTCAAGTCGGAGATCGCTCGTCTCCGCCGACGAGGCAGGACCCCGTGCTTTAGATTGGCTCGCCGGCTCCCATCTGATGACATGATGTGTATTAGCTAATACCAAGTCCCATTGATCAGAACCGCTGTGTCCAATCGCGCAATCCGATTGACATGATTGTCCACGGTTGGTCGACGAGGTTGTTCCAGGCAAAGCAGCAGTGTTCGAGGATGTCGGCGTAGGAGCGGAAGACGCGGTTGGAGAGCCAGTTGTCGCGGATGAACTGCCAGACATTCTCGACCGGGTTGAGTTCAGGGCATTTGGGCGGCAGCGGGAGGAGGGTGATGTTCGGCGGCACGATGAGCTTGTCGGACAGGTGCCATCCGGCCTGGTCGAGGAGGAGCACGGCGTGTGCCCCCGACGCCACCGCCATCGCGATCTCGGCCAGATGCAGGTTTCATCGCCGCGATGTTGCAGCGGGGCAGGACGAGGGCTGCGCCCTTACCGTCCTTGGGACAGATGGCGCCAAAGATATAGGTCGAGGCAGTGCGTTGATCGTGCGGGGCCGAGGGTCGCGAACCGCGCCTGGCCCAGCGCCGAGTGATCTTGTTCTTTTGTCCGACACGGGCCTCGTCGGCAAACCAGATCTCTATCGCGGCCGGATCGATCTCTTTGTCGCGCTCGAGCTGGTCCACAACCTCGGGGAAGCTTATGAGATGGCCCGCCCCTCTCTTCCGATAGCGTAGGCTGGCGGCGGCAACAGAGGGAAGGACCATGCCAATGAAGATCGCGGTTCTCGGGATCGACCTGGGTAAGAACAGCTGCAGCGTCGTTGGACTGGATGAGGTTGGGGCCGTGATCAAGCGGCGTCGCATGCATCATCGCTTTCACCCGGTCCTTGCCAGCATGCGTGGTCGCGATGGAAGCCTGCTGCGGTGCGCACCATCTCGGCCGAGTGCTGAGATCGCAGGGACACACGGTGCGGCTGATGTCTCCGGAGTACGTTCGCCCCTACGTCAAGGCCCAGAAGAACGACGATCGAGATGCCGAAGCAATCGCCGAAGCAGCGACTCGCCCAACGATGCGCTTTGTCGAGCTGAAGAGTGAGGAGCAGCTCGACATGCAGACCTTGCACCGAGCCCGCGATCGGCTGGTGGGCGAACGGACAGCGCTGATCAATCAGCTGCGCGCCATCCTACTGGAGCGCGGCAGTACCGTTCCGCAGGGACGCCGCAGGCTGGAGCAGTACCTCGCAACAATGTCGGATCCGGAGGGCGACGCCTCGCTCAGCCCGCGAATGCATCGGTTGATTGAAGACATGCGCGCGGAATGGCTCGACTGGACCGACGGATTGCCGCGTTCGACAACGAGTTTGCCGCCCGCGCCCGCAACGACGCGGACGCGCGGCGCCTCGCGACCATCCCCGGCATCGGTATGCTGAACGCAACGGCGTTGGTGGCCGCCGTCGGCAATGGCCAGACCTTCGCCCGCGGCCGCGTCTCGCGGCTTGGCTCGGGCTGGTACCGCGACAGGTTACCACCGGCGGAAAGGCGCGTCTGGTCGGCATCACCAAGCGAGGCAACAAATATTTGCGCAAGCTGATCATCCACGGCGCGCGATCCGCTTTGCCGGTACTGGCAAGCAATGCCACACCTCTGGGAGAGTGGCTGCGTGCACTGATAAAGCGCGTACACAAGAATGCTGCTGTGGTTGCCCTGGCCAACAAACTGGCTCGGATCGCGTGGGCCGTTCTGCGGCGGGGAGAAGAGTTTGACGCCGCGGCCGTCCGGGCAGCGGTGTAGCGGAGATCGGCCGAAACCGCGGCAAGGGAATGCCGCGCGGCCACTAATGTCTGCTGGTGGTGGAAGCGAGATGGCCTGACAGTCGAACCGGCGTTCTGCACACCTGATTCAAAAAATGGCGCTCCAATGCCGTGAAGCTTATGAGGACCAGGACGCGCGGATCTCCATCTTGGCCGGGGGCAATACCCACAGAGGCCGGATACGTTGACGCGGACTGCTCAGATCGGATTGCAGAAATCGCTTGCGGACGGGGCGGGCCATACGTTTTTTAAAATCCTCAATGGCGCCGTCGGCTTGGGCATGATGACGCGGGCGGGCGGACAGCTTGCGGTAGCCCATGGCACGCAGTTCCCGGCTCAAGGTCTGCTTGGCGATGCCGACCCAGAATTCCTCCCAGATCCACTGGCATAGATCGACCAGCCGCCATCGCACGACGCCATCAACCGCCGGGGTCGGACCGCTTTCGATCACCGTCTTCAGCGCGGCGCGATGTGCGTCGTTCAGCTTCGGTGGTTGGCCGGGCGCCTTGCGGTCGATCAGCCCGTCAGGACCATGGGCATTGAACTTGATCACCCAATCCCGAACGTCACCCCGCCGATCGCGGCTGCCTCGGTCCGCCTCGCCCCGTCATAGACGGCGGCCAGGGCCAGAAGCCGGCGCGTCTGCGCCGCATTCTTTGTACCCCTTGCAATGGCGCGCAGGCGCGGCGCATCAAAATCAGCCCGGAGCGGGATCGGCATGACGAACCTCCTTCGTTCGCCACCCTTGAATCAGATTTGCGCCGTTCCGGGAATCCCCCAGCGAGTCACGCTCTCAGAGACCTAGTATAAAACTTGGTCTGACAGACCAAGTCTTAGCTAATACAATTGATGCGTAAGCTCGTCAAGAAACAAGGCTTTAAGCCGAAATTGCTAACGACCGACAAGCTCGGCTCTTACGGACAGTCTTCCGGCACCTCCGATTGACCTGCCCTCATGAGCAGGGACTGCGGAGGAACAATCGGGCCGAGAACTCGCACCAGGTGGTGCGACGACGCGAGCGCAAAATGCAACGGCTCAACTCAGCTCGATTCGCCCGGCGCTTCCTCAGCGTTCATGCCGCTGTCTACAACACGTTCAATCTTCAACGCCACTTCGTCTCCCGGTCACGCTGCGGACCTTCCGAGCCGAAGCGGCGGCGCAGTGGCAAAATGCCGTCGCAGCAGCATAAACCTCATTTGACCCCGCCCCCTCTCGGTTCGTCGGATCGGCACGACGCGGCACGCTGCGGCGACGACATTCAGGCCAGAGCTGGACGATGCATTTCGCTTTGATGGCGACCAACAGGCCGCCACGCGCAGTTCAAACGCAGCAGAGGAACATCCTCCGGGCTCCGGCAGCCCCAAGTCACCAACGGATCAGACGCGGCAGCGTAAATCGAGCGAACAGCGTGACGCCACCGCAGCCGAGCGAATACCAGACCGCGACATAGAGTGGATCGTCAAAGCGGCAGGCGAACACGAAGACGAAGGCCCCCCATGCCGCAGCTGCCAAACCCGCGGCCAATGCCGTTCCGGCGTGATCCGTCGGCGCGCCGCGCCGCATCAGCAAACCAAGGCCTATGACTGCTGGTACTGAAAGAACCACCATCTCACAGAGACATTCCAGGCCGTTGGCCCAATCGAGGCGGCTTATCAGGGTCGAAAACCCACTGCGCGACGCGTCGACGAGCCATCCGCTCGCCAAACACACGGCGATCAGCGCCACAATCCAGCGCAGGCTCCGGCGTGGCGAGCGTGCCGGATCGAGTGACATGATTGCGACAGTGCCGCTGACGAGTCCGATGAGGCCGAGGCTCGTGAGCTTCCACCAGAATGAAGGGAGGTGCATCGCCATCGGCATGTCGGACCGCGTCATGCCCATGACGAGAAACAGGCCAAGCTCGACAGCGCACAGCAGAACTATGGCAAGCGCGTCGCTCCAGGCTGTCCGGCGACGCACCGGTTTCAGCTCGTTGGTAAGGTGGTCAATGAGTAGGTCAGTCTGCATTGGTCTCGCTCCGGACGAGTGAAGTCAATCGTTTAAGGGCTCGGTGGATGTTCACCTTGACGAGCGAAGCGGATTGACCGGTGGCTTTGGATGCTTCTTCAATGCTGAGCCCCTGCAGTTTGACGAGATGGATCACTTGAGATTGTGCCGGCTTGAGCGTCGCCAGCAACCGTTCGAGAGACCTGGCACTCATAATGGCCTCTTCGTGGTCAGGGGCGGGGATGTCGTCGTCCAGCGCCTCCGTCGGCTTCGTCTTCAAGGACCGCAGCGCATCGATCCACTTGTAGCGTGCTATCGCCGCGAGCCAGGCGCCAAACGGGCGGGCGGGATCGTAGGTGTGCCGCTTCCCATGGATCGCGATGAGGGTATCTTGGATCGCGTCATCGATCATCGCCGGTGGCAATCGCCGCTCATAATAGCGTCGCAACCAGGCGGCCACTTCGGAGAGGAGGCGATGATAGCTTGATGCATCGCCCCCCTGAGCCGCGACCATCATCGCGTCCCACGCGCGGTTATCCGCGAAGGAGCCCTGAGCACTCAGCCGCTGCACCACGGCGCTGAATCCCCGAGGCCGCAATGCCACCGCCGCGCTCTGCAAGTCCCGCTCCTTTCCTCCGGATGCAAGGAGTTCGGACGGGGCGCCGATTTGGTTACATGATGCGCAGGAATATCGGAGTTGCCGCACGCGCCGATGGCGTATCGCGCGTCTGGGCTTCCTGCTTCCATCCAGCTCCGAATGCTCCGGCATTTGCCCAGATGTGCCGGCAAAGTGTGCCATTGCATCGTTGCGGCCTCAGGTTTGGGTCCGTTACTTGGTCAAAGGTTTGTATCGAGCCGACCTACCCTCGGAGCGCAACTGCTCGACCATATTTCGCGAAGTCCTAGCCAGACCCGCGGCCGGCCAATACTTTTACGAAGCACTCCCGGAAAATCGGCCCGCATTTTGGCCTGACATCGCGTAAATACGCCTCCGGGAGATCGACCACAACACGCGATCACCAAGTCCAGCGACGGCGCGGCGCGCAAAGCGCGGGTGCAAGCCGCATTTGGCTGGCTCACCCGCGACCAGCGTTGGTCGCGCTGAAATCCTGGGGCATGGTCGGCGCCAAGCGGCGCGTGCTGCACCGCGCGATCGTCGCTGTCGCCCGCAAGTTCGCCATCATCCTGCATCTATGGATTGACGGCACAACGTTCAACTGGTCACACGAAGAGGTGGCCGCGGCATGAGCGTCTCGCGTTGACCGCATGTGTTCCCCGCTGCGGAACGACGTCCCGCGAGGACGCGGTTAGGATGTCCTCGGACAAAACGCTTGCACTCCTATTCGCCAGGAACAAAGTGCGCTAGATAAATTGCAGTGCCGGCTTCGAATTCTATCTTGAGGCGGCCCCGATCGACCTCGTAGAGAAGCACGAGCGTCGCGGCAGTAGCGAAGAGGCCGAGGAAAAGAGGCCAATTGACGGGCAAACCGCGATTAGAGGAGCACTTGTCGAGCAAGCGGGGGCGGGTGGGTTTCGCCCCAAAGCCCTCGACGAAAACGATCAGCTCGGTCAGCTCCGGTGGGATTCCTCGGAAGTGCCCTTGCCCTCCTGACCTCGACGAGGCAGCGCTCGATTGAATTCTGGATCCCCTTCCACACGTTGTGCGACCGACTTTGAAGCCGTCTTCCAGCGACAATTGAGTCTCTGGCGGCAGGCTGACGTCAGCGATTTCGTCGGCCTGAACATGCTCAACACGCGCGTAGACGGGTGAGCTCTGGCCTGAACGTCGTTGCTGCGGCATACCCGCGTCGTGCCGATCCGAAGAATCCAGGCGAGCGAAATGCACGACCTCACGCCCGGCTTGCCAAAAAAAGCCCAACCCCCATCGAGCTGCCGTCGATCGCGGGAAAGAAGCGCGAACTGAAACCGATCGCGGTCTATGCGCTGTAACCAATCGTCGACTTGGCCCGAAAAGTCGGACTGTGCAGCCACACGGCACACAAACCGACGACAACCAAAGTGAGCGATATGTCAGTACGAATGAAAGCGTCCGCGGCGCTCCTAGCCGGGTGCCGTTACGGCAGCGCTGGGCTCGGCCGCATTAGCCCTACGCCCGACCCTCAGACTACGGTGGTCACTTGCCAACACACCCACTCTGATTTCCACCAGTCCGAGCGACGCAACCGCACGGATCCGGGGAGCAAGGAATTTTCGATGAAATCATTGCTTTCTGTGATGGCGATACTGGCAGTTGGGGCCGGTGCCGCGATCGGCCCGAGCCCGATGTCGAGCGCATTCGCGGCGGTGCGGGACACCGTCACTTCCAGCCAACCGCCCCATTACGAGTGGCGGGACGGTTACGAACATGGCAAGTGGCATAGTCACTGGGTGCTGGTCAAGTAAAGCGCGGCTGATCGCGTATGTAAATTACTGAGCTATCTTAACGAGAAGGTTGATTGGATATGAAAATAACGAGCTACATCCAGAGATGGTCGCCAACGTGGCGCGACCTTCCCATCGATCTGATCAGCAGACCTACGATCGCGCGCTGGGCCCCGATCCCACTGCGACTGATCGTCGGGTACGGCTTCATGGAGCATGGCTTCGCCAAGGTGGCCCGGGGTCTGGATGCGTTCCCCGCAATTTTGCAGGCACTTGGCGTGCCCGCACCGCATCTCATGGGCTGGCTCACGATCTTCGTTGAGATATTTGGCGGCTTGGCGGTACTTTTGGGCGCGCTGGTACCGCTGGCCAGCATACCGATGGCGGCGGTTCTCCTGGTCGCCATGATTACCGTGCATCTGCCCTACGGGTTCAGTTCGATAAAGCTCCAGGCTGTGACGGCTGCCGGCGCGCAGTTCGGGCCGCCAGGTTATGAAACCGATCTGCTTTACCTCGCCTGCCTCGCGGCCCTTGTCTTGGGTGGTTCGGGACCGTTATCGATCGACGGTCTTATGGCAAAGCGCAGAGAAGTCGCGCCCTGATCGTTAGGGTCGCGATTTTATGTTCGCTTCAGATGGCCCCGTCGGGCCGCCGTTTCCCGCCCGACCGTCGCCCAGCAGCACGCCAGCCGTGCCAACCTCCCGCAACGCCCGCGAAGGAGGCGGCCATGTTGATAACTGATCCGTCACTCGAATTGGAAATGCAACACGCCGGGCCTAACGATGGCGGGGGCGCCGGCGTGCGTCGGCCGGAGGGATGGCGAGAAGCGACAGCGCCGCGGCGAACACCTCGGCGTCATGCCCAAGCTGCACCCGTGACGATGGTAGGAAATCTGCGAAGTGAGTACCGACAGCCTTCGTTCGGCCAGTGTCAGAACGAGGGCCGCAAGCCGGTCCGCTCGTTCCGCTCACTTTTAACCAGCCTTCTGTCGTCGGCTCGGCTTCTGGGAACGGTCTTGGCATTGTGCATCCGCATTGGCGATTGCTTGCCACAGCGCCGAACCCTATCGGATCCAGCGACGCTCGGCGACCATACACTGCGCGACATTGGCCTCGACCGGATGCACCTTCTCTATGGGCATCACCGCATCCTCTTCCAAAACGACGTCCGACAGGCGGTGTGCGATCAACGAGGTAGCCATCCCGGCGATGTCGCGCCAATGCGGTTGTGGCGGTGGGACAGCGAAGGTGAGGTGATGCTGAATCTGTCAAACAACGCGAAGGCGGTGAGGCGTTGCAGCAGATGAAATTCTACCGCGGTGACGTCCTGCGGGCACGGCTGGCGGCGTGGCTGGACGTCGGCCGGGCGGCGCTGCGGGTGGCAGCCCCGGTTGTCGATCTTCTGATCCGCCTGTTCTTGGCGAAGGCGTTCTTTATGCCGGGAATGTTCCCTGGCAGCAGTGTTGCCGATTTCCGCAGCGCCTGGCCGATAATCATCGCCCAGATAATGGGACCGGTGTTGCTGGCCGTAGGGTTTTGGGTCAGGCCGGTTGCGTTGCTAATGCTCGTCCTGACTCTACTGGCGCAGGCCTCCGGAGCGCCGCAGGACGAGCATCTGTTCTGGGCCGCTCTGTTTGGCTGGTACGTCGTGCGAGGCGCCGGACCGCTGTCGCTCGATCATGTGCTGCAGAAGGGTCTGGGGCGCAGCGCGTTGCCCTTGGCCGGTCCCGCGATGGCGGCTGGGGCTTGGGTCAATCGCGAGATTGGCCCGCTCTACTTGCTCGGCCTTCGGCTATGGCTGGCGGCCGCACTCGCCGGACCGGGGCTGGGACATGCAATGCTGCCGACCATGGAAGCCAGGATGCTGCCTCGGCCCTTGGCGGTAATCGGCGCGGCGCTGTTGGCGTTGGGTCTGGTCACACCGGTCGTAGCCGTCGGCCTCCTCGCGGTGGGATCCGGCCTGGCGATGGCGGGCCCGGGTAACGGCATGACGATTTACGGGCCACTGCTATTGATCCTGCTCGCGGTATCCGGGGCTGGACGGTATTCGCTGGATGGTCTGATCATCCGCTGGGCGCATCGCCCAGCCCCGCCGGCCGACGGTGCACCGCATATCGTCATCGTCGGAGCGGGGTTCGGCGGCATGGCCTGCGCGGCGGGGCTGCGACACGAGCAGGCGCGGGTCACCTTGGTCGACCGCCACAACTATCACCTGTTCCAGCCGCTGCTGTATCAGGTCGCGACAGGCAGTCTTTCTCCTGCCGATATCGCGACCCCGATCCGCGGCGTCTTCCGCAACGACGCAAAGCTGCGCGTCTTGTGCGGCACGGTCACCGAAGTGGACGCCGCTGCCCGCAATGTGATCGTGGATGGGCACGCGTTTTCTTACGACGCGCTCGTGCTCGCCACTGGTGCCACACACGGCTACTTCGGCCATGAGGAATGGGCGGCATACGCGCCAGGGCTAAAATCAGTGCAGGACGCTACCAGCATCCGGAGCCGCATTCTGGATGCGTTCGAGCAAGCCGAGGCGACAGACGACCCGGTGGCAAGGGAGAGCCTCTTGACGTTTCTGATCTGCGGCGCGGGACCTACCGGTGTGGAAATGGCCGGGGCAATCGCGGAACTCGCCCGCAACGGGATGAGCAAGGATTTTCGCAACTTCGACCCGGCATCGGCGCGCATCCTGCTCGTACAGGCAGGACCCCGCGTGTTGCCTCAATTCAACGAGCGGCTATCGAGCTTTGCCCGAACCTCGCTTGAGGCGCTCGGCGTCGAAGTGCGCGTGGACAGCCGGGTCGAGGTCATCGAGGCGGATGGCGTGGTGGTGAGCGGCGAGCGCATCGCCGCCGGCACGGTATTGTGGGCAGCCGGCGTGGTCGCCTCGCCCGCCGCCGCATGGCTGGGAACCGAAGCTGATGTGGCAGGCCGCATCAAGGTAGGGCCGGACCTATCCGTCCCCGGGCTTCCTGACGTCTTTGCAATCGGCGATACCGCGCTGGCGCTTGCCTGGGACGGTCGACCTGCTCCGGGACTGGCTCCGGCGGCGAAGCAGGGGGGCGCCTACGTCGCATCGGTGCTGCGGGCACGACTGCGGAACGCCAACCCGCCGCCCCCGTTTCGCTATCGCCACCAGGGCAGTTTGGCCACCATCGGACGCAAGAGCGCGGTCGCCGATTTCGGGCGGTTCAAGCTCACTGGCACGGTAGCGTGGTGGCTGTGGGGCGCCGTGCACGTCCTGTTCCTAGTCGGTCTGCGCAATCGGCTCTCGGTGATACTCGGTTGGGTCTGGTCCTATTTTACGTTCGACGTCGGGGTCCGGTTGATTACGGAAGAGGGAACGCACCGCTTCTCACCGGGCCGCGCCACCCGGCAGTGATACACCTCGGCTACCGGCGCCGCGTAGTTCATCAGGCGCGAAGCTCTGCTACCGGGACCGTGTTGGCCATCTCGTCGCACGCGAACCCCTCCGTGCCAATGAAAGTGAGACATCTTAGCCCGGGAATATTTAGACTTGAGGGCGCAGAAGGATCATCTCACTCATGCCCATGCTCCCGAAGCCGATTAATCCAGCAGGTGGCGCCGTCACGGTCGGTTTGCGCAGACCGACGGTTGTACCGGCGCCATGCGCTGCGTCACCCGAACTCTCCAATCGCCCGCGGCGACGGACGTTCACTGCCCAGGACAAGTTGCGCATCCTGACCGAGACCGATCGCGCCGCCGACACCGGTGGGGTTGGCGCGATTTTGCGTCGCGAGGGCATTTACTCTTCGACGCTCGGCGACTGGCGTAGGCTTCGCGCGGCCGGGGCCTTTGGCGCTCTGGTTCCGGTCAAGCGCGGCCCGAAAACCGCCGAGCCCAACCCGCTGGCGGGCGAACTCGCTTTTGTTCAGCGGGAGAATGCGCGTCTGACGCGGCGGTTGGCCCGCGCCGAGGCCATCATCGACGTGCAAAAAAAAGTTGCGGAACTGCTGGGTATCCCGTTGGCGCCGAGCGACGGCGAGCCCTGACAGCGGCCATCGTGGCGCTCGCGCCGGCCAACCGCATGACTGCCATGGCCTGTGCCGCGCTGGGCGTCTCGCGCGCCACCGTTCAGCGCCGACGCGCCGTTCTGGCCGCACCGGCGGCGGTCCGCCACCCGCGAGCTCGGCCAGCCAGGGCGCTGACTATCCCACAACAGCAGGCGGTTCTGGACTTATTGCATGCGCCAGGTTTCGTCGACCAGGCGCCGGCGGAAGTCTACGCCACCCTGCTCGATCCGCACGATGTATCGCATCCTCGAGCAGCACGCCGAGGTGCGCGAACGCCGCGCTCAGCTGCGCCACCCCGTCTATCAGAAGCCCGAGCTGCTGGCGGAAGGCCCCAATCAGGTCTGGTCCTGGGACATCACCAAGCTGATGGGGCCGGCGAAATGGACGTATTTCTATCTTTACGTCATCCTCGACATCTTCAGCCGACGCGTGGTCGGCTGGTGTGTGGCCGATGCGGAAAGTGCGGCCTTGTTCAAGCCATTGCTCGATGAGGCGATTGCAAAGCACCGAGTGCCATACGGCCAGCTCACACTGCACGCAGATCGCGGTGCACCGATGAAGGCCAAAGCCACCGCGCTGCTGCTGGCAGATCTTGGCGTCACCCGCTCGCATAGCCGACCGCACACGTCCAGCGACAACCCGTTCTCCGAAAGCCAGTTCAAGAACTTGAAATACCAGCCGCAATTCCCCGCGCGCTTCGGCTGCATCGAGGATGCCCGAGGCTTCTTGCGCTATTATTTTGATTGGTACAATCAGGACCATCACCACTTCGGGATCGGCCTGATGACCCCAAACCAGGTTCATTACGGCCAGGCCAACGCTGTCTACCTCGCTCGCCAGCACACTCTCGATCAGGCCCTTCGCCAACACCCTGAGCGCTTCGTCAATCGGCCCCCGACACCGCCGGCCAAACCGAAAGCAACCTGGATCAATCCACCATTCACCAAACCCAAGCGGTTCATCGACGCTGCCAGTGCACCCGCTGAGCGGCCTCAGCAGAACGGCGCATCCTTGATCATGGCAACTTTAGTCGATGCCTCTGCCAAAGCCCAAGCTGCTGGCGGGTTGGCGGCGCGCGAAGCTGATCGCCTTGATTAACGAATTATACCTCAGCTTTCGCGGTTGTGGCACCTGTGAGGTTGTGGTCAACGCGCTTGCGTTGTCCACAAATCCACAGGCTGGACCTCTTCGTTACTCGCTGGCCTTCCACTCGCGACGCTCAAAGAAACCAAACCTCTGAGCCTAAACTCCGACCTCCGGCTGTATCAAAGTCGTTGACACGCTCCACTCCGCTTCATCGCTAGTACGGACCCATCCGCCACCCTCTCGTCTTCGGCCGACTTCCCGGGGTTGCCGGTTATACGGCCTACCTTGCTCCGGCGATTTCTCGCCGGGACGAGGAGGGTTTCTCCAGTTGCTCAGCATGTCCTTGTCACCGTGCTGTCGCTTCCACCCCGCCGAGGTGAACAGCCGTATCGGTCAGTTTTCGGCTAGTCATTCCGCCTTCGCCCTTCGGTTGCGGGCTCGGCCCTCGGGGATATTCATTTTCGAGGCCACAACGCGTTCACTTTTGTTACGGCCCGGTGACTCGTAACCTCCCGTGAGGAGGTCTTGTCGATAGGCTTCGAAGGT
>WNFO01006940.1_pt1 | contig 14676 bp, 11 predicted proteins | sample 5400251 | NCBI WGS metagenome assembly WNFO01 (sample SAMN13153354, study PRJNA577476) | soil metagenome | isolation source: 100 cm saprolite under Madrone tree | place: USA:California | collected 2016-06-14 | reverse complement strand
TGGACGAATTGCTGGAGTTGAAGCCTGGATCTCCACCGTAGTGCGCCACGATCGCATGCGCTCCCGGCACCATGGTGAAGATCCCCTGCGTAGTGGTTGTCGCGGCCTCGGCGTTCAGGCCGAAGGGGTCACCGGTGACGTTGGTCCCGTTGTCGGTAAAAATCACAGTGCCCGTGGCCGTGCCGTTGTTGGAGGCTCCGTTCACATCTGCACGGAAAAACGCCCCGTTACCGTAGGGCTGACTGGTAAACGGGATGGTGTTGCCGAGCGCATCAAAGCCCAAAACCGACAGCGTAGTGGTGCTGGATTCGGGAGAGACGGTAATCGTAACCGGCGCCGAATCACTGGGCGCAAAGGTCCCGTCGCCGGCGTAGCGGGCGTGTACCGCGTACGTTCCACCCGCCAGGGCGTTGGTACTGTCCGAGACCATTCCCGCGCCGTCTAGAGTGAAGAATGTCACGCCTTGTTGTGCTGATCCGTTGGTCAGCAAGGAGACATCCCCTGTCGGTACTCCGGTGCCGCTGCTGGGCGTCACGCTGATGTTGACGTTGGCCGGCGCGCCATGGGTAAGAGTCAGCGGCGCAAGGGAGAGCGTGGTATTGGTCGGTCGAAACGTGACCGAGTTCCAGTTGTTCACCAAATTATTTACGTTCACCGAACCGAGGCCCGTGCCGACCGTGACATCGTTGAACACGCATGTGCTTGCGGGAAGTGCCGTGGTCTTCGAACCGTTGCACTGGGACAACGTCTCCGCCGCCGCCAGCTTATAGAGAACATAGTTTGCCTGGCCCTGGCGCGACCCGGTCTTCTGGTTGACCAGCGCCATAATACCGGCAAACGAAGGCGCAGAGGCGGAGGTGCCAAAGACCGCTCCAAACGCGCCCGACTGGCAGGAACCTTCAATACACAAAAGATACGGATCGTGGCCGGCGGCAGTGAGAGAGACATCGGGCACGTCGCGAAAGCCGTCGCTCGGAATTCCCGCGACGCCGGCTTGCCACGGTGGTTTGGTAAAAAATACGCTGACTCCGCCACCGCTCGCGGCTAGCGGATGGGCGTGGGCCGCACATTGAGTGGTGCAGGTTTCATTCCAGACATTTTCCGGGATATACGACTTGGCAGAAGCCAGCGTGGCCGAATTGGCGGTGTTCCAGTAGGTACTGTCGTGCCCATTTTCGTTGAACATGGTGCCGCCAACCGCGACCGTGAAGGGCGTGGAAGCCAAAACGCTGACCGTGACCGGGCCGTTCGCCAGCGTCTCGCTCAAGTTGTCGCACCCGGCCGCACCCGTGTCTCCGCTGGAGACCATGTAGGTGATTCCCTGGGCCGCCGCTTCTTGCGCGAGTGCCGCGAAACCGGCCGCCTCCGTGCTGCTAACGTGAGCTTCACAGCCGCCAAAGCTCTCCGTCATCACGTCTCCGACGTTGTTCTCGATGATGTAAAGCTCGGAGAGGACAATCCCGTCTGTAGTATCGGTGGAAGCGGAAAGCACGAACTTCACGGTTGCGTTCCGTGCAATCGCTCCCGACCAGGACACATCCAGCAGGGCTTCCATCTCCTCGCTGCCGCCCAGGTTGCCCGGATCTGGACCGTCGAAAACGATCTGTGGAGGGTTAGCCGGAAGGCCCAACAGGTTTTGAAAATCCACCACGTCTTGGAAGATAAAATTCGAGCGCCCAACCACCGCGATCGTCGTTCCCGTCCCATTGATTCCCGCCTGATAAACCGGGGCGATGTTATAGATGACCGCGTAATCGTCTGGCGCCAGAGCATGCGCTCCACTCCTACTTGTGGCCTGGGGCAGGGAACCAGGTTCGCGCGCAATCGAAAAGCGCTCATCCGATAAAACGCTGAGCGGCTTCATGTAGAAATCATGCAGGGTGTGGACTCCGGCTACTACCGGAGCCAGGGCGGCCGGTATTTCCGGATCGTTGGCATTGGCCCAGTGCGCTTCGCCATCCACCGCGTACTTGTGGATCGCGGTGTGAAATGCCTCCTGCACCTGGGCGGCGGTTCCGGAGAACTCGATCATGACCCGGCCCTTGCTGACCCTCGCGACCTGGAGGCCGTGCGACTGCAACCACGAGGTGACCGCCTGAAGGTCGGAGTCGGCGGGGCCAAACTCTAGCCCGAACTGTTCCGGGGTCAACCACTTGTGGTAGTTGGGGGAGGACTTGTCCTGCTGATCGTCCAGCAGCTTCAGCAGCGCTTTGTCTTGCTCCGGGCTCCGCTTGAGAACCAGCAGCATGCGCTGCATGGGCAAATCCAGTGGCGCCACACCCGCTTGGAACTGCGGTCGCGCCAGGGGATGGATATTGCCTTTCAGCACGATCCTGTGTCCCTCATCAACGATTTGGCTGATCAGCGGACGCGCGTAATTCCTCTGGCCGCCAACTTCTTGAGGAACGACTTCCTGGGCGAAAACCGTGAACGACAGGCCGAGAAGTACAACCAAGGGGACTGCGAACGGTAGACGAAGCGGAGCTGATCGCATGCACTTCTCCTGGACGAACCGCCAGCCAAGCCCGGCGGAAGTGGGCATCTTGAGGCCGCAATCCTAACCCAGACGAGTATGGGCGCCAAAGAAGTAATTCTTTGCCGAGAGATACGCTGAAAAGTGCAGAGATGTGGGAGAGTCAAGTGGGTGGCAAGAAAGGGCCCCAAATAAGAAGCGCCCCTAACTCTTACGAGTTATGGGACGCCCGAACAGCCCTCCCCCAGGTCTGCTCACGTTCAAGGTACGATTCCCCGGCAACCTTGTAAATCCCACTTTCGTGCCAACCAGATAGCACCAACAGGCCATATCCAGTCTCTATCTCTCTCAGAGGTCTGGACTTTGCTCGTGATCCACTCTGGCCGTGCGATCACCCGGGTTACTCCCGTAATCTGCCCCAGGGGGATTGCCGTTGACCCTGGCAGGCTCTGAACTTACATTCGCGGAAGGGGGACGTATGAAGGATATTCACGAGGTTTTGCGGCGTAAGCAGGCCCGGTACGCGCAGCTCACCAAGCAGATTGAGGCGTTGCAACAGGCGGCCGAAAAACTGCGGGAAGTCGCCCCTCTACTCGTCGAGAATGAGGAAGAGGACAACACCGTGTTGGCCGAAGTTGAGGAGCAGGGGAACAGCATGGCGGCCCGAGCTGGGTCGGCATCCCCGGCCGCTGCCGTGCCGGCTGCCAAGCCAGCGGCGCGCGCTCCGCGCTGGCCCTAATCGAAGCCAGATTCTATCGGGGTACAAGACCGGTTATGACATTTCAGTCTCTTCTGGTGTGCAAAGACGAACAGGCCACGGACATACTCACGTCCGTCCTGGCCGGCTTCGGCCTGGGAGTGCAGTGCTGCGGATATCCCGACGCACTGTGCCGCCTCACCGAGCAGAAGTTCGACGCTGTGATTGTCGATTACGACGATCCCCACAGCGCGGCTCTGGTCCTGCAAAGCGCATACCAGGCATCCGCCGGTCACAACCCGGTGACCGTCGCACTGCTGGGAGACAAGACCAAAGTCCGCCACGTCTTTGGCGCAGGCGCAAATTTCGTGCTCTACAAGCCGGTTTCGCGACAGCAGGCGGAAGCCAGCTTGCGCGCCGCTACCGCTTTGATCAAGCGGGAACGTCGTCGCTCCTTCCGCGTCCCGGTACAACTTCCGGTGCGGCTCCGGGTGGAAAACGGCCCTGAGATGGAAGGTATCCTGCTCGACCTGAGCGAGGACGGAATGGATGTCCTGGCCGCGAAACCGCTCTGTCCGTCGGCCATCATCACAGCGCGCTTCATCCTTCCCGACCAGGCTGACGATATTGATGTTCGCGGCGAAGTGGCGTGGGCGAATCCCAACGGAGAATCGGGCGTTCGTTACGTGGATCTCGCGGAAAGCCTGCGTCAGACTCTGCGAGACTGGGTTGCAGTCAACGCCACGGAACTTCCCGAAGATCCTGAGCCTGTCTCCGAGTGCAAATTAACCGATCTCAGCCTCGGCGGCTGTTACGTAGAAACCGAATCACCTTTCCCGGAGCGCTCTGGAATCGTCCTCTGTCTGAAGGCGGCGGACATGGAAGTCCAGGCCGAAGGCATGGTGCGAGTCATGCATCCGGAATTCGGCATGGGGATCGAATTCGCCTCCGGCACCGCGGAACAGCGCGAACAGGTGGGAAATTTTATCGGCTTTCTTACCAGCCGTCCCGGGATCGTGCCTCAATTGCTCATCACTCCGCGAGCTCTGGCCACCCAGAACAGCCATGACTACCGTGGCACCGAAGGCTCCGAAGAGGCTGATCTCCTGCTCGATCTGCTCACCCGTGCCAATGCTCTCAGCCAGGAAGAGTTTCTCCAGGAGCTCCGCCAACAGCGCAATTCAGAGGAAGTCGCCTCCTCGTAACTCCATTGGTTTTGCCTATCAGACCAGGCGAGCTTCGCTCGTCCACAACAGCGGAGCGAAGCTCCGCAGTTCCGGTTAGTCGCAGCGATTGCCATGGTCCTTACCTCTTCCCTGCCCGAATTTCGCAATCGCAATAAATCCAAAAGGCCCACACGCTTGCTGCATGCAGGCCCCAGCGCCCTTACGGGCTTGCTCCACCCTATTGCATCGCAGTCTATCGCGGACCTCTCCGCAACATATTTCAGACAAATTAATTTGTTGTCAAAATTTGGAGACATATCCTCGTTCTCGACGGAAAACCCGCCGCGAACTGCGATTGAGTTTGCCCATTTCCTTCGGTTAGGCAACAATCTTCCGGGACTTAGGAGCCGAATACCTTCGTGCTGATGAAACGTCCGTCTGACACTGTGACCGCGCCCGATAGCATTTTTAGCGGCGCGGTTTTCTCGGCGCCGATTTTCATCATCATGTTCGCGGCTCTGGCCTTGCTCTTGCCGACTTTCTTTCTCGGAATTCCTTCAGGACACGATTTCGAATTCCACCTCAATTCATGGATGGAAGTGCTCAGCCAATGGAAACATGGGCTCATCTTTCCCCGATGGGCTGCTCTGGCGCACTACGGATTCGGCGAAGCCCGCTTCATTTTCTATCCGCCTGCCTCCTGGATGTTGGGAGCGGCCCTGGGGTCGTTCCTGCCCTGGAAAATCGTCCCCGGAGTTTACGAGTGGATCGCGCTGACGCTTTCCGGTTGCTCCATGTTTCTGCTGGCTCGCAGGTTTCTGGAGCGCCGCGACGCCATCTTCGCCGCGGCACTGTATGCCGTCAACCCCTACCACATCGTGATCGTCTATTGGCGAAGCGCCTTTGCCGAGTTACTCGCCGGCGCACTTCTTCCGCTGCTCCTGTTGCATCTTTTGCGCGCGGAGAAAGAAGGCGGCAAGACCGTTCTCCCTTTAGGCCTGATCATAGCCGCCGCATGGCTGACCAACGTTCCGTCCGCCGTGATGCTCACATACTCGTTGGTGTTGCTGGTGACGGTTCTCGCGATCCTGCGGCGATCGCCGAGAATTCTCGTTGTCGCTGCCGTAGCGCTTCTTGTGGGATTCATGCTGGCGGCGTTTTATCTTGTGCCCGTCGCCTACGAACAAAAGTGGGTGGAGATTGCGCAAGTCTTGTCGCCAGGTGTCCGTCCGCTGGACAATTTTCTGTTCACACCCATCGATGATGCCGATCACAATCGCTTCAACCTGCTGCTCTCACTGATAGCGACGGCGGAGATAATTCTGCTCGTCGTGGTCTGCGTTGGGTCGCGCCGGTGGCGATCTCGTACCCCGCAGCTTTGGTGGACGCTGACAGGTTGGGCGGCCGCCGCCACAGCCCTCATGTTGTGGTTCAGCTTTGTGTTCTATCGTATTCTTCCCGAACTCCGTTTTGTACAGCTTCCCTGGCGCTGGCTGCTCTGCCTGAACGTAGCTTTCGCGCTGCTGCTCACCATGGCCTGGCGCCAAGGGCTGCCGCGCGCCCTGGCCTGTGTTGTAATGCTGGCGGTGCTGGCATGGGGATGGCATCGAGTTCAGCCACCCTGGTGGGACACCGCCGCTGACGTTGCCGAGATGCAGGACAATCAGGAGAACGGCTCGGGTTACGAGGGAACCGATGAGTACGTCCCCACCGGGGCCGACGCTTACGAGATCAAGAAAGATGCGCACCGCGTAATCTTCGAAGGCGAAGGCGGTTCCCGGATCCACGTGACCGAGTGGGCGCCGGAGTCAAAATCTTTCACCGCAGGCGTCAGCAAATCCGGCAAACTGGTGTTGAAGTTATTCAACTATCCGGCATGGAAGGTGGACGTGAATGGCCGTCCGGTTGAAGCCCAGACCCACGAAGTCACCGGACAGATGATCATTCCGCTTGAGGCGGGAGAAAATTTGGTGCGAATCAAGTTTGTACGCACACCGGACAGAACCATGGGTGGGCTTATTTCTCTCGGAGCCGGCATCCTGCTGCTGGGAGGAGCGCTTTTCAGCAAGCGCGTTGCGCTTTTTCCTGATGCCCCGGTTTCCTGAGGCTGTGTGACGCTATGCCCCGCATTCTGATCGCTACATCGAACCCGGGCAAGCTCCGCGACTTTGCCGGAGCCGCCGCCCCGCTGGGGATCGAGATCGAGTCTCTTCCGAACTTCGCTTCCCTTCCTCCGGTGGTCGAAGACGGCCTTACCTTCCAGGCCAATGCCAGCAAGAAGGCAGAGGCTTATAGTTTGTATGCTCCGGGAGAAATCGTCCTGGCCGACGATTCCGGGCTGGAAGTAGATGCGCTGGCCGGCGCTCCGGGAGTGCATTCCGCGCGTTACGCCGCCGACCAACCTCACCTGGTGGGGAACAACACCGACGACCAGGCTAACAACGCGCGCCTGATTCGAGAGCTGAGAAAAATCCCGCCCGAAAAACGCACGGGACGCTTCGTGTGCGTGATCGCCGCCGCCCGGGACGGTCATACGCTGGCTGTATTTCACGGCCAGGCGGACGGCTTGCTGCTGGACGTCCCGCGGGGATCGAATGGATTTGGCTATGACCCGCTCTTCTACTTTCCGCCGATTCAGAAGACTTTCGCGGAATTGCTGCCTGAGGAGAAGGCCCAGTACAGCCACCGCGGAAAGGCGTTCCATCAATTTCTGGAATGGATTTCCAAAGCACGCTGAGGCATCAGGACTTCGTAGCGCCGGCATCTTGCCGGCTGTCCGGCGGGCATCCGGCCCACCGCCCGAGGGCGAGACGCCCTCGAGACAGTCGCCGCGACGCCGGCGCTGCAGAAACACTCAATCTCGCTACGCTGGCTTCCTTGACTTCCTTTCTCTTCCACCAAGATAATAAAAAGTTCTCTTATCAATCTCTGACTTCACAAGGGGTTCGGTGGCGACAACTGCCAGTCCTGCAGCTCCGATAAGCGGCCACGAAGGAGTACCTCCTCTGCGAGCGGGCCAGGGACATTCGTTTTGGCTGCGCAAGCTGCATTCGCTCAGCGGAATCGTTCCGGTAGGCGCGTTTCTCATCGAGCACTTCGTCTCCAACGCATTCGCCACCCGGGGTCCGGGCGCTTACGCCAAGCAGGTCGAACTGCTCTCCAGCTTCCCTTTTGTTTTTTACCTGGAGCTTTTCGGCATCTGGCTGCCGATTCTTTATCACGCGCTCTACGGTTTCTATATCTGGTTTCGCGGCGAGAGCAATGTTGCCGACTATCCCTGGACGGGCAACTGGATGTTCACCGCCCAGCGCTGGACCGGCGGCATCGTTTTTTTCTATATCCTCTGGCACACCTGGCACCTGCGCTTCAGCGGGGTTCACATTCTGAGTCATCCGGATGCGGCCTTCGGCAAAGTGCAACTGGAATTCCAGCACGGATGGGCGATCGCGTTTTATATCGTCGGAATTTTCTGCGCTTCGTGGCACTTCGCCTACGGATTGTGGCTGTTTGCCGCCAAGTGGGGGATCACGACGGGTGACGCGGCCCGGCGCAGATTCGGTTATGTCTGCTTTGTCATTGGAGCAACGTTCATTCTGGTGGGAATGTTGACGATGCGCTCGTTCTTCATCACGCCGCTGCAGCCGATCGGGCCTGAGAATGGAACGCACGACTCTTTTGCGGGCGCGATGAAACCCGGAAACGGGCAGCGGTAATCAGGACTTCGAAATCGCATGGCATCACAACCGAAAATTATCGTGATCGGCGGAGGGCTGGCGGGACTTTCCGCCGTCATCAAAATTGCCGAGATGGGTGGACACGTCGATCTGTTCTCCATTGTGCCGGTGAAGCGCTCGCACTCGGTCTGCGCTCAGGGCGGCATTAATGCGGCGAAGAACCTCAAGGGCGAGGGCGATTCCACCTGGCAGCATTTTGATGACACCGTTTATGGCGGAGACTTCCTGGCCAACCAGCCTCCGGTCAAGGCCATGTGCGACGCCGCGCCGGGCATCATCGACCTGCTCGACCGCATGGGCGTGCCCTTCAACCGCACTCCGGAAGGACTGCTCGATTTCCGCCGCTTCGGCGGGACGCTCTACAACCGGACTGCGTTCGCCGGCGCCACGACCGGGCAACAACTTCTCTATGCGCTCGATGAACAGGTGCGGCGCTACGAGTCCGAGGGCAAGGTCAGGAAGTTTGAACACTGGGAATTTCTTTCGGCGGTGCTCGATTCCAACCGCGTCTGTCGCGGCATTTGCGCCATGGATTTACGGTCCATGGAAGTTCGCACCTTCCCGGCCGACGCCATCATTCTTGCCACCGGCGGCAACGGCGCCATTTTCGGAAGGTCGACCAACTCCGTAGTGTGTACTGGTTCGGCGCAATCGGCGCTGTATCAGCAGGGATGCTACTACGCCAACGGCGAGTTCATTCAGGTTCACCCCACGTGTATCCCCGGCGAAGACAAGCTGCGCCTGATGTCCGAGTCGGCCCGCGGAGAAGGCGGCCGCGTCTGGGTCCCGAGAACTCCGGGCGACAAACGAGAGCCGAAGGGCATCCCGGAAAAAGAACGCTGGTATTTCCTGGAAGAGTGGTATCCGAAATATGGCAACCTGGTGCCGCGCGACGTTGCCACCCGCGCCATCTTCAAAGTGGTGTACGAACGTAACCTCGGCATCGACGGCAAGCCGATGGTCTATCTCGACCTCACCCACATCGATCGCAAGATCCTCGACCGCAAGCTGGAAGGCATTCTGGAAATCTACGAGAAGTTCGTGGGCGACGACCCGCGCGACACCCCCATGAAGATTTTTCCCGGGATGCACTACACCATGGGCGGTCTGTGGGTGGATTTTACGCAGGCCACGAACATCCCTGGCATCTACGCAGCAGGTGAGTGTGAATATCAGTACCACGGCGCCAACCGGCTGGGGGCGAATTCCCTGGTGTCCTGCATATTCGGAGGATTTATTGCCGGGCCGATGGCCTTGAACTACGCCCGCAATCTCAAGGCTGTACCAGGAAACGGGTATTTCGATGCCGAACGCAAACGCCAGGAAGAAAGCAACGCGACGCTGATGAAGTCGGACGGCAGTGAGAACCCTTTCAAACTGTGGCGCGAGTTGGGCGACCTCATGACCAAGAACTGCACCGTCATCCGCTACAACAAGAATCTGCAGGAGACTGATGCTGAGGTGTGCAAGCTGCTGGAGCGCTTCCAGCACATCAACCTGAGCGACCGCTCGCAGTGGGCCAACACTTCGGTGGTCTTCGCGCGGCAGCTTTACAACATGCTGCAACTGGCGCGGGTAATCGCTCAAGGCGCGGGCATGCGTGACGAATCGCGTGGCGCCCACTACAAGCCGGACTTTCCCGAGCGTGACGACAAGAACTGGCTGAAGACCACGAAAGCAACATTCGCTCCGGATGCTGACGAGCCCAAGTTTGAATTCGAGCCGGTGGATGTGTCCCTGATTCCACCGCGCCCGAGAAGATACGACGCGGTGAAATAAGTAACGCCCGCGTAGGGGCAGGTGTCCCACCAGCCCGGCCAGCGAAGCTCGGCAGTGAGTTTGAGGCCGCGTATATCGAACCCTGGCGAGCTTCGCTCGCCTGCCCAGACGGGGACGTCTGGGCCTACGTGAGTCGAATAGAGCTGAATGCGAATGGCTAACTCCAAAACAGTCCTCCTCAAGATCAAACGCCAACCCACGCCTGACGCCAAGGCGCACTGGGAAGAATTCGAACTGCCCTGGCACTCAGGGATGAACGTCATCTCCTCTCTCATGGAGATTGCCGCCAACCCTGTCACTCGCGAAGGCAAGGCCACCACACCCATTACCTACGACTCGAATTGTCTCGAGGAAGTCTGCGGATCCTGCGCCATGCTCATCAACGGGCGCGCCCGCATGGCCTGCTCCGCGCTGGTCGACAAACTGGAACAGCCCATCCGGCTCGAGCCCTTTTCTAAATTTCCTGTGGTGCGCGACCTGGCCGTGGATCGCAGCGTCCTGTTCGAAAACCTTAAGGCGGTGAAGGCCTGGGTCCCCATCGACGGCAGCTACGATCTCGGGGCTGGTCCTCGCATGACCATGCAGGAGCAGGAAGAGGCTTATCCCCTTTCGCGCTGCATCTCTTGCTGCTGTTGCATGGAGGCCTGCCCGCAGTTTATCCGCTCACCCGCTCTATCGCCGAGGTGGGTGGAGACGTGATGAAACAAGCCATCGGCGACCTGTTCAGGAAATGATCGCTCATCGGTAACCCCACGAAAGTGGCGTGCCGGGAACTGTCATCGCAACACCGCAGTTTGTCATTCGAAAGCGCCGGAAGCCGCGTAAATAGGGCTTTTCGGCCCGTAACCTCTTGTAAATTACTTACCCGCACAATGGCAGTCCGGTTGCTCTTACAAAGAGCGGTTACCACGGGCGCGCCGTTAGCGCGAGTGCAGTAACCTCGGGTAACGCCCGGGTGGCTCTTTTGGGTCACCCCGGGCTTAAAAAAAAGCACTTGTTTTTGTGCAGCACGGATTTAGAATACCCGCCTGTCTCCAGCGCCCTGGGACAGAGCCGCTAAGAAATCAGAGGCCACTTCGTGAAGTTTAGGATTCAAAGCGCGATTTTTGTTTTTGCACTGACCTTCTCAGTTTGCGCACCGGCGTTTGCTCTACACAGTTATGTTGCGCCGCGCCGAACGCGTCATGTACGCCGCGCACATCTGCGCCGTCTGCGCTGGAATCCCGTGTTTCGCCCGTCACGCGAATCGCTGCTTCTGCAAAATCAGGAAATCGACCGGCTGGAATTGCCCCGCATTCAGGATGACGCCGAACTTGAACAGCTCAAGGCCAGCGAAGATCTGGTTCCTATCGTTGCCGGTCCGACGTTGCGCTTCGATCCACGTCTCGACCCCGACCGTCGCTATTGCCGTCCCTGGACGCGCGAGTTCCTGGACGATTTGAGCGCGGCCTATTACAAACAGTTTCGTACTTCGATTCAGGTGAACTCCGCGGTTCGAACCGTGAAGGTCCAGAAGAAGCTTCGCCGCCACAATCGCAATGCGGCGCCGGCGGAAGGCGAGATCGCATCTTCTCATCTCGCCGGCCTCACCGTTGACATCCAGCGTCGCGGTCTGAGTCACGAACAGATCAAGTGGATGCAAGACTACATGCTTCCCCTGAAGCAGCAAGGCCTGGTCGAACCGGAAGAAGAGCGTCATCAGTGGGTCTTCCACGTGATGGTCTCCGGCCGCTACACCGACTGGCGCGAGTCCATGATGCTGGCCGGGGAGCAGCCCGGCCCGGAAGCCTCCGAAGTCGAAGAACTCTCTCTGCGGTAAGCCTTCCAAAGATTTGTCCTGAGCGGAGTGGGCCGTTTCGCTTGCGAAACGGCTCACGGAGTCGAAGGATCTGCTCTCTCTCGCCAAACTTCTGTTTCCCATCGCCTCGTGACCGTATAGAATCCTTCCCTTGTCGTCTCCCACAAGACCCATGAACCCTTTCAGGTTTTCCCTTCTGGTTCTATTCCTGTGTTCATTCCTTGCCGCCCAAACCGTCAGCCCGCGTGCTCGCGCCATCCACGACTCCGCCATCATCGTGGACACTCATGCCGACACACCACAGCGATTTCTCTACGAGAACTTTGATATCGGCACCACCGATCCCAAAGATATCGGCCACATCAGCCTGGAGAAAGTCCGTGCCGGTAATCTGGGTGCGGAGTTTTTTTCCATCTGGGCCGATCCCGAAACCACCAGCGGACATTTCGCCAAGTCCACCTTCGACATGATCGATTCGGTGTATGAACAGGCGGCCCGCCATCCGGACCGCATGATGATGGCCTTCTCGGTTGACGACATCGAGCGCGCCCACAAGGAGAAAAAGCTGGCTGCATTGATGGGCATCGAAGGCGGGCACTCCATCGAAAACGATATTCACCTGCTGCGTGATTTCTACCGCCTGGGCGTGCGCTACATGACCCTGAGCTGGTCGAACACCAACGAGTGGGCTGATTCTTCCGGCGACACTGACAAACCCGAAGTCGAGCATCACAACGGCCTGACCGACTTCGGAAAGCAGGTCGTGCTCGAGATGAACCGCATGGGCATGATGGTGGATATTTCGCATGTCGCCGACAAGACTTTTTACGACGCTTATAACGCTTTTATCGACGAAGACTATCGCAAGGCCGGCGAGGCTCAGAAGAAAGACACCGAGGCGGCGGTCAAAGCGCACGTCGCCGAAATGAAGGCGGCTGGAAAGACCGTCACGTATCTGGACAAAGATCAGATCGAACGGCAGTGGGCGGCCAAAATCCCGCGGCCCCCGCTGAAGTCTCTCATCGATCACATCGACCACATCGCCAAAGTGGCCGGAATCGATCATGTCGGTCTGGGCTCGGACTTCGACGGCGTCAGCGGCGCCACACCCCAAGGCATCGACTCTGCCGCCGACTTGCCCAAGATTACTCAAGCATTGCTCGACCGCGGCTACCGCGCCGAAGACATCCGCAAGATTCTCGGCGGAAATCTGCTGCGTGCCTTCCGCGAAGTAGAACGTGTAAGCCGCGAGATGCAGGCCGAGAGCTTGCGGACATCGCCCGGTCGATAGTTTTTTAGAACTCCCTTTTTTCGCAACTCTCTTTCTCGGAACCTAGGATAGAATGCATAGTTCGCAGTCAGCACAGACCACGTAGAAGCTGGTGCCCTCGCCCGCGCAGCCGGGCGAAGCCCGGCCCAGGAGCATCCATGCAAAGAGCATCCATGCGAATTAGTCTCTCAATTTGTCTGCTGATTTCTGCGGGCTGGTCCCAGACCGCGCCCACCGCCAAGACCACACCAGCCAAAAAGCCGGCCGCCACTACCGCCAAGCCCGCGGCCACGACATCGGCTGAGTCCGTTGCCGTCATCGACACTACTGCCGGCAAGATGACATGCACCCTCTTTCCTGATCAAGCTCCCCTCGGCGTTGCCAATTTCATCGGCTTGGCTCAAGGGACCAAAGACTGGACCAACCCAGTTTCACACGCCAAGAAGCACGGCGTTCCTCTCTACGACGGAACTATCTTCCATCGCGTTATCCCCGGCTTTATGATCCAGGGCGGCGACCCAGCCGGCAGCGGCAGCGGCGATGTCGGCTTCGAGTTCAAGAACGAAACTTCTCCCACGTTAAAGTTTGACCGTCCCGGACGCCTGGCCTATGCCAATGCCGGCCCGGGCACTAACGGCTCGCAGTTTTTCATCACTGAGGTTCCCTACGCCAGTTTGAACGGCGGATACACCATCTTCGGCCAGTGCGACGAGGCTACCGTCGCTCTGGTGAAACAGATCGCACGCATGGGCCGCGATTCCAATGACCGGCCTTATCGCCCGGTGAAAATCAATCACATCACGATCGCGAAGGGCGGCGCGCCAGCCGCCAAGCCAGCTGCCGCAAAACCTGCGACGGCCACAAAGCCCGCGGTGAAAAAGCCAGCCGCCCCCGCAACCGCACCACAGTAGCGCCGGCGTTCCTTCGACTTTGCTCAGGAAGGCCCGCCGGCTGTCGCGAGGGCATCTTGCCCTTGCATCATCACGATTAGGAATGAAAGGACCGCATGCCCCGTCAAGCCGGTACTTACGCAATCTTCGACACTTCTGAAGGCACCATCGTCTGTCGCCTCTTCGAAAAAGAAGCGCCCAAAACCGTCGCCAACTTTACCGACCTCGCCGAAGGCAAGCGCGAGTGGAGCCATCCCGTCAGCCGCAAGAAGAGCAAAGACCGCCTCTACGACGGAACGATTTTCCACCGCGTGATTCCCGACTTCATGATCCAGGGCGGCGACCCGGCGGGCACCGGCTTCGGAGGCCCCGGCTACCAGTTCGAAGACGAGACCAAGGGCTCTCCGCACAGCTTCGACAAGCCTGGCAAGCTGGCCATGGCCAACTCCGGGCCCAATACCAACGGCTCGCAGTTTTTCATCACCATTGCGCCCACCCAATGGCTCACCGGCAAGCACACCATTTTTGGAGAAGTAGTAGAAGGCTACGATGTAGCGGAGAAAATCGTCGCCACTCCGCGCAACCGGCAGGACCAGCCGTTGAAGGATGCGGTGGTGAAATCGGTGGTGATTGAGCGCGTGTAAGGCGCCAGCGAAAGGACGGCGCACGATTTCGACGGGACTTATCACAACCCGCAGTGGCTGGGGTAGTTCTCGGGCGTGCAACTCTTCACCGGTTGGCCAGCACGGAGATGCCAGCCGCACGCGTGAGGCGTCTGTCAGCGGTAACGAGCGTGAGCCCAAAGACCCTCGCGCACGCCACCAGAAAACGATCCGCCGGATCGTCGTGCCGAAGATTTACCGCTGAAA
>WNFO01004011.1_pt1 | contig 14677 bp, 7 predicted proteins | sample 5400251 | NCBI WGS metagenome assembly WNFO01 (sample SAMN13153354, study PRJNA577476) | soil metagenome | isolation source: 100 cm saprolite under Madrone tree | place: USA:California | collected 2016-06-14 | reverse complement strand
CGAACGCGCTGGTACCCGGAGCGTTCGCCAAAGGCTATTCATCCGACGGTGACCGCGGCAATCCCCTTTTGCGACATTGGCGACAACAAACCCTGGCTCGCCTTTTTTGAAGCGACCCAGCGCGGCGAGAAGATGCGCTACGTATTGCCGATGCGGATCGAGTGGGTGCGCTTCGATCGCGAGCGTTATAATCCCTACGCCTTTGCGGCGGTACGTCAGGGCGCGCGGGAAGGAACGTTGCTGGACGTTGCCACCGACCAGATCTTCATCGCGCTTCTGCTGCGCAATCTCCGGCAATCCCTGACCCTGGAAGAAGACGGCGTGCGCCTTGAATTCAGGCCAACCAGCAGGTTTTCGGACAGGCCGATCAAGCAGCCCGAGCACATACGCGCCGTCGAAACCGAGCAATCCAACAGCACGGCGCTGGTAGATCATGACTACGTGGTCAAGATCTATCGAAAGCTTGAATCCGGCATCAATCCGGAGATCGAGATCGGGCGGTTTCTGACCGAGGTCGCAGGCTTTGCCAACACGCCCGCGTTGCTCGGCAGCGTCGAATTGGTTGAAGGCGACAAGCGAAGTGCGATCGGGGTCGTTCACGCCTTTGTCGAAAATCAGGGCGACGCCTGGACCGTGGTATCGGCCTATCTCGATCGCTTTGCCGATGAGCAGCGCCTTCTGGCGGGCAGCGAGCATCCCCGTGAAAGCGAGGAGCAGGTCCCCTATTTGCATTATATGGCCCAAATCGGAAAACGTGTCGCCGAAATGCACATCGCTCTCGCCGGGAGCCAACAACTTGCCGAGTTTGCGCCGGTGCCGACCCGGCCCGAGGACGTACAACATTGGATCGAAGACGTGGCCGGCCGCGCCGAACGGGTGTTCGACGCATTGAAGCAACGCCGCGATACGATCAAGGAAGCCGATCGCCTGCTGGTCGACGAATTGCTTGCACAACGCGCCAGCCTGAGGAAGCGCCTGGGCGCGCTGCTGCCGCCCGACATCGACGGCCTCAACATCCGCCATCACGGCGACTTCCATCTCGGACAGGTGCTGATCGTCAAGGACGATATCTTCATCATCGATTTCGAGGGCGAGCCCCGTCGGCCGCTGGAGGCGCGGCGGCGCAAGGGACCCGCGGCACGCGACGTCGCGGGCCTGCTCCGTTCGATCGACTATTCGGCAACCGCGGCGCTCGAGCGCGCGCTGAAGGCGGCGCCCGACGAGCACGGCAAGATTGCAGCGGCGCTGGCGGAATGGCGCGCTCGCTCGGGGGCGGCGTTTCTCGCCGCCTATCGCGAGGGCATGGCCGATCAACCGCTGTGGCCGGCCGATCCGCGGGCTGCCGAGCAGTTGCTGGATTTCTTTCTGCTTGAAAAAGCGTTCTACGAGATCGAGTACGAGTTGGCCTACAGGCCTGATTGGCTGCGCGTCCCGTTGATGGGGCTGCTTCGAATATTGTATTCGCAACCAAACGAGGCCTCATGACCAAATTGCCCGCCGAGGCCTACGCGATTATCGAGGGCCGCCACTCCGATCCGTTTCACTATCTCGGCATCCACAAAGAGGGCGACAAGACGGTCGTGCGCGCCTTCCTGCCCGAGGCATCGAACGTCGAGGCGATCGGCGAACATGGCGAAGCGGCGGCGCTGGCGCGCATTCATGACGCGGGCTTGTTTGCCGGTGCGCTTCCGAACGGCTCCAAGCGCTACCAACTGCGCGCCCGTTTCGGCGAGACCGTGGTCGAACTCGACGACCCCTACCGCTTTCCGCCGGTTTTGAGCGAGTTCGATCTTTATCTTCTGGGCGAAGGCACCCATCAGCGTATCTACGACAAGCTCGGCGCGCATCCGATGACGCTGGATGGCGTTCCCGGCGTGGCCTTCGTCGTGCTTGCGCCCAATGCGCGGCGAGTGAGCGTCGTCGGCGATTTCAATTTCTGGGATGCGCGTCGCCATCCGATGCGCGTGCGCGGGGTTGGCTATTGGGAGCTGTTCATTCCGCACGCCAAACCCGGCGATCATTACAAGTTCGATATTATCGGCCCACGCGGCCAGCATCTGCCGCTGAAATCCGATCCACTGGCCTTTGCCACCGAGATGCGTCCGAAGACGGCATCGATCGTTTTCGACGAGGCCAGGCTGCCGCGTCCCCGGCCCGCCCCCGCCAACATCAACGCGCTCGACGCGCCGATGTCGATCTACGAGGTCCACCTCGGCTCGTGGCGGCGCAAGGGCCACAACGAATGGCTGACCTATCGCGACCTGGCGGAGCAGCTTCCGGGCTATGTCCGCGATCTCGGCTTTACCCACGTCGAATTCTTGCCGGTCAGCGAACACCCGTTCGACGGCTCGTGGGGCTATCAGCCGACCGGCCTGTACTCGCCGACCAGCCGTTTTGGCGGACCGGAGGATTTTGCCGCGCTGGTGGATGCCTGCCATCGCGAGGGCCTTGGCGTGATGCTGGACTGGGTGCCCGGGCATTTCCCAGACGATCCGCATGGGCTGGGCAATTTCGACGGCACCGCGCTCTACGAGCACGCCAACCCGCTGCAGGGCCGCCATCTCGACTGGGGCACGCTGATCTACAATTACGGCCGCACCGAAGTAGTCAATTTCCTGGCGTCGAATGCGCTGTTCTGGTTGGAGCGTTATGGCATCGACGGCCTGCGCGTCGATGCGGTCGCCTCGATGCTGTATCTGGACTACAGCCGGCCCGCGGGAGGCTGGATCCCGAACAAGTATGGCGGCCGGGAAAATCTCGATGCCATCGATTTCCTGCGCCGTTTCAATAGCGAAGTGTTTGCCCATTTTCCGCAGGCCACCACAGCCGCGGAAGAATCAACCGCCTGGCCCCAGGTATCGCGTCCGGTCGAATATGGCGGGCTGGGCTTTGGCTACAAATGGAATATGGGCTGGATGCACGACACGCTGAACTACATCAGCAAGGATCCGATCCACCGCAAGTATCATCACGGCGACATCCTGTTCGGGCTGCACTACGCATTTTCGGAGAATTTCATCCTGCCGCTGTCGCATGATGAAGTCGTCCACGGCAAGCGCTCGATCCTGGGGCGGATGCCCGGCGACGACTGGCAGCGCTTTGCGAACTTGCGCGCCTATTACAGCTTCATGTTCGCGCACCCCGGCAAGAAGCTGATGTTCATGGGCTGCGAGTTCGGCCAGGAGCGCGAATGGAGCCACGATCGCTCGCTCGACTGGCATCTGCTCGAGCAAAAGAAGTATGCCGGCATCCAGTCCCTGATCCGCGATCTCAACAGGTTGTATCGCGCGCTGCCGGCGCTGCATGAATTGGACTGCGATCAAGCCGGCTTCGAATGGACCGTGACCGACGATGCCGGTGGCAACGTGTTCGGCTGGATCCGTAAAGGCAACGATGCCCGCGCCCGCTGCCTTGTGGTCGTGAATTTCTCGCCCAATGTGTATTACAACTACCGTGTCCGGGTGCCGTTTGCGGGCAAGTGGCGCGAGGTTCTCAATTCGGACTCCGCGCATTATGGCGGCAGCAATGTCGGGAATGTCGGCGAAGTCCAGACGCTGGACGGCCTGGTGCCCGAGCTCAATCTCACCATCCCGCCCTTGGCAGCTGTATTTCTCGTACCGGAAAGCTAACGCATGCGACTGTCCGCGGGAACGTCCGCACGCCTCGGTGCAAGCTGGGACGGTCGGGGAACCAATTTTGCATTGTTCTCCGCCAACGCGCAGAAGGTCGAGCTTTGCCTGTTCGACCCTCAGGGCCGCCGCGAGCTCGAGCGCATCGAATTGCCCGAGCGCACCGAAGACGTCTGGCACGGTTATCTGAACGATGTTTCGCCCGGGCAGCTCTATGGCTATCGCGTTCATGGGCCTTATGAGCCCGAGCACGGCCACCGCTTCAACGCCAACAAGCTGTTGCTCGACCCCTACGCCAAACGGCTTGCCGGACGGCTGGTATGGAGCGACGCGCATTTTGCCTATCGCACCGGCAGCGCGCGCGAGGACCTCTCGTTCGACCGGCGCGACAATGCCCGCGGCATGCCCAAGGCCGTCGTCGTCGATGAGAGCTTCAACTGGGGCCGCCGCGAAATGCGCCCGAACATATCCTGGGAAGACACCATCATCTATGAAGCCCACGTCAAGGGCCTGACGCAGAAACGCGAAGACGTGCCGCCAAATCTCCGCGGCACTTATGGCGGCCTGTCGTCCCCTGCCATGATCGAGCATCTCAAGCGTCTTGGCGTCACCAGCATCGAGCTGTTGCCGATCCATGGCCTCGTCGACGACAGAATCCTGGTCGAAAGGAAGCTGTCGAACTACTGGGGTTACAACACCCTGTCGTATTTCGCGCCGGAACAGCGCTACGCGCAGGATAACCCGCTCGACGCCTTCCGCACCACGGTGGCGCGGCTGCACGACGCCGGCATCGAGGTGATGCTCGACGTCGTCTACAATCACACCGCCGAGGGCAACCATATGGGCCCGACGCTGTCATTCCGCGGCATCGACAACGCTTCCTATTACTGGCTCAAGCCGGACAACCCGCGGTACTACGACGACTTCACCGGTTGCGGAAGTTCGGTCAATCTCAAGCATCCGCGCGTTTTGCAAATGGTGATGGATTCGCTCCGCCACTGGGTCGAGGTTTGTCACGTCGATGGCTTCCGGTTCGATCTCGCCACCACACTGGCACGCGGACCAAACGGGTTTGATCGCAACAGCGCCTTTTTCACCGCGATCCGGCAAGACCCCGTGCTGGCCTCGGTAAAACTGGTCGCCGAACCGTGGGACCTTGGCCTCGGCGGCTATCAGGTCGGCGCTTTTCCCTCGCAATGGTCGGAATGGAACGACCGTTATCGCACCGCGATGCGGCGCTATTGGGCTGGCGAAGGCAGTCTGATCGGCGAAGTGTCCAGCCGCATGACCGGCTCGTCCGACCTGTTCAACCACGACGGCCGCGCGCCGCGCGCCAGCGTCAATCACATCACGGTGCATGACGGCTTCACGCTGCAGGATTTATTCAGCTACAACGAAAAGCACAACGAGGCCAATCTCGAAGACAATCGCGACGGCGCCAACGAAAACCACAGCACCAATTGCGGCCATGAGGGTCCGACCGACGACCCGACGATAACAGCGCTTCGCCGCCAGCTGCGGAAAAACCAGCTTGCGTGCCTCCTGTTGGCGCAGGGCGTGCCGCTGGTCCTGGCCGGCGACGAAGTCGCCAACTCGCAGGCCGGCAACAACAACGCCTATTGCCAGGATAACGAAACAGGCTGGATCAACTGGGACGGCCTCGATCGCGAAGGCGACGACCTGATCGATTTCATCGGCCAGATGACCAGGATACGAAAGCGCTTTCCGCAGCTGCATTCACGGCGCTGGCTCGATGGACGGCGCGCCGATGGATCCTACGGCGTGTTGTGGCTGACGCCGGCGGCCGAAGAGATGAAGGAGCAGGATTGGAATTTTCCGGAAGGCCGGTTTCTCGCCTACGTGCTCGGCCCGATCGAGCCGGGGAAGCCGCCGATTTTCATCGTGCTGAATGCCGCACCTGAGGCGATCGCGTTCAAATTGCCGAAACTGTCCGAATACAAGAGCTGGCAGCAACTATTGAACACCGCGGACGTTAGTCAGGCGGTCGCGGAGTTCGCATCAGGAAGTGATGCTAAAGCCCCTCCGCGCTCGGTCCTTGCCTTTGCGGGTTCGGCATGAATGAGCGGCAATTCGGCGCGAGGCCGACAGTGGATGGCACCTCGTTTCGACTGTGGGCGCCGGCGGCGAAACGCGTCGATCTGCTGCTGGAAAAATCTCAGGCCATGCAACGCGGCGAAGAGGGCTGGTTTTCTGCCGATGTGCCAGGCGTAAAGGCCGGCGCCCGTTACAAATTCCGGATCGACGATGAGATCGATGTACCCGATCCGGCCTCGGCGTTTCAGCCGGGTGACGTTTCCGGCCCCAGCGAAGTCATCGATCACTCAAGCTATTCGTGGCGCGCCTCGCACTGGCGTGGACGTCCGTGGCACGAAACCGTGGTGACGGAAGCCCATGTCGGCACCTTCACCAAGGAGGGCACCTACCGCGCCATGATCGGCAAGCTCGATCATCTGGTCGAGAGCGGCATCACCGCGCTGGAATTGATGCCGCTTGCGGATTTCGCCGGCTCCCGCAATTGGGGCTATGACGGCGTGTTGTGGTACGCGCCCGACAGCGCCTATGGGCGGCCCGACGATCTCAAGGCCCTGATCGATGAAGCGCATTTGCGCGGACTGACGGTGTTTCTCGACGCGGTCTATAACCACTTCGGCCCCGAAGGAAATTATCTCGGTCGCTATGCGCCAAGCTTTTTTACCGAGGCGCAGACGCCCTGGGGCAGCGCGATCGATTACCGGGTGGCAGAGGTGCGCGCCTTCGCCATTGAGAACGCGCTGTATTGGCTGCGCGAATACCGTTTTGACGGGCTGCGGCTCGATGCCGTCAATACCATCGTGGAAACGGGCGAAGTCGCGATCCTGCACGATCTCAGCGTCGCAGCCGGCAAGCTTGCCGCCGAGACCGGCCGCCACGTCCATCTCGTCATCGAAAACAGCGACAACCGCGCAAGCCTGCTGGACGCCACGCAGGACCCGCCACGCGGCAAATATCGCGGGCAATGGAATGACGACTATCACCATGTCTGGCATGTCCTGCTGACCGGCGAAGCGCAGGGCTACTACGGCGATTATCAGCGTTCGCCGATTAGCGATCTCGCCCGGGCGCTGGCGTCGGGATTTGTTTACCAGGGCGAAGTGTCCGCCTTTTGGGCCGGCAAGCGGCGCGGCGAGCCGAGCGGCAAGCTTGCTCCCACCAGCTTCGTCAATTTCCTGCAGAACCACGATCAGATCGGCAACCGCGCGCTCGGCGACCGGCTCGAAAGCATCGCCGACCCAAGGGCCATCGAGGCCGCGCTGGCGATTACCTTGCTGGCGCCGACGACGCCGATGCTGTTCATGGGCGAAGAGTGGGGCTCTAAGGCGGCGTTCCCGTTCTTTTGCGATTTCAAGGGCGATCTCGCCGACGCCGTGCGCAAAGGGCGGCGTAGCGAATACGCCTGGGCCTACGCGAAATACGGCGATGAAATTCCCGACCCGCTTGCGAATTCGACCTTTCAATCCGCGATACTGGATTGGGAATCGCGCAATGAGGCGCCGGGAAAAAAGCGGCTGGCGCTGGTGCAAGACCTGCTCGCGATACGCCGGCGCGAGATCGTTCCGAGGCTTGCCGGCGCATCCTTTGGCGATGCGCAGGCGGCGGACAATGGATTGTTAACGGCCAATTGGCACATGGGCGACGGCGCCACGCTGCAGCTTGTGGCCAACCTCTCAAAGAGCGCAATTGCGCGCAAGGCAAGTGCAGCGAACGGCGCCCCGATCTGGGGCGGCGAAGCCGGTGACGTGCTGCCGTCCTGGTCGGTGTTCTGGCGCATCGGAGGGCGATGATGCCTCCGGCCATCCCGATCGCGACCTACCGCGTCCAATTGACGCCGAACTTCGATTTCGACGCCGCGACGGTGATCGTCCCCTATCTGAAAGCGCTCGGCATTACGCATCTCTATGCATCGCCCTTCATGAAGGCCCGCAAGGGCTCAACCCATGGCTATGACATCGTCGATCACACCAGGATCAATCCGGAGCTTGGCGGCGATGCCGGCTTCGAGCGATTGAGCAATACGCTGACGAAGCACGACGTCGGCCTGATTCTCGATTTCGTTCCGAACCATGTCGGGGTGCATTTCGCCGACAATCCATGGTGGCTCGACGTGCTGGAATGGGGTCCGGCCTCGCCACACGCGGTGTCGTTCGACATCGACTGGGACATACTGCCCTATCGAGCGCGCGGCGGTGTGCTGCTGCCGATCATCGGCTCGTCCTATGGACAGGCGCTGGAAAATGGCGAGATCGAACTTCGCTACGATCGCGATGAGGGAAGTTTTTCGGCCTGGTATTTCGAACACCGGTTGCCGATCGCGCCTGAGCGTTACGGCGAGATTCTGCGCAGTGTCGTCAGGGGAGCGGGCGCCGAAGAGGCGGCGGCGGGAAAACGCATTCTCGAGCTTGCGTCGCGCTATCGGGGCTTGCGTCATCCCAACCGCAGTGAAGCGCCGGCGTTCAAGGCGGAACTAAGAAATATCGCCGGAACTGCTGACATCATCGCGCGCGGGATCGAGGCCTATCGCGCGGGCGCGGATCGCCCGGCGCAGATGCTTGCGCTGCATCATCTGCTCGAACGCCAGCACTACAGGCTCGGTCACTGGCGGCTGGCCTCCAGCGACATCAACTATCGGCGCTTTTTCGATATCAATACGCTAGCCGGATTGCGGGTCGAGGATTTTGGCACGTTCGATGCCATCCACCGTCTGGTAAAGAAGCTGATCGCGGACGGCAGGCTGCAGGGCCTGCGGCTCGACCACATCGATGGCTTGCGCGATCCGGCGCAATATTTTCAACGCCTGCGCCGCCTGATCCGGGATGCACAGGGAGAGGATGCCAAGCCGTTCTACATGGTCATCGAAAAGATTCTCGGCGAACACGAAGAGCTGCCATCCTTCATCGGCGTCCACGGCACCACCGGCTATGAATGGCTCAATGCCATCACGCAGGTATTGGTCGACGGCAAGGGCCTCGAACCGCTCGATGAGGTGTGGCGGCAGCTCAGCAATTTGCCGCCCAGGCTCGCCCCTGTCTTGAAGGAGGCCAAGCGCAGGGTTCTCGAGACCTTGCTCACCAGCGAATTCACGGTGCTGACGCGCCTTTTGGCGCGTATCGCCGCCGGCCATTTCTCGACCCGCGACTTTTCCGCCGACAGCCTGCGGCAGGCGCTCGGACTCTACGTGCTGCATTTTCCGATCTACCGCACCTATCTCACTGCAGCGGGCCCAACAGCGCTCGACCGCGCGCTGATCTCGCAGACCATCGAAAGAGCGCGAGCGGATTGGTTCGCCGCCGACGAAGGTATCTTCGAATTCCTGCGCGATACGCTGACGATGGACCTGATCAAGCCGGGCAGGCCCGCGCATAGTGCGCCGCGCGTACGCCGCTTTGCATTGAAGGTGCAGCAGTTTACCGGTCCCCTGATGGCGAAGTCGCTCGAGGATACCGCGTTCTATCGCTACCACCGCCTGCTGGCGCTCAACGAGGTCGGCGGCGACCCCTCAGCCAAAGCACTTTCCATCGATGCCTTTCACGAGGCGATGAAAATCCGCGCCGAGCAATGGCCCCACGGCATGACGGCGACCGCGACCCACGACACCAAGCGCGGCGAGGACGCGCGGGCTCGACTGATGGCACTGGCCGAACTGCCCGGTGAATGGGCCAACGCCGTCGCGCGTTGGAAAATCTTCAACGCGTCGCATCTGGTCATCGAAGGCGAAATGCGCGCGCCATCCGTGACGTTCGAATACATGTTGTATCAGGCGCTGCTTGGGGCGTGGCCATCGGGCGAACACGACGATTCATTTCGCGAGCGGATGCAGGCCTACGCGTTGAAGGCGGCGCGCGAGGGCAAGCAGGAGACCGGTTGGCTCAATCCCCACGCAGCCTACGAGAGGGGACTGCGGACATTCATCGAGCGAATTCTGGATCGCCCGGCCTCGGCCGAATTTCTGGCTTCGCTTGAGACGCTGGCACGGCGCGTCTCGCTGCTGGGTGCGCTGAATTCCCTCAGCCAGATCACGTTGAAGGCCACTCTCCCCGGCTTACCCGATTTCTACCAGGGCACCGAGTTCTGGGATTTGTCGCTGGTCGATCCCGATAATCGTCGGCCTGTGGATTTTAGGGAGCGCGCTGCCGTGTTGGCGTCGATGGAGGCTCCGGATTGGGAAAAGCTCGTGCAAAACTGGTCCAACGGTCATCTGAAGCTGGCCTGGACCCGGCATCTCCTCAAACTACGCACTGAATTTGCCGACGTGTTCGCTGACGGCGACTACGACCCGCTGCAAGTTACCGGGCCGCATCGCGAACATGTCATTGCTTTCGCGCGGCGGCGAGGCCGCGACGCCGTGATAACAGCCGTTGCGAAATCACTCGCGCCGTTTTCCGAGGGCGGCCGGGTCTGGCCCCGCGCGGAAGCCTTTGAAGCGGCACTTGATGTGAGCGGCTATTCCGTTGAAGGTTTTGCCGAGGCCGATGCGACGGAGCTGCGCCTCTCCGAGCTCTTCCGGCATTTCCCGGCGGCGGTGGTCAAGGCCAGATTCGTCGGCGCCGCGAAGCCGGCGCGAAGGCGCGTTCGAGCCTGAAAAGCGCAAGGCCGCCCGGGATCGAGTAAAGGCCGGACGGCCTGGCGGATGTCGTGCCGACAACAAGAGGTCGGTTCCCTCCCTCGCGCATCATCAGGATTCCAGAGAAGTGGTTACCAACACGTTTAGGAGATGAATGGCGCCTTCGTTTTTCGTTGCTGCACGGCAACATGATCGCGGTTCGTCAGCTGCGCTTGGTCAGCAGCAGGTTGCCCCGATTCTTGATCGCGGCCTGGGCGACTTGCGCAAATCGCTGCAACAACCAAGGCAACGTCACCTCCACCCGGACATGATCGTCCGCCACATCGACCTGACCCGATACCGCCTGCCCCAGCGCGCGGACGCGAAAGATCATGCGATTGTCCTCCCATCTCTCCTCATCGACCTTCAGCACCGGCATGCTGGCTGCGGCACGGGTCAATCCCTCCTTGAGGCGGCGGGTTGCCTCTTCGCGGCCAAGGCGATGCGGAAGCGAAACCACTAGAGGTGCGGACATGACTGGATCCTCTCTCCAACGTACCCGCATGTAGTTCCACATATTTCGGAAAAAAGAGACAGCCCCCAACGGGGCACCTGCGGGAACCCGCAGGAACTTTCCTTATTCCCGTTTGTTTTTCCAGACGATGGCAGCGCAACAGTGGCAGCTGCCGGGCTGGGAGGAAATGCCAAATGTCAATCGGACTGATTATCCTGATTATTCTCATTATCGCGTTGCTCGGCGGCTTCAGCGGCATCGGAGGCGGACCGTTCTACGGCACCGGATATTATGGCGGCGGCGGCCTCGGGCTCATCGTCGTCATTCTATTAATCCTGCTCCTGCTCGGGCGGATTTAACCCGCGCATTGTTTCTCGATTTATCCGTCATTCGGGGGCGCGCCAACGGGTCCGCGCAAAGCGCGGGCCGATGACAGGCTCCGTCGCGAACCCGAATCCATAACCACGGCGCGGAGTAGGGATTTTCGGGTCTGCGCCTTACGGCGTATCCCGGAATGACAGTAGTTAGGCTTTCCTGGCCAGCTTCCCGATCGCGGCTTTTATCGATGCTGCGGCATCATCGTAGCCCTGCCACGCCCTGGTTTTGGCGAGCAGCGCCGGCACGGTCCGCACCGTATAGCGTTTCGGGTCGAGATCGCCGCGCACCTGCGCCCATGTCAGTGGCATTGAAACGGTCGCGCCTTCGCGCGCCCGCGGTGACAGCACGGCGACAGCGGTGGCCATGCGGTCGTTGCGAAGATAGTCGAGGAAGATCTTTCCCTTGCGCAGCTTCTTCGACATGTTGAGCAAATAGCGATCAGGACTTTCGTTGGCCATCCATTGGCAAACGCCTTGCGCGAAGCCCTTGGCTTCTTTCCATGTCACCTTGTCCCTTGCGCCATGCAGCAACGGCGTCACCACATGAAGCCCCTTGCCGCCGGTGGTCTTGCAGAAACTCTCCAGACCGACGTCGGCCAGATGCTGCCGCATGTCCGTGGCGGCTTCGATGACATCGGCAAATTCGACCTCAGGCGCGGGATCGAGATCGAACACCAGCCGCCCCGGCACGTCGGGCGCAAACGGCGCGCAATTCCACGGATGCAGCTCGAGCGCGCCGATCTGCGCGACCGCCGCAAGCCCTTCGACGCGATCGATCTGCAGATAGGGTTTGTGGTCGCCGAAAACCTTCACCAGCTCCAGAAGGTTCGAGGAGCCTTTCATGGCGTGGCGCTGAAAGAAGCGCTCGCCGTTGATGCCGTCAGGCGCGCGGACCAGCGAGCATGGCCGTCCCCTGATATGACCGATCATCCATTCGCCGACCGCCTCGAAATAGCGGGCGAGATCGAGCTTTGTCACGGGCTTGCCGTCACCCGCACCGGGCCACATCTCCTTGTCAGGATGGGAGATGATCACGCCCATCACCGCGGCGGATTTGCTGTCTCCTGGCGTCGGCCGCGCCTTGACCGGCCTGGCGGATTTGGCCGCGGTCTTTGCGGTGGGTTTGGCGAGTTTGGTCATGGCCGGCTTCTCCGCCTCCACCTCCTCGGCCGGTTTGTCCTGGCGCAACCCCTTGAACGCAGCCTGCCGGATGTTTCCGGCATCGGTAAAGCCTGCAATACCGACCATCCCGACAAAGGCCAGGTGATCGCCGCGATTGACGCCCGCCATCAGCGAGCGGAATTTGCCGTTGGTGGTTTTCCACCCGCCGAGCACGACCTCATGTCCGGCACGGCATTTGGCCTTGGTCCAGTCCTCCGACCGGCCCGAGCGATAGGGCGCGCCGAGCTTCTTCGAGACGATGCCTTCCAGCGACAGCTTGCACGCCGACTGCAAGACGGCGTCGCCGCCGGTCTCGAAATGCTCGACATAGCGGATCAATTTGCTTTTGCTCTTCGCCCGCGCCTCCAGCAATTTTTTCAGTTGCGCCTTTCGCTCGGCGAGCGGCAGACCGCGAATATCCATTCCATCGGCGAACAACAGATCGAACGCGAAGAAAATGAGATCGTCGGTGTTGCCGTCGGAAAGCGCGGCCTGCAGCGTGGAAAAATCCGGCGCGCCGTTATCGTCGAGCGCGACGATCTCGCCGTCAACAAGCACATCGGGAAGCGCGCTTGCCTCCTTCGCAATCGCTTGAAACTTTTCGGTCCAGTCCAGGCCTTTGCGGGTCTCCAACGCGGCCCCGCCGTCCTCGATCCGCAATTGCACCCGGTAGCCGTCGAATTTGATCTCGTGGCACCATCCCTCGCCATTTGGCGGACGATCGACCGGAGTGCAGAGCTCGGGCGCTACGAAGTCCGGGATCGAGCTGACTTTCCTGCCTTTGGCCGCCGGGGCCGACGGTTCGCTTTTTTGACTTTTTTTTTCTGCCCTCGCCTCCGCGGCATCGCCCCGGTTCGAATGCCAGACCGCGTCGGCCTTGCCGCGGCCGGACTTCGCAGTCATGAATGGTTTGGGTGCCCTGCCTTTGCCTTCGGCGATCTGGTCCATGGTCCGGCCCGACGCGACCGATCGATTCTCATCCAGGATGTTGTTGGCCTTGCCTTCCTTGGCGAATTCATCGCGGTGCTTGATCAAGAGCCAATTGGTCCGCTTTCCGCCGGTGCGGTCGTTGCGCATGCGGACCAGCACCCAGCTGCCGTGCAGCTTGTCGCCATGCAGCGTGAATTTCAGATCGCCTTTCTTGTATCCCCCTTTCGGATCGTCGGATTCCCAGTAGCCGCGGTCCCAGAGCTGCACCGTGCCGCCGCCATACTGTCCCTTCGGAATGGTGCCTTCGAAATCGCCGTAATCGAGCGGATGATCCTCGACTTCAACCGCCAGCCGCTTGTCGTGCGGATCGAGCGAGGGGCCCTTCGTGACCGCCCAGGACTTGAAGACACCGTCGTCTTCGAGCCGCAAATCGTAGTGCAGCCGGCTCGCATCGTGCTTCTGGATCACGAACCGTCGGCGCTTCGACGGCGCCACCGCTGCGTCGCCGCTGGGTTCGGCGGTCTTTTCAAAGTCCCGCTTCTTTCGATAGGTGGACAGGTTTCTCAGAGACACGATTCAATTCCTGCAACGAAAACGGCTCGCTTGTCGGCGGGATACAAGCGCCCGGAACCAAAACCCCCAGCCGTGGTTGAAGTTCCCGAACCCGTACAAACGCACACAAGCTGGAGATTGTAATGGCCCCGCGCGCCTATTGGAAAGGGTCGCTGAAGCTTTCCCTGGTCTCTTGCCCGGTGGCGCTATATCCGGCCACGACATCGGTCGAAAAGACCCACTTCCACATGATCAACAAGGAAACCGGCAACCGGCTGAAGCAGCAGATGGTCGACGCCGAGACCGGCGATGTGGTCGAGGGCGAACAGAAGGCCCGCGGCTATGAGCTGAAAAAGGGCGAATACGTCGAGGTCGACAAGGAAGAACTGGAAGCGGTGCAGATCGAAAGCACCCATACGATCGACATTGACAGCTTTGTACCGGTCGACGAGATCGACCAGCGCTACATCGATCGCCCCTATTACATCGCGCCCGACGGCAAGGCCGGCGCCGACGCGTTCGCGGTGATTCGCGACGCCATGAAGAACAAGGGCCGCGTCGCTCTGGCACGCATCGTCCTGACCAACCGCGAGCATATCATCGCGATCGAACCGCTCGGCAAAGGCCTGCTTGGCATCACGCTGCGCTATCCCTACGAGGTGCGCGACGAGGATGAATATTTCGACGACATCAGGAATCCTAAGATATCGAAGGACATGATCGAACTCGCAAGCCACATCCTCGACTCCAAGGCCGGGCATTTCGACCTGTCGAAATACAAGGACGAGTACGAGAATGCGTTGAAGACGCTGGTCAGGCGCAAGGCCGCCGGCAAGCCGGTCAAGGTTGCCGAGCGCGAGGAGCGGCCGGACAACGTCATCAGCCTGATGGATGCGCTTCAACAAAGCCTGAAAGG
>WNFO01003308.1_pt1 | contig 14677 bp, 15 predicted proteins | sample 5400251 | NCBI WGS metagenome assembly WNFO01 (sample SAMN13153354, study PRJNA577476) | soil metagenome | isolation source: 100 cm saprolite under Madrone tree | place: USA:California | collected 2016-06-14 | reverse complement strand
GACCTCGGGCTCGCATCCGGCGCTCTCGGTGGCAAGCTGCTCGGCGCCGGCGGCGGAGGTTTCATGCTCTTTTTCGTCCCACCTGACCGCAGGACGCAGGTCCGCAAAGCGCTCAACGACTATCACGACGTCCCGATCGCGATCAACGCGCCGGGAAGCACGATCGTTCACTGCTGAGCACCGAGGTTGCAATGAAGGTTCTCGTCACGGGCGGCGCGGGTTACATCGGGTCGGTACTCGTGCCGCGTCTGCTCCAGGCGGGACACGCAGTGACCGTCCTCGACAACTTCATGTTCCAGCAATCGAGTCTGACCGAGTGCTGCAGCTATGAAACTTTCGAGGTGGTACGCGGGGACGCGCGGGATGAATCGCTCCTCAGAGCGTTGATGTCCAAAGCCGATGCAGCGATCCCGCTCGCGGCGCTCGTTGGAGCGCCGCTGTGCAACAGCGACCCGATCGGCACCCGAACGATCAACCAGCATGCTGTAGAAATGCTCTGCCGCCTGGCTGGCTCGAGCCAGCGCATCCTGATGCCGGTTACCAACAGCGGCTATGGCATCGGGGAGAATGACAAGCACTGCACCGAGGACAGCCCGCTCCGTCCGGTTTCCCTTTACGGTGTCACAAAGGTGGAGGCCGAGAAGGCGGTCCTAGAGCGCGAGAACAGCCTGACCTTGCGGCTGGCAACGGTTTTCGGCATGGCACCCCGGATGCGACTCGATCTGCTCGTCAACGACTTCGTCTATCGCGCGGTCCACGATCGCGCACTTGTCGTCTTCGAAGGGCATTTCAAGCGCAACTACGTGCACGTGCAAGACGTTGCGCGGGTCTTTCTGCATGCATTGGAGCATTTCGAGCGGATGCGCGGGAAGCCTTACAACGTCGGCCTCGATGATGCCAACCTGTCGAAACTCGAGCTCTGCCAGGCGATTCAGAAGCACCTCCCTGAGTTCGTGTACGTCGAAGCACCCATCGGCGAAGACCCCGACAAGCGGGATTACATCGTTTCCAACGCCCGCTTGGCCAGCACCGGCTTCAAGACCGAGTGGAACCTTGATCGCGGTATTCGAGAGCTGATCAAAGGCTATACGATCCTCCGCAACTCGCGATACGCGAACGTCTAGACGAGCAAGGTCAGCACCATGCGGGTAGATTCCAGTCCGTTGGCGGTGGTGCTGGCCGGTGGCCTGGGCAAGCGTATCCGGCAGATGCTCGCGGATCTTCCCAAGCCGCTCGCTCCGGTAGCGGGACGTCCATTCCTTGAATGGGTGGTGCGCTTCCTGCACGCCCAGGGAATCACGCGCGTCGTGCTCTCGGTAGGCTATCTAGCCGACAAGATCGATGAATTCTCGAAGACGCTGCAAATACCCGGGCTCACTGTACTGTGCGTGCGCGAGTCGATGCCGCTCGGTACCGCTGGCGCGGTGGTTTACGCGCTGAAGGCTTTATCCGTTGAGAGCGGTGACGTGCTTGTGTGCAATGGCGATTCGCTTGCCCTCACGCAGCTCGACCCGCTGTTTGCGACGTTCAGTGAATCCCGCACCGGCGCGGCAATGATCGGGGTGGAGGTTCCCGACGCCAGCCGTTATGGCACGCTGGCAAGTAACCAGGATGGTGCACTCACGGGATTCTGCGAAAAACGACCCGGCGCAGGACTCGTCAATGCCGGAGTCTACCTGCTGCGTCGGTCCGAGCTCGCCCGCTTCCCTGTCAGGACGCCGCTGAGCTTCGAATATGATGTTTTCCCATCACTTCTTCGCCTGGGCGTGCGCGTCAAGGTCGTGTCCTGCGAGTGTCCGTTCCTCGATATCGGTACCGAAGCGTCCCTGGCGCAGGCCAACGCCTTCGTGCAGGCAAACACGAGGTGGTTCGAATGACGTGTCGTGTGTGCGATTCGACGAGCCTCGAGCTGGTTGTTGACCTCGGACACCAGCCCTGGTGCAACCATTTCCTGCGTAAGGACGAGGTCGGTCACGAACCGTTTTACCCCTTGCACGTTCTCTTTTGCCACGACTGTCATGCCGCACAGCTGGACTTCACCGTGAAGAAAGAGATCATGTTCGGCGATCACACCTACCTGTCCGGCGTGACACGGTCGCTTTCCGAGCATTTTCGCCGCGTGGCGCACGAGGTCGACAGCCGCTTCTTTCACGATCGCAACAGCAAATCGGTACTTGACATCGGCTCCAACGATGGAACGCAACTGAAACACTATCAGGCGCTCGGATACGATGTTCTCGGCGTGGAATCGTCAAAGACCACCGCGCGCATCGCGAACGATGGCGGCGTCCCAACGCTCAATGCCTTTTTCAATCAGGACACCATGCGCAGCGTCGGCCGTCAGTTCGACGCAATCAACGCCTCCGGGGTCTTCTTTCATCTCGAGGAGCTTCACTCGGTCTGCGAAGCGATTCGCGATGTGCTTCGAGAGGGAGGGGTATTCGTCGTACAGTTCCTGTACATGAAGAGCATCATGGAGAATCTGGCGTTCGACCAGATTTACCACGAACACCTGCTGTATTACACCCTCGAAACGGTTGACACTCTGCTGAGACGGCACGGCCTGTCGATGTTCGATGCCTACTTGGCGCCAATCCACGGGGGGTCGATCATCGGTTTCGCCACGCACGCTGGCGTGGCTCCCTCGGGGCGTCTGCAAGCGATGCGTAAGGAGGAAGATGCCGCCGGATGCAATACGCTTGGCGCCTACCAGGAGTTTGCGCGGCGCATCGAGATCATGAGAAACGAGAATATCGCCTACCTGACCGCGTCGCGCCAGACCGGCAAGCGTATTTTCGGATTCGGTGCACCCGTCAAGGGCAACACGATGCTCAATTATTTCCGGGTCGGAGCGGACATCATCGAGTGCCTCGTCGAGAAGAACGAGCTGCGCCGCGGACTGTATTCCCCCGGCATGCATATTCCGATCGTCATCGAATCGGACCTGAAGGAACTGCCGGACATCTATTACGTGCTCGCATGGAACTTCAAGAAGGAGATTCTGGCAAACAACGGGCACCTGAGCGAGCGCGGGGTGCATTTTTATTTTCCAGTCAACCCGGCGGTGAGTGCATGAAGGTCGCGGTCACCGGCAGCTCGGGATTCTTGGGCGTTCCGCTGTGCAAGGCTCTGGAATCCCTCGGGCACGTGCTGCTGCGCATGAATTCACAGGACTGCGACCTTACCAAAACCGGATCTCTGGAGGCCGTTGCAACCGGCACGTACGACGTCATCTATCACCTTGCGGCGTGGACGCAAGCCGGCGACTTCTGCCTCAGGCACCCGGGAGAGCAGTGGATCATCAACCAGCAGATCAACACGAGCGTATTGGCTTGGTGGGCCTATCGGCAACCCCAGGCGAAGCTAGTTTTCATGGGAACGAGCTGCTCCTACGCACCTGGGAGCGCGCACGTGGAGGCCGAATACATGCTTGGCGAGCCGACCGACAGTCTGTACACGTACGCGATGACCAAGCGAATGCTTTACCAGGGTGCCAGAGCTCTCAGTCGCCAGTTCGGACTTCGTTACCTGGGTGCTGTACCCTCGACACTCTACGGCCCCGGCTACCACACCGATGGCCGTCAAATGCATTTCATCTTCGACCTGATACGCAAGATCATTCGGGGAAAGGAGCTCGGTGAGCCGGTCATCCTGTGGGGTGACGGCCAGCAGAGGCGTGAACTCGTTCACGTCGACGATTTCGTTCGGACGCTGCTCGATCTGGTGCCGCGGGTGGAAAACGACCTTATAAACATCGGCGCGGGGGATGAGCATTCGATCCGCGACTTCGCCGCGACGATCTGCCGCATCGTCGGATATCCCGAAGACCGTATCCGGTACGACACTTCGCGCTACGTCGGCGCGGTCTCGAAGTGCCTGAGCATAACCAAGCTGCGCTCTTTGCTCCCTGGCTACAGCCTGCGGCCTCTCGAACAGGGCCTTCGTTCCACGATCGAGTGGTTCTACGAGAGCAAGGCGTATCAGCACTAGCGTGCCGCGCATGTTTAGCGAGGCCGCGGCGAAATCCTGGCTGGTGATCTTCGATCCCACGCTGAAGTCTTGTGCAGGACACTCCTACAACTACGATTTCACGGTCGCCGACCAAGCCAAGGAGCGATTCGACCGCGTCGTGATTTACGCTGACGAGGAGTTTCAAGCGCCCGGCGTGCGAGACATCACGGTAAAGTGCATCCCCCAGTCCCTTTTCCTCAGGGTGCTACGCTCTGTCGTGGGGCGTATATTGCCGCGAACAGACTCGGCGGCGGCACCCAACGCGCCGACAGCGGGCGTCCCGCAGCCTCTGCTGCGTCTATGGAAGAATCTGCGCGCGCGCGGGCTTGCGGCCTCGCTCGTGCGCGCGCTGCGCCTGCTCGAGAGTTCTCCGGGGGATCGCATACACGTCTTCCTGCAGCGTGCGGATCTGTATGAAATCGCCGGTGTGGATGCGTTTTGCGCGCGTTACACTGCGACGACCGGTAAGGAGCTCACCTTTCATCTCCTATTGAGGCATGACCCCGCAATCACGCGAGCGGAGCAGGAATCAACGGAGGCATTCGGCGCAAGGCTGAGTCGGCTTTCGACCGCCACAAACCCGGATATCCGGTTTCATACCGATAGCGAGGCTATTGCACGCGCCTATCGCACGCTGACGGGAGTCGAAAAGCAGTTCACCGTGGTACCGATCCCTGTCTCCCGCAAGGCATCGGCCAACACCCGCATCCAGACTGATCGAACCACACACCTCGTCCGGATTTCGATACTGGGCTCGCCCCGCATGGAGAAGGGCTTTGGAACGCTGCCAACGCTCATTCCACTGTTTCCCGCGACTTTCGGGGACACCCCGGTCCACTTGGCGGTGCAGATCGACCGGCGAACCGCCGACCCGAGCGTTGTTCGCGTGATTCGCTGGCTCGATGCGTACGCCGTGCGCAGCCCCGACAACGGCCCGGTTCTCGAGCTGCTCGACGGACCCGCGCCTGAGGATGTCTACTTCTCCTGGCTTGCGCGTACCGACATCCTCGTTGCACCTTACATTTCGCCGAAATATGCGACCAGCACTTCCGGTGTCTTCATCGAGGCTCTGCACTGCGGTGTTCCCTCGGTGGTCATGCGAGGCACTTGGTCATCCGAGCTGATTCGCGAGGCGGCCCGGCGGGGACTTGCAATCGGGGAGGTCGTGGACTGCGTCGAGGCGATTCCCGAGTGCACGCGCAACATTTGCACACGCCTTGCGCATTACGGCCTGGACGTTGGCACCTATGTCGATGAGTGGAAGCGCAAGTACTCGGCCGGCGTCGCTGAGCTTCTGACGGCCGACCCTCGATCCGCCTGATAGCGACTACGCGGCCGGGGCGGTCGAGGCGAGATAGAACGACTGCGCCTCTTCGACGCGATCGAAGGAGCGCAGCTTGCCGTCCACCAGCACCGCAGCCCGTTCGCAGTGCGCACTGATGGTATGCGCGTCGTGGGACACGAGAATGAGCGCGCGGTCCTTGCGTTTTTCAAACAGCTCGACCCGACATCTCTCGTGGAACCGACTGTCACCGACGGCGATGACTTCATCGATGAGGAAGCATTCGAATTCGATGGCGATCGACAGGGCAAACGCCAACCGCGCTCGCATCCCGCTCGAGTAGTGCCGGACCGGCTCGCGCAAGTAGCTTCCAAGCTCCGAAAACTCCTCCACGAAGGAAACGGCTTCCTTGTAGTTGACGCCGTAGATTCTGCAAACGAAGCGCAGATTGTCCAAGCCGGTCAAATACGCCTGAAAGGCCCCTCCGAACGCGAGCGGCCACGAAACTGTTATCCCCCGCGTGACTCGGCCCGCCGTCGGCAGCTCCGCTCCGCTGATCAGGCGAATCAGTGTCGATTTCCCAGATCCATTTCGACCTATGATGCCCAGGTGTTCGCCTTTCCTGACCTGGAGATCGACGCGGTCAAGAACTCGCCGCGGCCCTTGCCGAGTTGGGTATACTTTGGTGACGCCGTCGACGACGATCATTCCATTTCCACCCGGCGCGCCGTCACGCGCACAAGACCAAGTCCGACCAGGGTCAGTACCGCGCTCGAAACCGCAAGATAAGCGGCGTCGTAGTGCGGGTGCACTGCCACACCATAGTAGCCGCCGCGCAACATCTCCACGCCGCTCACGATCGGATTGAGGAGTGCGAGATCCTGAACGGCAGGCGACAACCAGTCGACCATGAAAAGCGATCCGGAGAACGGGAGGATGAGATAGGTCAGCGTATGCCATAGGCGCTCGATGACTTCCGCATACGTGGTGAGCGGACCTAGGACCAACGCGAGCGCGCCAGCGAACCAGCTCAGCAGCAGCCAGCCGCTGATCAAAACAACCACATCCTTCGGCCATTGCATCCACCCGAGGACAGTAAACAGAATCGAAAGCGTGGCGAATGATACAGTCGCACCGGCTATCTCGAGAACGATGCGCGTGATGAACAAGTCGAGGACCCTGACGTTGCGGTGATACAGCAGCCCTAAATTGGGCGGAATTGCCATGCAGCATCGCGACGCGCAGTTTCGCCATAGCAGTACCGCCGAATAGCCCGTGACCGCAAATGCGACGATCGACAGGTTTGATTGGTGGAAAGTTCGGGTCGTCGTCCAGACTGCAGCAACCCCCCCGGTGAAGATCATGGGCTCAAGGAACAGCCAGAGAAACCCGAGATTGTCCCGGCCGTAGCGCGTGATGATTTCGCGCATCAGCAGCGCGCCGATGACCCGCAATTGAATCTGCGTGGAGCGGGCCAGGCCAGCACTGCGCCTCATGCCGGCAAACACGTAAGCGCGCATAGCGGGAACCTAGTAAGAAGACTGTGTGCATGGGTCAGCGGGCAACGACACCGATGGCCCAGGCACGCCGTCGAGCACCCGATGTCTTGCGACGGCGGTTTATGGATGAGCCGGGGTCGGCTCCGCAGGACGCTTTTCACGGATCTTTTCGAGCAATGGGGCGATGATCTGACTCGACACGGCGTCACGACAGCGTACGCCTTCGCCAAACGACCCCCAAATCCCTGCACCCGGTAGCGCCTCACCGAGGCGAACGACGGCGGGGAGAAATTCATCGGGCGTCACCCAGCCGTTCGCTCTTACCTGGTACTGGTCGACGTCTATCACCACGCGACGGATTCCGGCCTGACCACATGCCATCACAAAGGCGTCAATTTCCTCCTCAGCTCGGTTTTCCGCGTTGACGAAAATATACTTGCCGTTAACGGCGGGACGATCCTTGTTGTACAGGCCGATGTTGTGCCACACCTTATGCAGTACGTCCGCTCCCTTCATATGTTCGTACGTTGCGGGCGTCCCGGCGTCGACCGAACATAGAATATGCACTCTAGCCGGCGTGCGCCCGATCGCCTGCGCCAGAGCGGGCGAGAAACGCACGCAATTCGAGAAGACATCCACATAGGCGCCAAATTCGGTCACCAGCTGCACCACCCGGTCGAATTCCTCTACGATTGTGGGCTCCCCGCCGGCCCATATGACGCGCGCCTTTGGTGACAACTGACCCGCATCGATCACCGACTTAATGATGTCGTAGGCGCTGTATTTGGTCTCCCAGTTGTTCCTGATCAATTTCTGATCGTCAATCACCGTGAAGCAGTAGACGCATCTCAGATTGCACTTGGTGAAGTGATGAATGTTGATGGACTCGATCAAACCGCTCGAGGCCCACGTTTTTTTCTTGAGCTGCGGGCAGGTCAGACAGGTCTGCTCGGTGCCATCTTGAATTCGCGCCTGTGTTTCGCGCCTCATCCGCTGGAGATCGAGGAGATTGAAGTCCTTGAACGGAACGCGGATCGGACTCTCATTGAATCCGCAGCAGACGTCGATTGTGTCGTACGAGAGATCCAGCCGACTTTCCAAGAGCTTGCAACTCGCATGGCCATCACCGTCTGTACCGATGCTCATATTGGGCTCCCAATGCGCCACTCGCAGGCGCCCGCCGACCTCGACCGCCTTGCATCAGTCATAATGCTCGCGGACACTCGCGGTAAGCAAGCTAAGTACGCCCCAGCCCATGAGCCCGAGCACGAACACCACCAGGATCGAGCGAAGGCGCCTCGGCTCCACGGCGTAATCAGGAAGGTTTGGCTGAACAATCCGTTCCAGGTATAGCTGCTGTCGCTGGGCTTCGTTGCGCGCGTTATCGAAAAACGTCATCGCGGCGGCGAGTTGCTTTTCGGCAAACTCCCGTTCGAGGGCAACTCGCATATAGCCCGCGGTCTTGCTCGTCAGGGAACCGCGACCGCCTGTGACGCTCTCAAGTTCGTCATTTATCTCTTTCTGCAGAGCGCGTTGCCGCGTGTGGAGTGTCGGTATTTGGGGGTTCTGCGGGCTGCTGCGCTCGAGCTGCGCGATCTGAGTCTTGGTTGCGATCAGTTCTTCCTCGATTTTCAACACCTGCTGCAGCTGTACGGTGGACTGTCGCTCCGGGTCCATAACTGATTTCTCGGTGCGAAATTCCGCCAGCGCAAGCGCAGCGGCCTGTGCCTTTTGCTCTGCATCCTTGACCTCTGATGCCGCGTAGCGAACGATGTCCTGCCGGGCGCGATCGCTGAGTTCGTTAACAAACCGCTCGCTCATTGCCAGAATCGCATCGTTGATGCTCTTCGCGTCCGCTGCCGTAAATGCATTGACGCGCAGAACCGCGATCGAGGAAGAAGTGTCCACATCTACAGTGACCCGCCGCTGATAATACTTGTGCAGCGCCTCGAAGCTGTCGTCCCAGCTCAACGCACCGAAGCGATTCACGAAATCGATGTGGCGTCTCCTGAACGCCGCTGCGATCCGCAGCTTCTCGTTCAGCTCCCTCAGTGCGTCTCGCGAGAGGATGTAGTCATGCACTGCGTGCGTGTCATCCAAAGAGCGCGATAGGCTCGTACCCTGAAGCAGCGTACCAAGCAGGCCCGTTTGAACCGATCGCTCTGAACTGCGGACTATGAAGCGCGACTCGGAAACATATCTGTCGGAGGCAAGGAGACCGAAATACATCGTCGCTAGCAGTGTCGGCAGCACCACGGTCAATAGCAGCAGGGGGCTCACGCGCATGGATGGAAGCCACAATCGGCGCTGCAAGTCGGAAGCATCCGCGGCTGGTAGCGGTTGGTCGGATTGGAGCAGGTTGTGGGTCATGTGCTCAGAGCCAGCTGACAGGAGTGTGGCAGACGCGCCGACCGCACGTCAGAACCCCAGCGTCTGTTTCGCATTCAACAGCGGGTAGACCACCGAGAACACGAGATTCAGGAATTTCTGCAACTCGGTGACCGGCGCATTCGCGACATACAACATGTCCTTGTTGTTGATGGGAAAGCTCTGCATCACGAAGAAACTGTTGGGGTCCCGCAGATTGACGCGGTACACGACCGGGACCAGCCCCTCGGGTGTCGACACGACCGGCTGACGAGGCCAGGCCAGCGCGTTCTTGGCCTCGAAGCGAAAAATGAACACCCCACGCGGATCAGCCTGCGAATCGACCAGCCCCCCGGATCGCGCAAGTGCCTGGGCGAGCGTGATGCCTTGCGCTTCAAAGTTGACCTCCTGGTTTTTGCCGGAGGCACCTAATGCCGTAAAGCTCAGCGGCTCGAATAGCGCGGTGACGACATCGCCCGCCTGCAGCGGCACATTCTGCTTGGGGTCGCGGATGATCGTATCGAGCGGCAGCGCCTGGACGTCGTTGCCACGCGTTACCTGGATCATCGTCTTGTTGACCGCCTGGCGCACGCCACCTGCGGCTGCGAGCGCATCCAACAGCCGCTCGTTACTGGGGGTTAGCGGCACCCTCAAGCTGCGGTTGACTTCGCCCACAACGGTGATGTTGCGCGACGCGTTGTGCGTGAGCCGCACCAGAACCTCGGGCTGGTTCGCCTTGCCGGTGAGCCGCCGAACGATTTCGTCTTGAACCGACGAAAGCGACTGGCCGGCCGCGGCTATCTTCCCCGCAAAGGGCACGCTGATCGTGCCATCGCTGTCGATCATCTCCTCGGGTAGTGTTGTGGCGCGCACGGTCGCCGATGAGCCGTGCAGATCGAGCGCACTCGCGCCGAACAGGGCTGCAGGAGGTGCCTCCCAGATCGAAACCTCCAGCACATCGCCGGGCCCCAGGCGCTGCGAGCTTTCCAGGGCACTGCCCAGCGTTTCCGAGAACATGCGCTGCGAGCGTTGCGCCAGGAGTTGGCGCGTCACCTTGTCGTCGACATCAACGATCTGGATTACCGCCACACCCGGCTGCGCAGCGGCTTGCTCGACTTCACGCTTGGCGGGGCCCTGCGTCGGCAGGTACACGCAACCTCCAAGGAGGGCCACAAGCGCGAGGCACGGACGAATTGCGAGACGGGTCAAAGAGCTCCTGACGGTGATACCCGAAGCGCTACGGTCAGCACGAAATAGCTCTCGCGTCCCAGATTAGGGATGGGGTTTCCGGTCTCTCTTAAGTGTACTCAAATCAATGATGCGGTTGGAGTACAATACTGTATATATCATCAGCTCCGAGGCCACCCTCATGGACGACGCATGCCCCCGCGAGAGACCGGCGCTGTCGCTGCCGGAGTTGGAAGCCCAGATCACCGAGCTCGCCGGCGACAAGGACACGGACACCACGCTGTGGCGCGGGGAGCGCATGGACTACGGACTTGCCATCGAGGAACTGCTGCAGCAAGCCAGAGGCGCACGCGGCGTTTCCGCGGAAACGCCTGAGATCGGCAATGCCGGATAAGAGTACAGCGGGCGGCACCGCCATCTGCCCTGTTGAGCCAGCCGTCTGAGGCCGGTTCCCGCTCCGCGGTTCGGCGAGCGCCGGGGGTGTGCGATCGTTGCAAGCTTGACTGCTTCGACGGTCTCGCCAACTTGCCACTCGCCGCTGACCCGCCGTAGTATTCAAGTAATCATTTCACTACTTGATAAGAGCCCGGCCCATGCAGCATCGACAGTTCAAGGACAGCATCTATCGGGAACTGTCCCGGCTCGGCAAAGCGGTGTCGGCGCCCAAACGGCTGGAGCTGCTGGAGCTTCTGTGTCAAAGCCCACGCACCGTCGAGGCACTGGCTGAACAATGCTCGATCAGCGTCGCGAACGCCTCCCAGCACCTGCAAATCCTGCGCGCTGCTCGCCTCGTCGAGTCCGAGAAGAGCGGCCTGTATGTCACGTATCACATCGTGGACGAGCCGGTCGGCCGCTTTTTCCATTCCCTGCGCCGACTGGCCGAGACGCGCCTAGCGGAGATCGAACAGATTACGCGCCAGTATGTGGAAGAGCGTGGCGTCATGGAGGCGATCACCAGCGATGAGCTGATTCGCCGTGTGCGCAGCGGTGATGTGATCGTTCTCGACGTCCGTCCGCCAGAGGAATACCGCGCTGGACACATCCCGGGCGCGCTCTCCATCCCGCTCGCGGAGCTGAAGAAACGCTACCGGGACTTGCCGAAACGGCGCGAGATCGTGGCGTACTGCCGCGGGCCGTACTGCGTGATGGCGGTCGAGGCCGTCGATCTGCTGCGCAAGAAGGGATTCCGCGCACATCGTATGGAAGAAGGCGTGCTCGACTGGAAAGCTCGGGGGCTGCGCATCGAGACCAGTCTGGGGGAGGCTCGGACATGATCTTCAAGCCTTACTATTACTTTGAAACAGGCTGCGCGGCCTATCTGTTTGGTTGCGGCACGCTCCAGCAATGTGCCGTCGTCGACGCGCACGAGCCGGATGTGGACGCGTACCTTGCCTTCGCCTCCTCGAAAGGCATGCGGATTACCTACGTTATCGACACGCACGTGCACGCGGACCATCGGTCCGGCGGGCCGGAGCTGGCGCACAAGGCGGGCGCGGCATACTGCCTGCACGAGTCCGCCGCGGTACAAATCCCATTCGAGCCGCTGCGCGACGCTCAGGAGATCGAGCTGGGCAACACCCGCGTCAAGGTGCTCCATACGCCCGGGCACACGCCCGAGAGCATTTGCCTAGTGGTGAGCGACCTGCGTCGCGGGCCCGAACCGTGGTTCGTGCTCACCGGCGATACCCTATTTGTCGGCGCGGTGGGCCGCCCAGATCTGCCTGGTCACGCAGCCAAAAACGCGAGCGAGCTTTACGACAGTATCCACGCGAAGCTACTCCCACTGCCCGGCGAGCTCGAGCTGTGGCCCGCGCACTTCGCCGGTTCCGCGTGTGGTGCCGGCATGAGTGGCAAACCTTCCAGTACGCTGGCCTTCGAGAAGCGCTGGAATCCGATGCTTTCAATGGAGCGCGAGCTATTCGTCGCGGCGCTGGCCGAGGTGGCGCCGAAGCCCGCCGAGATGGCGGACATTTTGCGTTTCAACCAAGGCGTGTCTGACGAGCCACGCAAATGAGCACGGTTGCCAGCGGAACGCCCGGGCCCATTCGGCTCGGCGTGCGGCAGAACCTCGCACAATTCGTGCTGCTCATAGTGGTCAACGCCTTTGTCGGTGCCATGGTCGGCATGGAACGGAGCATCCTGCCCGCCATCGCCCAGCAAGACTTCGGTCTCGCCGAGCGCGCCGCGGCACTGTCATTTATCGTCGTGTTCGGGATTACCAAGGCTCTGACGAACTACTGCGCCGGACGACTCGCGGACGGCCTCGGGCGCAAGCGCGTGCTCGTCGCTGGCTGGCTCGTCGCCACACCGGTGCCGTTTCTGCTGATGTGGGCGCCGACGTGGAGTTGGATTCTCCTGGCAAATGCTCTCCTCGGCGTCAGCCAGGGCCTCACTTGGTCGACGACAGTCGTGATGAAGATCGATCTGGCGGGACCCAGAAGCCGTGGGCTTGCGATGGGGCTCAATGAGTTCGCGGGGTACTTTGCCGTCGCCGCATCCGCCGCCGGAACAGGCTGGCTGGCCGCGCGCTATGGACTGCGGCCTGAGCCGTTCTATCCGGGTGTTGTTTTCGTCATTGCAGGGCTCGCCCTCTCGGTGTGGGCCGTCCGCGAGACGCAGCATCACGCTACCCACGAGTCACTGCTCCGCGACCCGATGCGCAATGCGAGTCCAACAGCGCGCGAGGTGTTCCGCCGGACGACGTTCACGGACGCGAACCTCTCGAGCGTCAGTCAGGCAGGGCTCATCAACAATCTGAATGACGGCACGGCATGGGGTCTCTTCCCGCTGGTTTTCGCCGCCGCGCACATGAGCCTCGAGCAGATCGGAACGCTCGCGGCGATTTACCCGGCGGTGTGGGCTGCTGGACAGCTTTTCACGGGCGCAGCCTCTGACCGCATCGGGCGCAAAGGGCTGATCGTATGGGGGATGTGGGTTCAGTCCGCCGGGATAGCGGTCGTCATCGCGGCCGACAGCTTTGCAGGTTTCGCGTTCGCAGCCACGCTGCTCGGGTTGGGCACGGCCATGGTTTACCCGACGCTTCTGGCCGCCATCGGCGATATCGCGCATCCGTCGTGGAGAGCGTCGTCGGTGGGTGTCTACCGGCTCTGGCGTGACCTTGGATACGCCATTGGAGCACTCGTGGCAGGCATGACGGCCGACGAGTTCGGTGTCCCTGCGGCGCTCTGGCTCGTCGCGGCACTGACGTTTGCCTCGGGTCTGGTAGCCGCGATGCGCATGAGCGAGACTTTGCATCCGCCCTCTTGAGGCTGCAGAACCCGGGAATCCGCCTGGGCCACCTACTGTATGAGTGGACGCTAGACGGTCAGGTCCGGGGCGCTGGGGAGGATAACGCGCGATGCGCCACAGAGTGATCGCTGCTGTGACCGGAGCACTTTTGCCGCTGGCGGCAGAGGCTCAGGCCTCGTGGCTCGCGGACCCGGCAATCCAGCAGCGGCTTGCGGCCGGAGAAGTCGTGGTCCACAGCTCGCTTCACACCAACGAATCGCGAGGCCGCGTCTCCGCCGCTGTCAGAATCCACGCGCAGCCCGAGGCAATCTGGAACGTCATGACAGACTGTGAGCGTGCGCCCTCGTTCGTTCCCGGCCTCAAACGCTGCCGCCGCGTCGAATCCGCGCCGGACGGCGCCTGGGAGCTCATCGAGCATGAGGTCAAGTATTCCTGGGTGCTGCCGACGATCCGCTTTGTCTTCCGGGCCGACTACCAACGACCCCGACGCATTGACTTCCGGCGCGTGAGCGGCGACCTCAAAGAGGAGGAAGGATCCTGGCTGCTCCAGGCGACGCCGGATGGGTCCGCAACGATCCTCGAATACGAGGTGTACGTCGATCCGGGCTTCTGGGTCCCGCAAGCCCTGATACGTCGCTCGCTGCGCAAGGATCTGCCGGCCGCGCTCGCGGCGTTGCGGGTTCAAGTTGAAAGCACCGCGGCAGTGCGCCACTAACTAAAGCTTCCACGCCCCTCAGCGGCGCCTGGTTGGCTTGGGTCGCCGTCGAACCGCGCCAGGGCGCGGCTTGAGGCGCCGCTTGTCGTAGGGATTGGTGTCGGTGCGGTATTCAATGGTCACGGGGGTGCCGATGAGGTCGAATGTCTTGCGGAACACGTTCGCGAGATAACGCGTGTAGGCCTCGGGCACGGAGTCCGTCTGGTTGCCATGAATGATGATGCGGGGCGGATTTCGTCCGCCCTGATGCGCGTAGCGGAGTTTGATGCGCCGGCCGTGCACAAGCGGAGGCTGATGAACGGTCAAGGCGTGCTCCAGGATGCGTGTGAGCTCGCGCGTCGGCATCTCGCGCATGGCCGCCTCGTA
>WNFO01002724.1_pt1 | contig 14677 bp, 13 predicted proteins | sample 5400251 | NCBI WGS metagenome assembly WNFO01 (sample SAMN13153354, study PRJNA577476) | soil metagenome | isolation source: 100 cm saprolite under Madrone tree | place: USA:California | collected 2016-06-14 | reverse complement strand
CTGCGCCGGCCGCATCGCGGAGATGACCAAGCTCGGCGTGCGCAATCTCTACATCATGGCACTCGAGACGTTCGCGCTGCCCACGCGGGAGGTCGTCGCGTTCCGCGACACCGTGTTCCCGCGTCTGCGCGCCGCCGGCCTGAAATGACCACGACGATGCGCGCCGCCGTCATGCGTGACCGCAAGCTGGTCGTGGCGGACGTCCCGGTGCCCGAGGCGGGGCCGGGCGAGGTGCTCGTCCGCACGCTGGCCTGCGGGATCTGCGGCTCGGACCTGCACGCGCTCAAGTTCGCCGATCAGTTCGTGGCGACCGCGCGGCGGGCCGGCAACCCGCGCGTCATGGACCTGGGCCGCGACGTCATCATGGGCCACGAGTTCTGCGCCGAGATCGTCGAGCACGGGCCGGATACGATGCGCGCGTTCAAGACGGGCACGCGCGTCTGCTCGCGCCCGGTGCTGATGCCGGCCACCGGACCCCAGAGCATCGGCTACTCGAACGACAACCCCGGTGGCTACGCCCAGTACATGCGGCTCAGCGAGGCGCTCCTGCTGGAAGTGCCCAACGGGCTGCCGACCGATCAGGCGGCGCTCACCGAGCCGATGGCGGTCGGCGTGCACGCCGTCGCCAAGGCGCGGCTCGAGCCCGACGACGCGCCTCTGGTCATCGGCTGCGGCCCGGTCGGGCTGGCGGTGATCGCCGCCCTGCGACTGGCCGGCGCGCGGCCGATCGTCGCCGCCGACTTCTCGCGCCAGCGGCGCGAGCTGGCGGTGGCCGTGGGCGCCGACGTCGTCGTCGATCCGGGCCAGACGACGCCCTGGCAGAGCTGGCGCGAGACCGCGGTGTGGACGGATGCGACGCGCGCGCCGCAGCAGCCAGCGTGGCTGCCGGGGCCGCCGCTCCGCCCCGCGGTCGTCTTCGAGTGCGTCGGCGTGCCCGGCGTGCTCGATCAGGTCATGGCCGCCGCACCGCGCGGCTCGCGCATTGTGGTGGTCGGCGTGTGCATGGAGGCCGACACCATCTATCCAATGCTCGGCATCACCAAGGAGCTGAACCTCCAGTTCGCCCTCGGCTACACGCAGGACGAGTTCGCCGCCACGCTGCACCACATCGCGGAGGGCGCCATCCTGACGGTGCCGCTGATCACCGGCCACGTGGGCATCGGGGGCGTGGCCCAGGCCTTCGAAGAGCTCGGCTCACCCGAGCGCCACGCGAAGATCCTGGTCCATCCCGAGCGCTAGAAGTGCGATAGGATGCAGCGCGGACATGCGACACACGCGCACGGAGGTCATCGCCCGAACGCGACGTGAGTTCGCCCGGCTCGACCGCGTCGTGAGGCGGCTCGGTGCGGCGGACTGGAAGCGGCGGGTCCCTCGCCCGCCTACGCGGGATCCCTGGACGGTGAAGGACGCCCTCTGCCACATCCTCTACTGGAAGGAGCACACGGCGCGCGTGATCCGTGGCGAGCGGCGGCTTCCGGAGATGCGCGGCCTCGACATCGAGGCGATGAACCGCCTCATCTACGAGCGCTGGCAACGGCGACGGCCAAGCGAGGTCGTCGAGTGGCACTGCCGAGTGCACGCCGACGTGCTGCAGACGCTGGCGAAGACGCCGGACGCCTGGTTCGGCCGCCGCGAGCGATCGAGCGAGTGGCCGCTCGACTTCGATGGGCACTCGGCCGCTCACCGGGTGAAGGACATCGAGGCCGCGCTTCCCGGCGCCGCGCCACGTCCCGCCCGAGCCACCGGAACACGTAGCGTCACGCGGGGGACGACCGATCAGCGCTGATTCGCTCGCCCCAAACGCGCCGCGCGCGATCGACCTTGCGCCGCTCCTCCGACCCCGCTCGGTGGCCGTGCTCGGCGCCTCCGATCGTCCCTCGCCGGGCCGGATGGTCATCGAGAGCCTGGACCGCATCGGCTTCCCCGGTCCCGTCTACCCGATCAATCCGAAGCACGAGACGCTCTTTGGCCGCCCCTGTTACGCCTCGACCGCCGATCTGCCGGACGGCGTCGACCTGCTCGCGGTGGGTGTCAACCACACGCGCGTCGTCGAGCAGATGCGGGTCGCCGCGCAGCGCGGCGTCCGCGCGGCCATCGTCTTCGACGGCGGATTCGCCGAGCGCGGGGACGAAGGGCAGCGTCGCCAGGAGGAGCTGTCGGCGATTTGCCGCGAAGCGGGCATCGCGCTCTGTGGCCCCAACTGCATGGGCGTCGTGAACCCGCACGCGCTGAGCCTTGTCTACATCCAGACGCTTCACGATCCGGCCCTGCTCGCCGGCAACGTGGGATTGATCTCGCAGAGCGGCTCCATCGCCATCAGTCTGCTCGCCGATTGCCGGCGCTTCGGCTTCAGCCACGTCATCTCATCGGGGAACGAAGCCGTGCTGAAAGCGGTGGACTTCCTCGACTACCTGATCGACGATCCCGCGACCCGGATCATCGCGCTGTTTCTCGAGACGGTGCGCGAGCCCGACCGCTTCGTCGCGGCGCTCGACCGCGCCGCAGACCGCGGCAAGCCGGTCGTGGTCCTCAAGGTCGGCCGTTCCGAACGCGCGCGACGCGCGATCACGAGCCACACCGGCGGGCTCGCCGGCGAGGCGCGTGTGTTCTCTGCCGTGCTGCGAGCCCATCGCGCCATCGAGGTCAACGAGCTGGACGAGATGGTCGAGGTGCTCGCATGCTGTCAGGGTCCGCGCCGGCCCAGTGGACGACGGGTCGCGGTGATGACGGCCTCCGGTGGACTGGCCGAGCTGATCCTGGATCTGGGCACCGCCGCAGGTCTCGACCTGCCCCCGCTCACTCCTACCGCCCGCGTCGAGATGCGAAACGCGATCGGGACGCTCTCCGGCGACGGCAACCCGCTCGACGCCTGGGGCAACGGCGACTACTCGACGAACTTTCCCCGCGCCCTCGCGCTGCTCGCGGCCGATCCCACCTACGACGTCGTGACGTTCTGCAGCGACAGCTTCGACGACCAGCCCTTCGGGACGCCGGACCGCTTGCTGGCGTATGCGCGCATCCTGGCCGCTGGCGCGGCGCACTCGCCCAAGCCCTTCTACTACATGACGACGCGCGCCGGCATCTTCCGCAAGGACGTGCTGGCGTTCCTCCGCGAGCACGGGATTCCTGTGATCGGGGGAACGCGTCAGGGGCTCGGCGCCATCGACCGCCTCGCGGGCTGGATACGGACGCCGGCGCCTCTCCGCGTCGCGGCTTCCCGGCGCACCGCACGGATCGAGACACTCCTGGCCGGACGTGCGCGGTCCACGATTCACGAGCACGATGCCAAGCGGGTGCTCGCGGAGGCGGGTCTGCCCGTCGTCGAGGAACACTTCGTGACGGGATTGTCTGGAGCCCGCGGGGCCGCCGCGGCGCTTGGATACCCGATCGTATTGAAGGTCGTGTCCGACGACATCCCGCACCGCTCCGAGTTCGGCCTCGTCGCGGTCGGATTACGCGACGAGAAGGAGCTCGTCGAAGAGTGGGAACGCATGTCGCGCCGGCTCGACGAGATCGGCCGGCGGGATGGAGCGGCGGGCTTTCTGATCCAGGCGATGGAGCGAGGTGGGCTCGAGGTGTTCGCGGGAGTCAATGTCGACCCGGATCTGGGTCCGATCCTCGCGTTCGGCACGGGCGGCGTGCTGATCGAGACCCTCGCCGACGTGGCGCTCCGCGTGCTGCCGCTGCGTGACGGCGACGCGGAGGCGATGATCGCGGAGACGCGCGCGGGAGCGCTGCTCGCCGGAGTCCGCGGCAGGCCACCCGGTGATGTCCCCGCCCTCGTCCACTGTCTGAACTCGCTCGGCGACTTCGCGTGGGCCGAGCGAGATCACATCGCCGAGATCGACGTCAATCCGATCGTCGTGCGGGAACGTGGCCGAGGCTGCGTGGTGGTTGACGCGCTGATCGTGCTTCGCGGTCGGCTTAAGGAAGCAGGCTCGCCACGTCGATGACCGCGTTGGGCGCCGCGAGCGGCGTCACCGTTGCCCGGGAGCACCCCGTGCGGGGGCGCTACCTGACCGTGGGCAATCCCATCAACCAGCTGATGCTGAAGTTCTTCTCGAGCTGACCTGCGTCGTCAGTTGCCGGTTGACTTGAAGCGTCACCCGCTGTGAAATGCGGACACGCAACATGACTTATCGCGAACGAGCACTCGCCCTGTTCCCCGCCGGCTCGAACGGTGAATACGGCATCCCCGCCGAGCTCGTTCCCGTCATTGAGCGTGGCGAAGGCTGCAGGGTGTGGGACGCCGACGGTCGTGAGTTTCTCGACATGACCATGGCCTGGGGCGCGGCGCTCGTCGGTCACGCGCACCCGAAGGTGATCGAAGCCGCAAACCGTCAGGCTGCGTTCGGTGCCAACTTCGCCGCGGTGAACAGCCGGGCGGTAGAGCTCGCCGAGCGCATCGCCGCCATCTCCCCGTGCGTCGAGCGCATCAGGTTCGTGGCGTCGGGGACCGAGGCGACCATGCTCTGCCTGCGTGTCGCTCACGCGGCAACCGGCAGGCCGAAGGTGCTGAAGTTCGAGGGCGCGTACCACGGACAGCATCCCGTCGGCGTCACGAGCATGCTCGACGGCCGCCCCTCTGCGCTGCCGGCATCGGATCCGAGCGGCGCCGGCGCGTCGTGGGTGGAGCGCGACGTGCTGGTGGCGCCGTACAACGATCTCGACACCACTGAAACCATTCTGAGCGAGCACGCGCAGGAGCTCTCGGCGGTCATCGTCGAACCGCTCCACCGCTGCATCGCTCCCAAGCCGGGCTTCCTCCGGGGATTGCGTGAAGTCACACAACGGCTTGGGATCATTCTCGTGTTCGACGAGGTCGTCACCGGCTTCCGGCTCGCCCTTGGTGGCGCGCAGGAGCTCTACGGCGTCTCACCAGACCTCGTGGCGTACGGCAAGGCGCTCGGCGGCGGCTTTCCGCTTGGCGCCTACGGCGGACGGGCCGATTTGATGGAAGTGGTCAGCGAGCATCGCCTGCCCGGCCCGCGGTACGCGTGGTCGGCGTCGACGGCGGGCGGCAACCCCGTGTCGTGCGCCGCAGCGCTCGCCACGCTCGATCTGCTTTCCGAGCCGGGCACGCATGCCCGATTGCACGACGCCGGCAGGCTGCTTCGACAACGCCTGGTTGAAGCGCTCGCTGCCGCGGGCGAGGCCGGCCAGGTGCTCGGCGATGGACCGCTCGCCCAGGTCGCGTTTTCCGCACACCCGGTCACCGACCAGCGCTCGTGGCTCGCGAGCGACCGCGCCCGGGGCCGGGCCGTGATGCTGGAGCTGCTGCGGCGCGGCGTGTTCCTCAACCCCATGGGCACGAAGCTGTACCTCTCCCTGGCGCACACCGAGCCGGCAATCGGGGAGTTCGCGAATCGCTTTTCTGCCGCACTCGAAGCCACGCGGCCGGTGAAGCCGTGACGGCCGATCTGGTGCTCAAGGGCGGCACCGTCCTGACCATGGATGCGGCCGACACGCGCGCCGAGGCGGTGGCCGTGCGCGACGGCGTGATCGTGGGCGTGGGCGCCGGCCACGCCGTCGAGAGCCTGATCGGCCCCGGGACCCGCGTGATGGACTGCCGGGGCAAGACGGTGACGCCGGGCTTCATCGACTCCCACACGCACAATGTCTTCGTGGGGGAGTTCCGCTACAGGCTGGACCAGCTCAACCTGCCGGCTCAGCTGGCGCCGTCGGTCGAGGCGCTGCTGAGCCAGGTCGAGGAGCGCGCCGCGCGCACCCCGGCGGGCGCCTGGATTGGCGGCAAGAACGTCGAGCCGAACGGCATGCGGGAGCGCCGGTGGCCCACGCGCCACGAGCTGGACCGAGTGGCGCCACAGAACCCCGTGATCCTCACTATCCGCGGCGGCCATGCGTGTGTCGCCAATACGCGCGCGCTTGATCTCTTCGGCATCGGGCAAGATACGCCGGACCCCGAGGGCGGCGTCATCGATCGCGATCCCCAGACGGGCGACCTCACGGGCGTCCTCCGCGACGTCACCTCGATACGGAGCGCCTTGCCCCAGGGCTCACTCACGGATTTGAAGGACGGACTGGCCACGCTCGAGAAGATGTTTCTCCGCCTCGGCATCACCTCGACCCACGACTGCGGCGCCACCCCGAGGCCCGAGTCGTACCGGGCGTACCGCGAAGCGGTGGACGAGCGCCGCTGGCGCATCCGGACGTCGCTCTTCGTCTATCACGACTTTCTCATGGCGAACGAGGAGCTGTTCCGCGAGGGCTTCGATGACACGAGGCTCAAGCTTCGTGGGGTCAAGCTCTTCATGGACGGCTCGATCCAGTGCTTCACCTGCGCGTTCCGCGAGCCCTATGTCACGAAGGACACGCGCGGCTGGGAAGGGCTGCGCTATTCCCAGGACAAGATCGACGAGGCGGTGACGGAAGCCCACCGGCGCGGATATCAGGTTGCCATCCACGCCCAGGGCGACTTGGGCATCACCATGGCCGTGAACGCCATCGAACGCGCCATGCAGGCGCATCCCCGTCCGACTCCGCGCCACCGCATCGAGCACGCCCTGTGTCCGACCCTCGAGGATCTCCAGCGCATGGCGCGGCTCGGCATCACGCCGAACCTCTTTCTCTTCCACCCGTGGTTCTGGGGCGACCAGCACATCGGCGAGTTCATCGGCCCCGAGCGCGCCCGGCGCATGGTACCGGCGCGCACGGCGATCGACCTGGGGATGCGCCCGTGCGCCCACTCGGATTGCCCGGTCTGCACGCCGGACGATCCCGTGTGGCCGTCCAATCCACTCTGGGGCATGGCCTGTGCCGTCACACGTCGGACGCGATCGGGGGTGGATATCGGGGCCGCCGAGCGCGTCACGCCGCTGGAGGCGCTTCGGATCTACACGGCAAACGGCGCCCGCGCAGTCTTCGACGAAGAGGTGAAGGGTTCGATCGAAGCCGGCAAGCTGGCGGACCTGGTGGTCCTGGCGGACAACCCGCTCAATGGCGACCCGTGGGCCATCAAGGACATCGCGGTCGAGCGCACCATCATCGGCGGCGAGATCGCGTACGACCGCGAACGTGACGGCTAGTCAAAGGAGAACGTGATGAGACGATTTCGACGGTCCCTGGCTCCGCTGGCGCTCCTGATCGCGCTGGCCCTTTTCGCCTCGCCCCTTCTCACCCCGCCGGCCGGCGCGCAGACGCCGAAGCGCGGCGGCACCCTCGTCGTCGGCAATGACGAGGACGCGGTCGGGCTCGATCCCCACCTGTCGGTGGCTTTCGCCTCGTCCAACTACTTCGAGCACGTCTACAGCGGGCTCATCCGCTTCAACGCGAAGATGGAGCTGGAGGGCGAGCTGGCGTCGTCCTGGGACATTCCCGATCCGCGGACCTACGTGTTCAAGCTCCGGAAGGGTATCAAGTTCCACAACGGCCGCGAGATGACGTCCGAGGACGTCCGCTACTCGATCGAGCGCATCCGCGATCCCAAGAACGGCTCGGTGCTGCGCTCGGTCTACGCCACCGTGGAGCGCGTCGAGACGCCCGATGCCTACACCGTGCGCCTCAAGCTCTCCAAGCCCGACGCAGCGCTGCTCGGCATGCTCGCCACCCGCGCCTCCTACGTGGTGCCGAAGGAAGAGGTCGAGAAACACGGCACGCTTCAGAAAGACGCCGTCGGCACCGGCCCCTTCAAGCTGGCGGAGTACGTCACGGGCAGCCACATGCGCTTCGTGCGGAACGACCAGTACTTCGAAGCGGGACTGCCATACCTCGACGGCTTCACCATCCAGGTCATTAAGGACGAATCGTCGCGCCTGGCCGCCCTGCGCAAGGGCACCGTCGACCTGACCTGGATCAAGGCGCCGGAGATCGAAGAGCTGGCCCGGAAGGAAAAGACCATCGTCTCGGCCGACACGCCCGAGGCGCGCCATCTCTACGTGTGGCTCAACACGCGCCAGGCGCCGTTCAACAACGTCAAGCTCCGCCAGGCGGTGGCGGCCTCGCTGAACCGGCAGGAGATCATCGACACGGTGCTCCTCGGCCGGGGCAAGCTCACGACCGCCATCCCGCCCGCCACCGTGCCCTTCGTGCTCTCTCCCCAGGAGACCGCGGCGCTGCCGTTCTACAAGCCCGACGTGGCGCTGGCGAAGAAGCTCATGGCCGAGGGCGGCCAGCCGAACGGCTTCGAGTTCACGCTCAAGACCTCCGCGCACAGCCCCGACTACGTGCCCGCCGCCCAGGTGATGCAGCGCCAGCTCGCCAAGGCCGGCATCAATCTCAAGATCGAGCAGGTCGAGTGGGGGGCGCTGCTCAACCTGGCGCGCACCGGCGGCGATTTCCATTCGATCGCCTTCGCGCGCATCTGGTACCCGGATCCCGAGGGCTATACCTACGACACGCTTCACAGCAAGGGCTCGTTCAACGTGGGCGGCTACTCGAGCCCGGACTCGGACCGCATGCTCGAGGAGCAGCGCGCCACGACCGATCCCGCGAAGCGGGTGGCACAGTGGAAGGATCTCCAGCGCCTGTGGGCGCAGGAGGTGCCGATCATCTTCCCCTACGCGATGCGGACGCGCTTCAATGCGTGGCGGCCCAACGTGAAGGGCTTCCAGGCCATGGCCAACTCGTCGCGGATCTACCTGCGCGAGACCTGGGTCGAGCGCTGAGCCCGGCGCGGTGATGGCGCCCAGGATCGCCCGGGCGCCGTCACCGCCGGACGAGGTGTCGTGAAGTGCGTCGCTATATCGCCGTCCGCATGGTGTCTCTCATCCCGATCCTGTTCGGGGTGTCGCTGCTCGTCTTCGCCATGCAGGCCCTGGTGCCCGGAGACATCGTCGACATCATGATGGGCGGCGACCAGGCCTTCGGCGACAGGAACGCCGAGGCGCGCATGCGCCGGCAGCTCAACCTCGACCGCTCCGTGCCCGAGCGCTACGTTCTCTGGCTCGGGGGAATGTTGCGCGGCGATTTCGGCACGTCGTTCGTGTCGGGCAAGCCCGTGCTCGGGGAAATCCTCCGCCGGCTGCCCGTGAACCTCGAGCTGGCGGCGCTCGCCATCGCGATGGCCCTCGGCCTCGGCATTCCCATCGGCACCCTGTCCGCCGTCCGCCGCGACACCTGGACGGACGCCGGGATCCGCTTCGGCTCGGTGCTCGGCTACTCGGTGCCGAATTTCTGGGTGGCGACGCTCACCGTGCTGGCCGGGTCGCTGCTCTGGCCCGGCATGCCGATTCTCCAGTACGTGCCCTTCACGGAAAGCCCGGGCCGGAACCTGACGCTCGTGCTGATCCCATCGTTCGTGCTGTCGCTCACGGTGCTGCCGCTGATCGTGCGGATGACGCGCGCCTCCGTCCTGGAGAACCTGCGTCTCGACTATGTCCGCACCGCCCGGTCCAAGGGCCTGCCCGAGCGGAGCGTGGTTTACCGTCACGTGCTCGCCAACTCGCTCGTCGCCGTGCTCAATGTCACGGGCGTGCAGATGGGCGTCCTGATCGGCGGCCTCGTGCTGACCGAGGAGATCTTCATCCTGCCCGGCATCGGCAGGCTGCTGCTCGAGTCCATCCAAAAGCGTGATTTCCCGGTCATCACGGGCGCCACGCTCTTCCTCGCCACCGTCTTCGTCTCTATGAACCTTGTGGTGGATCTCCTCCATGCCGCCCTCGACCCCCGTGTCCGTCGCTGAGCCGGTTGCCGTCCCCGGTGTCGCCGGCGTCGCCGTGTCGGCGATTTCGCGCCCCGCGGGCCACTTCTGGCGCCAGCTCTGGCGTCGCAAGACCGCGGTGCTGGGCTTCACGCTTGCCGCCGTCGTTCTGCTGGGGGCTCTGCTGGCGCCGTGGCTGGCGCCCGAGGATCCACTCGCCATGAGCCCCAGGCGCTTTGGCGCGCCGTCCGCCTCGGCGTGGCTCGGCACCGATCAGTTCGGCCGCGACCTCCTGAGCCGTCTTCTCTACGGCGCCCGCATGTCGATGGCGGTGTCCATCGCGGCGGTCGGGATGGCGACTCTCATCGGAGGCGCCATCGGGCTCTGCGCCGGCTACTTCGGGGGGAGGATCGACCTCCTGCTGATGCGAGGCGTCGACGTGCTCATGGCGTTCCCGACGCTGCTCCTGGCGCTGGCAGTGGTCGCGACCTTCGGCGGGAACACCCGCAACCTGATCCTGGCGGTCACGCTCGCCTACATCCCCATCTTCTCCCGCGTGATCCGCGGCGGCGCGCTGTCGGTGAAGCAGAACGACTTCGTGGAGGCCTCACGCGCGCTCGGGGCTCGGGACGGCCGGATCATCTTGCGCGCCATTCTGCCCAATGTGCTGGCGCCGATCATCGTGCAAGCCACGTTCAATCTGTCCACGGCCATCATGATCGAGGCTGCGCTGTCGTTCCTGGGACTGGGCGTCCAGCCCCCCGCTCCGTCGTGGGGCGGCATGCTGAGCGAGGCGCGCAACTTCATGGAGCTGGATCCGTGGCTGGCGCTGGCCCCGGGCGGCGCCATCACCCTCGCCGTGCTCGGCTTCAATCTCTTCGGCGATGGCCTGCGCGATATCCTCGACCCGCGCCTCGCCGGCGAAAGCTGACGCCCTCGGCGGATTCCAGGATCTTCTTCATGACGGCCATGCCCTGGTCGATGAGCCCGGCCACGTAAGCCCTGAAGTCGCTCGGCAGCAGATCGGCGATCCAGACGACGCGGCTCCGGCCGGCGCCGTGGGCAAAGACCTGCAGTGAAGCATTGTGATGCGTCATCCGCCCGCCTACCACCGACCAGACGAGCCTGCGGGCTTCGTCATCGATGTCGACGATAAGCTCGCGCGCCCACGAGGCCATTGCTGAACGTGACGACACGGGCGCCGTCTTCGAGTTGCGTGTCGACGACAAAGCCCGGCGCCAGCCGCGTGTGCACCGCGCCCACGTCGCGGATGGCCGCCCAGATGCCCTCCGGCGGCGCCTCGACCTGGATCTCCCTGGATATGGATGCTACGTGTGTGTCCTCCGCCTCCAGGACACCGGACACGACAGGATGTGAAAAGCGCTCACTCGGCGGGCAGGAGTTTTTTCTGCCGCGCGGATGCAGCTCATCGCCACGATCGCTCAGGCTCTTGCCCTTGACACAGCACAGACCTGATCGGGATCATGCGCATGGGGCATCGCAGCGCGGACGAGCCCTTCACTTCACACCTTCCTCCTGCACCAATTACGCGCGGCCATGCCAGCCAGGCCGATGATCAGCAGCACCACCGTACTCGGTCCGGGGACGGCATTGGATGCCACCGCCGCGATCAGACCTTCGGACCAGGCTGCCTGCACCTCCGCCGTCGGATGGATGTTGTCCCAGAACAGGAACTTGTCGAACAGAATGTGCTGGGTGGCCAGGTCGAAGCAATTGGCGTTCGGCGCGAAGTTGGAATTCAGGCAGGGATCGGTGGTGTTGGTGATGCCGAGGTCGGCGGCATGGGCGGCGACCGCGGCAGAGAAGGCGTAGAAGTCGAACAGCGTGATGTCGGCGCCCAGATTGGCGCCACGCAGGCCGGTGACGCCTTGCGCAAGCAGCAGATCGTACAGCACCGAATCCGCGGTCGCCGCGGCCGCCTGCGCCGGATTCTGCTGGGCGAACTCCGGAATGCCGCCGACATTGCCGACATTGACCACCAGCAGGTGCTTCGCGCCGTCGTTGATGAGCGCCTGCACACCGGCGGTCTCGGCGGCGACGCCACTGGTGACGAAGGCGGTGTTGCCGGCCTTCGCCGCGGTGCGCACGTCGTTGCCGCCGATGAACACCACGTACAGCGATTTCGGATCGGCCTGGCCGCCGACATGAGCGGTGAAGGCGCCGATCTGCTGCGGCAGGTCGATGCCCTGCCCCCGGTCGGTGGAGGTGGCACCGGCGACGGCGAAGTTGGTGCCGGGCGTCAACCCCAGCTGCTTCACATCGGCGAAGCCGGTGGCGAATAGCGACGGATCGGCGCGGGTGCCGAAATGCTCGGCCAGCAACTCGACCGCCACGGGACCGTTGGTGATGCTGTCGTGGAAGAACGGCGGATTGGGGAAGTTGGCGGCCGGCCCGCTCCTGTTCTGCAGGAACGCCTGGATCTCCGCCAGGTTGCCGGTGTCCGATAAGCTGTCGCCGAACACGAAAACGTTGTTGAAGCTCGGCCCGGCCACGGCGATGGCGGGAGTCAACAGGGCAGCGCACAGTGCGCCGACCCTTAGGGCCCGGATCCGCGAAGGCATGGACGTTCCTCCTCCTTGTGAGCGCTCACAACCTTGAGCGGCACATTTCGGTTTGCGCAATCACCGCTCCGCGAGGCGCGCGAAGCGTCAAACCGGCGCGGTGCCTCGCACCACCGTCCGGTGCAGCAGGCGGCGCTCGCGCGTCATGTCGAAGTTGGCGAGGCCACGATGCTTAGCAGGCAGCGGTTGTCCCACGTCGACGGCGCTGACGAACCTCACGCATATTTCCGCAATTCTGTAAAACAGCCGAGCATCAACCGTGCCGGGCGCGGCTCTCCATCGCATTTTCAACGGCTTATCCGCTTCGGATTGAGGAGCCCGTCAGAGTCAGTGTCAGACAGTTCGACACGCGAGCAACGTTGCGGACTGACGCGCGTTCAGCAGACCCCACAGGTTGTTGAAGTCGAAGGTAGGGGAACCCTCTCTATAGTGTCGCCGTGCATGATGTCGAACCGCTTTGCAGCGCGAGCTACGATCACCCGGTGCCGAGAGTAGACCTGCTCGGCGGTGGATTGGCGCCGGCCACAATGAGAACTCGCGGCCCGCGCCCCGCGCACCTGGAGGGATTCGATCTGCGCGCGAACGTGCGGGTAGGCCCCAGCGATCGGGCGCGGCTGGAGCAGCTCTGCCGCTACGTGCTCAGGCCGCCGCTGGCCGAAGACCGCCTCCGGCAGCTGACCGACAGGCGGGTGCGCGTAGCGCTCAAGCGGGCCTGGCACGATGGGACGACGCACCTGCTCTCTTCGGCTCCCACCGGAAAGGGTGCAGCGCTTCCTGGACGGTGAGGCCGCGTATCTCGATCTCCTCCGGGCGATGCGTGCCCAGATTCTGCTGAGCCGCCAAGGCGAGATGATTGTCTCCGGGGAAGGGCCCGGTGCCCGGCGCGGCGGCGGGAGCGTATCCCATGCACGCGCAGGCGATGGCGTCGGTGCACACGGCATTACGGCCGGCGATCAGGAGCTTCGGCTGCTGAAGCTTCAGCCCCTGCACCCACGGTCCCTCGCCGCCCGAGACCGTCTCGATGCCGTCGATGAGCGCGAGATCGATCGGTCGGATGCCGACCATGTCCACCGTGACCCGGGGCACACGGTAGGTCGCCCGGCGGGGCGCCGACGGATCGATTTCCAGGGGCAGACCCTGGGGCGGCCGGATCTTGCCCGTGTGAAGCATGTCCAGCCGGTTTTCCGTGCCTGTCTCGTCATGAGTACTCTGGCCGTAGAGCGCATTCGGGGTGATGCCGAAGCTGTTCTTCATGGACAGGGTGACGCCGGCCGTCTCGTGGTTCTTGAGCTTGGCCACGGACACGAAGACATCGCAATCCGTGTATGAATGATTCAGGTAGTAGCCGGGATAGAGGCTGCCCCCGCCGGGGACCCTGACGCCGACATAGTGGGTTCCGCTGCCGAAATTGCGCGTGTCCTCGAACTCGACGGCCGCCTTGAGGGCCCGGAAGGCATTGATGTCCCATCCCGACAGGGAGAGAGACTGCTCCAGCGGCGCCCTCCACTTCGTGCTTTCCAGTATGCGGATGCGCCGGGCGCCCGCACGGTCGAGAAGGGTGGCCAGCGCGTGAACCACGCTGGGATGCACCTGGTAGGTCCGCCCCGCGGGCAATCCGAGAAACGGACCGCGGGTGCCCCCCGACACGTTCACCTTGACGGCCACCGTTTTGCCCGCGACCAGGGTGTCGAGAGCGCCCAGCTGGTCCATCATGACGCGCAGGCACGTCGCGACGTCGCCCAGGTCATAGCTCTGGCATCGTCCCAGGATCACGGGGGAGGTGGGGGGCGGTGCTGCCCACAGTGTCCGGCGAGTGGGAAGGCCAAGCGTGAGGAGACTGGCCGCGGCGGCCCCTCCCACGAGGGCTCGACGACTGATTCGATCGCTGGTCATCTCCCGGTCTCCATTCGTCGGGATGGGCTTCCGTTCCTTCGAACGGTGGCGTACCTAGAGTATCGGACCACCGACCGAAATGGCAAAAGGTTCTGCAGCTACGAGCCCTGCCTCATAGAAAGGACCCGTATGAGTGTGCGCTTCGTTATAGGCGCGTGCACTTACCTGTACAAGCACAGCTGCGGCCGCTGCGGGTGCCAGCAGCACCAACACTAGGAGCGCAAGGGTTCACACAAGGCGCGGCGCGCGCAGCAGAGCCTGCAGAATCGCCCCGATGTGGACACTCGAGACATCCTGGAAGCTACGAGTCACAAATGCATACGTGGGCCCAGCGGGAAACGGTTGGAAGGACCACAGTCGGACGGGGTTAGCTGGGCCTAGCCAAGGACGGTCAAAGCGGGATTTCGGGCAGTCCGTGAGCGCTCGAGCACCTCTGACTCATGGGCGGTTCCACCATTTCTCGGATTCCGGGACCGCATTTTGCGGACTACGCTTCGGTGGTGGCACGGCTCTCCGCGGCTCTGGCGCAGCCTTCGGGGGAGAGACAGCTTTGTCAGGCCCTCTCTCGGCAGGAGGAGTGGCAGAAGCACGGGCCGATAGCGCC
>WNFO01002721.1_pt1 | contig 14681 bp, 8 predicted proteins | sample 5400251 | NCBI WGS metagenome assembly WNFO01 (sample SAMN13153354, study PRJNA577476) | soil metagenome | isolation source: 100 cm saprolite under Madrone tree | place: USA:California | collected 2016-06-14 | reverse complement strand
TGCGCTCGAGTCACGCGGCGCGAGCGGTGCTCACGGTACACTCACGGCATGCGTCGTAGTTACGTCGCCGCACTGGGCGCTTTGAGTGTCTCGGCGGCCCTGCCGGGGGCGAGCATCGAACCGCGGGCGGCCGTGTCGGAGGCTTCCGTGCCGCAATCTGCGGCGCCCGCTGCCGTCCCACACGCGAAGGGTTGCCTGCAAAGCGGTAACGGATACCTGCGTGCTCGCATCCGTGGCGCGCTCAATCTCGACATTGATTGGCACGACGCCGAGATCGAGTGTGACGGCGGGCCGCGGCCGGACGGCAGCGGCATTCGCGTGAGCTTCGCGGGCCCGCTGCACTCGGATGGCCGCCGGCTGCGCATGGTGTTTGGCCTCGGCTCGGCGCAGGAAGGCCGCCCCGGGCGCGAGCTGCCGACGAATCTCACTGTCATCTTCGAAGGCGAGCAGCGTCTGTTCGCCACGCGCGGCGAAGACCGATGTACCGTGGACGTGCTGAGTCAGGAACGGCTTGGCGCACTCGGCGGACCGATCCGCTCGTACCGGGTCGTCGCGCGCGGCTTCTGCGTTTCCCCCGCAAGCGCCCTCAGTGGCAACGAGCGGATCCTGGTCAGCAGCTTTGACTTCGCGGGAAGGGCGGTGTTCGCGGATGAGCAGCCACGAGGATAGTTGGAACCGTGCCCGCACGGGCTTGAGCGCCCTGTTGCTGGCGTTGTCACTGGTCGTGCTGCCGGCGGCGGCAGTCCGCCCAGCGCAGTCGCAGCCGGTGCAGGACCTCGCCACGTTCCCGCGCACTACGCTCGAGATCACACACGAAGCGAAGAAGGGCCGCCACGGCAGGCAACACGATGCGCCGAAGCATCGTTTCGATGTCTGGATCGCAGACACCCCCGAGCGGCAGCAGCAGGGCCTCATGTTCGTGCGCGACCTGCCCGCCATGCAGGGAATGCTGTTTCCGCACGAGCCGCCGCGCGTTGCGAACTTCTGGATGAAGAACACGTACATCGAGCTCGACATGGTGTTCATCGGCACGGATCGACATATCATCAAGATCATCGAGCGCGCGCAGCCGTTCAAGCTCGACAGCCTCAGCTCCGACCGGCCGGTCAGCGCTGTGCTGGAAATCAAGGGCGGTGAGGCCGCGAAGCTGGGAGTGCGAGTCGGAGATTCGGTCTCCTGGAGCGCGGCCGGGTCGCAGCAACCGGCGGGTAAGTCCAAAGTGCCGCCGAGCTCACCTGCGCCAGCTTAGGTGGTGAGCCCCAGTGGCTCACTTGCCAGCCGATATGGAAATCATCGCCTCGGGATCCAGGTAGCGCGCAGGTTCGATATAGATCTCGGGGCGTCGAAAATCGATGCCGAGCGACCTCACTGTACCCAGCACGTCCATGCCAATGATCACAGCGGGACGCGCCTGCATGCCCCACACCTCGAAGATGTGGAAGTCCCCGTATACGACCGTGACGTCGGCAACCCGCATCGAACCCAGCGCAATCGTGGGCGCAATCTGCATCTCACCTGCGGACACTTCCGTAGTCGCGCCGTAGACATGCGTCAAGCGGGGGATCGAGCCCACTCGGGGCTGTCCGTACAAGGCATTGCGCAGCGCCATGTTGCCGAGAGTCCGCTCCGAGCCGGTATCGATGACCGCCTGCACACGCACACCGCCTATTTTCGCGGCCACCGTAATCAATCCTCCGTTCAGCCGGATTGCGGGGACTCTGGTGGAGCCCCTCCAGGCACCCGTGCCGCGGCACCGGGAGATGACGACGCGGTTGCCGCGAAAGTCGACGAAGATGCACTCGTCCTTCAGACCGGCCACACCCAGGATGCCGTCGGCGCCGGCCATGAGAGGAGCCCAGATGACGGGCAACCGGCTGTTCTCGATGACCAGAGATCCCGCCTCCAGCTTGCGGACGTGTACGGACGGGACCTGCGCCGAGCCGGTGATTCCGTGCACCTCTACTAAAAGAGGCTCTCCGGTCGACTCGAGTCCGAGGGCGGCCGCGAGTTTGGGCGAGATCGTGGTGTGGCTCGCGCCGGTATCGATGATGAACCGGTACGGTCCCTTGCCATCGATCATCACCGGTGCAATGACGCGCCCGATATGATCGATGCGCGTCGGCGACGCAAATAACAAGTCCTCCGCAGCGCCGGCAAGATCCGGATCGGACGCCGCCCTCGCCGCCGGCACCGCAAGCCCCGCAAGCAGCGCGCTCTGCAGATACAAGATCGGCAGGACGGCCCTCATACAGAGCATCTGAACACAGCCCAGGTCGCGGTTCAAACGCCTCCGGTCACAAAGCGCGCTTCCTTATTTTTGAGGGCTCGGCCGCGTAGCGGGCATGACCTGCGTCCTTGGGAGCTTCGATCCTCGCAGGCTATCTGGGTCAATCGCGCAACAGGACCGGGAGCGGGTGTCGTGTGATGGCAACAAGCAGCAGACCATCTCACCCTGGGACAAGTGCGCTATAAGGGCCGTAGCCGACCCCTTTGAGGGGCCACCTTGGGAACGTGGACCTTTTGTTGCGTTTTGCCAAAAAGAGTTTCACGAGTGTGGCGCCGCTGCTAAGATCGCGCGCACGCGTTTTCGGCCTAGTTCCGTGGAGCCGAAATCGGCACAACACACACGGTTACGCCCGGGACCCCTACGTCGGGGCTCCGGTGTCATTGCTTCGAACGGTTCGGCCGTTTGCAGGAGGAACTCAATGTCCAGCAGTAGTCAGCAGATTACCCGCGCCGTCCGCCGCGCGCTCGTATTGAGTGCGGTTGCGACGACCACGGGCGTGCCGGCAATGGCGCAAGAACAACAGACCCCGCCTGTGACGACCATAACAATCACCGGCTCGCGCATCCCGCAGCCCCAGATCGAATCCGTCAGTCCAGTCACCAGCATCAGCAACGAAGCGATTCAGCAGACCGGCGTCACGCGCATCGAAGACCTGCTGAACACTCTGCCGCAGGTGGCGGGTCAATACGGCTCAGGTGTCTCCAACGGCGCCACCGGTGAGGCGACCGTCTCGCTGCGCGGCCTGGGCGCCAATCGCACCATGGTGCTCGTCAATGGGCGCCGCCTGATGCCCGGCGATCCGACGCAAAACGGCAACGCGGCTCCGGACCTCAACCAAATCCCCGCTGGCCTGGTCGAGCGGGTCGACCTCCTGACGGGCGGTGCCTCGGCAGTATACGGCGCCGACGCCGTCGCAGGCGTGGTCAACTTCGTGCTGAACGACCACTTCCAGGGCGTGCGCTTCGAGACCAACTACAACTTCTATCAGCACGACAACCGCGACAAGACCGCTCAGGCCGCCAACACGTTGTTCGGCTTTACCGCTCCCAAGGGCAACACCACCGACGGCTACGCGCGCGACTTCGGCGTGATCGCCGGCAGCAACTTCGCCGACGGCAGGGGAAATGCGACGGCCTATGCAGGGTATCGGCGGGTGGCGGCCCTTCTGCAGGCCAGACGCGACTACAGCAACTGCTCGCTCACCAGCACCACCACTAGCGGGGTCAGTGCATTGGGATGCGGTGGCTCAACCACCTCCTTCGTGGCCCGATTCAACCACACTGGACAAGGCACTCAGCACCTCAACCCGGCCACCGGTGAGCTGGCGGCCGGGTCCCCTCCGCTTTACAACTTCGCCCCGCTGAACTACTTCCAGCGGCCGGACGAGCGCTATACCGCCGGCGCGTTTGTCCACTACGACGTCAACGACCATGCCCGGGTCTACTCCGAGTTCATGTTCATGGACGATCGTTCGATCGCCCAGATTGCACCGAGCGGTGCGTTCCCCGGCGCGGGACCCGCGTCGACGGCGACGGGCATCCCTGATGGTACCTTTCTCGTTAACTGCAATAACCCGTATTTGACTCCCCTTGAGTTGACGTATTGGTGCGGTGGGAATACCGCGGCGCCGGATGCGCACGTGGCGATTCGCCGTCGCAACGTCGAAGGCGGCCCGCGATTTGACGACCTGGGTCACACCTCCTACCGGGCCGTGTTCGGCATCAAGGGCGACATCACCGATGCGTGGACCTATGACAGTTATGCCTTGTGGGGTACGACGCGGTATTCCGAGCAGTACAACAACGATGTGTCCAAAGCGCGCATGGCGTATGCCTTGCAGGCGGTCACCAATTCGTCCGGGCAGATCGTGTGCAGGGCGAACACCGGCGGGGTCATCCAAGCACCGGGTTGCGTACCGTGGAATATCTTCTCGCTAATCGGCGGAGGGGTCAGCCCGGGAGCGGTCCAATACATCTCCATCCCTGGGGAGTCAAAGGGCGCGACCACGGAACGGGTCGTTGACGGTGCCATCACGGGCGATCTGGGCAAGATGGGCGTGAAGCTGCCCACGGCGCATGACGGCCTCGGCGTCAGCTTCGGCGCCGAGTACCGCTCGGAGGCCCAGGAGCTCAACCCGGACATCACATTCCAGACCAATGACCTGGCGGGCCAGGGTGCTCCCACGTTGCCGACTATCGGCTCCCTGCACGTCGCGGAAGTCTTCATGGAGGCGCGCCTGCCGCTCCTCGAGGACCAGCCCTTCGCCAAGTCATTGAGCCTCGAGACCGGCTATCGTTACTCCGACTACAACCTGTCCTTCGGCTCGACCAATACCTACAAGCTCGGCTTGCAGTGGGCGCCGGTCAGCGATGTGCGGTTCCGCGGCATGTACCAGCGAGCCGTACGGGCGCCGAACCTCCAGGAGCTCTTCCTGCAGCCGCGCGTGCAGCTGGATGGCACCTTGGACCCGTGCGCCTCCGCTGCGCCTGGGGTCGCCCCGGCTGCCACGGCGGCGCAGTGCGCGTTGACCGGGGTGACCGCCGCGGAGTACGGCAACATCGCCAGGAATCCTGCCGCCCAGTACAACGGTCTGGTCGGCGGCAACATCAGTCTGGCACCGGAGAAGGCCGATACCTATACGGTCGGGCTGGTGTTTACTCCGAAGTTCCTGCCGGACTTCAATATGACGCTGGACTACTACAACATCACCATCAAGAACTTGATCTCGACTTATACTGCCAACCTGATTCTTCAGACCTGTCTGACTACCGCCGATCCGTTCTACTGCAACAAGGTACACCGCACCCAGGGAACCAGTACTGTGGCGGACGGATCCTTGTGGATCAACACCGACGGGTACATCGAGGATGGGGACTTCAATTTAGGTTCCCAGCGGTCGAATGGCGTCGACGTCACTTCCCAGTACCGACTCGACTTTGGACGAGCCGGGAGACTGGGCGTCGACTTCGTCGGCACCTACGTAATGAAGAGCGCGACCGAGCCCGTGACCGGACTGGGCAGCTATGACTGCGCCGGGTTTTACGGGCAGACCTGCGGCGTCCCCACGCCGAGATGGAAGCACAAGCTACGCGCGACGTGGAACACGCCGGTGAGCGGGCTGGACGTGTACACCGCCTGGCGGCGTGCCAATGGGGTCAGCTTGGAGATCCTGAACGTGAGCCCGCTGTTGAATGGGACCCCCGGTTTGCCGGTTAACCCGGGACAGCACCTGAGGGGCGTGGACTACATCGATCTGGGCGGGTCCTATACCTTCGGCGGACACGTGACGGCGCGCCTGGGCGTCAACAACGTGTTCGACAAGTCGCCGCCCCTGGTAGGGTTCGCATACATAGGGACGGTGTTCGGCAACGGCAACACCTACCCGCAGCTGTATGACGCGCTGGGCCGGTACGCGTTCATCAACGTGGTCGCGGACTTCTAAAGTCAGAGACTTGAGGCGATCTGCCAAAAGGCGGGCCCCGGGCCCGCCTTCTTTTTTGGCACCCCGGGCCGGCGGGCTTTTTACACGCCCCAGCTGTGGGCATATTCTGCCTCCCCTCGACGGACACATCCCGCGAAACGATATGAGCGCCGTGGCAGCGGATGACGCACGCATTGGTTCCTTGATCGACGCAGCCGACAAAGCGGCCGCGGCCGGTCAGCACGCGGAAGCCGCTCGCCTGCTCGCAGCGGCCGAGGCGGCGGCTCCGAGAAGTCCCCGGGTTTTGAACGCGCTAGGGATGCTGGCCCTCAAGACCGGTGAGTTCGCCGCGGCCAGGCGGCGCCTTGAGGAGGCGGTGCAACTGGATGCGGGTGCGCCGCTGCTCTGGTTCCACTTGGCGCTAGCGAGACGTGCGCAAGGAGACGTCGAAGCCGAGGCGGCGGCTTTGGAGAAGGCTCTGGAGCTGGACCCTTACTTCTATCTCGCCCTGCTGCAGAAGTCGACGCTGCTTGAGAGGCGTGGCAGGCACCGGCAGGCTGCGCAGGTCTACCGGGCCTTTCTGCAATGCGTTCCGCCCTCCGCGCAGCAGACACCTGGCCTGCAGCAAGGGCTCGAGCACGCACGCGCGGCAGTGAGTGCCAACGCGGCCGCGCTCGAGAGATTTCTGCAGGCCCGGCTGGCGGCGACGCAAGCCGCCCATCGCGAAGCGCCTCAGGACCGATTCAATCACTGCCTCGACGTGCTGCTGGACAAGCGGCGCATCTACACGCCTCAGCCCACCTTCATGCATTTTCCCAAGGTGCCGGCGCTCGAGTTCTATGAGCGTGCCGAGTTTCCCTGGCTAGGGGCGTTCGAAGCGGCGACCGAGCAGATCCGCGGCGAACTGCTGCAGTGTCTCACCAGCGATGCCGATGGAGTGGTCCCCTATGTCGACTATCCGACCGGGGCACCGCTGAACCAATGGCGGGAGCTCAACCGCTCGCGGCGCTGGGGCGCGTACTATGTGATTAAAGGAGGCCTCCGGGTGGAACGACACCTCGAGCGATGCCCGCAGACCGCGGCGCTGCTCGCCGCGGCGCCGCTCGCCGAGGTGCCGGGAGAGGCGCCCACGGCTTTTTTCTCGATTCTGGAGCCGCGCACACGCATCCCGCCGCACACGGGCGTCACCAACACTCGCCTGGTCGTGCACGTCCCGCTTGTGATACCGCCCGGCTGCGGCTTCCGGGTCGGCTCGGAGACTCGCGAATGGCAACCCGGGCAGGCGTGGGTGTTTGATGACACCATCGAGCACGAAGCCTGGAACGGTAGCGACGAGCCTCGGGCGATTCTCATCCTGGACATCTGGAATCCGTTTCTGAGCTCCGCCGAGCGCGCATTGGTGAGTGCAGCGACGGTGGCCCTCAGTGAGTACTACCGTGAATAGCGGTTGGACCGGTTTCACTGTGACGTGCCTCGCACTGGCCTTGAGTCCCCATGAGGTGGTTCTGGCGCAGTCTCTGGAGGAGGCCGTGAGGGCTTGCGCTGTCGAGACGGACGTCCTGCGCCGCCTCAGCTGCTACGACCAAGCGGCTGCGCAGCTGGTCGGCGCGCAGGCGCCGGCGGTAGCCTCGAGGTCCTCGCCCGCGGAGGAGACCAGGCCACGGGCATCACCCGAAGCCGAATTTGGCATGCGAAATGGACCGCTCGACGCGAGAAAACGCACTACGGGGCCCAAGGAGATCACGGCTGCGGTGAGTCGCATCGAGAAGCGCCCGGACGGGCTGCTCGTGGTGGCGCTCGACAACGACCAGATATGGGTGCAGAACCAGGCCACGGAATACTTCCCGCTCCGGGTCGGCGACACGGTACAGATCCGCTCCGCAGCACTGGGGTCTTACCTGCTGTTCGCGCCCTCGAAGCGCACCACCCGAGTTACGCGGATCCGCTAGCGTGAGCGCCGCGTACGATCCCGACAAGCTGGCCGAGCTCGCCGCCCGCGACCTGCAGAACAACCAGATTGCAGAGGCCGAATCCAAGTGCCTGCGCGCGCTCAGCACCGATCGGCAGCATCGCGCTGCGTTGAACGTACTCGGGATGGTGCTCCATGCCCAAGGGCGTCACGAGGACGCGGTGCGCGTGTTCAACGCCCTCACCCAGTTCGAGCCGCGCAACGCCCAGTACTGGGGCAATCTCGGCACGGCGCTGCGCCCGACCCGTCGCTACGACGCCGCCCTGGAGGCTTACGATCGCGCCCTGCAGCTTGGCGGCGTCACGGCGGACCTGCTCTACAACCTCGGCGTGCTGCACGTGGATCGGTATGACTACGAGTCTGCCTCCGCCATGTTCAGCCAAGCGCTCAGCCTGGCCCCTGCGGATGCCGGACTGCGCCTGGCATTTGCGCAATGTTGCTTCGACATCATGCGCAACGAAGAGGCCGTGACGATCCTCGAAGACTGGCCGAACTTTGCCGGGCTGACGCCCGAGATCATCGCGGGGATCACCCATCTCTTGGTCGCGATGGGCGAAACGCGGCGCGCACAGCCGGCCCTGGCGCGCGTATTGGAGAATGCCGAGCGCGGCGGACCGACCTCACTGAGGTTGGTGCGGGTTCTCGAGCGCACCAACCGACTGCCCGAGGCCCGCGAGGTTCTGACCCGGATCAAAGCGAGGCCGGAGACCGTGAGCGGCGATCCCGACCTCCTGTTGGCCGAGGCGACTCTGGCGCAACGCGACGGTGCGGATGAGGAGGCGTGCCGGCTCTTTCTCTCCATTCTGAAAGACCACGACGACTTCCTGCGGCGGCATCACGTGCTCTTCCCCCTCGCCAAGTCGCTCGATGCCATGGGGCGCTACGATGAGGCTTACGCGACACTCGAGGAAGCGCATCGCTCGCATGTCGCCTTCCTCGAGACCGCGGCAGTCAGACAGGCGACGGACGCTTCGCCGGCGATCGACCTGGCCGGCAAGGGCTGCGATCCCCAGGATATTGCCACCTGGCAGGATGCCAATGCGCCCGGCGTCGAGGACAGTCCGATTTTCATCGTCGCGTTTCCTCGCTCCGGCACGACGCTCCTTGAGCAGATCCTCGATGCGCATCCTTCGCTGCGGTCCATGGACGAGACACCGTTCCTGAAGCGCGCGCTCAAAGCGGTGATCGAGTGCGGGATCCGCTACCCTGCCGAGCTCGGCCGACTGAGCGCGGCGCAGCTGCAGGATATTCGCGACCGCTACTGGAGCCAGGTGCGCGGCCGAGTCGAGCTGCAGAAGGGACAACGTCTGGTAGACAAGAATCCGCTCAATATGATGCGGCTGCCCCTGATCCGACGGCTCTTCCCCCATGCACGCACGGTCCTCGCGGTTCGCCATCCCTGCGATACCGTGCTCAGCTGCTTCCAGCAGCAATTCCGGGCTCCGGACCTGGCGCTCATCTGCCGGGACTTGCCCACCCTCGCGACCAATCACAAGACCGCATTCGATTTCTGGTACGCGCAGCTGCCGCTGCTGGGCGCCGCCACGCTGGAGCTGCGGTACGAGACGCTGGTTGCCGAATTCGCCACCGCGGTGCGTAAGCTCGCCGAGTTTCTGCTGCTGCCGTGGGACGAGGCACTCCTTGCGCCCGGTGCGCACGCCCGCGCCAAGGGCTACATCAGCACGCCCAGCTATTCCCAGGTCGTGCAGCCCATCAACCAGAAGTCGGTAGGCCGGTGGAAACGCTATGAGAAGCATTTCAAGGACGCGCTACCGATCCTCAAGCCGTATGCGGAGCGCTGGGGCTACCCTCTTTGAATCTCATCGGCTCACGTGGATGGCAGAGCATCGAAAGCAATCGTCGTGCGCACCTGCGGACCATGAATTGGATTGGTCCCGTGCCACATATAGGACGGAAACAACACCAACAGTCCGGCACTCGGCCGGACATAGCGCTCGGCCGGCGCTGCGGGTGTCGCGAAGCGCGGCTCGCCGAACTTGAGCCAGCCGGACTTGAGCGCCTCGTCGTTCACTTCATCCGGCACCGTGACGTAGTACGCCGAACTGATCCAGCCCTGATTGTGATAGTGGTTGACGTGAAATCCGCCTCGATGCAGCTGCACTGACCATCCGGCGGGGATACTCGCCGGCCCGTGATTGCGCGCCGCGAACGGATGGCCGGCATCATGTCCGAGCTCCTGCATGTACCTGCGGATCGGTTGCTCGAACGCGCTCAAGATTGCGCGGATCGCGGGGTCGGGGTCCGTCACGAGGTTGCGCGTGGTCTGGCTGCCGTGGCGAAGACTTTGATCGAGGGGATGCATGGTGAAGCGATGGCGTGCGTCCAGAGCCTCGACGAGCGCGGCGTTGAGCGCCGCCATCGACGACCAACCGGCAGGTGGCTCCAGCTGGTAGAGCCGGATCAGGCGCTCGTAGTCGAACAGCTCGTTGTAGAGCGGCTGACCGAGAAGCCGCGCGGCGGTCGCTTCATAGGCGATCCAGCTTTGCCCCAGAGGCTCGCGTGCGCGCTGCGCGCGAATGAAGGGCAGCGCCTCATCGGGCCGGCCGCGCGAGAGCAGGATCGACACCAGATTTTCCACCACGGCGGGGTCGTTGGGGATGGTACTCGCAGCCTCCAGCGCCTCGGTCTCCGCTTCCTGCAACCGATCCGCCTCGCGCAGCACTTGTGACAACAGAAAGCGCAGTTGCGGCACGGAACCGTTTCGCTGCAGCGCCGTTCTGAGCTGCGCTTCGGCGCTCTCGGGTTTTCCGGCGCGCAGCAGCACAGACGCGAGTAGTATCTGCATTTCGACGTCGTCTGGATTGGCCGCTACCGCCTTAGAGATCTCTCGCGCGAACTCCGCGTCGCCCCGCATGTAGCGAAGCCGCGCAAGGTTAAGTTGCGCATCAGCATGCCGCGGCTTAAGCGAAACCGCTTCGGCAAACGCCTGTTCGGCGTGCTCCAGGCGATAGAGGAGCACCAGCGCTTTGCCGCGGTTAAATGACAATTCGAAGCCGTGCCCACCGAGAGATCGCGCCCGCTCGAGGGCCTCGAGTGATTCCTCCGCTCTGTCCATGCGAGCCAGCACGGATCCGAGGTTGTGATGAGCAAGCCCGTAGCGTGGATTGAGGGCGAGCGCCCGCCGGTAAGCGGCCTCGGCAGCCAAAAGCCTGTTCTGGCCGTCCAGAATGAAGCCGAGAGCCGACCAGGCCTCTGGATCATTTTCGTTTCCGCTGATCAGTACGCGGCACTCGGCTTCGGCTTCGGCAGGTCGGCCGAGATCGCACAGTGTCAGGGCAAGACTGTGTCGTGCGGACTGCTCGGCGGGCGATAATCTCAGAGCGTTCCGATACTCCGCTTCCGCCTCCTGCAACCGGCCACTGCGCCGCAGGAAATTTGCGAGATTCACCCGCAGGCTGACCTCGCGCGGCTCGAGCTCGATGCTGCGGCGAAGGAGCCGCTCGCCCCCTTGGACGTCGCCGCTGCGGGCGCGAATCATTCCCAGCAGATGCGTGGCCGCCGAGCTGGCGGGCTGAGCTGACAAAAGAGCCCGGCACGCGCTTTCAGCCTGCGACAGCTTGCCTTCGTTCAGCAGCGCTGAAATGCGCGTAAGTTGTATCGATACGTCCGCAGAACTGCGCATTCGCCCACTGTAAAGCAGCGCCCTGCGCATTGGCTACTGAAGGGGGCGGTGGTTCAGGGCGCGTGACCGATGCCGCGGGTCTGTCCGCGATAGTACTCTCCGATAGCGACCGTGGCGGCGCGCACGAGCGCGCGCTCCACTTCGGTGAGATAGGGATTCCAGATGTCGAAGATCAGGATGGCCCGCGGCACATCGCTGTCATTCCACGCCTCGTGCTCGATGGTGTCATCGAACACCCACGCCTCGCCAAGCCGCCATTCGCGCTTGTCATCCCCGACGCGGAAAGCGCACTGACCCGGGAGGACGACAGGCAGGTGCACCGTCAGACGCGTGTTTGTCACACCCGTGTGCGGTGGGATGTGCGAGTGCGCGTCGAGGATGGAAAAAAAGGCAGTGGGCCCGTGTTCGGGCATATCTACGCGCGGGGTCTTCTCCAGCAGCGCGGCAGTCATCGGGCAGCGCGCCAGGTGCTCTTGGACGGGCACGCCCTCGCGCCATAGATAAAAGGCGCTCCAGCGGCGGGAGTGATTGAGCTCTTTCCACTGAGCGAGCGGCACTCCCTCCGGGTAGGCAACGTAAGGCTCCATCCGGTCCTGATCCTCCGCAAAGACGCGCTCGAACTCGGCGCGGATCGCGGCGCTCGCGGATTCGATTTCCGGCAGCCACGGAAAGTCTGTGCGTGGATAAAACTCGTAGCTCGGCAGATGCGGAAAGTGCATGAACGTCGGCTGTGGCACATAGATGCGCCGTTTTCCCAAGATCGCCTCAATGCAATGGTCGAAGCGGTCGTGGCTCGTTCCAGGGTATTGGGCGTGCACGTCTCGAAGTCGCTCACCGAGGAAAGCCTCGAGTGCCGCATTGTTGTCGCGCACCGCGGCTACGGCTCGTTCGATCGCCGGCTTGAGGCTCTGTGGCAGCGCGGCACCGGGCGCAATGGTAGCCAGAGCACTGCGGTACGCCCCCGCGGCGGCCCTGGGTTTGCCTTGAAGGTTGAGAAGCGCTCCCATCTGCAAAAGCGCCAGCAGGTGGCGCGGCTCGAGCGCCAGCGCCTGCTCCAGGCAGCGCATCTCGTCCTCCTGCCGATCGAGCATACGAAAGGCGGTCGCCAGGTTGACCCAGAGGGCGGGATTGGTGTTGTCCTGGGCAATCGCTCGCTCGAGACGCTCTCTGGCCGTCCGGCCGTCGCCGTTGTGGAGCGCCTGCACGCCCGCGACATACAGCACCAGCGGATGCTCAGGCGCGACGCTCTGCACGCGGGCGAGTAACCGATCTGCTTCCGCCCTCTGACCGGCCGCATAGGCGCGCTCCGCCTGCTGCACCACCACGCGTATCTGTGACTCGTCTGCCTGCGAAATGCTCATGCGCCCGAAAACTCCGGCCTCTCCTACGGCTTCAGTCTAGCCGCGGGCAGGAGCCCGGATGCTCTCCGGGCTCCGCACCTGTGTGGCACGATCGCGACACCGGCTGCGAGCGCCACGGTTCGATGCCCGCCCTTTCTTTGACCGGATACTGACGGTACAGTACGCGCATAACGCCGAGCCTGCAAAAGCAGGCTCGTCCCAAGAAATCACATTTCGAACGAGGGACATATATGAGTCTAAATGTTCCGAGTATTCGGCGCTCACCTGTTGCGACAGCAATACATTCAGCCCTGGCCGTGGCCCTGGCATCTGGCGCTGCACACGCTCAGCAGGCCGGCGAGTCCGCACAGCCGCTCCAGGAAGTCATCGTCACCGGCTCGCGCATCGCGCGGGTCGGTGCACAGGCGGAGCAGCCGCTGTCAGTCATCAGCGCAGAAGACATCGAGAAGACCGGCCTCGCCAGCCTCGGCGATCTGCTGCAACAGCTCACAACCGGCGGCAAGGCGCTCAACACCAAGTTCAACTCCTCTGGAAACTTTGGCTACCCGCCGGATGGCGGCGGGATCGGGGCGGGTTCCACACAGGTCGACCTGCGGAGCCTCGAGTCGAAACGCGTGCTTGTGCTCGTCGACGGCGTCCGCTGGGTCAATGAGTCCTCGGCCTCAGGCGTCAGCGGCAGCGCGGACCTCAACACGATCCCGATGTCGATTGTCGATCATATCGAGGTCCTGGAGGACGGCGCGTCCGCGATCTATGGGTCCGATGCGATCGCGGGCGTCGTCAACATCATCACCCGCAAGAAGGTTGAAGGCGTCGAGGTGAACGGCTACACCGGCGACTACGCGAAGGGTGGCCGCACGAGCGAGGCGAGCTTCACCGCGGGCGGATCGACCGACAAGTTCTCGGCGATGTTCGTCGTGAGCTACTTCAACCAGGAGCCGATCAGCTCGTCGAAATGGGGCCAGTCGTCCTTTCCGGAGCCGAACGCGGGACTGCGGGCTGGCAGCTCCGGAACGCCACAGGGACGCTTTATATTCTGCGACCCGACGGCCCCGGCGAGCGTGCCGGAATCCTGTGCGGCAGGCGGCGATTACAGCGTGACGCTGAATAACGGCACGACCACGCCGGCCTGGAGCCCGAACAATCCGGCAACCAACACGTACCATCATTTCACTAATAACGACCGGTTCAACTATGCGCCGTTCAATCTGCTGTCGACCCCTTCCGAGCGCAAGTCAATCTTCACGAACCTGACGTACAACCTCACCGACGACGTGGAGATGCACTTCAAGGGATTATTCAACAACCGTCAGTCCGCGAACCAGGCGGCGCCGGAGCCGATCTTCGTCGGTCCCGCGGCGGGAACCGCCGGTATCGCTGATACGATCTCCATTGCGGCCAACAACCCCTACAACCCGTTTGGCTTCGCGCTCGATGCAGCCACAAACTTCGTGCTCCTCGGACGCCGACCAGTTGAGGTCGCGCCGCGTATCTTCAACCAGGATGTCAACACCTACTACTTCACCGTCGGATTCAAGGGCGCGCTGCACTTCGGCAACGGCTTCCTGTGGGACATCAACTACGCGAACTCCGACAACAAGGCGAGCCAGACCTTCCTGAACGGGTACAACGTGGCGAAGCTGAAGATCGCACTCGGCGACGTCAACGTGTGCAATGCGACTCCCGGCTGCGTGCCGCTCGACCTGTTCGGGGGCCAGGGCCGGCCGATGACGCCCGCAATGATCAACTACATCCGCGCCACGCAGAACGATTCCAGTGACCAGAAGCTGCAGCTGTTCTCCGCCAACATCACCGGGGAGATGTTCAAGATCGGCGATCGCTCCGCGGGCTTCGCGGTCGGCGCGGAGCATCGCAAGTACGACGGTGCGTTCACTCCCGATCCGTTGCGTCAGATAGGTGAGTCGCAGGACTCGCCTGCCTTTCCCGTGAGCGCCAGCTATCACGTCAACGAGGCGTACGCCGAGTTCAGCTTCCCGCTG
>WNFO01012879.1_pt1 | contig 14684 bp, 13 predicted proteins | sample 5400251 | NCBI WGS metagenome assembly WNFO01 (sample SAMN13153354, study PRJNA577476) | soil metagenome | isolation source: 100 cm saprolite under Madrone tree | place: USA:California | collected 2016-06-14 | reverse complement strand
ATCCGCCGAAATGCGGGCGCGTTCTCCCGATCATCTTGATCTCCGATACGGCCCGCGCGAACGCAACCGCATCGACTTTTTGAAAGCCGCCCAAAACGGCCCGACGCTGGTGTTCATCCATGGCGGCTATTGGCAGATGCGCGCCAAGGAGGCCTTCACGCTGTTTGCCGAAGGCCCGATGGCGCACGGCATCAATGTCGCCTTGATCGGCTACACGCTCGCGCCAGAAGCGACGCTCGACGAGATCGTCGCCGAGATAAATCAGGGACTCGATTTTCTCGCCGGCAAATTGCCCGTGCTTGGCGGCGATCCGAACCGGATCGCGGTGTCCGGCTGGTCCGCCGGTGGACATCTCACCGCGATGGCGTTGGCGCACCCGAAGGTCAAAGGCGGGGTCGCAATCAGCGGCATCTACGATCTCGAGCCGATCCGCCACAGCTATCTCAACGTCAAGCTCGGGCTGGACGAAGCAATGTCGCGCCGCAACTCGCCGATCGCGGAAGCCGGCGGCCCGACGAAGCCGCTCGCCCTCGTCGCCGGCAGCGGGGAGCTGCCGCTGTTGCGCGGGCAGACGGCCGATTTCGCGTGTCATCGAGCGAAGTTCGGATTGCCGGTGGCCTATGAAGAAATCCCCGGCGCCAATCATTTCACCGTCATGGACGCGATGGCCTCGCCGAAAGGGCGGATCACGACGCTGATCCGGCAGGTGTTGGAGCGGGACTAGGGGCGTTTCCCGGATGCTGCGCAGCGCGTAGCGGTGCGCTGCTGATCCGGGATCACGACGGATGCCGGCAATTCGTATGGGTCCCGGCTCTGCGGAGCAGCGTATAGAACGCTGCACCGCGTCCGGGACACAAACTACCCCCAACCCGCACTAATCCCGCCGTCCACCGTGTAAATCACGCCCGACGTATAACCCGATCGATCGGAGGCAAGAAACGCCATCAGGTCGCCGATTTCGCGGGCATGGGCGGGCCGACCGAGTGGCATGGTCTTTTGAAATTCCTTGTAACGGTTTTCGTCGCCGAATTGATGCTTCGCGCGGGTCTTGAGCAGCGTGACGTGGCGGTCGGTGCCTACGGGGCCGGGATTGATGCCGACGACGCGGATGTTGTCGGCAAGACTCTTGCTGCCGAGCGCGCGGGTAAACGCCATCAGCGCGGCGTTGCCGGTGCTGCCGCAGATGTAATTGGTGTCGAATTTTTCGCCGGCAACGCCGATGTCGTTAACGATGACGCCATGGCCGCGCGCCTTCATCTGCGCGTAGATCGCGCGGGTGATGTTGATGTAGCCGAACACCTTCAGCTCCCAAGCGTGACGCCAGGTCGGCTCGTCGATCTTGTCGATCGAGCCGCCGGGAATGTCGCCGGCATTGTTGACGAGAATGTCGATGTCGGCGGCCTCTCGTACCAATCGAGCGATGTCTTCCGGTTTGCGGAGGTCCGTGACGATGGCGGCGGCGTCGATTTGATGCGCGGAGCGCAATCGCTCGGCGAGCGCCTTCAATTGATCGCCGTTGCGCGCCGCCAGCAAAAGATGCGCGCCTTCTTCAGCGAAGGCTTCGGCGGCGGCCGCGCCAATGCCCTTCGAGGCGCCGGTGATCAGGACGCGCTTGCCGCGCAAATGCAGATCCATGGGAATACTCGCTTGATGAGGGGGCGTTTGATTGGGTATCGGGTGGGTTTGAACTGTTAGGCTGTCCCCGCTGAAGCGGTCAACATTGCAGTGCGGCATTGCGTCGTGACGAAGTTTGGTCCATTGCAATCCGATCGAAAGGACGCTGCCGGGACCACTAGGCGCGACAAGACTTTAAGGAATCTCTCGATGAGCAAAGACAAAAAAACATATCGGATCGCGGTCATTCCCGGCGACGGGATCGGCAAGGAAGTGGTGCCGGAGGGCCTGCGTGTGCTGGAGGCGGCGGCGAAAAAGCACGGCGTCAGCGTGGCCTTCGATCAATTCGATTTTGCTTCCTGGGACTATTACGAGAAGCACGGCCAGATGATGCCGGACGACTGGAAGGAAAAGATCGGCAAGCACGACGCGATCTATTTCGGCGCGGTCGGGTGGCCGGCGAAAATTCCCGATCACATTTCGCTTTGGGGTTCGCTGATCAAGTTCCGCCGCGAGTTCGACCAATACGTCAATCTTCGCCCGGTGCGATTGATGCCGGGCGTGCCGTCGCCGCTCGCCAACCGCAAGCCCGGCGATATCGATTTCTGGGTGGTGCGTGAAAACACCGAGGGCGAATATTCATCCGTGGGCGGGCGGATGTTCCCGGACACCGAGCGCGAATTCGTCACCCAACAGACCGTGATGACCCGCATCGGTGTCGATCGGATTCTGAAATTCGCGTTCGATCTCGCGCAATCGCGGCCGAAGAAGCATCTGACCTCGGCGACGAAGTCCAACGGCATTTCGATCACCATGCCGTATTGGGACGAGCGCGTGGAGGCGATGGCGAAGAAATATCCGAACGTGAAGTGGGACAAGTATCACATCGACATTCTCACCGCGAATTTCGTGCTGCATCCGGACTGGTTCGACGTCGTCGTCGGCTCCAACCTGTTCGGCGACATCCTCTCTGATTTGGGGCCGGCCTGCACCGGCACCATCGGCATCGCGCCGTCGGGCAACATCAACCCGGAAGGTAATTTCCCTTCGGTGTTCGAGCCGGTGCACGGTTCGGCGCCGGATATCGCAGGCCAGGGGATCGCAAACCCGATCGGCATGATCTGGTCGGGTGCGATGATGCTCGAACATCTCGGCGAGAAGACCGCCGCCAGCTCAATCGTCGCCGCGATCGAGCGCACGCTCGGCGAACGCACCCTGCGCACCCGCGACCTCGGCGGCAACGCCGACACCACCGCCTGCGGCAAGGCGGTCGCGGAGATGGTGGAGTAGGGGCTGCGTTGTTGTCGTCCCGGCGAACGCCGGGACCCATAACCACAAATGTCTATTGTTGTGTTGGCTAGTGGTTCCAATCTCGCGCAACCACGCCGGCCGGTGGTTATGGGTCCCTGCTCGCGCTTCGCTTGGCAGGGACGACGAGGTAGGGAAATTTGCCTCAGCCTCTCGCAATCCGTCGGCAATGCTCCCACGCCGCGAAAATCAAATTCTCGTTTGCCTCGGGCGTTCGAAACGCCGAATGTGCCGAGAGCGTGACGTTCGGCAATCTCGTCAGCGGGTGATCGGCCGGCAGCGGTTCGACGGTGAAGACGTCGAGCCCGGCGTGCCGGATGTGGCCGGACTTCAATGCCTCGATCATCGCGGCTTCGTCGACCAGTGCGCCCCGCGCGGTGTTGACGAGGATGATCCCTCGTTTCATCGTCACGATACGCTCCTTCGAGAGAAAGCCGCGGGTTTCGTCGTTCAACAACAGATGCAGCGAGACGACGTGGCTTTGCGCCAGCAGCGTATCGATGTCCACGAAATCGACGCCAGGAAATTTCTTCGGCGACCGATTCCAGGCGAGCACGCGCATGCCGTTGCCGAGCGCGATTCGGGCCACTTCCGCGGCGATGCCGCCGAAGCCGATCAGCCCTAAGGTCTTGCCGGTCAACTGCATGCCGTCCTCGCGCAGCCAGTTGCCGGCACGCATCTCGCGGTCCATCTTGGCGATGCCGCGCGCGGCCGACCACATCAGCGCGATCGCGCATTCGGCCACGGCCGTGTCACCATAGCCCTTGATCAGATGCACCTCGATGCCGAGCTGGCCGAGTTCTTCCGGATTCATGTAGCTGCGCGCGCCGGTGCCCAGAAACACCACATGCTTCAGGCCCATACATTTTCGCGCAATCTCCGTCGGCAGTGGCGTGTGATCGATAATGACGATCTCGGCGCCGTCGAGCAAAGCCGGCATCTCACCCGCCGTGATGTCGGCGTTGCGGTTGATGCGCACGGCCGGATCGCCGGCCTTGTTTTGCCGCTCGAAAATATCCGCCAGCGATCCGTTGGCGTCGACGAAAACTCCGCGCACTGAAATCTCCGTAATTTATTTGAGCATGATCTTTTCGGAAAACCGGTTCCCACTTTTCCGGATCATGCTCGATTAAGAGGCGACGCCGGCGAGCGCCAGCACGGTATGCATCAACACGTTGGCTCCCGCCGTGCAATCGGCCTGCGTCGCGTCTTCAAGCTCGTTGTGGCTGATGCCGTCCTTGCAGGGCACGAAGATCATCGCCGCGGGCATGATGGTGTTGAGATTGCACGCATCGTGGCCAGCGCCGGAGGTGATGCGACGGTTGGAATAGCCGAGCGACTTGGTGGCGTTCTCCACGGCGTCGATCAGCTTCGGATCGAAATGGGTCGGCGGCTTGCGCCAGATCAGATCGAGCGCGACCTCGACCTTGCGGCGCGCCGAAATTTCGGCCGCGGCTTGGCGTAAACCTTGGTCGAGCGCCTCCATGATCGCGGCGTCGGCGCTGCGGCAATCGATGGTGAAGGCGACCTCGCCGGGAATGACGTTGCGTGAGGGATTGGCGATCACGGCCTCGCCGATGGTGCCGACCGCCTTCGGCCCGAGCTTTTTCGCGATGCTCTCCATCGCCAGCACCATCTCCGCCAACGCCGCGAGTGCGTCGCGGCGCAGCGGCATCGGCGTGGTGCCGGCGTGGCTCTCGAAGCCGGTGATCTTGCCGTCGTACCACAACACGCCCTGGCCGGAATCGACCACGCCGATGGTCTTGCTTTCGGCCTCCAGAGTGGGCCCTTGCTCGATATGGAGTTCGACGAAGCTTAAAAATTTCTGCGTGCCGACCGGCGTCTCGCCGCGATAACCGATGTCGTCGAGCGCCTCGGCCACTGAAACGCCTTCGGCATCCTTGCGCGACAGAATGTCGTCGGTGGTGAAATGGCCGGCATAGGCGGCCGAGGCCATCATCGCGGGGGCAAAACGCGAGCCTTCCTCGTTGGTCCAGTTGACGATGCAGATCGGCGCATCCGTCTCGATGCCGGCGTCATTGAGCGTGCGGACGACCTCAAGCGCCGCCAGCGTGCCGAGCACGCCGTCGAACTTGCCCCCCGTGGGCTGGGTATCGAGATGCGAGCCTAAGCCCACCGGCGGCTTCGACATGTCGCGGCCCTTGCGCAAACCGAACATCGATCCCAGCGTATCGACATGCACCTCGAGGCCCGCGGCCTCGCACGCCTTTTTGAACCAGTCGCGCACTTGCTTGTCTTCGGGGCCGAGCGTCAGACGTCGCACGCCGCCTTTAGGAGTTGCGCCGAATTTCGCGGTTTCGTGAATCGTCTCCCAGAGGCGGGCGGAATCGATCTGCAGATTGGAGGCGACCTGGCTCATGCGGCGGCTTTCCGAAAGATTGCGGAGAGGGCGATTTTCCTTCAATGACGCGCCGGCGGCGGCACGTCAACCAAGGGTGCTTCCCTGCGCGATTTTGCCGGCAAGCTCGGCGACGAGTTCGACCGCGACAGTATCGGGGAAGCGAGCCAACTTGCCGAAAACGTCAGCGGCGCGATGGTGAGGTCGGTTGAAAGCAGTTGCAGCCGTCCGTCGGCCAACTCGTTCTCGACGATCGCGGTCGGAATCACCGCGATGCCGAGGCCCTCGATCGCCATATGGATCACGGTGGCGAGCGAGGCGCTGGCGTGGAGTTGGATTGGCGGCAGATCCGGCCGGTTGAACAGCGAGCGGACGATCTCGTAAGGGTGCGTCTTGCGCGGAAAGGTGATGATCGGAAACTTCGCGAGATCGCGCACTGTCAGCCGACCCTCGCCAAGCCCGAGCGCGGGGCTCGCCAGAAACCCGATCGGATAGTCGCACAGCACGCGATTGCGCACGCCGGAGGTGGACAACGGCCCGAGCACGAAGGCGAGTTCGATTTCCTGCGCGAGCAATCGCGCGCTCAAGGCCGGCGTGATGTCGACCTCGATCTCCAGCGATAAATTGGGATAGGCGGTGTTGACGCTTTTGATCAGCCGCGGCAGCCAAGTGTGCACGATGGTTTCAGCGACGCCGAGCCGCATCACGCCGCGCATCGCCGAGCGGTCGCCGACCTCCGCCATCATTTCCGAGCGCAGGCCGATCAGCTTTTCCGCATAGACCATCAACTGCCGGCCGGCACGGGTGGGTGAGGCCACGCGGTGGTCGCGATTCAAAAGCTTCACGCCCATCTCGCGCTCGAGTTGGGCGATGCGTTGCGAGATCGCGGGCTGGGTGGTGTTGAGCCGCTGCGCTGCGCCGCGGAAGCTGCCGAGAGTCACCACCCATTGAAACGTCTCGATCGATTTGAAGTCCACCATTGGGGAGTTCCAGAACGATAAAAATAATTTATCGATTTGAATTAGAAAGGAAGATTAGACATTATACTAGGCATGGGTTTCACTGCTGTCGAGATATTAGGCAGAGCGATGTCATGACCATTCTAGCGGCAGGACACGAATTTCGCGGCGAAGACACCCTTCGGAGCCTGCAGGCCCGCTTGGCCTGCCGCGCCGGCATGGCGACGACCACGGCCGGCGTCGCCAACGGCTTCGTGCAAGGCAATCTCGCGATCCTTCCTGAAAAGCTCGCAGGCTCGTTTCACCGGTTTTGCCAGCTCAACCCCAAACCGTGCCCCGTGATCGGCATGTCCGACGTCGGCGACCCCCGCATTCCCTCGCTCGGGATCGACCTCGACATCCGCACGGACGTTCCGCGCTATCGCGTCTGGCGCGACGGCGAGGTGGTAGAGGAGCCGACCGACATCATGGCGCATTGGCGTGACGATCTGGTCGCCTTCGTGCTCGGGTGTTCTTATTCGTTTGAAGAGGCATTGATGGCGGAGGACCTGCCGATCCGTCATGTCGAGCGCAAGCTGCGGGTGCCGATGTACCGCACCAATATCGCCTGCACGCCTTCGGGCCCGTTCGCCGGCCCGATGGTGGTGTCGATGCGGCCGTTTAGGCCGGCGGACGCGATCCGGGCGGTACAGATCACCTCGCGCTTTCCTTCCGTGCATGGCGCGCCGGTGCATCTCGGTCATCCGCAGTCGATCGGGATCGCCGATATCGGCAAACCCGACTACGGCGACGCTCGCGGCGGCGAAGCTGCCGTTTGCTATCACCCATGCGCCCGGCTTGATGCTGGTGACGGATCTCCGCAACAAGCAACTCGCTGTGCTTTAATGGGCAACGGTTGCTGCTCTTTGAGGCTTTACCGCCATCTTCATTCGTTTCATCGATAGCTCGCCGATCAACAAAGGATCACACATATGACCCTCACTCGCCGCAACGTATTGCTTGGAGCCACCGCCACCGCGGCGCTGATGCCGATCGCGACCCGCGCGCAAACCTCCGAAGTGGTGATCGGTGTGATCTATCCGTTGTCGGGGGCGAGCGCCCAGATCGGCGTCGACGCCCAGAAGTCGTTCGATACCGCCGCCGAGGTCATCAACAAAAACTACGATTTCGATATGCCGCTGGCGCGCGGCGAGGGGCTTCAAGTCCTCGGGGGCGCCAAGGTGCGGCTGGTGTTCGCCGACCACCAAGCCGATCCGCAGAAGGGCCGCGCCGAAGCCGAACGCCTCATCACCCAGGAAAAAGTCTGCGCCATCATCGGCACCTATCAAAGCGCGGTCGCGGTCACCGTCAGCCAGATTTGCGAGCGCTATCAAATTCCGTTCATCTCGGCGGACAATTCCTCGCCAAGTCTCCACCGTCGCGGCCTCAAATTCTATTTCCGCGCCGCCCCGCACGACGAGATGTTCTCGGGCGCGATGTTCGACTTCTTCGACGCCATGAAGAAGAAGGGCACCAAGATCGACACGCTCGCGCTGTTCCACGAGGACACCATCTTCGGCACCGACTCAGGCAACGCCCAGCTCAAGCTCGCGGGCGAGCGCGGTTACAAGGTGCTCGCCGACATCAAGTACCGCGCCAATTCGCCGTCGTTGTCGGCGGAAGTGCAGCAGCTCAAGGCCGCCAATGCCGACGTGCTGATGCCGTCGAGCTACACCACCGACGGCATCCTACTGGTGAAGACCATGGCCGAACTCGGCTACAAGCCCAACGCCATCGTCGCGCAGGACGCCGGCTTCTCCGAAAAAGCACTGTACGATGCGGTCGGCGACAAGCTCGAAGGCGTGATCTCCCGCGGCAGCTTCTCGCTCGACCTCGCCGCAAAGCGGCCGATGGTCGGCAAGATCAACGCCATGTTCAAGGAAAAGTCGGGCAAGGACTTGAACGACTTCTCGTCGCGGCAGTTCATGGGCCTGATCGTGATGGCGGACGCGATCAATCGTGCCAAATCCACCGACGGCGACAAGATTCGTGAGGCCCTGGTTGCGACCGACATGCCCGGCGAGCAGACCATCATGCCGTGGAAGCGCGTGAAGTTCGACGAAATGGGCCAGAACAACGATGCCGATCCGGTGCTGTTGCAATGGACCGGCGGCAGATTCGTCACCATCTTCCCGCCGCAAGCCGCGGTCGCCGAAGCCATCTGGCCGATGAAGTAGCCGTCGTTTTTGGCGGCTTATCACAAGTGCAGCGTCGTCCCTGCGAACGCAGGGACCCATACGCCGAGGAGTATCGTTTTCATCGTGGCCTCACGTCCTTTCTTCAAATGCGAATCCGGTGGTTATGGGTCCCTGCGTTCGCAGGGACGACGTGCGATGGAGACATCCTTTTGACCGCCGAAACCATCATCCAAAGCCTCGCCAGCGGTTTGCTGACGGGTCTGCTCTACGGCCTGATCGCCGCGGGCTTGGCGTTGATCTTCGGCCTGATGGACGTGGTGAACTTCGCCCATGGCGAATTCCTCATGATTGCGATGTACGTGACGTTCTTTCTGTTCGCCTTCTTTGCGATCGATCCGTTGCTGGCAGCGCCCTTGGTGGCCGCGGCGCTGTTCGTGCTCGGGGCGGTGGTCTATCTTTTGATCGTGCGTTTTGCGGTTCGCGCCAAGGCCAACGCCGGCATGGTGCAGATTTTTTCTACCTTCGGGCTCGCCATCGTGATGCGCGGGCTGGCGCAGTACTTCTTCACGCCGGATTATCGCAGCGTCACGCATTCCTGGCTCGGCGGCAAAACTCTCTCGATCGCCGGTATTTTCCTGCCCGTACCGCAACTGGTCGGCGCGTTGGTGGCGATCGCGGCCTTCGTCGCGCTGTATTTTTTCATCAACCGCACGGATTTCGGCCGCGCGCTTGAAGCAACCCGCGAGGACGCCGGCGCGGTGGCGCTCGTCGGCATCGACAAGAATAAAGTGTTCGCGCTCGGTTGGGGGCTTGGCGCGGCGCTGGTGGGGCTTGCCGGCGCGGTCATGGCGATTTTCTTTTACATCTATCCGGATGTGGGCGCCTCGTTCGCGCTGATCGCCTACGTCACCGTGGCGCTCGGCGGCTTCGGTAGCGTGTTCGGCGCCTTCGCCGGCGGCATCATCGTCGGCCTCGTTGAAGCCTCCACCGCGTTGATCCTGCCACCGTCGCTGAAGTCGGTCGGCATCTACGCGGTCTATCTGCTCGTGGTCTTCGTCCGGCCGCGCGGCCTGTTCGGGTCGATCTGATGGACACGAATTTCGCCAAGCGTCGTCGCCGCGATTTGATCGTCGCCGCATTTTTTGCGGCGATTTCTGCCTTGGTGCCGCTGTTCGTCAAGGACGTCTACGTCCAGAACATCATGGTGCTGACGCTGATGTACGCGGCGCTCTCGCAAAGCTGGAATATCCTCAGCGGCTATTGCGGACAGATTTCGCTCGGGCACGCGCTCTATTTCGGCCTCGGCGCTTACACGACCGCATTGCTCTTCACCAAATTCGGCGTGTTGCCGTGGTTCGGCATGCTCAGCGGCGGGTTGATCTCGGCTCTCATTGCGATGGCGCTCGGCTATCCCTGTTTTCGCCTACGCGGGCATTACTTCGTCATCGCCACCATCGTCATTGCGGAGACCGCGCTGTTGTTGTTTCAGAACTGGAGCTGGGCCGGCGCGGCGCTCGGCATCGATATTCCGGTCCGTCGCGACAGCTGGCTCACCTTTCAATTCACCCGCAGCAAGCTCCCGTATTTCTATTTCGCGCTGGTATTGACCTGCGTCGCTTGGCTCGTGACCTGGTGGCTCGAGAATTCTAAATGGGGCTATTGGTGGCGCGCGGTGAAGGACAATCCGGACGCCGCCGAAAGCCTCGGCGTGGTCGTGTTCAACTCCAAAATGGGCGCCGCGGCGGTCTCGGCCTTTCTCACCGCGGTCGGCGGCAGCTTCTACGCGCAGTTCGTGTCGTACATCGATCCCGAAAGCGTCATGGGTTTTCAGTTCTCGCTTCTGATGGCGTTGCCCGCGGTGCTCGGCGGCATCGGCACGTTGTGGGGACCGGTACTCGGCGCCGTCATTTTGATCCCGCTCACCGAACTCACGCGTTCCTACATCGGCGGCTCCGGCCGCGGCGTCGATCTGATCGTTTACGGCACGCTGATCGTGCTGATTTCGCTGGCACGGCCCGAAGGCCTGGTCGGCCTGTTCTCGCGAAGGCGCAAGGGGATGGTCCGATGACGCTCTTGCTGGAGACCCGCGGCGTCTGGCAACGTTTCGGCGGCCTCGTCGCCAACAGCGATGTCTCGATCTCGGTCGGCCGCGGCGAGATCGTCGGCTTGATCGGCCCGAACGGCGCCGGCAAGTCGACGCTGTTCAATCTGATCGCGGGCGTGCTGCCGCCGACTCAGGGCTCGATTTTGTTCGACGGCGAAGACGTCACCGCCTTGCCGGCCGCGGAGCGTTGCCAGCGCGGCATCGCGCGCACGTTTCAGGTCGTCAAAAGCTTCGAGACCATGAGCGTGATCGACAACGTCATCGTCGGCGCGCTGATCCGCACCACCGTGACGCGCGAGGCCCGCCGCAAGGCGCACGAAGTGCTGAAATTTGCCGGTCTCGCCCACCGCGCCGACGCGCTCGCGAGCGAGTTGATCCCGTCGGAAAAACGAAGACTCGAAGTCGCGCGCGCGCTCGCGACCGAGCCGAAATTGTTGCTGCTCGACGAGGTGCTTACCGGCCTGACGCCGCTCGAGGCGCAAACGGGCGTCGAGCTGGTGCGCAAGGTGCGCTCCACCGGCGTCACGGTGTTGATGGTCGAGCACGTCATGGAGATCGTGATGCCGCTGGTCGATCGAGCCATCGTGCTCGATCTCGGTAAGGTGCTGGTCGAAGGAAAACCAACCGACGTCGTGCGCGATCCGAAAGTCATCAGTGCCTATCTTGGGGATCGTCATGCTGTCGGTGCATGAAATCACCACCGCCTATCAGGGCCTGGTCGCGATCTCGGCGGTGAGCATCGAGGTCGCCAAAGGCGAGATCGTTTGCGTCGCTGGCGCCAACGGGGCCGGCAAATCGACCTTGTTGAAATCGATTGCGGGCGCCGAGCGGCCGCGCTCCGGCACAGTCACCTTCGACGGCGCGCGTATCGACGGCATGGCGCAGCACATGATTACCGCGCGCGGCGTCGCCTATGTGCCGGAGAACCGCCGGCTGTTTCCGCGCCTCTCCGTGCGGGACAATCTGCGGCTCGGGAGTTACCTCTATCGCGGCGAGTCAAACCGCGACGAGCCGCTCGCGCTGGTGTTCAGCCTGTTCCCTCGGCTCTCGGAGCGTCTGGAGCAACGCGCCGAAACCTTGAGCGGCGGCGAGCAGCAGATGCTCGTGATCGGCCGCGCGCTGATGACGCGACCGCGGTTGTTGATGCTGGACGAGCCCTCGCAGGGCATCATGCCGAAACTGGTCGACGAGATTTTCGCGGCCGTAAAGCGCATTCGCGACGCCGGCATGACCGTGTTGATCGTCGAGCAGCGCATGGCCGAATGCCTCGACATCGCCGACCGCGCTTACATCCTCCAGACCGGCCGCGTGCTGATGCAGGGGAGTGCTGGCGACATCAAGGGCAATCCCGATGTGCGGAAGGCGTATTTGGGGTTGTGACGACACGCGGCCCCTTCAATGCTCGTGATTATCCGGCAACCCCAACCCAAACACCTTCGCCAAATCCGCGACTTGCGCCGGCGTGAGATACCGCGGATTCAGCCCGCGCAGCAGCAGATAAAGCTTCGCGGTTTCTTCCAGCTCCTCGATGGCGAACACCGCGGCTTCCAGCGTGTCGCCGGAGACCACCGGGCCGTGATTGGCCAACAACACCGATGAATATTTGCCGGCGAGGCCCTTGATCGCGTCGGCCACGGCCGGATCGCCGGGCCGATAATACGGCACCAGTGCGGTGGCGCCGCATTTCATCAAATAATAGGCCGTCATCGGCGGCAGGGCGGCGCGCGGATCGATCTCGGGCAGCATCGAGAGCGCGACCGAATGGGTCGAATGCAAATGCACGACCGCGCGGGCGGCGGTGCGGGTTTGGTACAGCGCCGCATGCAGCGGCACTTCCTTGGTCGGGGCATCGCCGGTGACGAGGCGGCCGCCGGCGTCGAGCCGCGACAGCCGCGCCGGGTCGAGGAAGCCGAGCGAGGCGTTGGTGGGCGTCACCAGCCAGCCGCCGTCGTCGAGTTTCACGCTTATATTGCCCGAAGAGCCCGGCGTCAGGCCGCGCTCGAACAGCGAGCGGCCGAGCCGGCAGATTTCCTCGCGGGCCTTGGTCTCGGTCATGGCGGCGTCCCTCTTTTATGGCCTTGTCTCATGCTTTGGCAGCGCGGCCAAGCCGTGATACCCAGTCGGGAAAAGCCGCCTCCGAAATGGCGGCTCTGACGCACCCCGGAGGAATTGCCCAATGTCCGAACCCGTCAACTCCAAGCCGCGCATCGCCGTCATCGGGCTGGGCTCGATGGGCTTTGGCATGGCGACCTCGCTCAAGCGCGCGGGCTTCGAAGTTACGGGCTGCGACGTGTCGGAGGATACTGTGGCGCGCTTTGTCGCGGACGGTGGGCGAGGGGCAAAAAGGCCGGCGGAGGCCGCCAAGGACGCGGGGATCGTCGTCAGCGTGGTCGTCAACGCGGCCCAGACGGAGGCCATTTTGTTCGGAAAAGACGGCGTCGCCGAAACGCTGCCTAAGGACGCGGTGTTCATTTCGTCGGCGACCATGGACCCGGACGTCGCGCGCAGGCTGTCGAAGCAGTTGGAGGCCACGGGGCGACATTACCTCGACGCGCCGATCTCCGGCGGCGCGCAGCGCGCGGCGCAGGGCGAACTGACCATTCTTGCGTCAGGCAGTGCTGCGGCCTTCGCCAAGGCACGCCCCGCGCTGGATGCGATGGCGGCCAAGCTCTACGAACTCGGCGACGCCGCGGGCGAGGGCGCCGCGTTCAAGATGATCAACCAGTTGCTCGCCGGCGTGCACATCGCGGCCGCGTCCGAGGCGATTACATTTGCAGCCAAACAAGGCCTCGATATCAGGAAAGTCTATGAGGTGATCACGGCGTCGGCCGGGAATTCCTGGATGTTCGAAAATCGCATGCCGCATGTGCTCGACGGCGATTACGCCCCGCGCAGCGCGGTGGAAATTTTCGTGAAAGACCTCGGCATCATCCAGGACATGGCGCGCACGGCGAAATTCCCGGTGCCGGTGGCCGCCGCCGCGCTGCAGATGTTCTTGATGACTGCGGCCTCTGGCATGGGCCGCGATGACGACGCCTCCGTGGCGCGAATGTATGCCCGTGTCACCGGCGTGGATTTGCCAGGCGAAACGAAATAGCCGAGAACGAATGACAAGAGGACAGCCGTCGATGCCCCGTTTCGCCGCCAATCTCACCATGATGTTCAACGAAGTCCCATTCCTCGACCGCTTCGACGCGGCGGGACGCGCGGGATTCACGGCCGTCGAATTCCTCTTTCCGTATGAACATCCGGCCGACGCCATCGGCGAAAGGTTGCGCCGCAACGGCCTGGTGCAAGCGCTGTTCAACCTGCCGCCGGGCAATTGGAGCGCCGGCGAAAAGGGATTTGCCGCGCTGCCGGAGCGCTTTTCCGATTTGCAGGAGAGCCTGCGCACCGCGCTGCCTTACGCGCAGGCGACCGGCGTCAAGCGGCTTCATCTGATGGCGGGCATCGCCGATCGCCGCGATCCGAAAGCGGTGGCGGCGTTTCGCAAATCGGTGGTGTGGGCGGCCGAATTTCTCGCGCCCCACGGCCTTGACGTGGTGATCGAGCCGATCAACCCGCGCAACACGCCCGGTTACTTCCTCAACGACTTTACGTTCGCGCGCGATTTGATCGTCGAGCTTGGAATCCCGAACCTCAAACTTCAATTCGACATCTATCACTGCCAGATCATCCATGGCGACGTGACGATGCGGTTGCGCGAGATGATGCCGCTCATCGGCCATATCCAGATCGCGAGCATCCCGTCGCGTCACGAGCCGGACGGGGAGGAGCTGAACTATCCGTTTTTGTTCGACGAACTCGATCGCCTCGGCTATGGCGGCTTCGTCGGCTGCGAATATAACCCGCGCGGCAAGACGGTTGACGGCCTCGGCTGGTTCAAAGCTTACGCCGGAGTGAAACCATGACGCTGGCGCTTGGCTGCATCGCCGACGACTATACCGGCGCGTCCGATCTCGCCAACACGCTGACGCGGTGTGGCTTGCGCACCGTGCAAACCATCGGCGTGCCGTCCGAGGAGTTTGCGCTGCCCGAAGTCGATGCGGTGGTGGTGTCGCTCAAGAGCCGATCGATCGAGGCGGGCCTTGCGGTGAGCCGCTCACGCGCCGCGGAAAAATGGTTGCGCGGGCGAGGGGCCCGGCACGTGCTGTTCAAGATCT
>WNFO01002715.1_pt1 | contig 14686 bp, 7 predicted proteins | sample 5400251 | NCBI WGS metagenome assembly WNFO01 (sample SAMN13153354, study PRJNA577476) | soil metagenome | isolation source: 100 cm saprolite under Madrone tree | place: USA:California | collected 2016-06-14 | reverse complement strand
ACAGCCCTTAAAATGAGGGAAAAACGCATCTGAGCTTAGAATCTAGCCATCGCGAATTACTTGTCTCCATCCATGCCGCTGGCTGCAAAACAATCCCGCATTGCGACACAAGAGTGGGAGGTCAATTCATCCCAGTTGTTCTGAAGTCAAACAACTCCGATGTCGATCCTTTTCCTTTATTACAATGTTACGGTGAGATTTGCAGACCGGGTTGTATCGTTATACGAGCCCGAGATTGTGACGGTAGTTGAGCCGATAATTAGAGACGTGTGCACCGTGAAAGTCGCACTGGTAGCTCCGGCAGGAACTGTCACGCTGGTTGGACGCTGGCCTATAGTAGCCCCAGGAGCCTGAAGTCGGCGGTTACCGATCTAGCCGAGTTCATGCTCACGGTACAGGTCTTGCCAGAGACGCTGTCGCATCCGGTCCACCCGCCGAAACCTGACAGGAAGGCGGGGTTCGCCGTCAGCGTCACGGTAGTGCCACTTACGTAGGAGGCCGAGCAAGTGCTCCCGCAGTTGATACCAGCCGGGCTCGAGGTGACAGTGCCGCTGCCAAGGTTCGTCTTGCTGGCCGTAAGCACGAAGCGGATCGTGTAAGTGGCGCTCGCCACAGCGCTGTTGGTCATGCCGGTGGCCGCGGCCATGGCCTTCAACGTGGTCGTCTGCGTGAAGGTGAGTGGGGTGGTGTAGACCGCTGACGAGGTTGTGGGCGTGCTCCCGTCGGTGGTGTAGTGGATCGTCGCGCCGCTGGTGGCGTCACTGATGGTCACGGTCACCGATCCGGTGTAGGTTCCACCACCCGGGCTGAAGGTGGGCGTAGCCGCCACTGTAGAGGCGCCGGTGTTGTTTAGGAGCACCGAAATATTTAGGGTATGGAGGTTGGCAACCGCGAGATCGGGCGCAGAGTCACCATTGAAGTCGCTCACGGCCACGTAAACGGGATCATTGTCCACAGCGAAGTTCTGGGCGGGCTGGAAGGTTCCATCGCCGTTGCTCAGCAGCACGGAGACGGTGGCGAAAAGATGGTTAGAAACGACCAAATCTGGCTTGCCATCGCGATTGAAATCCCCGACAGCCACGAAATAGGGATGCGTCATGCCGGCGCTGGCGAAGGTCTGTGGTGCCTGGAAGGTGCCGTCGCCGTTGCCCAGGAGCACTGAGAGGGTGTTATCATTTAGATTGGCGACTGCTAGATCCAGCTTGCCGTCGCCATTGAAGTCGCCCACCTCCACACCTGCAGGACCGTTACCCACAGTTAGGCTCGGTGCCGGCCGGAAGGTGCCATTGCCGTTGCCCAGTAGCACTGTAACAGTACTGGAAGGGGAACTGTTGCAGTCCAGGGGGCAACCGTAGTCGGAGACCGCCAGATCGAGTATGCCATCGCCATTGAAATCGCCCACCGCGAAATACCAAGGATTCGCGCCCACGGGAGCGATGAGTGGTGGCAGGAAGGTGCCATCGCCGTTGCCCAAGAGCACCGCGACGGTATTGTTAGCCACGCTGGAGACTGCCAGATCCAACTTGCCATCACCGTTGAAATCGCCTACCGTCACCTGTGCAGGGTTGGTGCCCACAGGGGAGGTTAGGGGTGCTTGGAAGGTGCCGTCGCCGTTACCCAGGAGAACCGAGAGGCTATTGTCACCATAGTTCGAGACCGCCAGATCGAGTTTGCCATCACGATTAAAATCTCCAGCAGCTATGGACCAAGGAAAGCCGCCGCCGGAAGCAAAATACACACTCCGCGCGGCCTGGAAGGTTCCATCGCCGTTACCCAGTAACACATAGACATTCCAATCCCCAAAGTTGACCACCGCCAGATCCGCCTTGCCGTCGCCGTTGAAGTCCCCGACAGCGATGCCTGAAGGGCCATTCTTCGATGCGGCGCCATATTTTGTCTGGGGACTGAACAACGGCGTCTGCGCCGACGTGAGATCAGGAAACACTAAGAGGAAAAATGAGATCACTGCGACAAATAAGAACAAGCTGCCGAGTTTTCTATTCATGGGAGCACCTAGCGAGTGAATTACGGCGTCATCCTACGCGGCAGCAGAAGAAGCGATTGAAGTGATTACCGGATCCGCTTCCCGCACCAAGCCAATGGGAGGCGCACCAAAGAATCATTCTTCGTGCCCGAGGCTTTTTCCGCGCCAACGTTAAGAGAGGGCCGTTTGAGAATCAACCGGGGGAATGTAAAGAAAAAAGAAGGTTCGTCAGAGAGAGCTCCAGATTGTCACCAGGCTTCTCTCCAGACCGAATGTCCGAGGTCGGCATAGAAAGCGGTACATTCCGATCCAACAGATAAAGGAGAACCCAAGAGTCTTATTTGCATTTGAGCCGGAAGTCAGCGTGCCTTTGGTTCCAAAACAGAACCAACAAAGCCTAGATTCTAACTCCGGAGACGCCGAGCGCAGTCCGGAACTTAGGCAGGAACAGCGCACGGTCTTCTGGCGTCAACCACACGATCCACCCGCAACCGACGGCTAGTGCCACTGTGCACACGCCCATGATGGCCCAGCGCACCAACATCGGCCCCGGCATCATGTGATGGATCACCCAACCAGCTGCCAGCACTGTTGCGGCCACTGCGGCGAAGCCCAACCAGAAACGCATGGCGAAGGCGGGGTATGACTCACCGATGATGCGGCACGTGGCCTTGATCACGAAATGGTAACAGCCGATTGCCTCACCGAGCGTTAATCCGACCGGCACAGCCCAAGCGCCCAAATTCGGGAGCAAGGCTGCGACCAAGCCAATACCCACGACGGCGGAGGAAAAATAACCGATCGCTTGAACCTTATGCCGGTTGGTGGCAGTTGCCACTGTCGAGCTTGCAGCCCAGGGCGTCTGGAAGGCCATCAAGATCAGGAACAGCCGCAGCAATGTCAGATCCGGTTCAATGCGACCACGCGTCCAGACGGTGATGATCAGCGCGCCTTCGTACCAGGCGCAGGCGGCAACTGCGAGAGTAACAGCGGCTACTGCCGCCACTGTGATGCGGTGAACGATACGGAGTTTTTCAAATTCGCCGAGAGTTTCCATCCTAGCGAAGTCCGGACATAGTGCTAAATTGACGCTGTATAGCGCTTGACGAACAACGTCGATCATGGCTTTTGTGACAGAAAGCACAGCCACCGCCAAGCCGCCTAAAGCCGCAGAGACTAAGAGAATGCTCCCTTGGTAGGCGATCAGATTGCCGACTACGAGCAAGGCAAATAGGAGGCTCGGATAGGCCAATTCCTTCAATGTCAAAAGGTTAGCTTTCGCAATACCCGGAAACAGTGCGGGGAAGCGTCGGTGTACGTCGAAGAGCGCAAAAAGCGAGAGCAAGCCCACCGCCAGGACTTGCAGGGAAGCAATGGCCAGCATTCCGCAACCCAAGATCAGGGCGAACGCCGATAAGAGGACGATCAATAGCTGTTGAGCGTTTGCTAACCACTGCGAGCGCGCCAGATTGCCCATGGTCTGGTAGGTTGCGCTGAGCAGTCTCATGGGCATGGACCACATCACATAGCTGGCGAGCAGTATGATGACCAGCGCCGCAGTCGTCGGCTTTGTCACCCTTAATCCGATCCAATGTGGGATGGGGAAGAGCCATACGAGGCTTGCCACGAGCAAGGTAACGCTTGCGGAAAGTACAAGGTAAAAGAACAACGAGCTATGCTGCACGATACGGTATTCATCAAGATCGTTTCTGGCGTAGGCTTGGGTCAGCCGATTGACGGAGGCCCATTGCATTCCGATGTCGAGGCTGCCCAGATAGCCGACGGCGGCGAACAGCGCCAAGTACTCCCCGTAGGAAATCGCCGACCAGTAGCGCAAGAAAAGTGGAACCAGGACCAGCGACCCCAGCCGCACCATCACGTGTCCGAGAAAAATCGCATTAGCGGCCGGAAGGACGCGGCGAAGCACTACTAGCCTCCTCTATGGTGGACTCGGCAAAGGCATTTGGGGCCCCCATGTTTGGATTCTTCAGGGTCACAGAACTCCTGGCATGGCTACGGAGGTTACTCGCTCGTCGCCAACAATAGGATCCACGATCTAACCGTGAACTCGGCAAAGTCCCTTCTCCTTCCCTCAGAATTTTTTTGAGCTCGCTAGTTTCTAAACACGGCCGCCAGCGCGGACGGGTCAAACGAATTTCGCAGCAGCAGGGAGAGGGGCTTTTTGTCAGCAACACTCAGCAATGAGACGAAAAGATCGCTGTCCTTGGGCCAACCTGCATGTATAGCTCGGCAACTATGGCAAGTCCCGCCTTCGGGATGAACGATTTTCCGCGCGATCTGCAGTAGTCCGGGTTGGTAAGGAAGATTCGCGACATAGCTGCCGAGCAAGCGCGCCTCGTCGCGGCAAGAGATATTCCCTGGAGCGAAGGATTGATTAGCAACGCGGAACATGGCTAAGTCGGGCTCCGAGTCCCCAATCGCCAAAACGTTATCTGCTGGCAGCCTTACGAAAGACAGAAGCGAAAGCAAGCCAGTGCCCTTGTTGGTCTCTTTGGCAACGATAGCCGTGTCCAAACCTGTATGATGAACCTCGAGTCGATCGAGCCTTAGACTCGCTAACAGATCCTGCACCAGAAGACGAGGCAGCGGCTTGGTTCGGCTGTCTTGGTAGGTAAACGCCCGGAGCGAATATTGGTAATCGCCGTTTAGAAAAACTCCGGGAATTCGCCGCAAGGCACCTTGCGCCTGCTCCAACTCCCGCAGCGATTCCGCGCTGACGAGCACGCGCTCTTGCTCACTAACGGCGTCCCAAATGACGCTTCCATACTCAGCTACGCCGCCAGCGAAGCCATAAGCGCGGCAATATTGCTTTACCTCGCGCTGCGCGCGAGCAGTGTTGACGGCAATGGCAAAGCCGTGGGCATGCAGTAAGGAGAGGGCCTTGATGCCCGCAGCCGTGGAGGAAGGAAAGCCGAAGACCATTCTGTCCAGCACACCATCAATATCTGCCACAACGACGGGGGTGCGCCAGTGAATCTCGCGGGGGGTATGGCAGAGCCGACCGCACTCTCGGACTGTTTCCCCAACGAGGAAATTCCAAGCGGAAATGTATTGCTCGTGAAACTCCTGCCGCCGAGGGAGGAGCCGAGGATTTTGTAGACCGAGTGTGGCTCGATCCTGTGCGCACATCCCGACCAGGAGTTTGTTCAACAAAAGCCGTTTCTCAACGTGAATGTCACCACTTTCCTGGACGTAATGCCGGACGAGCTCCGCTGACTCTTCGTCCGAGAGCCGGAACTGGAAAATGGCGTCGGCCAGATCATATGCTGGGTCGGTTACGCCAAGCTCGTTTTTTCCCTGGCCATGATGTTCGAAATCGGTCTTCAACAGCCTGGAATCCGCAACGACCCATTCTTGGGGCGACATTCTGCTGTCACTCAGCATGGGCGTCGGGCACTTTTGACGCGACAATTCCTTTTGAATTCGAGGACGCTTCAAAGCTGACACAATCCGTGAGCTGTAGGCACGACTTAGAGCGCTCGCCAATATCTCGGAGGCCTTGTGACGACCCTCGCGGGCCAAATCCGGCGTGGGATCGGTGCCTAAACTCAAGTTCCGCGCCCGCGCAGCAACGTAGGCGGCAAGGGGCTTGATCCATGCGCGGCGATCCAGAGCAAGAAGTGCCGAGTCTTGCCCTCCAGGAAACCATTCCGTGTAGAGGATCCCATCACGCAGACCGAGAATGGGCGGAACGAACTGTGCCAGTTGCTGTCCCACTCGAAAGGCGTGGTACCCCAGCCATCCCCAGCCAACGCTTTTGGCGAGCACGTAACGGACCTCGCTGGCACCGGCAGCGTCCTTCAGATGAACTTCATAAACTCGCTTGAGGCGGACGTCCACTCGCTCCGGAGGCTGCCCTCCCCCCGGCAGGTTCACTTCCTGTGTCTTCCGGCTGGGCACAACGCGGGTTTCAATGTAACCGCGAGCTTTAAAATACTCATTTAACCTCGCTTCAACTGCCTTCGATTCCAGCAATTGTTGTTTATAGCGTTCGGCTGGTTCCAGAGCGAGCACTCTGATTTTTGAAAGAGACCGCAAAGTCTGTGAGTTTCTCCAGTCGGGAAAGGCTGGTTCGACGGGATTCAGAATCACCATGTCTTCGTCTGAGAAGCCTGCTTTTCGGAGCAGGTGAACAGCTTTGGCAACCGTTGTTCCTGTGTGGATCGACTCATCCACAATCAGCACACGGGCCTTTCTTCGAGCGGCTCGTCGGAGTGCGTCTCGCTCCCATGCGCCCAGACCTTTTCTGGGGCGAACTGCGGCCCAGTCCGTCTCTGTAAAGGCGGTGGTGAGATAGGCACACAGGAGGGGCGCCAAAAACGATCCCGCGGTTCGCAATCCCAGTACCATGGTAGGCCGCTGAGGTTCGGCGAAAGCAGAGACAAACTTCCGGCCCAGTTCGAGACAATCAGAAGGAGCAAAGTCTCTCGAACGGAAGAAAGCCGGGATTTTCGGGCGATGGTTCAACAACGGTCCTGGAAAGTTAGCAGGCAACAAGCTAGTCAGTCGATCGCGCTGTTGGAGGAGGATCGTGCGGTCGATGCTCGCAGCGACTAGGGAGCGCCGCAGAAATTCAGTGACAGCGGCTGCCCAGATCCTTCTCCAGCGATGCAACCGAAACAACCACGTCGTGCGCAATCGGCTGGTGGCCCCGAGCAGGCTCTCTATGGCCTTTACCCCAGGACGAGCCAAAGGCAGAAGTTTGCCAAGCTTAGAAAAATCATATTTGCTCCCGGCAAGATGGTCGTCGACTGCATCGGTAATGGTGCAAGAGAGCAAGAAAATATTCGTGATCACCTCCGATTGCTGCCAACCCTCGTGCACGCGCTCCAGCTTGTCCAATTCTTCGGAGAGGCGATGCACCACTTCCCGGATGGTCGGAAAGGCGTTTAGGCACCACGGATACTGAGCGTAGAAGCTTGCTTCTCCTGCCGCGAGTCCTGCACGAAGAGGCTCGCGAGCGCATTCACGATCAGTAACTGGGCCGCCAGCAGGCTCTTCTCCCGTCGAAATTGAAGGATGTCCGTGCGTCGTCGTGAGGGCCCACTCTCCCGTACCCATTGGGTTCGCTCCCATCTTCAAGTGCTTGGCGTTTTGTTGAACGCGCTATTTCCCACCGTGCTGTGTGGGGGCCTCGACTAGGCGAGGCAGCCAATCCTGTCGTTGATGGATTGTTGCGTCCGCCGCCGCTGGAGTGATCGCGTCGATCAACTCGCAGATCTTTTTGAGGAGTTTGTCCTGATCATGGAGAGAACTGAAGTTGTGATCCGATCGCGGAATGATTTCCACCCTTACTCTGGCCAGCGCGCGTAATTGTCTGAGTTCGCGGCCAAGCGCCTCACGCAGGTCATTTAGTCGTGGATCGCTTTCCGCATATAGGAAAGCGACACAAACACCGCGCTCGGCCAACATTCGCAATTTAGCGGCGAGCTGAACAGATTCGGGAGGCATTTTTCGTGCGGAAGGCAATTGCCTCCGTGCTTGGAATCCCAGGGCTCGTAGGATTTTTCGGTAATCGGCCGTTCCGGTGAGCAGCTTGCACCAGCTCTTGAGATTAAAGAGGGCGAAATTCCAATAATAAAAAGCCGCAGTGCGGCTAATCTGATCCGAGCTCTGATCGTCATGTTCGCTCATCTGTAGATTGATGAGGAATGCGCCGAGCACTCGCGGGTCACAACAGGCTGTCTGGAGCGAAACGCGCGCTCCAGAGCATCCACCCATCAAGATAAAACGTTCAGCGCCTCTTGTGGTCTGTAAGAAATGCATCGCATCTTGCGTTTCTCTTACGGTACTCTTATCGAACGGAAGATTGTCATAGCGCACCGGGCTATCTCCGATTCCAGAGAAGTCAAACCGAAGGACCACGAAGCCCATGGCAGCCAGTGCTCGTGCGATTCTTACGTAGATGCGTCCTGGGGCAACCCGGTGCACGATTCCCGGATTTAATAAGATTATGGCAGGCTTGTAGTGATTCCCGTTTCTGCTCGGAGGATCGGTCACAATCCCTATCAGGGATTTCACCTCTCCGAAAAAGACAGCTTCTTCTCTCATGCGTGTACCCTGGAGGTCCACGAAACGATCGAGTGGAGTATCTGCCTGGGTACGACCAAGCTGCCATCTGAGGTTGGGAACCAAATCTGAGGGGCATCCAAGCGCTGATACTCGAAGCGAGCGTCCATTTGGCTCAGATGTTCTTGCAAGTCGACTTCATCGGACATTTGATCAGTCTGAATAACCAGAACATTTTTGGCCGAACTCCACCCAATGGCCGAAAGGTTTATGTTTTTAAGTTCGGCCTGGAGGAAACGCGACAGCGGGAAGCCGAGCACGTCAACGTAGTCCAGGGTTTCTTGTGTGCTGCTTGGTTTCGGACGAAAGCGCAACATTTCTTTTCGCAGACGCAGTAAACCGTCGAGGTAACGCTTGCCGCTTACCACCGGGTCCCAAAGAACCAGATTTTCGAGATCGGCTCGTTCAGCTACAGCGATCATCGCCAGGGCTCCGCCCACGCGGAGTCCTATAAGGCAGATTTGAACTGCGCCCGCCCTGCGGCGCACCTCGGAAATCGCCGTCGAGATGTCGTCCAGCCACTGAGGAATTCTGCCGTCTTCCCCGTTGCCAGAGGAGTCGCCGCACCCGTAGTAGTCAAAGCGCAAAACAGGGAACCCGGCATCGCATAGGCGCGAGGCAAGTTGACGAAGGGCCCGGTGAGAATTGATGTATTCGTGTCCGACCGGTTGACAAACAACGACCGCACACTGCCGGCGCCTCTCGAGGGGAGGCTCATGGTAGCACGCGAAGAGACGTTTATCGGGCGGGCCGAAATAGAAGGGCACTACTTTTTCGTCGGGCTTCATTGCCAGTGCAATCGCTCTTTGCAACTTGCCGCAAATTGCCCGAGAGTTTGAAATGCGAGTTCATTGGCCTTGATACGCAAACCTAGCTCCTTTTCCAGGGTGGCGACAACCTGGGTAGCCAACAGAGAGTGACCTCCCAAATCAAAAAAGTTGTCGTAGATGGTCACCCGCTCCACTTTGAGCACGTCTGTCCATATGCCCGCCAACAGCTCTTCGATGGGTTCACGAAATCCTTCGGAAGATTGGTGGTCGCTAAAACCGACCTGATCAAGTGCCGGAAGTGCGCGCCGATCCAACTTTCCATTGGCTGTTAATGGGAGCCTTTCCAGTGGGACAAGAATGGGGACCATGTAGCTGGGCAACTTCTCTTTCAGAAAGTTGCGCAGGTCTTTGGGCGAGGAGAACTCCTCCTTTGCTGCTACGACGTAAGCCACCAGGCGCGGATCACCCGGACGATACTCGTGAACGATGACGCAGACATCGCGGATGGCGGGATGCTCACGCAGCGCAGACTCGATCTCGCCCAACTCGATCCGAAATCCACGAACCTTCACCTGATTGTCAATCCGCCACAGGCATTCAATATTTCCATCCGCTCGATAGCGGGCCATGTCGCCCGTTTTGTAGAGGCGGGCACCCGGTTCGCGATCGAAGGGACTCGGGATGAATTTCTCAGCCGTTAACTCAGAACGATTTCGGTAGCCCCGCGCCAAACCATCACCGCCGATGTAGAGCTCCCCAATTACGCCCACGGGCACCGGTTGCATGTTGCGGTCAAGCACATACATTTGGGTGTTCGCGATCGGGCGGCCAATGGGAATAAGCGCTTCGGATGACGTGACCTGGTGGAGGCTGGACCACACAGTGGTTTCCGTGGGGCCGTACATGTTCCAGACCGACGCTGCCCGAGGGATCAACTGCTCCGCTAATTCTCGAGACATCGCCTCGCCGCCGCTCAGAATCTTCAAATTCGGTTTCCCCGGCCATCCGGATTCAAGCAACAGCTTCCAAGTGGACGGCGTCGCTTGCATTACCGTAATTTCATAATCGTCCAGCATCCTCGACAATCGCTGCCCGTCTCCGACCATGCGCGACTCGCGAGCACACACCGAGCGCCCACTACTAAAGGTAGGTAAAGCTCAAGAGCGGCGATATCGAACGATATCGTGGTGACGGCCATGAGAGAATCTTTCTCGGTGAGTCCTGGCCGCCCTCGCATGGATGTCAATAAATTGACAAGCGAATGGTGACAAATCTGAACCCCTTTCGGCCGACCGGTGGATCCCGAGGTGTACATAACATACGCCAGGTTTTCCGGCTCAACCTCGGCCGCAGGATTATCCCGGCTCTGCTGAGAAATTAGGGGCCAATCTTTGTCGATGCGGACGAGCTTCGCGCCTCGCTCGCTCAACGTGCTGCGGAATGGCTCGTGAATAATCAAAACCTGCAATCCGGAATCGTTGATCATGAACGCGAGTCGCTCTTCTGGGTACGCAGGATCCAGCGGCACGTAGGCGCCGCCAGCTTTCAGGATGCCCAATAGGGCTACCATCATGTTCACGGATCGTTCCATGCAAATGCCGACCAACACTTCAGGGCCTACTCCTAGCTTGCGAAGATAATGTGCAAGTTGATTGGCACGAGCATTCAGCTCTCGATAGCTGAGTCGTTCCTGTTCGTAGACGACCGCCGTGGCGTCTGGCGTCCGCCCCACCTGGGCCTCCAAGAGCGCTGGCAGGCAGAGTTCCTTGGGGCAATTCACCCGCGTATCATTCCATTCGACTACAGTCTGGTTTCGTTCTTGGTCAGTCAAGACAGGCAAGTCCGCGACGTGCTTTCCTGGCTCAGCTACTGCGCCTGTGAGCAAGGTCTTCCAATTGCCGACCATTCGCGTGATGGCTGAGTCGTCGAACAGATCCGGGTTATAGGTGATGGGGCCGATGATGCGGTCCGTACGGTCGTCGAGCACGATCATCAAGTCGAGCTTCGACCCCCCGTTGCAGACTTCCTCCGTCGCCAAATCCCACCCAGAAGGCATGCTGGGTAACTGAGGCTGCTGAGAAAGGACCACCTGAAACAGAGGATTTCGACTGGGATCGGGCCTATGTCGGAGCTCTCTTACCACGTGCGGGAAAGGAGCGTCTTGGTGGGCCAAGGCGTCCAGAACGGCCTCGCGGACACGCGACAACAACTCTCGAAAAGTCGGGTTGCCTGAGAGGTTGGCCCGCAGCGTGAGCGGATTTACAAAATAGCCTAGCAGGGGCTCGAGTTCAGCTTCGCTACGGCCGGCAGTGAGACTGCCCACAACGATATCTTCCTGGCCAGTGAAGCGATGGAGCAGGGCGACGAGCCCAGCCAGCAAAGTCATATAAACCGACACTCCCTCCTGCTGGCTAAGACACCTAAGATTCCTGACTAAGTGTTCAGACAATACGAATCTTTGAATCGCACCACGATGCGTTTCCATCGGCGGTCGTGGACGGTCGTTGGGCCATTCAAGCGGAGAAAGTTCGCCTGCTAGCTGCTTGCGCCAGTAGGGTATGTGTTTGGCCCCAGTGTGATCTGACGACCTTTTCCGCTGCCAGTAGGCAAAGTCCGCATACTGAATGGGAAGTTCCGGCAGTGGCGAGGGCTTGTCGGCCACAAAGGCCTGGTAAAGCGTCGCCAGTTCCGGAAGGAATACACGGTAAGCAGTCACCGCATCGAAGATGATTTGATGAACTGTCATGTAAAGGCGAAATTGTTCATCGTCGATACGTACGAGCAACGCGCGTAGCAAGGGACCATTTTTCAAGTCGAATGGACGCCGGGCATCCTCTGTTGCCAAACGCATCGCTTCCGCCTCGCGTTCTGGCTCCGGGAGCTTGCGCAAATCCACCAAGGGCAGTGGAATCATGCGAGGAGTTGGGTGAACAATTTGGACGGGTTCGCCACGAATAACTTCAAAGGTCGTGCGCCAGATGTCATGCCGTCTAATAATTTCAAGCAAGCACCGCTCCAGCGTCGCCAGGTCGAGCGGGCCATGGCGGTATATAGTCATAGTCTCGTTATAGAAAGGAACGTCACTTGCCATCTGCCCATGAAGCCATATCTGCTGCTGAGCGAAAGAAAGAGGTATTGGTATCCCGTGTGGACGAGGACAGATCAGAGCCCGCTCCGCTCCCGATTTCCCGACTCCGCCGCGCAGGTATTCTTGAAAAAGCTTGCGCTTCGCTTCAGAAAGTGGGGTAGGGTCAGGCATTGCGTCGCTTTCCCGTCGACGGATCACTGCCGCTGTCACGGTCGAGTGGGTATAAACGTGAGATCGCTGTTCTCTTCCAGAAAGCCCACAGTGGTCGGTGTCAGAGTCCAACAACCCATCCAAGCTGTGTCTCGGAGTTACTCAACTTTTCCCGGGGCAAGACTTACGAGGGATCTTGGTCAAAAAGAAAATTCAGTTCGGAGAGTCGCTTCACGGGCTTCGCGCACACGCTCTCAAGCAATCTCTGGTAATGCCGCAGCATCCGGCAAATCGTTCCGCTTTCAAAAAGGTCCGGGTTATATTGCACGCGGCACATCATTTGCTCCGGGCCATCGATGAAAGCAATGTAAAGATCCCAAGGACTGCCACTACCCTCGACGTCCATTGAGGTGACGTTCCACTCCAAATCGAGCGGCGACATCGGAGGTTGGAGTGAAATCGCCACGTTAAAAAACGGATTGTGGCTGAGGACGTGTTTCGGTTTTAATTCCTGTGCCAAAAATTCGATCGGAACGTCGTCATTCGAGATGGCTTCCAGAGTTAGCCTCTGCGCCTGGAGCAACAGGTCGCGAAAAGTGGGATCGCTTGTCAGATCGAAGCGCAACGCTATTGGATTCAGGAAATAACCTAACAATCTTGTCACTTCGGAGCGTTTGCGACCGGCGGGTGAGAGCGTGCCCACCACGATTTCGTTCTGCTGTGTGTAGCAATTCAGTAAGGCGGCAAAGGCCGCCAGAAGAGTCATAAACAGCGTGACAATCTCTCGCTGACTCAGCTCTTTCACCGCTTTGCTGAGGGGCTGGGGTAGGACGAATGGGCGGATCGTTCCGCAGAACGTTCGCTTGGGCAGCGAGAACCGGTTAGTGGGCCACCGAAGCGTGGGGATTTCGCCGGCAAGCTGCTTGCGCCAGTAAGCCACTTGTTTATCAAGTTCCTCTCCTTGCAGCCACTGTCTTTGCCAACTGGCATAGTCTCCGAATTGTATTGCGGGAATTGGGAGCGATGACGGACGCGCCGAAGTATAGCCGCTATACAGAGCGGCCAATTCGGAGGGAAAAATCTGGTATACCGAGACCCCGTCAACGATGCTCAGGTGCGCAATGAGGTACAGCCGGTGTTCGAGATGCCCAAGTGTGACCAGTCTGGTTCGCAACAACGGACCATTTGTTAGGTCGAAAGGCTGCCGAACAGCTTCGCCAATGACGTGCTGGACTTCCAACTCCTGCTTGTCTGGGGGCAACCGTCGCAGGTCGATCACAGGCAACCGAAGCTCGGTCGGTGCAGGGTGAACGATCTGCACCATCCGGCCGTTTCTGGTTTCGTAGCTCGTACGCCAGATCTCGTGTCGCCGAATGATTTCGGTAAGACTTCGCTCCAAGACACGCACATCGAGGCGACCTGACATTCGAACAGTGATGCATTCGTTGTAGAGCGGCGGAATGTCTGGCCCGCTCCTTTCGCGGAGGAGCAGCTGTTCCTGAGATAGCGAAAGCGGGGCCGGTTCATCGGGGCGCCTGGGACTGATCCGGCGCGGGGCTAGGAATGTTGGCGTTCTATTCCCATGAACGTAGCTCTGCAGCAGCTTTCGTTTAGCTTCGGACAGGGTGCTTGCAGGTAGCATGAAGCTTATCTCCGCTCTTGGAGTAGAGGAGCTGAGTGACTGCGGGGGTCGCCGAAGCGAAGTGGCAAGCTGGTTAAACCCCGCAAGCCGAGATTGGAGCGCCAGACCAATCGCGTGGGCTCGAGGACCCAATGAGGCAGCCGGCGCAGCATCAGCTCAAAGGCAACCTGACCTTCGATCCGCGCCAGGGCTGCGCCAAAGCAGAAGTGCGCCGCCCACCCGAAGGCAAGATGCCGGTTGTCAGTGCGGGTGATGTCTAAGCGGTCGGGATCAGGAAATCTCTCTGGATCTCGATTCCCGGCAGCCATTACCGCAATCACCGCCTGGCGCTTGCGAATCCGCCTTCCGCCCAGAATGGTGTCTTCCGGAGCCAACCGGGCAGTATGCTGGCTGGGGCTTTCGTAGCGCAGCAACTCCTCTACCGCAGATGGGATCAGTGAAAAATTGCAGCGGAGTGTTTCGAGTTGGTCGGGATTCCGCAGCAGGGCGAGCACGCCGTTTCCGATCAGGTTGGTCGTGGTCTCTTGGCCCCCCACCATGGTCACAATACAGTTCGCGATCACTTCCTCCTCGCTCAGCCGATCGCCCTGAATCTCTGCATTCATTAACGAGCTTACAAGGCCATCACGAGGATCGAGACGCTGCTCGCGCATGGCGGAACGGAAGTAATCAGCCATCTCCAGAACGCTTGCAAGAATTCGTGGCGCGCGTTCCGCATTGTGCTGGAAGTTGCCGAGCATCTCAGCGAAATCTTGGGACCAAGCTTTCAACTGTTGGTAATCGTCAACGGGTACACCCAGCATCTCGGCAGTCACGATGCAGGGCAGAGGCTCAGCCAAGTCGGCAATCACATCCATGTGACCTTTAGCCTGGACTTTGTCCAGCAAGCGATCGGTGATCTCGCGGATATGCGAGCGCAGCACTTCGACCCGCTGAGGAGTAAACGCCTGCGAGGCGAGGCC
>WNFO01002711.1_pt1 | contig 14692 bp, 16 predicted proteins | sample 5400251 | NCBI WGS metagenome assembly WNFO01 (sample SAMN13153354, study PRJNA577476) | soil metagenome | isolation source: 100 cm saprolite under Madrone tree | place: USA:California | collected 2016-06-14 | reverse complement strand
ACCGACGGCGCGCACGGTATCGCCGGCTTCACCTGCTCGGCGGTGTGCTCGGTGACCGACGACCCGCCGACCATCATGGTTTGCGTCAACCGCAAGAGCGCCGCCAACGCCATCATCAAGGCGAATGGCGTGCTCTGCGTCAGCAGCCTCGGCGCCGAACAGGTCGAGCTGTCGCAGATGTTCGCTGGCGTCGGGCGGGTGCCGATGAACGAGCGGTTTGCGGGTCCGCATTGGAGCGTGCTCGCCACCGGATCGCCCTACTGCACGCAATCGCGGGTCGCGCTCGATTGCCGGGTCGCCGACATCCGGGAAGTCGGCACCCACAGCGTGATTTTCGCCGAAGTGCTGTCGACGGTCCATGCGTCGGACGGTCAGCCTCTGATCTACCACAGCCGCAACTACGCAACCATTCGACATGTCGCCTAACCCGCGAGGCCGTTGGCCCGCGAAACATCAACAGGAGGAGAGTATGCTACGCACCGGTGCGCAATATCTGGAAGCTCTCAATGACGGCCGCGATGTGTGGGTCGGCAATGAGAAGATCGACAACGTCGCAACCCATCCGAAGACCCGCGACTATGCCCGCCGCACCGCGGATTTCTATGACCTGCATCACCGCGAGGATCTGCAGGACGTCACGACCTTCGTCGATGAAGACGGCGTTCGCCGCTCGATGCAATGGTTCGGTCACCGCAACAAGGAAGAGGTGCGGCGCAAGCGCAAATATCACGAGACCATCATGCGCGAGATCGGCGGCACCTCGTTCCCGCGCATGCCCGATACCAACAACTATACGCTGCTCACTTATGTCGATGATCCGCAGCCGTGGGAAAAGTCCGCGGTCGGCGCCGAGGGCAGGGGGCTTGCGAACAACATCGTCGAGTTCTTCGAATTCGCCAGGAACAACGACCTCAATTGCACGCCGCAATTCGTCGATCCGCAGGCCGACCGGTCGACCACCGAGGCCCAGGCGAGGTCGCCGGCGCTGCGCGTGGTGGAGACCAACGACAAGGGGATCGTGGTCGACGGCGTCAAGGCGATCGGTACTGGCGTCGCCTTCGGCGACTGGATCCATATCGGTGTTTTCTTCCGGCCGGGCATCCCGGCCGAACAGATCATCTTCGCCATGACCCCAGTCAACACCAATGGCGTCACGGTGGTATGCCGGGAAAGCACGGTGAAGGACGATCCGGTCGAGCACCCGATGGCCTCGGCCGGCGACGAACTCGATAACCTCACGGTGTTCGACAACGTCATCATTCCCTGGAAATACGTGTTCCACATCGGCAATCCCGATCATGCCAAGCTTTATCCGCAGCGCGTGTTCGACTGGCTGCACTATCACGCCATTATCCGCCAGATGGTGCGGGCAGAACTGATGGCGGGCCTTGCCATCCTCATCACCGAGCACATCGGCACCGCCAAGATCCCGGCGGTACAGACCCGCGTCGCAAAATTCGTCGGCTTCCACCAAGCGATGATCGCGCACGTGGTCGCATCGGAGGAAATGGGCTTTCTCACGCCCGGCGGCCACTACAAGCCGAATATCCTGATCTACGATTTCGGCCGCGCGTACTACCTCGAACACTTCTCCTCGATGATGTACGAACTTTTGGATCTCTGCGGCCGCAGCGCGCTGCTGTTCCCGACCGAAGGCCAGTGGCAGGATTCCAAGATTGGCCCGTGGCTGAAACGCCTCAACACCGGTCCGAACGGGCTGCCTCACGACCGACTCAAGATCGGGCGGGTGATCCGTGACCTTTACCTGTCCGATTGGGGCGGTCGCCTGTTCATGTTCGAGAATTTCAACGGCACGCCGCTGATGGCGATCCGGTCGCTGACCATGGCGCGCGCCGAATTCTCGGGCGCGGGCCATTACGCAAAGCTGGCGCGGGAAGTCTGCGGCATCGAACTGAAGCAGGACACCGCAACCGAATACAGCGCGTCCGCGAGTTACGCCCGTGCCCAGGATGCCGCCGCACCTCACGACCTCAAGCCCGCCGCGTTCGTGCCGTCGCGGAAGCTGAGCGGGGGTGAGCTGATCGATCCGCGCATTTAGGCGGTGAGGTCGAAGCGTTCAGGGCTCGGGCCGGCGGTTCCGAGTCCTGGATTGCGTAAATCGAACGAGAGGAGGACGCCATGCCCTATGTCACGGAACGCAACATCACCGATATCGTGCTCGATCGATGGTGTGCGGTGCCAGATCCGAGGCTGCGCCAGATCATGCAATCGATGATCAGGCATCTCCATGCGTTCGTGCGGGACATCGAGCCGACCGAGCAGGACTGGATCACTGCCATCGAATGGCTGACCCGCACCGGAAAGCTCTCGACCGACAAGCGGCAGGAATTCATACTGGCCTCCGACGTCGTCGGCGTCAGCATGCTGGTGGACTGTATCAACCATCGCCTGTCCGGCGGAGCGACGCCGACGACCGTAACCGGCCCATTCCACGTCCATGACTCGCCAGATCTGGCTGACGGCGGGGATATCGCGAAGGGCGCCCCGGGCGAGCTTTGCTACATTGTCGGCTCGGTCCGAAGTCTCGGCGGTCAACCGATCGCGGGCGCGACGCTCGACATCTGGCAGGCCGACGGCGAGGGTCTTTATGACGCGCAGCGCGGCGGCGATGAGCCCTGGATGCGGGGCATCTTCAAGTCCGGCGACGACGGTGCTTTCGTGGTGCAAACGGTGTTGCCGGTGCCTTATTCGATCCCGATGGACGGCAGTGTCGGCGAGTTGATGACGCAGACCGATATCAGCCCGATGCGGCCATCGCACATTCACTTTCTGATCGATGCACCCGGCCATCACCAGATCATTACGCATCTGTTCAAAAAGTCCTGCCCCTATATCGAGACTGATGTGGTTTACGGCGTGAAGGCGCCGTTGATCGCCGAGTTTCGGCTGCTTCCCGCCGGCAGCGCGACGCCGACCGGGGAGATATCCAATCAGCCATTCTGGTTGCTCCAATATGACTTCGTCCTGCAGCCGACGGCTGAGGCAACATTGGCTGTGTCTTCGACAGAGAGCGCCGCCGCGTGACGTGAATGCAATCAAGCGTAGCGCGATCGAAACGAGCTATTTCCGCTTCGCCGGTGATTTGCCGCCGCCGAACTGGGCATTGATCACCGACCGTAGCCATTGGTTGCCGGGATCGCGGTCGAAACGCTCGTGCCAGTATTGGGCGATCTCGAATTCCGGCAGTTTGATCGGAGGCTTTGCCAATTGCATGTCGAGTTCGCGGGCAAGCACCGACGCGACCGGGCCAGGCATGGTCGCCACCGCATCGGTCGTCTTGGCGAGGATGGCAGCCGCGGTAAAGCTCGGAACGTGGGCAATGATATTGCGTGCCGGAAGCTGCTCCTCCAGCGACCGCTCCGCGACCTGATGAGGATGGCCGGTTCCTGCCGCCGTGATGAAGACGTGCCGCTCCTCCATGAATTCGGCGAGCGTCGGGGCACGGCCCAGACGGGGATGATCCTTCTGAAAAATGCACATGTGCCGGCCCGAAAAAAGCTTTTGCCGGCGTATCCCCGGAATCAGCAGCGGAAATTCTCCGATCGCCAGATCGATCTCACCCGATTCGAGCGAGATGTGAAGGTTCTGCAGGTCGACTTGCGCAGCTCGCAACCTAACTCCCGGTGCCGTGTTCAGGAGCAACTTCATGACGACCGGGAGCAGCACGATCACGCCGGCGTCGAGGGTGAACACGCGGAACGTCCTCGTCGACTGGCCGGGGTCGAAACGGGTCTGTTCGCTGCGAAGGCGCTGCATGCCATCCAGCAGTGCGCGGACCGGCTTCTCCAGTTCAAGGGCTTTCGCCGTCGGCTCCATGTGCAGGGAGACGCGCACGAACAGCGGATCGTTGAAATAGCGACGCAGGCGCGCCAGCGTCTTGCTCAGCGCGGGCTGCTGCGTATGCAGCGCTTCGGCGGCGCGCGTCAGGCTTCGTTCGCGAAACAGGGCGTCGAGCACCCGAAGTGCGTGCAGGTCGAGAGCTTCGCCTTGCTTTCTGGGAATAGTCTTCATAGCCGCCCGAGCGATAGCTTAGCTCTCTCCTTCTTGTTACGCTAGTCCGGTCAAGCAGTTGGGAGCAAAAGATGAGATCTTTCGTCTTCGACGCGATGCCGTCGCGCGTGCTGTTCGCTGAGAACGCCATCGAACATCTGCCGCGCGAGATCGAACAGCTTGGCGCGAGGCGCGCGCTGGTACTGTCGACGCCGCAGCAAGAGGCGTTGGCGAAGGATATTTCGCGACGCCTCGGTCAGCGCAGCGTCGGGGTTTACCCGCATGCCGTAATGCACGTGCCGATCGACGTCGCGCGCAAGGCGCGTGACGAGGCGGTTCGTCTTGGTGCCGACTGCGTGGTAGCCGTGGGTGGCGGATCGACCGTCGGTCTGGGCAAGGCCATCGCGCTGCAGTCCGGCCTGCCGATATTGGCGATTCCGACGACCTATGCTGGTTCCGAGATGACCGCGATCTATGGATTGACCGAAGACGGAATGAAAAGGACCGGCCGCGACCGACGCGTCCTGCCGAAGATCGTGATCTATGATCCGCTACTGACCGTCGACCTGCCGGCTGCGATGTCGATCACCAGCGGCTTCAATGCCATCGCGCACGCGGCGGAAGCGCTGTACGCGGAGAATTTGAATCCGATCACCGCCATGATGGCAGAAGAAGGGATTCGCGCGCTAGCGCAAGGAATGCCCCAAGTGGCGAAGAACCCTCGCGATCTCGATGGCCGCAGCAATTGCCTCTATGGCGCATGGCTTTGCGGTGCGGTGCTCGGGACCACAAGCATGGCTCTGCACCACAAGCTTTGCCATGTGCTGGGCGGCACTTGGAATCTGCCGCACGCAGAGACGCACACGGTCATTTTGCCGCATGCGATAGCGTTTAATTACCTGGCCGCTCCGGAGGCAATGGGACGGATCGAGCGCGCCATGAAAACGCCGAACGCCGCAGGCGGTATTTTTGATCTGATGAAGCAATTGAACGCGCCGCTCTCCCTGAAGGAGATCGGAATGCAACATGATGATCTCGATCGCGCCGCGTCGCTGGTGACGGAGGTGCCATATTACAATCCGAGGTCGACCACGCGCGAGGGCATTCTTCGTCTACTCGATGGCGCGTTCTTCGGTCGGCGGCCGTAGTAGTCGATGTGGCGACCGGCCCCCGATCAAGGGCGCGGATTGTCCGCCGGCGGAAACCAGGTGTCTTTGGTCAAGAACGGTCACGTCCAAGCGAACCTTGCTCATTTTTTCAGCAAAAACTGATCGGAATCGACAATGGCCGCGAATGACGGCGGCGCGACTGGTTGGTAATCTTTGTTTGGGCTCGGGGTAAATTTTCTCAGGCTATAGGATAGAACGCGGATCATGAGTTCTGGAGCCTACGGTCAGCAGCTTGGCGACGCCTTTCGCCTTGAGCACGTGCCGTCATTCGTGACCCGCACTCTCAAAAAATCAGAAGTGGCGGTGACGCAAATCCGCTGCACAACGCCCGATCATGGTTTCACCAACCAGATCCCCATGGAGGACGCCTATCTGGTCGGCTATCAGCATGAGGCCTGTTCAGATCACGAGTTATGGGTCGATGGAAAGCCGGTGCCGGTGGAACCCTTTCCAGCCGGATGCACGACGTTCTATGACCTGCGCCGCGACCCCATCGCCTACATTCGCAGTATTTCCCATTGCTTGATGTTCTATCTGCCGCGCTCGGCTTTCGAAGCCATCGCCGATGATGCGGGAGCCGCGCGCATTGGCGACCTGCGGCATCCGCACGGCGTCGGGGCGGATGATCCAGTCATGCGCAATCTTGGCCTCTCGATCGTGCCTGCATTCGCGGCGCCAGATCGCGCCAGTCGTTTATTTGTTGAGCATGTGACCCTGGCCGTCGGAGCTCACCTCGCCCAAACATATGGGGGTATGAAGGTTGTTCCCCGCTCGGTGCAAGGCGGCCTCGCACATTGGCAAGAAGAACGTGCGAAGGAAATCATCAGTGCCAATCTAGGCGGCGAAATTTCGGTGGCGCTGCTGGCGAAGGAATGCGGTCTTTCAAGCGGTCATTTCTCGCGCGCATTTCGCCAATCAACAGGGGTCGCCCCACACCGCTGGCTTTTGTCGCGACGGGTCGATGCGGCGCAAACAATGCTCCGTAACCGAAAGCATTCGCTTTCCGAGATCGCGCTGGCCTGCGGTTTCGCCGATCAGAGCCACTTTACACGCGTCTTTTCCGGAATCGTCGGAGTTAGTCCGGGTGTATGGCGGCGTCAAACGGTCGGCACCGATCAATAATCCGTTTCGGTTACCGCGCTTTTCTCCGCTCTGCAAGACGATGCGACAGGCAAACGCGCGCAGGTGCGGCGACCTGGTGCGCTAAGGTGGCCTATCCCACTGTGCTGAAAGGTACGAATAGGTCCTGGCCGGCTCACCTCCAGTAGTTGTTAGCTGCTGCGACGGTCGCGAATTCCACCGCCACGACGTGACTTGCTGCAATCAGTCCATATGGGTCGTGCGCATATTGCGCTCGACCGTTCTTCAGCACCTCCAACTCCCGTTGCATCGCGTGGACGCAGTGGCGGGCGAGAGTGATGGCTAAGGCTCTTCCCTCTTCCGGGGTTGCGGTAATCAGCGTGTTATTTGGAACGAGCGATTCCTGCGGTACTTGCGTCATTTATTGCGTCCTTTCGACTGGGAAGACCTAGGCCTGAGTGCTCGGGCAGCAACGTTAGTGAGAACCGTCCGCCTGTCGCGTCGTTTCAAACAGGAACCAACCACGTCTTTCCGATTCGTCGATCAACGTTTCGAGAAGACTTGCGCTCGCCACGTCCTCATAGTCGGTGCAAATAAGATGAGCCTCGCGCAGATATTCCGTGAGGCGCTCATTGTCGCGACGCAATTCTGCCAGCATATCGATAGATGTCACGCAATCCTGATTGCTATCGCTCAACCTCGCTAGGCGTGCGATCTGCGTGACAGAACGGATTGTCGCTCCGCCGATCTTGCGCACACGCTCGGCCACGGCATCGGTCGCGACGAATATCTGGCTAGCTTGTTCGTCGAAAAGAAGATGATAGTCGCGAAAATGCGGGCCAGTGACGTGCCAGTGGAAATTCTTCGTCTTGAAATATAGCGTAAACATATCGGCCAGCGCGGAATTGAGCGTCGTCGAAATGTCGCTCAGGGCGTCACTGTTCTCCCGCCAACTCCTCTCTTTCCCACCGTTCGTTTGGGTATTGGACCCTATCATTGCGATCTTCCTATTTTTCAGTTCATGTTGCCTCGAGCAATTCGCATACTGCCGGCCTGCGGGTCCGATTCCTTTTACAATCGCCTCATTGGTTTCACATTTGCGCCAAAACCCGCACGCGATTGCGTCCTGACGGTTGGCCTAAAAGGGTCATTGGTCCGCCCTCGCTCTTTCAGCCAGCGCGCCCGATCGGTATCCGGGAGCGGTGCTTGTCCGGCGCGGATCATGCAAGGAAGGCGGGGGCGCTTCGTCAGCAACTGCAATGCAAGCTCGGCAGTGCGAGCGTCTCGTCCAACGACCACCAGTCGTTGATCAGCCCGATAACTGCTGAACCGTCAGTCCGGGTCTTCAGATGGAGGCGGGCTGATAACGAACCGGTGCTTCAGTTGTCTCAGGAATGGATCCGCGTAGCGGGCCCCTGGGTCTGTCGTCGCCAAGCACTCGGACTAACACCCGTGATCCGGGAAAAAACGCGCGTGAAATGACTTTGGTCCGCGAAGCTACACACTGCGGCAATCTCCGACATGGTAAGCTTGCTCTCTCTTAGCAGCCCGCGCGCCTTTTCAACTCGCCTTCGCAATAGCCACCGGTGGGGCGGCATGCCCATCGACTGACGAAAGGCGCGGCTGAAATGCCGAGTCGAGATGCGGCACTCACTGGCCAGTGCTTCCAATGAGATGTCGCCGCTCAGATTGGTGTCCAATAGCTCCTTCACACGCTTTTCCTGCCACAAGGCCAACCCGCCTTTCGCTGGACCTTGCTTCACTTCAATGCCGCTGTAGGCGTGAGCTACATGCAGTCCGAGCGCATGCGTGACGTGGTCGATGAAGAGCTGGTTGACCTCCTCGGGCCGTTCAAATGCTGGTAGTAGGGATTGGCCCAGTCCAAGGACTACAGCGTCATTGACGCCGACCCCAGGCCTCAGATGCAACTCGTCAATCCGTCTCGATCCAGCTTCCCCGGCGATAACGTTCAATGCGTGCCGTGGGATATAAATTTGCACCGAGTGAAATCCGGATTTAATAAGGGCGCTACCGCTTTGGCGAAGATCGAGGAACGTAAAGACACCTGGCGGCAGAGGTAATGATGGTGCAATGGCCTTGCCATCGACCCACATTTCACGCTCGAATCCGTTCTGTAGCCAAAGCGCTATGAGAAAAGCATCTTCCAAATTCGAGGCGGGAGTCGGATCTTGGCTGTTAGGTCCGGAAGAGATGATTTGAGTAACGGCAATTGCCGACTTGCGTAGCGACCTTGAGACAAAGGACGGTGCCGACGATAACCGCAGTAGTTGCGCGACTTCCCCACCGTAGAATCCTTTGAGCTCTGCCCTCTCCACAAGTCAGTACCCCCGCCGAAGCCGTGGCGTCGCCGAATGGGAATATGCGTCAGCGGTGCCAGCACCCAATGTGCGGGTTTTTTTAGAAGCTTTCTTGCTCAAATCTGTCGCAAGGGATCACCCGCGCACAGCAGTTTTGTACAAAACGCCGGCGTTCTATCGAACGCCGGGGTCCGATCTTGCACTTTCCGAGTAGGTATCGAAACGAGCCTTTTCGTTTTGCGTCTGTTTTAGAAAAAATACGGTCTGATTTGCAAAGCGTTACGGCGCGAACGCCGGTACAAAATTTTATCAATTTGAAGGAGCTTGCCGTGCCTCATTCGCGCCAGCAACCATCGTTGGCCGTCATCCTCTGTGGCTTGCTGTCAGCGGCTACGAGCCTGGCGTTCGCCTCACCGGCCGCGGCCGAAGTCAAAGCGTTTCCCGCGAGTTTTCATGCCGAACAGATGCCTGTCAGCGGCGGCACCCAACACGTCCGGGTCGGCGGTAGTGGGCCGGCCGTCTTACTGTTGCACGGCTTCGGCGACACCGGCGACATGTGGGAGCCGCTCGCGGAAATCCTGGTGAAAGATCATACGGTCATCATTCCCGATCTGCGCGGCATGGGGCTGTCGTCACACCCGGAAAGCGGCTACGAAAAGGTCGCCCAGGCCCGGGATATTGCAGCAATCCTCGACCAATTGAGGGTGCACAAGGTCGACCTCGTCACCCACGATATCGGCAACATGGTCGGTTATGCCCTGGCGGCGCAATATCCCGACCGCGTTTCAAAGTGGGTCGCGATGGACGCCCCGCTTCCCGGGCTTGGAACTTGGTACGCGCAACTGACAAATCCCAAGGTCTGGCACTTCAACTTCCGCGGCCCAGATGTCGAGCGGTTGGTTGCTGGTCGCGAGCGCATCCTGCTCGACCGTTTCTATAACGATCTGTCGGCCAATCCAGCGGCGATCGACGAGCAGACGCGGAATCACTACGCTGAGCTCTATGCCCGCGCGGGTGCGATGCACGACGCCTTCAGCGGCCAGTTCGCAGCGTTCACACAGGATGGCGAAGACAACAAGGCGCTCTTCGCCAAGGTCGGCAAGCTGACTTTGCCGCTGCTCGCGATTGGCGGGGACCATTCCTACGGTGCCTCGATGAAAAGCGAATTGGACTATGTCGCCACCAACGTCCAAGGCGCCGTCATCACTAATTCCGGTCATTGGATCATGGAAGAACAACCCCAGCAGGCCATCGACACCATTGTTCCGTTTATTGAAAAGAAGTGAGGCCTGGGGTGTTCAAATTCCATCTATTTGCTCTCGTCAACGCGGCCGCGATCTTCGGTATCACTCTTCCTGCAGTCGCGGAGGACAATGCCCCGGAAATGCGGTTGACGCCGAAGGAAGTAGCCAAGGTGCCGACTAGGACCGCGGGCACCGGTACGTCGGGGCTGCCGGACGTCACGACGACCGTGCTTTTCGGTGATCCATCAAAGCCCGGCCTTTACACGATCGAACTGAAGGTCGCGCCAAACACGATCATCCAGGCCCATACGCATCGCGATACGCGTACCGCCATGGTGATCTCGGGCCTTTGGTACTTCGGCTACGGCCCGAAAAACGAAAAGAGCTCCGTGAAGGTCCTTCCGTCGGGCAGCTTCTACACCGAGCCGGGCGGCCAGGCGCACTTTGCACGCACCGGTCCGAATGGCGCGATCGTCGCCATCACCGGCTACGGCCCCAGTGACACTGTCTACGTGAAGTAGGAGAGATCGCGATGACTTCGCCTTTGACACCCCGAGATCCGGTCAATGATCACCTGCTTACGCCGCAGAACTGCGCCCTGCTTATCATTGACTATCAACCCATCCAGGTCACGTCGGTCGCATCGCGCGATCGCCGTGAGCTGGTTAGCAATATCGTTGCGGTCGCTTGCGTTGCGAAGCTGTACGACCTTCCGGTGGTGCTCTCTACGGTCAATGTCAAGACCGGCATCAACCAGCCGATGATCACCCAGATCACGGACATCGTGCCGGGTGAGCCGATTGACCGCACCACAGTCAATGCCTGGGAGGACGAGGACTTCTACGCAGCCGTGAAGGCTACGCGTCGCAAGAAGCTGCTGGTTTGCGCATTGTGGACCGAGGTCTGCCTCTGTTTCCCCGTGTTGGACGCCATCAAGGAAAACTACGAAGTCTGCCCGATCATCGACGCCGTTGGGGGCACTTCGCCCGAGGCGCACCAATTGGCGGTGCACCGCATGATTCAGGCGGGCGCAAAGCCGGTGAGTTGGGTTCAGTTGATCTGCGAGCTGCAGCGCGACTGGCAGCGCAAAGGTACCGCAGGAGATTTCGCGAAGATCCTCTTTGCGGTCGAGGGTCATTGAGGTGACGCGGAACAATCCCATCGGCAGCCGCCTGGGGCTGCTATTGCTGGCGGGACTGATGCTGGGCGAGTCGGCGCAGACCGGCCACGGTGCCGAAGTAGTGACGCCTGCATTTCAACGGGCGCTCGCCAATGCTCCCGGCAAGAAGCTCGTGGTGGTCCGTCTCGACTATGCGCCAGGCGGCAAATCCAAGCCGCATCACCACGCGCCATCGGCCTTCATCTACGCCTACGTGCTGTCAGGCGAAATCCGAAGTCAGATCGGCAACGAACCTGTTCGGATCTATCGGGCCGGTGAGAGCTTCTACGAAGACCCCGGCGCTGCACATCGCATCAGCGAGAACGCCAGCCCGACACGTCCGGCCAGTCTTCTCGCCGTGTTCATCGTCGATGACACCGATGGCCCTCTGACCACGCCCGATAAGTAGGAGAAGAGAATGTCGCAACGCATGAATCATTTGGCCGTCGCGCCCGGGGGCGCCAAGGCACTCGGGACGGTTTATGGTTATGTCAGCCAATCGGGTTTGCCGAAAACGTTGATCGACATGGTCTATCTTCGGGTCTCGCATATCAACGGCTGCGCCTACTGCATCGACTCGCACACGCGCGATCTGCTGAAGGAAAGCGTGCCTCTGGAAAAGGTCATTCTGGTGCCGACATGGCAGGAAGGCGGTGCGTTCTTCGATGAACGCGAGCGCGCTGCCCTGGCTTGGGCTGAAACCGTTACCCGGGTGGCGGACACCCACGTTCCGGACGACGCCTATGCCATCGCCCGCGCAGTATTCAGCGAAAAGGAACTGGCAGATCTGACGATCGCGATCGGCCTGATGAATGCGTACAACCGCCTCGCAATCAGTTTTCGTCAGACCCCGGTGAGCGTTGCCAGACTAGCGGTCTGACGTTCCGATCACCCAAGCAGACAGAAGATCTCCATGAAATGCGAGGAGGTGGTTGGACCGGCCAACGATTTCATTTGAAGACAACGATCACTTCCCGTACGTCCCTCACCCAGAGCGCTGCAAATAATGAAAACGTTTGGACCATCGCCGGCAACTTTCCTGCGCTAGGAAGCTGACACTTGCATTGAGGGAGCGTATTCAAGCTATCGCGATATTGCTTTTGTGTAGGTGGTCCCCTTCTGCTACCTTCTCTGTAAGAAGGCGAGCTGCGGAGACGCGAATGATGAGGCGAAATGCTCTTTACGGACGGGAGTTAGGTCGACGCTTTCACCTCGAGGTTGCTCCCGCGTTCGTCACCCAAACCTTGAGGTCGTCGGAGATCGCCGTCACGAGCATGCGGCTGACACGTCGCAATTCGGAAATCACCGAACCGCTTCCGGTTGAAGACGCGCACATCGTTGCGTTACCCTATGAGGCGTGCGACGACCACGAGATATGGCTTGAGGGCAAGTGTATCGATAGTGAGCCCTTCCGAGCAGGCGTGACAACCTTTTACGACCTTCGCCGCGCCCCGAGGGCCTTTCTGCGCAATCCGTACCACCTCCACATGTTTTATTTGCCGCGTTCAGCTCTCGATGCGATCGCCGACGACGCCGGCGTTCCGCGCATCGGCGATCTCTGGCAACCCCATGGCGTGGGTGCAGATGACCCTGTGATGCGGGGCTTGGGGAGCGTTTTGCTTTCCGCATTCGTGGATGTGGACCAGGCTAATCCCATGTTCGTCGAACATGTCACCCGTGCCGTGGGCGTGCATATTGCGCACACCTATGGTGGAATGAGATCTGTTCGTTTGATGCGCGGTGGCTTGACCGAATGGCAGGAACGGCGTGCCAAGGAGCTCATAGAGGCCCATATTGACGGAGGTCTATCGGTGACCCGTCTGGCCAAGGAATGCGGTCTGTCCGTTACCCATTTTTCACGTGCCTTCCGCCGGTCAGTCGGCATGCCGCCGCATCAATGGCTCCTGCATAGGCGCGTGGATAAGGCTAGATCGCTTCTGGAGTGTTCGAAACAAGAACTCTCGGAGATCGCTCTGGCGTGTGGATTCGCCGACCAAAGTCACTTCACTCGCGTTTTCAGCCGACTAGTAGGGACGAGCCCTCGTGCTTAGCGTCTCGGGCGCTGAAGGGGACGAGCGACTTTTTCGCCATCGGTATAACCAGCAGCGCTAGCCGCGGCGTCGAGGAGACGCCTGGGCGGCCGCTATTCGCGGTTTGATCAACGGCTGCGACGAATGTCTGCTGCAGCGGCATCTACCGACATTCCAATGGTGTAAATATGGCCAGTCGAGCCAAACGGCGCTTGTTTTCTCCAATTAGCTAAGGGCTGCCCGATATACTTCCGGAGGCATGGAGTTGTTGAAGGGAACGCTCATCCGAATTTAGCTTCAACGAGCCTTCGTGAAAAATTTGGAGATTCAGACATGCCGCAGAAGCCGCTATCAATCGTACTCATCCACGGACTTTGGATGACGCCTCATTCTTGGAAGCCGTTCGTCAAGTACTACGAAGCTCTCGGTTACCGCGTCGCTGCACCGGCTTGGCCTCGGTTGAAGGGCAGCATCGAAGATCTTCGGCGCGAACCTTCGGTCCTGGCAGGACTTGGAGTTCTCGAGATCGCCGACCACTACGATCGCTTCATTCGCGCAATGCCAGAGGCCCCCATCGTGATAGGCCATTCGTTTGGCGGATTGATTGCGCAAATCCTGCTCGATCGCGGCCTTGGAGCAGCAGGTGTAGCGATTGACGCGACAGCGCCCAAAGGGGTATTCCGCCTACCGTTTTCTCAAATCAAGGCGGCGAGCCCAGTGCTTTCGCATCCGCTCTCTTATAACAGCACCGTGATGCTCACCTTCGACCAATTTCATTATGCCTTTGCCAACACTCTGTCTGAACGCGACGCGCGCAACATCTATGAGCAGGAAGTCATTCCCGGTCCCGGGCGCCCGCTTTTCCAGGCAGCTCTCGCGAACTTTACGCCGCATGCGGCGACAACCATCGATTTTCGCAATAGCGACCGCTCGCCGCTCCTTCTGATCAATGGTAGCAGGGATAATCTGGTGCCCGCGTCGGTGAACCGCAGCACGTACAGAAAATATGCCCGGTCCGGAGCAATTACCGAATACAAGCAGTTCGAAGCACGCTCGCACTTGATCGTTGCCGAGCCCGGTTGGGAGGAGGTAGCGCAGTTCGCAGTCTCTTGGGCTGAAGCAAAGGCTGTCGACGTGAGCTTGAGAGTCGTCAGGGCCGCTTAGGTGGCCGTTCCCGAAGATGACCGTCCTATCCGACCGCTTATGGAAACGATCGCCGTTCTTAGACTGGCGAGCACCGACATCGTCAGTTGCCAAGCTATCAGCACTCGGCGACGATTTTCCTCTAGATTGCTTACTCGCTCGAATGAGCCAGCGCTGGAGTTTTTTCCGGTGCGCGCATACAGCGCTGTAAAATAAAGAAAAAGTGGCGCACCCGACACGATTCGAACGTGTGACCTTTGCCTTCGGAGGGCAACGGTTCGACACCGAAGCTCTCGAACGCCTCGACGCAGTTCGCCCGGACTTTGCCGCGATTGATCCTCTGTGGAGGGCCTTTTTTCATTTGGACGGACCTGGTTCCCCATCCGAATCTCACGGGTGCCTCTTCCGGGCCAGCCTCGAGCCAGGTCTGCGATGTCGAGCCGTATCGAGCGACCGTCGCCTCAATCCACCGTCAGTCTTGGACAGCCCCGATTGGGACGAGCCGCCGCCGGCTTGTGTATTCCTCATTTGGGCGGGT
>WNFO01003479.1_pt1 | contig 14698 bp, 13 predicted proteins | sample 5400251 | NCBI WGS metagenome assembly WNFO01 (sample SAMN13153354, study PRJNA577476) | soil metagenome | isolation source: 100 cm saprolite under Madrone tree | place: USA:California | collected 2016-06-14 | reverse complement strand
CCCCGCGGTTTTGTCCAACACGTTTTTAGCCCACCGGCGCGGATCAGAATCCTGCCGTCAACCGCGCTGTTGGTGGCCGCGCCGCCGGGCTAAAAACGCTCTGCATTATGGGCAATTTTCGTAATGGTGAGCTGGCGACGGCCTCGGTCGCCAATCTAGCGTTTTTCAAATGGTTCGGCGTCGATCGGCCTGCCTTTTGCTCTCCATTACAACAGCGGTGCGCCGAGATCGGCCGACGGGAGATCGCGCTACGGAGCGACACAAGGTCTTCGCTGCGGATCGTCGTGGATCGGAGGCGAGAAACCTGCGACCACTGAAATTTGCCTCCGGCCTGGATCCCGACGAGAAGCTCGAAGCCATTGAGGACGCCGGGCCAGCTGCTCTGCGGCAACGACCCTTTGACCTCCCGACGGCTGATTGCCGGCCCAAGGGGCTGTCCGTAATGGAGAGTCAAATCTCCAAAGTCTACGCTCCCTCGAATGCAACGGGTCGCCAGCTCACCATTACGAAAATTGCCCATAAGGCAGCTATTGTAGGCGATGACGGTGTGAGCGCACGTCTCGTTCTCACAGCGCCCGACATGGCCGCCGAGCGCCGCATCGCACGACCAAGACTACCCATTCATCGCTCGTGCCGATCGTCAGTCGGTTTGCACTCACTAAGTCAATGGCTTGCTGCGTCGCAGCGGCGAAAGTAAACTGCAACTGCGAGCCAAAGCTATTCATATTATCAAAATGGGTTTAGTCTTAGATGTCATGCATTCCGCTGGTCCTTGGTCCGTCCCTACGCGGGGCGGACCTTTATCGTAAAGGCTTTGTCTGCGCGTAGCCGGGCATCGAGCTGCATAGTGAGGAGGTTGAGCGATGACTAGTCTCCATAGAATACTCTCTAAGGTCGCAATTGTCGGATGTGCAATCTTGGGCGTCGCATGGCAAGCCTGTGCGGCTTCGCCGGAAGGAATGAAGCTCTACATCTTCTCGTCGCAGCCGCTGGACATTGCCAAGTCGGCTTTGTCGAGTGCGGCAACCGGAGATGAGAAAATCTTGATCCCGGTCGCTTTCTTTCTGATCAAGCATCCCAAGGGGAACATCTTGTTCGATACGGGCGATAACGACAGGATTATTACCGACCAGACCTATTGGGGGCCTATGGCGGCCATGCTTGACAAGGGCGTGAGTGCTGACCTCGCCATCGACACCCAGCTCGGCAAGATCGGAATCAAACCTACGGACATCAACTTTGTGATCCTCGGACACATGCATCTCGACCACGCTGGCAACGTCGGCAAGTTCCCCAACGCGACGATCGTCGTCCAGCGCGACGAGATCGCCAATGCGTTCTGGCCGCCGAAGGCCTATGCCGGCCCCTATATCAGTGGCGACTTCGAGATGTTGCGCGCTCCGACGGGTTCGGGATCGACCGGCCGACAACCGACGATCGAGCTCAACGGCGATCTCGATTTGTTCGGAGACGGCAGCGTCTTCGTTCATCGCGCGGCTGGCCACACTCCCGGAAGTCAACTGGCGGTTGTCCGTCTGCCCAAGACCGGCACCGTGATACTGACCAGCGACGCCTGCTACCTGCCGGAGAACCTGGCGAAGGACATTCTGCCGAGTATCGGGCTGACCTATAACCCGACCGCGATGCTTGACGGGTATGCCTACATCAAGCGGATCCGGGATACGGAGAAGGGCGACGTGCTGATGGCCCATGATGCCGAAGGCTTCAAGGCGCACAAGCATTCGCCGGAGTTTTACGAGTAACTCGATCCGACTCGCATCGAGTGTGCGAACGGGTGGCAGAAGCTCCGCCACCCGTTTTTATTTTAATAATCACGCGCACAGTTTGCGCTTGCGGACTCACGCTCCCAAGACCGTCCGCTCGAGAAACCAATAGCAGCCTAGACATGCGATGATACCGGAGATGGCGTAGACAAGCGCCGCCGTGCGATCCTGCGGCGCGCCGTGCATCCTGGCAATCCGCCGATCAACGCCGATCAAGAGCGGGATGACAAGACTGACGATCGCCACCTGGCCCACCTCGACCCCGATATTGAACGCCGCCAGCGCCGGCACCACCGCGCCCCGCGGTAAGCCGAACTCTTGCAGGGCGGAAGCAAAGCCGAAACCGTGAACGAGACCGAACGCGAAGGTGTCGCGCCAGCGTCCGTCAACATTGCAGGAGAAGAAGTTCTCGATCGCGACATAGACGATCGACGCGGCGATCGCCGGCTCCACAATAGAGCTGGGAATGACCACAATCTGCAGGGCGGCCAGCGACAGCGTTATTGAATGCGCCACCGTGAAGGCGGTGACGATCTTGATGACCGGCCATAGGCGGCGCGCCCACAGGACAATCGCGATCAGGAACGCGACATGGTCGTAGCCGAGGAAGATATGCTCGATGCCCGCGTCGACATAACGAAGGATCACGTGGAGCAGTGGCGGAGGCGGCGTCGAGATTTTGACTTCGGTTTGCGACGCGTCCAACAGAGCCTGCGTTGCATTCGGCTCTGGCCCGATGAGCACGACCTGCTTGGCGCTTGGATCGACATCGATCAGTACCATCGAGCGATAGATCAGGTCGCCCTCGACTTCATTACACGACCAGGTCAGGCGGGCCGTGACGCCGTCCTGGTCGGGAGCAATTTCTGCATTGCTGGCCTTGCAGGGTGTGCCGTCGGCGCCGTGAACGACGGCGTGGGTGGTCACATACGCGGCGATTGCCGCGGTCGAGGCGGCAAGCCGCGCGGCGTCGACAAGTCCTGATTGCGCGTCGAACACCTTGGTTCCGGCCACGCGATCCACGTCGCTTCCCCTGAGCGCGATCTCGAGACGCACCGTGCGATCGGGCTTGAGCTCGATGCGGGCGTTGGACAGGTTGATTTGATGCGCTGCCAGCCTGATTGGGCAGAGGCTGACTGCTGCCATTATTGCCCAGGCGAGCGCGGCAGTGCCTGCCTGTTTGATCACGAGGCGGCCCCGACCGCTTTCAAAAGCTGGACCATGTTGGTCGCCGTGTAGGCCGCGATGGTCACGACGTCGCCCCCCGAAAGCCGTGCGTAACGGCTGAAACCATCGCCGCTCACATTGCCGATCGCAAGGCGGACCAGCGGTGACGAGCTATCGCGCGCATACATCAGCGCGATCACCTCCGGTCGGCTCAAGCCGTACCGTCCGAGGTCCGCCTCGCTCGGATGTTTCGCGACGACCGTTTCGGTCTGGGTCTGGTCGAGCGCCGCCAGCGCTGTCGCGATGATGCGGGCCTTATCGGGATCAGCGATGTGCGCGTCGGAGTTGCCGGCGTGCGCATGCTGGCCGGTATGGAGGAGCCAGTTGCCGGCGCCGTCTCGCTCCAGGCGATGCAGTTTCCCTTGGATCACGATCTCAATCGCCCAGATCCGGTCGATCGACGCGGGTAGCAGCAGCGCCGTCAGGCCCTTCGCATTCTCATCGCCGCTGTCGGCTTCGGGCGGCAGGATCCGCCTCGCCATGTCAGCCGTGACCTCCCACTCCGTTCCGACATGGCGTGGCATCAGGTGGACCGTGGGCAGACCTACCAGTCTCAAATACTGCGACGTACCCGCCGGATTCAGCGTGCCGAAATCCGCAACGATCACGGATCGGTCGGGCTGCTCCAGTGAGACAAGGTAAGCGGGCGGATCGAGCCCGAATTCGGCGAAGTTTGCGCCCTCGTAGTCGCTCGGATCGAGACTTCGCGTCGGCTGCGAGACGTGCATGAAATGCAGCGCCAAATCGAGATGCGATGCGAGCTCCGCGGGGACGGGTGCGTTCGACCGCTCGAAACTCCAAGCGCCGCCTATGGTGCGGCGGAAGCCTATTCGCTCCTGGCCGCTCCTGATCTCGGCGGCGGTGATGTCCGAGGGAAGGGCGGCTACAATACCGTGCGGCTCGAAACTGAGCTCGGGCAGGCCTGGCGAACGACCCGACAACGCCAGGGCCGTCAACAGCGCCACCATCAAGGCGCTGGCGGCCAGCGCTGCGATATTCCGTGTCCGCGCAATCAACGTCGTTTCCACCAGACCACGCCCCCTAGCAGCATGACGCTAAGAGGCAATAGCACCTCGACGGCGATGAACACGGTGCGCATCTGGTCTCTCGTCAGCGTGATCTGTTGCGCGGGGCTGAAGGATTGCGGTTTGGCTGCTGGCCTCGTTTCGTCCTCGGCCAACCACCTCACCATCTCGACAGCGAGATCGCCGTTTGAGACGTACGGGAAATAGGAATTGGCGGCGAAGTTGCTGTTGCCGACCAAGACCAGCCGGAATGGTTTTGTCTGGTCGGCGGCACCGTCGGGCCAGCGCCCTTCGACCGCGACCGCCAGCACCGCCGCCCCGCGCGGTGCATCTGACCCGGTCGGTTCGGCTCCGGCTGTTGCCTGCGACACGGGGCGCAAATAGCTGTCCTTGCTGCTGCTCGCGAGAATGGTCATATTGACGCCGGGCGGAGCCGCTCCGACACGGATTGGTCGCGCGTTCGGAAAGATGGTCAAGGCAATCCGTCTCGTGATCTGGTGTGGCGGATAGTAGGGTACCGCGACCTTGTCATGATCCGATCCATAGTGATTGAGCGGATCAATCACGGTGGCCGGGTCCGACGCGAGTCCAAGTGTACCAAAAAGATCGCCAAGGCCGCCTTGCAGAGGAAATTCGGGGTCAATCATGGCCAGCAGCCGACCGCCGCGCGCCAGATAATCGGACAGCAGGGCCGCTTCTGCTGGCGCATACGCATGCCGAGGGCCGATCTCAGCGACCACGCTGCAGTCAGGCGGAACGGCCGAAAGGCTCGTTAGCGCAATCGCGCGGACCGTATAGCCGAGCGTCGTCAGCGCAAGCTGCAGCCTGTCGAGACCGTCGGTGTCGCCTTGCAGAAGGTCTCCCGCGCCCGGCGTCTCATGGCCCCGCAGTGTTTCAACATGACTATAGTGGAAATGTGGCGGGCCCTCGGGAACGCTCTCGCCATGGCCGGTGATCAAACAGACGACATCGACCTTCCTTTTCAGAACCCGCAGGGTCGCAAAGGCCATCTGGGCGAGATCCGCGGTATTCTCGACGACAACGCGCCGGCCGTCTGCCTCCACTACCGCGGTGTTATAGGCGCGAGCCCCGAATGCCCGCGCCTTCGCGGGCTCCTTGTCGATGTCGACGGCGGAGAAATGGAAGTGCGGATTCTGGCGCGCGGCGACCGTCAGCAGGTCCTTGGCGTCGATCGCGTTCCGGTCTGAATGGTTGTAGAAATAGGTCAGCGAGACGTCGCTGCTCAGACCGTCCAGTACCGAACCAAACTGCGGAGGCGGTGTATTTGTGGCCTTGCGGGTCGCGTCCAGATAGACATCGTGGCGGAACATCGCGACGTTCGCCAGGCAGACCACAACGATGGCGCCAATTGCGAGCGCGGCGTTGTACAGCATCGCTCGGGCCCGCGAACCCGCGATCCGCAGGGGGAGTTGAAGCCCAAGCGCAAACAGCATGAGCATGGCGGCACACCAGCTGCCGAAGAACAGGAGGTTGGAGCCGCGCTCGCCCCAATGATGCGAGGCGCCGAGCGCGCCGAAGACGAGCGCGGTGGCTGCCAGCACCAGGATGAAAAACCATGAAAAGCCGCGTGACATGTTGGTCCCCTCAGCAGCGTCAGCGCCAGGCCAGCGCGCGGACGCTGAGGAACAGGCTGAGCATGGTCGCGCTCAGATAGTAGGCGACATCGGTCAAATACATCGATCCGGTCGCGAACGGCTTGAAATGCACCGAGAGCGACATGTTGACGAGCAGCGAGTCGAAGGGGTCGGGAAGCAGATAGCCATATTCGTCGATGATCCACAACAGCAGGAAGACGCTGAGCGACAGGAGAGCGGCGATGATCTGATTGTCGGTCAGCGCCGACGTGAGCAGGCCGACCCCGACGAGCGCCGCAGCGAGCAGCACGAGGCCGAGATAACCGCTGAAGATTGGCCCCCAATCAGGGTCTCCATAGATCGCGAGCACGATTGCATAGGCGCTAGACAATATCAGCATCAGTACGATGAGGCTCATGCTTGCCGCGAACTTTGCGAATACGATCTGCGTTTCGGTTGCCGGCGAGGTGAGCAGGACCTCCATCGTGCGCAACTTCCGTTCCTCCGCGATGAGCCGCATGGTGATGATCGGCACCGTGAGCAGGAACAGGACGAAGATCTGGAAGAACAAATGAACCAGCGTCATCGAATGACTGATAAAGAGAGCGAGGGTGAAGCTGTAACCCATGATCAACAGGAACACGGCGATCAGCACATAGGCGATCGGAGAGGTAAAGAGGGCCTTTTCTTCCTTGACCAGCAGCGCCAGAAATCGCCTCATGCGGCTGCCTCGCTCGGTCGCCGGGTCAGTTGCAAAAAAATGCGCTCGAGATCAGGCCGCACGGTTGTGAGCTCGGACAGCGCCAGGCCGCGCCCCACCAGTGCCGCTGCCAATTGCTGCGCTACTTCCGGACGCTGGTCGGCTTCCACCAGATAGCGGAGATCAGGGCCGCCGGATTCAGGTTCGACGACAATCGAGCGTACCCCCGGTACGGCCGCGATGGTTTCGCGCACCATGGGCTCCGGTCCCGCGACTTGTAACCGCAGCCGCTGAGCATCGACCGCCAGGGCGAGCGCGTCAGTTGTGAGAAGCCTGCCGTTGAGAAGGATCATCACCCGGCTCGCGATCTGCTCTATCTCGGGTAGCACGTGGGAGGCCATCAGAACGGTCCGCCTGCCAGCCAGCTCTCGTATGAGATCACGGATGGCGATGACCTGGCTGGGATCGAGCCCGCTGGTCGGCTCGTCGAAAATGAGTAGCTTCGGATCGTTGAGCAGCGCCTGGCCGATGGCGACGCGCTGCCGATAACCCCTCGATAGCTTCCCGATCGGGACCGCCGCCACGGCTTGGAGCTGCAGACGCTCCGCAACGGTCCCAATGGCGCGAGTGGCGGAGCGCCCGAACAGCCCCTTGAGATGCGCCATGAACCGCAGGTACTCATTGACCCGCATGTAATCGTAGAGCGGCGCATCCTCCGGCACATACCCGACCTCGTGTCGCAAGGCGAGGGATTGGGTCGTCGCATCGTGGCCGGCCACTGCTGCAGAGCCGGTCGTCGGCACGAGATAACCGGTCAAAATTCTAAAAATGGTGCTCTTGCCCGAACCGTTCGGGCCGAGCAGCCCAATGACTTCACCTTCGGCAACGGAAAACGATACGTCCCGTACCGCGAGACGCGGACCGTACCACTTGACTAGGTTTTGCACGTCAACGACCGGCGCCCTCATTGAGGGCCTTTCAGGTGTTCGGCACCGATCATCCTCCCACACCTCGGCGATAGCATGTTGCGCGCCGGCACACCCGCTCCTCCCATTGCCGCCGCCTTTCAGGGCTCTAGGTTGGCCTTTATGCGGCTAACTACAGGCTACGCCGCGGAAATCACGAATTCAAGATCGAACGCTTCCACACCGCTTCTACTGTCCGCGCGGCCCAGGCCTTCACAAAAGCTGGCGACCTCATGCTCGATCCCACGCCGGTGGTGGCACCACACTCGTCGAAGCCCTCGCCTCCGGCCGTGAGGCCGTCGGCGTCGATATCAGTACCTGCCGAGTTCGTTGCCGGCGTGAAATCCACCGTCGTCTCGGACGCCGAATTGGAAACACTCGCGCGGCGGGGCTGGTCTCGTCGCCGCGTAAGTAGATATTCATCGTCCGTCAATGCGCTCACTGACTATCAAGAGCTAGGCTACTACACGCACCTCGATCATCCGTCGCAATGGCGGTTACTAGCTCGTGACGCGTTCGCCGCGTCCATAGACGAGCAGCATCAGGATGATGACGAGGCCGTAGATCACCTGTCGGCCGGCCTCTGGCATGTCCATGATCGACAGGACGCTGTTCAGGAGCACGATCAGCACCACGCCGACCAGCGTGCCGAGATAGCGGCCGCGACCTCCCAGGATGTTTGTGCCCCCGATCACGACCGCTGCGATCGAAGGCAGCAGATAGGCGTCGCCCATCGCCTGATAGGCCTTAGTGGAATAACCGGCGAGCAGCACGCCCGCGAGAGAGGCTGCAAGACCGCTTGAGCGTATCATCGGGCAACGGGCGTTGCAGCGCCTTCGCGTCATCCCACGGGCGCCCGCATCATCATAATCACGGTGCCGCGCGGTACTAGCGCTTCATGGCTCCGCCTGCACCGTCTGGAGAAAGGCGAAGATAATCCAGAGCGTCTCGTCATCCAGCCGCCCCGTCCAGTTGGGCATGCCCTTGTCAGGTCGGCCATGCGTGACCGTGAAGTGGAACACGTTGGCCATGTTCACGCCGTAGCTACGCTTGAGCCGGCGGAGGTCACGGGGCGGATCGGGGCTGACCGCATTCGGCCCATGGCAATGCGCGCAATATTGGTTGAAGAGGCCGCGCCCCGCGGCGGCCTGGCCGGCGTCGCCCTCGTAAGGGTTTTTGGCCGAGACCGCAGGATCGTCCGCGCGCGCATACCGCGCCGCACTGGGCAGACCAAAGAAGACGGCGAGCATGCTCGCCCCCGCGAAGATCGCGGCAGTGACCTTCGCTGGGCGTACTTGCATGCCGCTAGGCTGCCCCAAGCTCACGACGGTACAGTCGACCGGCTCAGTCTGGCAACTCGAAGACAAACAGCGCGCCGCCCTCGGGGCTCGAGGCGAATATCCGTTCGCCGGTATGCCCGAGGAAGCTTGGTGGGGTCTTGAGCCGGCCGGAGACGACGGCGACGTACTGCTTGCCATCAAGCTCATAGGTGATCGCACCCTGGCTGATCCCGGACCCGGCGTTGAACTTCCACAGTTCTTCGCCGGTTTTGGCATCGAGCGCCTTGAACCAGCCCTGGATGTTGCCGTGGAAGACGAGCCCGCCGCCTGTCGCCAGGGCGCCGCCCAGGAAAGGCAGCTCCTCTTTGCTGCCCCAGACCCGCTTCTGACTGATCGGATCCCATGCCACCATTTCGCTCATAAAGCCACCTGGACCGGGCTTGTCGAGATCGAACTCCTCGGCGAGATAGAACGCACCCTTCTTCCTTTCTTCCTTCCTACCGACGAGATCCATGCAGAGATTGAAGGTCGGGATGTAGACCAGACCGGTCTGCGGGTTATAGGCCATCGGCTCCCAGTTTTTGCCCCCGAACAGGTTCGGGCAGATGTCCTTTGCCCAAACGTCGAGCCGCGGCCGTTTTTCCGGGACTTCGACCGGCCGCCCGGTCTTGAGGTCGATCTCTTTTGCCCAGTTGACCATGACGAAGGGCTGGGCCGATATCAGCGCCCCGGTCTGGCGATTGAGCACGTAGAAGAAGCCGTTGCGGTCGGCCTTGAGCCCGACGGGCGTCTTCTGCCCGTTGATGTCGAGGTCGGCGAGCACGAGTTCGTTCACGCCGTCATAGTCCCAGGTGTCGTAGGGCGTCGTCTGGTAGTGCCAGACGATCTTGCCGGTATCCGCGTCGAGCGCCAGCGTGCTGGCCGTGTAGAGGTTGGTGAACTTGCCGTAGTCGCTCGTATCCGGGCCGCGCACCGAGGCGCCCCACGGCGCTGGGTTGCTGGCCCCGTAATAGACGAGGTTGAGCTGCGGGTCGTAGGAGCCGACGAGCCATGCGCCACCGCCGCCATATTTCCACGAATCGTCCTTCCAGGTTTCCGCGGCAGCCTCGCCGGCGGCAGGGACCGTATAAGTACGCCACACCTGCTTGCCGGTATCCTGGTCGTAGGCCGTGATGGCACCGCGAATGCCGTATTCGCCCCCGGCATAACCGGTGATCACGAGGTTCTTGACAAGGATCGGCGGCGAGGTGATCGCGGCGCCCTCGTGGTAGTCGATGACCTGAGTCTTCCAAAGCTCCTTGCCCGTGCTCGCATCGAGCGCGACGAGGTAGGCGTCGAGCCGTCCAAGAAACAGCTTGCCGCGCGCATAGGCGACGCCCCGGTTGTCGAGCCCGCAGCAAGTCGTCGGCTGCACGTCTGCGGGAATCTCGGGCGCATACTTCCATTTCGGCGTACCATCTTTCGCATTGAGGGCGTAGACGTAGCGGGGCCCTGCGGAGGTGGTGACGAACAGCGTATCGCCGACGACCAGAGGCGTCGATTCCTGGGCCTCCAGCGAACCAAGCTGAGCCACCCATGCCACCCTCAGCTTGGCGACATTGCCCCTATTGATTTGGGTGAGCGCGCTGAAGCGCGTATTCGCTGTGTCGCCGCCATAGATCGTCCACGACTTCCCGCTTTCGGCGGCGGCCCCTAGGGGAAGCACCGACAGCGCCAGCAGCGAACCTGCAAGCATTCCGCTCAGTCGCGACATTGTGATATCCTCCCTGTTTGCTTCTTTTCCCAGGCACGACGCTTCGGCGTTTTTGTGCGCGCCCGGTGAGCGGACGGATCGTAGCCCTCTGGGGCCGCTAGGCAAAGATCGCCGCCGGAGCCACGATGCTCACAGGCCTAGTTGCCGCGATTGGCGCGGTGTACTGCATCGCGGCCGAGCCGAACGTTTAGAGCCGAGCTAGGCTATTTGGCCGAATAATGGCTGGGAAGCTTCTAAGCCATCCCACCGAATTGATCGGCCGGCCGAAAATGACGCAAATGCCGCGCTGCAGGACTGCCGAAATCACTGAGCGGTTCCCTGTCTCCTCCAGTTTGAATCCTGAAGTAAAAGCGCGTGCGCGCCCGTGTACCACCAAAATCTGCGCTGCAGGCTTTGTTCACGCGCTGCCCGAAACTTGCGATGGGTGTTGCCGACGCGGAGATTCGATGGCGGGAACGACCAGGCCTGAGGGCGATCGTAAACTTGCCCGTCGTGGCACACCCGCGCTGCTCGGCGCGGCAATCTACGTGACGACTCTGCGCCCACTGCTCGGGCGCGATCCCTTGACCATCATCCTGGCCACTTTCGGGATCTCTCTGGTGCTGCAGAACTACGCGCTCTGGCAGTTCGGGCCGGTGGCGCGCAAGATCCAGGAGCCCTTCACCGGCCACTTCACGCTCTTCTATCTGGACTATCCGTGGTACCGGCTCGTGATCGCACTGCTCTCGGCCGCCATCATCGGCGCCCTTTGGCTCTTCCTCAAATTCGGCACCTACGGCATCTGGATCCGCGCCACCACTCAGGACCGTGTCATGGCTCAGGCCATGGGCATCCCGGTGCCGTCGGTCCTCACCGTCGTCTTCGCCATCGGTGCCGGTTTGGCTGCCGCCAGCGGGGTGCTGTTCGGCCCGCTCGTTGGCGTCAATCATGCCATGGGGCTCGATTGGGTCCTCAAGGCTTTCATTGTCGTCGTGGTCGGCGGCATGGGCAACCTCGGGGCTCGATCGCCGCCTCCATCTTCATCGGCCTGTTGGAATCATATGCCTCGCTCTGGGTGAGCCCGGCCCGGCGACATCTGACGTCGATCCAGTATTCGACCCGATCGAAAGACACAGAAAAGCTCGCCGTGCACTCCGCGAAGCGGAAGCTGCTCACTCTCTGGCGGAAAAGGAAATGCGGGACGACGGCTCGCTATTCCCGAGGACGGTCAGTATCGGAAATCCGTACTCCGGCCTGCCAAGGCCGGTTTCAACGTCACACGACGATATCGACAGGTACACGCCCGCCGACCTGTTTCCCCAAGACAACAAGCGGGAACATGAAGAGATGTCGGGGGCGATATCTCTTCGGGACGCGCGAATCGGACCGCTCGAAGGAGGCAATGAACGACGCCGCGATTGCGGAGCAAGAAATCGTCGAGGAACTGGTCGGAACTGAGCCGACAACGATCGCCGGGGTGCTGGCATTGTTGAGATTTCAGCGCGACTACTCCGAGGGGCGCGATTTCCTGGATGACTATCTCGCGGCCTTACTCATGGAATCAGTCGAAACGGGACTGCTAAATCTGCAGACAGGCAGACAAATCCCACACAATATAAGCCAACAGTTTCATGCTCTAACCCCCATCTTTAGTTTGAGGATCCGATGCTATCATCTTTCAAGACCGCTCTGGAAGCTCAAGTTAGCGCTGCGGGTCATGTCGGGAGGGCCGCTACGCGCCGCCGGTGCACACATGGTTCAGTAAGCTAGGCGGACGGCGCCTTAGGTCTTGGTGCATCCGGACGATGAGAGGTTGAGGGCGCGCCTAGACAGATTTTAGCTAAATGCGAAAGCGAGCAAGCCCGAGCAGAGCAGCACAAGGCTGGCTGCGGTTACTGCGAGGAATCCATCGGACACGAGGTCATGATTGCGCATGGTACACCTGCCGCTTGGAGTGCTGGTCACCGTCTCAATTGCCCCGCGCCTGCTCGAACAGAACGATATGCCACGCAGCGCATCAAATAGATTTCGCGCTATTCCGAAAATTAGAATCTGACTGATGCTTTTGAGCAACAGTGACCCCAGTCGCCCGGACGATCAGAGGTGAGGGCGCTAGTATTTAGCAACCGCGGCAAATGCCGTTTATCATGCGGTCGAGCGCGGCATTCTCTTGATTGATTGGATCGTTCGGATTCATCAGGTTCTTCTCCGAGGGCACTTGATCGGCGCGCGGCTGGCGGTGGCCGACCGGTGCCTCCGGCAGCAATTGTTTATCCGGGCTCGCCGATGGAGGAGGTGGTGCGGCTGGATTTCGCGAACCAACCGTCTGCGCAATCGCTGCCGAAGTGTCGACCAGGGCCAGCAACGCTATTGTTGCGATCAACTTTCGCATGATAGGTCTCCCAATTTTGGCCCCCTCAGAACTGTGTGATGCGCGTAAAAGCTGATGTACGTTCGCAATCTGCCGAGACCATTAAATTCTGTTTCAGAATCGGGCGCCAAGCAAAGGCCTTCGCAGGAACCCTGCCAGACAAGCGCTGGTTTCATCATCCGGACGATGAAAGGAGGGGCGCGTATGGGGATTTCCGCTTGCCTGGCATCATTCGCCTTCGGGCACCTGCGTCTTAAAAAAAAACGCGAAACGCCGCAGGTTTTGTGAGGGGGGCGGCGAGCAAATTCGCGAACGAAAAACGAACCGCCGTGTACCGTCCGTGTACCACGGACTAAGCGGTACTAAATTGCAAAGGCTGATATTTAAAGGGCTTTCTTCATTGCGGCATGGTACACGGATTTATTGAGAACAGAACGCGTATCCCCTTGAAATCATTGGCGATCCCAGCAGGATTCGAACCTGCAACCCACGGAGTAGAAATCCGCTACTCGCTCGGCGAGAATTCCTAGTTACGGTTTCAAGGCCATGGGCGAGGGCGGGGAGCGGATCAGAAGTCGTGGCTTTGCCCTACTGGGTGATTTCAGGTTAGCTTCCGATAACTGTAATTCTCGGAAGTAATGGAACCCGGCATATGTCACAGGCCCTGACCGTTATTGAGGCCGGCGAGCAGCTGCCTGCCGCCCTTGGTCCTGACCTCGCGGCTGCCGTGGATCTGGCGCAGGCCGAAAAGGCCGTCAGTACACGGAAGGCCTACGGGACCGACTTCCGACTGTTCAGGACATGGTGCGACACCAAAGGTGTTAGCGCGCTTCCTGCCGCCCCAGAAACCGTCGCGGCGTATCTCGCTGCCCAGGCCAAGGCCATCGACCCTTGGAAGACGCGTCGCGGCCATCCGTTACGCCCACAAGCTGGCCGAACTTCCGCTTCCGACCGATGCAGAGGGCGTCAAGGCGACCATGCGCGGCATTCGTCGGACCCTTGGCAGCGCAAGGATCCGCAAGGCTCCGGCAGTGGCGGCAGCGATGCTTGGTATGGTCGCAGGTGCTCCCGACAATCTGGCCGGCCTGCGGGATCGTGCGCTGCTTTTACTTGGCTTTGCCGGGGCGTTTCGCCGTTCAGAACTAGTTGCGCTTGACGTGAACGATATCGAGGAAACCGAGGCCGGTCTGCGAGTGACGATCCGGTATCGGTCAAGGCGCTGCGGGGGTGGCTTGATGGCGCCGGCATCGACGCCGGTCCGCTATTCCGCCCGATCAACAAGGCCAGCAGGGTGGCTCAGGCTCGGCTGACGGATCGATCGGTGGCCAATATCGTCAAGGCTTATGCGGAACGCGCTGGGTTCGATGCCAGCACGTTTTCGGGACACTCCCTTCGATCCGGGTTTCTTACGTCTGCGGCTTCCAACGGCGCGTCGATCTTCAAGATGATGGACGTGTCCAGGCACAAGTCGGGGGATACCTTGCGGGGTTATGTCCGAGATGCCGAACTGTTTAGGGATCACGCCGGAAAGGGGCTACTTTAGATCGGACAGTTGAGCGACCGTCGGGCAGACTGCCGACGGTCGCTTAGTGATCCTCACCTCGGTGGTACCGTCGCTATACGCGAGCTCATGCTGGTTTGGGAAGCCATCCGGAGAAAGCCGGAACAGGAGAATCCGTATGCCCACTCTTCCAAGCGGCCTTCGGTTAGCGCTCCAATTCCTGACCAGCAATCGGTGTGCCGGGTGAACGCGCCGGCAGTGCTACGAGGATCGCTTCTCAATCCAATCTCCACAATGCTCCGCATCATGGCGGCGATGGCGGGCAACTCCCTCGGATCAACCTGTTCTAGCAGTGCGCGAAATTCCGCCGCCATTTCCTCCGGGCTCGCTCACCTCTCTTCGCGAAACGCTGGGTCTGCCGTCGACCGATGGGGTTCGACCGATCGAGCTCGGGCTGATCAAGTCGATCCGGGCAAAGGCAGACACAACCAACAGAACCGGGATTCAAAGACAGTTTG
>WNFO01009987.1_pt1 | contig 14700 bp, 13 predicted proteins | sample 5400251 | NCBI WGS metagenome assembly WNFO01 (sample SAMN13153354, study PRJNA577476) | soil metagenome | isolation source: 100 cm saprolite under Madrone tree | place: USA:California | collected 2016-06-14 | reverse complement strand
GTCGCTGCACGAAGCAGGCCAGCAGATCGAACTCGGCCGTGGTCAGTTGCAGCGATCCCCCGTCATCGCCGGTTCGCTCGACGGCGCGCGCATCGAGATCGAGCACAAAGCGATCGAAGGCGAAACGGCGGCTTGCCGGGGGAGCTGGCGCGCCTTGCGCACGGCGCAGCAGCGCGCGAATCCGGGCGAGCAGTTCGCGCGGGCCAAAGGGTTTTGTCAGATAGTCGTCGGCGCCCATTTCGAGGCCGACCACGCGATCGATCTCGTCGCTCTTGGCAGTCAGCATCAGAATCGGAACGTTGTCGGCCTGCCGCAACCTTCGGCAGATCGACAGGCCGTCTTCACCGGGCAGCATGAGGTCGAGGACGATGAGATCGGGCCGCAAACGCCGCAAGACGGCATCCATGGCCTCGCCGGTTTCGGAGATCTCGATCTCGAAACCTTCCTTGCGCAGGACTTCCGCCACGAGCCGACTGATCTCCGGATCGTCCTCCACCATCAATATTGTGGCGCCCTGCATCGTCATTCCGTCGACTGTCCATCGACAATGCACCCGGTGACAAGGGGAGAAGCCGCATTGTTACATCCTGTTACACGGCGTTGACCAAACGACAAACAACGATATGTGCCGTCGATACGCGGTTGACCTGGTCGCGTCATTTTCGTCCGCGTGATCGGCGGCAGTAGGGCCGTCGCAAGCCCAAAGGAGATCGATATGACCAGGTTCATCGCCCTTTCTGCCCTCGCAACCGCCTTGATCATCGGCGCCGCCGCTGACGCCAACGCCTGGACCCGCACCGGATCGGTGACCGGTCCGCGCGGAACGTCGAGCGTGCAGGGGTCCGGAAGCTGTGCCGGCGGCACCTGCAGCCGAAGCATCACCCGCACCGGCCCGTACGGCAACAGCGTGACCCGGCAAGGAACGGTGTCGTGTGCTGGCGGCGTTTGCACCGGCAGCCGGCAGACGACGGGGCCGAACGGCCTGACCATTTATCGTCAGGGCACCGTCACGCGCTGATCGTCGTTGGGCCGGCTGGGCGCCCGACGTTGGGGGCCCAGCCCGTCCGGCTTTCCTTACCGCTCTGTCTTGAAGGCGTTCCGCCATGCCCGGCTTTTCCGGCCTGTTCGCCAGTCCAGCGATGCGAGCGACGATCTTGATGGTCGCGATCGCCTTCATGGGGCTTGAATTTGGCCTCAGCCACCTCGCGCATCGAGCGGACGACACGCACGATTGGCGAGAAAGCGCGGTGTCGTTCGCCGTGGCGATCGGCCAGAAAGCCGTGCGCGCGGCGGAGGCCGGGCTCGTCGCCGTGCCATTCGCCTTCGCCTATCAGCATCGTCTGTTCGACTTCGATCAGAACAGTTGGATCGCGCTTGCCGGATTGTTTTTCGGCAGCGAATTGATCTACTACTGGCAGCATCGCGCCTCCCATCGTATCCGTTGGATGTGGGCGACGCATGCGGTCCACCATTCGCCGACGAGGCTGAACCTCACCGCGGCCATCCGCCTAGGATGGACCGGCACCATCTCGGGAAATTTTCTGTTCTTTTTGCCGCTCGCCCTGATCGGCTTCCATCCGCTCGCGATCGTCGCGATGCTGGGCGTCAACCTTCTCTATCAGTTCTTCATTCACACCGAACTCGCGCCGCGGCTCGGACCGCTCGAATCGGTCCTGAACACGCCCGCGCATCATCGCGTCCACCACGCGTCCAATGAATCCTGCCTTGATCGCAACTATGGCGGCATCCTGATTGTCTTCGACCGGCTGTTCGGCACTTTTGCCGAAGCGCCCGAGAACGAGAGGCTGAGCTATGGCCTCGTCGGCGGCGTCGCCAGTCTCAACCCATTGCGGATCGCTTTCGGCGAATGGCTGGCCATGGCGGACGATCTCATCCGGGCAGCAAGCTGGTCGGAGCGCTGGCACGCGTTGTTCGGTCCACCCGGTGCATCGAAGGCGGGGCGTGCTCGCGACGATACATCTCTCTCGCCGCGCAAGGCTCGGCACGCATTTACCACAGCAGGAGAATGAAAATGTCCCACTCTGTCTCGCTCGCGCGTTTCCTCGCCCCCGCCGCTCTTGCGTTCTGTGCCGCCACATCGCCCGCATTGGCGCAGTCGCAACCCGATCCTTCGCAGCTGTCGCCGCGAATGCGCAGCGAGGCGATGGCGCTGATGCGGCTCTGCCGCGGCGACTACGATCGGCTGTGCGCCGGCGTGCAGCCGGGAGGCGGGCGCATCCTGGCCTGCCTGCAGAGCCATGCGTCAGACCTCAGCGCCTCCTGCGCCCAGGCCATGCCGCGGGCGGCCTCGCTGAAGACCGATGCCGCCTCCGCCGGCATGCTGCCCAAGTAACGGAGGTAACGATGGCAACGCAGTCTTTCGCTGTTCTAGATCGCCCCTTGCCGGACAGGCCCGCCGTCCGCGGCGTCGGACCGAGGCCGGCGGCGCCGGAGCCGCGGCGGTCCCGGCCAGGCCTGATTGCTTCCGTCCGGGCGTTGCGCAGCAATCCGATCACGGCCTTTGCGACGGAGGCCTATCAGCAAGCGTGCTCGATCTCGGTCGTTTTCGCCGTGTCCTCCTGGTCAACGACCCCGACGAGATCGAGCATGTCCTGCTTGGCAACGCCGAGAACTACCGCAAGAGCATCCAGCAACAGCGGCGCCTGCGTCCCGCGCTCGGCGAGGGCCTGCTGACGGCGGAGGACGAAGCGTGGCGGCGCAGCCGCCGGGTCGCGGCGCCTCTGTTCAGTCCCAAGGCGATCGCACAGCTGCTGGACGACATGCGCGAAGCCGCTGAGGCGATGCGCGATCGATGGTTCGCTCGCCCCGGCGTGGCCGAGCCGCTCGATCTTGCCGCTGAATTCCAGCGCCTGACCTACGAGATCGTGTCGCGTACGGTATTTTCAGGTGCGCTCGACGCCGACCGCGCACGGGTCCATGCCAATATGGCGATCTACTTCGACACATTCGGCCGGATCGATCTCGCCAGCATCCTGAATCTGCCGTCATGGCTGCCGACGCCGGCTGCGCTCCGGGCACGGCCGGCGCTGGCCGTGTTCCGCTCGATCGTCGACCGGATCGTCGCGCAGCGTCGGCAGGACCCTGGACGTGAGGTTCGCGATCTGCTCGACCGCTTGATGCTGGCGCCTGATCCGAAGACGAACCGGAAATTGCCGCCCGCAACCGTCGCCGACAATGTGCTGACATTTCTCGCCGCCGGCCATGAGACCACGGGCAATGCGCTCTCCTGGATCTTCTATCTGCTGTCGCTGTACCCGGAGACTGAAGAAGCCGTTACCGCCGAACTGCGCGCGGCATTCGGCGAAGGTCCACCGCGGCGCGACCTGTTCGGCCGCCTGGTCATGACCCGCGCGGTGATCGACGAGGCCTTGCGCCTCTACCCGCCGGCGCCCTTCATCGGCCGCGAGGCGATCTGCGAGGACATGCTTGCCGGACGTCCGATCAAGCCAGGCACACAGGTCCTGATCTCGCCGTGGATCGTGCATCGTCATCGTCTCCTCTGGGAAGAGCCCGATGCCTTCCGGCCCGAACGCTTTCTGCCTCGCGAAAAGCAGAGCATCCGGCGCGGCGCCTTCATTCCCTTCGGGCTCGGGCCACGCACCTGCATCGGCGAAGGTTTTGCCGTGCAGGAAATGATCACGGTCCTTGCCGTCATTCTGCCGGCGTTCCGCTTCCGCTTGGCCGATCCGCGCGCGGTTTTCCCCGAAGCGCGCATCACGTTGCACCCGCGCGGCGGGATCCCGATGATCGTTACCCCTCGCGAACATGGTTAGGAGACACCCATGATCCCCGCACGATTGCTTGTTGTCGCCTTGATGGGACTGACTGCCGGATTCGTTACGCCGGCCTTGCGCGCGTCGGCCAAAGCCGGCGGCGAGATGACGATCGACACCTCGGACGGACCGCGCCATGCGCTGGTGATTCCGGCAGGCAATGGCGCCCGGCCGACCGTCATCGTGCTTCACGGCGCGCTTGGCACCGGCGCCGGCACCGCGCGTACCACCGGTTTTGCCGAGGCCGCAGCGAAACGTGGATTCACCGCGGTGTTTCCCGATGGTCTCGGCCGCCAGTGGAATGACGGCCGCGCCGGCGGGCCCGGCGGCCCCGACGACATCGGCTTCATTCGCGCGCTGGTGAAGCGGCTTGTGGCCGAAGGCGATGCCGACCCGCAGCGGATCTATCTCGCCGGCATCTCCAATGGCGGCATGATGAGCTTTGCGCTCGCATGCAAGGCCGGCAATCTGTTCGCCGGCATCGGCACGGTGATCGCCAACATGCCCGCAGGCATCGAGCCATGCGCCGCGCGGCCGATGCCGGTGGTGATGATCAACGGCACCGCCGATCCAATAGTCCCCTACGCCGGCGGGGGTGTCGGGCTTGGCGGCGGCCGCGGCGAGGTCTGGAGCGTGGAACAGACGGCTAACCTGTTCGCAAGGCTCGACCGATGCGGCGGGCAAATCGAACAGCCGCTGCCGGATCGCGATCCCTCGGACGGCACCTCGGTCACTCGCGTCGCCTGGGACGGCTGCTCGGCCGGAACGTCGGTCACGCTCTATCGCGTCGAAGGCGGCGGGCATTCGCTTCCGGGCCGTCCTTCGCTCGCGCCGCGGCTCCTCGGCTTGACCAATTTCGATATTTCGGGACCCGGCGTCATTCTCGACGCGTTCACACAGAGCAGTGGTCGGATGTTATAGCAAGCCAACCGTGCGCGGCCGCGGTTCGCCGCCTTCCTCGATCGCGTCGAACTCCGCAAGCGGTTGCGCCTCCCCGTAACCATCGCGAACTCGCCGAAAAGAACCTGTGACAGTCACGAGTCACGGGATGTGCAGCGGCAAGATCTGACCCCCAGCAGGCGCCGTTCTGCCCGAGAACGCCGCAACGAAATCGCAACGAATTAGGTGAAACGACCGTGAACAAAACGTGGCGGAAGCACCTGTCGTAGCAAGAAAAATCAACAACTTAGAAGATATTCACTGCGTTCGGGACGTAGGGCACTGTCCGCTTCAGACGGCCACGATCGGCGAATGTCGGATCACTTTGGTTTTGTTCTAATTCTAAAATAGAGAGATTCCAGTCGAGCAAACCATTTCCGATTCCAGAAATGTTTTGCAACGGTGTTAGGTCCCCGGATGTCGCGGAAACTTTGATCTCCGCGGATTTTGGGGGACCCATGTCGTTGCACCAGTTTTCACGTTTGCCTGTCTCGATCATCCAACCGGTTCGTTGCTCAAGGCGAAGGGCGCTGCTCGCGGCAACTGCAATGTCCATCATAGGCTGCAGCGGCGCCTGGGCAGCGGACGGTGAAGCAAACGACGCGCTGCTGAAAAAACTGGAAAAGATGGAGCAGCGGATTCAAATGCTTGAGGGAAAGCTCAAGCAGAAACAGGCGGCCGCCCAAGCCGGGCCTGTAGCCGCTTCACCTTCGACGCCGCCGGCTGCAGCCCCGTCCAATGCTCAGCCCACAACATCTGCGCAGCCAACCGCGCCTGCGCGCGCCGCAAGAGCGGAAATCGCGAGCACCGCGCCATCTCCGACCCCGACGGCGCCCGCAAACAATGGCATTGTGGGGCTCGCCGACTCACCCGTTCCCGGTCTCAGCATCGGAGCGTATGGCGAAATCAAGTTCGGCTCCCAGCAAAATCCGGCTGCCAATGGTCAATGGCAAAAAGGCTTCGACGCTCACCGGATCGTGCTTCTCCCGACCTACGCGATCACTCCCAACATCATCTTCAATGCGGAGATCGAGTTCGAGCACGGCGGCATCGCATTCGACTCGGACGACAAACGGCACGGTTCGGCCGAGATCGAGCAAATCTGGGTAGACTTCAAGGTTATGGACCAATTCAACTGGCGTTCGCCCGGTATCGATCTCGTGCCGATTGGCTACATCAACCAGCATCACGAGCCCACGCAGTTTTACAGCGTGAACCGCCCGCAACTTTATAACGGTCTGATTCCCTCGACCTGGCATGTCCCGTCAAGCAGCGTCTATGGCCGGATTGCTGACGGCCTGAGTTACCAAATTCAGGTCAGTTCGAGCGTCGAGGATTTCGGCGACGACTTCGGATTGCGCACGGACGCAAATGCCGTTCCGCCCTTCCCGACCGGCTACGCCGCAGGCATCGACGGACTGAGTGCGCTCGCCAATTCAAGGCCCGTTGTCGGCGACTTCCGCCAACTGAGCAACACCCTCGCCTATGCCGGAAAACTGGATTTCGCGCCGCCCTTCCTGCCGGGATTCGCCGGCAGCGTGAGCGCCTACTACACACCGAACACGACCCCGCGTGGAGCGCACGACGACCTCGGTAACATACTCGGAGGATCGAGCCTCGCGCTGTTCGATGCTGAATTCCGCTACCGGGTTCAGGGTACCGGTCTCGAATTGCGCGGCGAGTATGTTCAGGCAAGATTTGGCCATCCCGAAAACCTGCGCGCAAATAATGATAGCGACCCGACAAATAACGTTGGCAAGAAGATGTGGGGTTACTCGGGGGAGGTTGCGTATCACGTACCGCTGGGAACCATCATCAACAGCGAATGGGAGGCCGTCCCGTTCTACCGGTATACCCGTCAAGACTTCCAAACGGCAGGCTTCGCCGGCACCGACGACAACACCCCGACCGGCGCGGGTCAACGTCAGTACCATACCGCCGGCGTAGCCGTCTTTCCTTCGCCCAAGGTCGTGCTAAAGGCCACCTATCAAAGGGTGATCGACAAATCGATCGTAGGCGCGCTTTCCGATTCTTTCCTTGGCGGAGTCGGATTTTTCTTCTAGCTACGGCCAAGGAGAAGGCTTGGCGGCTTAACAAAACGACGGTTTCCAGATTGATCCGGGAGATGACGGAAGCATGACGAAGTGGGTTCGATATGCAGCACCGGCGGTAGCGGTCGCGTCGATCGCGTCGCCCGCCTATGCCATCCAATATCTCTCGATCGGCGAAGCACAGAAGCAGGCGTTTCCGTCGGCAACGCAGTTTACAGAAGTGCAGGCGGGCCGGGTCTGGAAGGCCGAAGCCGGCGGTCGGGGCATCGGATTTTTTGTCTTCGACCGCGTCGTCGGCAAGCACCTGTTTATCGACTATGCGGTTGCGCTGAGCACCAGCGGCGTCGTGCAGAAAGTCGAGATCCTGCAGTACAGGGAATCCTATGGCGGGGAGGTGAACAGCCCGAGCTGGCTTTCGCAGTTCGTAGGAAAGGCCAGCGGCAGCGCGCTCAGGATCAACAGCGACATACGCAATATCGCAGGCGCGACGTTGTCATCGACGCATCTGACCGAAGGGGTGAAAAGGATACTGGCTGTCTATGGCAACCGGCTCCGATAGCATTCGCCGCGCCCGACCGCTGCTTGGCACCTTCGTGGAGATCGGGGTGACGGGTGAGGCCGCATTCGCGATGGAAGCAGCCGTCGACGCGGCGTTCGAGGCCGTCGCAAATGTCCATCGGCTGATGAGCTTTCACGCGGCGGACAGCGACGTAAGCCGCCTCAACCGCCAAGCTGGTCTTCGGCCAACCAGGGTTCACGCCTGGACGTTTGAAGTTCTGGAAGCCGCGGTTGAAATGCATCGCCGCTCGAACGGCATTTTCGATATCGCTGTCGCTCCGACCTTGCAGACGATGGGACTTCTGCCTCGCTCCGCCGGCGATCCCCCAATTCCATCCGGGCCGCAACTGCCTGATGCGATCGAATTGTTTCCAGGAGAAACCGTCCGCTTCCGAAGCCCCGATGTCAGGATTGATCTCGGAGGAATTGCGAAAGGCTTCGCGGTCGATCGGGCAGTCGAGGCCCTGCGCCGCTTCGACGTGCAATCCGGCATAGTGAACGCTGGCGGCGATCTTGCTGTATTCGGCCGCGACCCGCAAATGATCCATATTCGCGATCCGCGCGATCCGGGCCGCCCGATCTGTCGCGTCGAGATCACCGATGGAGCCATCGCGTCGACGGCGCGCCGCTTCGATCCGTTTCGGTCGTCGGAGACAACGGCTTCGGCAGTGGTCGATCCCGGCACCCGCAAGCCAACCGACACCATCGATGCGGCTACGGTGCGCGCACCCACCTGCATGGTCGCCGACGCGTTGACGAAAATTGTCATGATATCCGGCACTGACGCAACTGAGGTGCTTGAGCACTACAACGCGAGTGCGCTACTAATTTCGACGGACGGCGACGTTCATATCACCCTCGACTGGCATCACGCAGTGCACCGTGCACATGCTGCGCTCTTGGCGAAGCGGCAATAACCTGGTTTCGGGATCAGTGATGATCACGCTCAATACGCTCCTGATCATGACGGCCTTCGGGCTCTATTATCTGGGGTCCGAAGCCGTGCGACCCTGGATGAGCTGGATACATATTGTCGCCGGGTTTTGCCTGCCCGCGTGGCTGCCTCTCCATGTTCTTCTTGGAAGACGGAGGTCGAAAGCGACACTGAAGATGCCTTCGGAAGAGCGTTCGAACTAGCGACAGCTACCTCAATCACATAAGAGTTCGCAGTTTTTATTCTGGGTGGCGCGCCACCAATTTCAAATACTTAGCGTATTGCGCTTCGGCGGTCTCCAGTCAGTGTCTCGTTTGAAACCCTAACGGATATTTTTCGTGCCGCTACGCTATCTCTCGCTCGAGTACGCGGTTGGTTAGCGAAGGTCTTTTCAGCCGCGTTGCACGGCGCCGTTGATGTCGTCGAGATTAGCGGGGATGATCGCGACAATCGCGATCTCGGCCCGGGAGTGGGACCGCGCCTCTCGCATATGAAGCCACGCTCCCTGGATTTTTTCGCTGAACCGTCAACGGACGTGAACACGCTTGGCAGCAGAACGTACCGGCAGCTCGAATCGCTTTCGCTTCGCCAGCAAAACTACATAAGTACCTGATTTTATTAATATACAACTGTGTTAGGAGCTTGTGGTCCCCAGATCAGTCCCCAAATGGACCACTCGGCGATGCGAAATAGCCGCCTCTGGCTTATCGCATGACTTGTCCAGTGCAGCCGTCAACGGTCACGACAAACTGCTCATTCCCCCGAGCAACCCGCATATAGATGTATCTTCCATATGGATCGCCCCCCACATTGGCGAGGGGGTATAGGCCACGTCTCGCCAAGCTTTCGTTGATGCCATAGCTCGACAGACAGCGGGGACGATATCCGTAGCCGGAACCACCATCGTTGCGCCAACCTTGCGCATGAGCATTTGTAGCGGAAGCGACAGCGAGAAGCGCCGTTGCGCTTAGCAGGGCTAATGACTTTGCACTCATGAATGGTCCTCCAGACCCGATCATTTAAGATTATGCTGCCTGAACCGATCGTGAATAGTCTTTGCCGCCGATATTGCAAACTTGCGCCGCCGATCCGCGGGCATCTCAGTCGGTGTAGCGGGGGCCACGGCGCACGGGGCATCCAGAAGCTGGATTCTGTGGGGCAAGTCCGCTTTGCCACCACGAGCGAACATCGGAGCAATTCAATCGCAAACCATACCTGCGAGAGCCTTCATCGCAATGAGCATTGCGGATAATTTCCGCCGGTTCCCAATCGCCTCGGCTGTATAGCGACCGTGCTTGAATGCATTCCGATTGCCCTTTGGTGCACCCGGTGACGGACCACCGTGCATTCGGCACCTAAGCTTTCGCGAACTCAGGCGACATTGCTTGAGGCGTTGAATCGGCATCGCGGCAAAGGCCAACAAAAAGTAACTGTCGAACACGTCCACGTCCACAACGGCGGACAAGCCATTGTTGGCAACGTGGAGGGGGGCCATCCTGTCGATGGCGGATCGGCAGGATTTGCTGCTAGCTCAAAAGGTCGAGGACCTGAGGCGAAAGGTGTTCGAGCTGGCGGCCCTCATCGGGGACCTGGTGGCTAGGCGGAAGCTCAGAGATTGGCACTTGGCTATTTGAACGCGCTATCCAACAGCCTTGCAACTACAGCTTAACACCCACGGACACATGCGTTGGGGCAACGCGGAAGCCTTGTGCTCCCACCGAGTTCTTGGGTTTTGGCCCAACACCAACATAGTTCATCGCATTCAGCCTGGGCCGCGCGCTCCCTGGGGATTGGTCTGGTTGGGTGACGAAGAGGATGAACGCAGATCGATAGGCATGGACTCGGGCTGCTATTCAGCATTCCTGGATGCGTATTTTGAATCGTTTGCGGCGACGGAGCTTCCTATTTGGCGGATATTTCCACGCCTGGTCGCTGTCCGAATTCGTTCTGCTCCCCCATACGCATCGCTGCTGTTGCCTTTGTAGCCCTCGCGTTCCATACACCTTCGCATGACCGAGCAGTTGTTGGGCCGCAGCATCAACCGCCTTGAAGACGAGCGCTTCGTGCGGGGGCGAGGGTGCTACATCGCCGATCTGTCCGTGCCAGACGTTCTCCATGGCGTCGTCGTCCGCTCGCCGCATGCGCACGCGCGCATCGTCGCGATCCATGTCGATGCGGCGCTTCGGATACCAGGCGTCGCGGCCGTTCTCACCGGATTCGATCTGGCTGCAGACAATATCGGACCCTTGCCTTGCGCGGTGACCAACATCCCGATGGCGAAGCCCCTCATCGTTCCGCCCTGCCACGCGCTGGCTCGCGAAGCCGTTCGCTATGTCGGGGAGCCCATCGCGTTCGTGGTCGCGGAAAGCGCCGAAACCGCACGCGATGCAGCCGAGGCGATCGTCGTCGACTACGAACCGCTGCAGCCGGTCATTTCGATGGCACAAGCAGTTCGGTCGGGAAATTCGTCGATCTGGCCGGAGGCCCAAAACAACGTCGCGTTTGAATTCCAGCGCGGCGAGATCAGCCCTGTAGAGGCGGCCATGCACGGTGCCGCCCATGTCGTGGAATGCGAGCTGATAAACAATCGCGTGGTGGCCGCGCCGCTGGAAACGCGCGGTGCGCTCGGCGCATTCGACGCATCGAACGGCCGTCTGCACCTGACCGCCTCAGCCGCCGGCGCGCACATGATCCGCGATCTGCTCGCAGACTCGGTGTTCCGGATCCCGCGCGAAAAACTTCGCGTCAGTATTCCCGATGTCGGCGGCGGCTTCGGGATGAAGAACGTTCTTTATCCGGAATGGGTGCTGGTGCTGTGGGCGGCGCGCCGCGTCGGCCGCCCGGTGAAGTGGATCGGGGACCGCAGCGAGGACTTCATTGCCTCTGTACATGGCCGCGACAGCCTCGTCCGGGCTCGCCTTGCGCTCGATCGAGATGGCAAATTCCTGGCTCTCGAAGCCAAAATCCTTGCCAATATGGGTGCTTATGTCTCGACCGTGGCGCCGGTCGTGCCGACCATGGCGATGGGTAGCGCGATGGGTGGCGTGTACGACATCCCGCTGGTCGCATTTCAGACCAGCGGCGTCTTCACCAACACGACGCCGGTCGACGCCTATCGCGGCGCCGGCAAGCCCGAGGCGAACTATCTGGTTGAGCGATGCATCGACACCGCCGCGGCCGAACTCGGGATGGACGCGCTCGAACTGCGGCGCAAGAACATCTTTCGCAGTTTTCCTCATCGCACCGCCATGGGGCTGTCGGTCGAGCAAGGCAGCTTTGTTCACGCGATCGATCTTGCAGTCGCTGCAGCTGCAGGATTCGACGCGCGTCGGCAAGGCTCGCGCGCGCAGGGCAAGCTTCGTGGCCTCGGCTATGCTTGCTTTCTCGAAACCGCGCGCGGCCAGCCCAACGAAGTGGCGGAACTGCATTACGGCGAGGACGGCCGGATCTATCTGAAGGTCGGCACGCATTCCAATGGCCAGGGCCATGAGACAACGTATGCGCAGATCGCAGCCGATACGCTTGGTTTGCCGCTCGAGCGCTTCCGGTTTCGGCAGGGCGATACCGACGATCTCGGCAGCGGAGGTGGGCATGGCGGGGCGCGATCCATGCATCAGGGCGGCACCGCTTTGTTGCTTGCGGCCGAAGGCCTGATCGAGAATGCGCGGCGGCTTGCCGCACGCTTGCTGCAGACCAGCGCCGATGCCGTCCACTACGAAGCAGGCATGTTGCGCGTGGCCGCGACCGGACAGGAGATCAGCCTGGACGAGGTGGCGCGTGCCTCATACCAGGTGACCGGCGATGTTGCGCCCGGTCTGGCGCATCAGGCGACGCACCTCTGCGACCGCTACACGTTCCCCAACGGGTGCCATGTCGCCGAAGTGGAGATCGATCCTGCGACGGGTGAAGTGACGCTCGACCGCTACGTGATCTTCGACGACTACGGCCGTCTGCTTGACCCTCGCCTGACACTGGGTCAGGTGCATGGCGGCGTGGTGCAAGGGATCGGCCAGGCGCTGCTCGAACAAGCGCTGTTCGATGTCGAGACAGGCCAGATCCTTTCAGGCTCGCTGATGGATTATGCCCTGCCGCGTGCGGACGACATTCCTTCGTTCGAGGGCAACCTGACATCTGAGTTTCCAAGCCGCGCCAACCGGCTGGGCGTCAAGGGAAGCGGTCAGGCCGGCGCGATCGCTGCGCCTGCCACCATCATGAACGCCGTGATGAACGCGCTAATGCCCTTGGGCGTGCGGCATCTCGACATGCCCGCAACGCCCGCCCGAATTTGGGAGGCGACATAGGCGGCCCGAAGCTCAGGTTTCCGCACTCCACGATGTGGGTGACGATCAGGCCTCGTCGGTTTCATGCGTCGTATATGAGCGAGCAGTGCCCGCGCCGCAAACCTGGTTGCTTGGGGACGGGTGTCTAGAACTATATGGCAATTTCAATTACACAAGAGTTCGCAATTTTGTTCTGAGTGGCGCGCCACCGCTAATTGAAGCGCCGATCAAGGCACAATCCCCACCATGCCTGACTTTCACGGCGTCTTTCCCTATCTGGTCTCGCCCGTCGATGCTGATGGGCACATCCGCACCGAAGTGCTCGGCCGTCTGTGCGACGATCTCATCAAGTCAGGCGTGCATGGGCTGACGCCGCTCGGCTCGACCGGCGAGTTCGCCTATCTGAATAACTCGCAGCGCATGGCGGTGGTGCAAACCACGATCGAAGCTGCCAAGGGCCGGGTGCCTGTAGTGGCCGGCGTCGCCTCGACTTCGACATCGGATGCGGTCGCGCAGGCGAAAGCCTATCAGCAGCTCGGCGCCGACGGCATTCTTGCCATTCTGGAAGCCTACTTCCCGCTTGGCGATGCGCAGGTCGAATCCTATTTTCGCGCCATCGCGGATGCGGTCGATATTCCCGTCGTGATCTACACCAATCCGCAGTTTCAGCGCTCCGATCTGTCGCTCGACGTGATCGCGCGACTATCAGCGCATCCGCGCATTGGTTACATCAAGGACGCCTCGACCAATACCGGACGGCTGTTGTCGATCATGAACCGCTGCGGCGACTCCATCCGCGTGTTCTCGGCGTCGGCGCATATCCCGGCCGCGGTGATGCTGATCGGCGGCGTCGGATGGATGGCGGGACCGGCCTGCCTCATTCCGCGCCAGAGCGTCGAACTCTACAATCTCTGCACGGCCGCGTGCTGGGACGATGCGCTGGCGCTACAGCGGCGGTTGTGGCGCATCAACGAAGCGTTCGCGCGCTACAATCTGGCGGCGTGCATCAAGGCTGGGCTTGCGATCCAGGGCTACGAGGTCGGCGATCCCATCGCGCCCCAGGCCGCGCTCACGGGGGATGAGCGCAAGGCCGTCGAAGCGGTGCTGCGGGATATCGGGTGAAGCACCGGACGTCATCGCGAAAGTTCGTCATGCCCGGGCAAGAGCGCGAAGCGCGTCTTCGCGCTAGATGTCCTGGGCATCCACGTCTTACTTTCTCAACGCAACAAGACGCGGATGGCCGGGACAAGCTCGGCCATGACGATTTTTTTTGGTGCTGCTTTTTTGGTGCTGCCTGGGGTTGGCCCTCAACTTGCCTATCCGCTAAAACCCGCCCAATCGAACAAAAGACTCGAAGGACAAACTGATGAATACTCTTCCTGGCAATATGCGTTTCGGTGCGGGGCAGCCCGTCCGGCGACGTGAAGACCAGAGACTTCTCACCGGGAAGGGGCAGTTCATCGACGATCGACCGGAAGACGGCGCGCGCCAGCGCGAACCCGGAATCTCGAGATTCCCCGATGTGCAATTGCGCATCTGGGGTTCGATGCTTCGCCCTCAGATGCGCCAATTGGCGCATCGGGGAATGACGAGGAACTACCCCTATGCGGGATCGTTCTGATACCTTGCGGAACAATGTAACGGAGAGAATTCGATGCGCAGATTATGGACCGTGCTGGCGGCGCTGGCGACGTTGAGTCTCACCAATTGCGGCTACAACACGATTCAGACCAATGACGAGCAGGTCAAGTCGAGCTGGTCCGAGGTCGTCAACCAGTACCAGCGCCGCGCCGATCTGGTGCCCAACCTCGTCAATTCGGTGAAGGGTTTTGCACAGCAGGAAAAGGATGTGCTGCTGGGAGTGACCAATGCCCGCGCCAAGGTCGGCAGCATTCAGGCCACGCCGGAGGTTCTCAACGATCCCGCGGCGTTCCAGAAATTCCAGGCGGCGCAGGGCGAACTCTCAAGCGCGCTGTCGCGATTGCTGGTGGTGACGGAGAACTATCCGCAGCTCAAATCCGACGCGTTGTTCCACGACCTGATGGCGCAACTGGAGGGCACGGAAAACCGCATCACGGTGGCGCGCAACCGCTATATCAAGACGGTGCAGGACTACAACGTCACGATTCGCTCGTTTCCGACCA
>WNFO01016090.1_pt1 | contig 14704 bp, 10 predicted proteins | sample 5400251 | NCBI WGS metagenome assembly WNFO01 (sample SAMN13153354, study PRJNA577476) | soil metagenome | isolation source: 100 cm saprolite under Madrone tree | place: USA:California | collected 2016-06-14 | reverse complement strand
GGTCGAGAAGGAGAGCGGCTTTTGCTACCACGATCTCGTGATTGAAGGGATCGCTCTTGCCGCCGAAGCCTCCGCCGTTGGGAGTGGCGATGACGCGAATGTGCGCGGCCGGCATTTGCAAGACTTTGGCGAGCGCGCGGTGCACATAGTGAGGAGTCTGCGTGCTGGTCCAGATGGTGAGTTTGCCGTCGGGATCTTTCGTGGCGACGGAGGCGTGCAGTTCGATGGGGAGATGCGTGCTGCCTTGGTAGAAGAATGTGTCTTCAAAGATTTCGTCGGCTTCGGCGAAACCTTGATCGACATTGCCGAATTCCAGCGCGACGCGTTTGTGAATGTTGCCTTCGTCGCCATAGTCATGGACGCGCGGGGCAGGCGTGGCGAGAGCCTCTTCGGGATTGGAGATGGTGGTGAGGAGTTCGTATTCGACCGTGATGAGGTCCAACGCCTCGAAGGCAATTAGCTCTTCGCGGGCGATTACGGCGGCGACGGGATCGCCGACGTGACGGACATGGTCGAGGCAGAGCGCCTGCTCATCCTGGCTGACGGGAAGAATGCCGTACTCGATGGGAAGATCTTTGCCCGTGAGGACGAGGTAGACGCCGGGGTGGGCGGCGGCGCGCGAAATATCGATGCTGCGAATGCGGGCGTGCGGGTGCGGGGAGCGTAGGAGCTTGCAGTGGGCCATGCGAGGCAGGGAAATGTCGTCGGCGAAGCGGGTTTGGCCGGTGACTTTGGCGCGCGCATCGACGCGGCGGCGTGCGTGGCCGATTACGCGGAGAGCGCCATCGCTTCCGCTGGCTTTTTCTGGCGGAGGATTGTTTTGTTGCGACATATTCGCTCCTGATTCTTTTCACACGGGATTCAAGCCGACTTGTTTTGACCGGCAATCTCGAGGACGGCGGCTTCCACGGCTTCGAAGATTTGAAGATAGCCGGTGCAGCGGCAGAGATTGCCGGAGAGGGCTTCGCGGATTTGGTCGCGGGTAGGATGCGGATTTTGGTCGAGCAAGGCTTTCGCGGTGACGAGGATGGCGGGCGTGCAGTAACCGCACTGCGCGGCGCCGAGATCGGCGAAAGCTTCTTGCAAGGGATGCAGCGTGCCGTTAGCGCCGAGGCCTTCCACGGTCAGGATTTCTTTTCCGTTGCATTCAAGGGCGAGAAGCAGACAGGAGAGGACGGGTTTGCCATCGAGGAGAACGGCACAGGCGCCGCATTCGCCGAGTTCGCAGCCGTGTTTGGTTCCGGTGTGGTTGAGGTCTTCGCGGAGAACTTCGAGCAAAGTTTTGTACGGCGCGAAAGAGACGTCGGTTTGCTCGCTGTTCAGGGTGAAGCGAATTTGCGCGGTCCTGTGGGATACGGGGGAAATGGTCACCATTGTGGGTCACCTGTCTTCGCGAGTTTCTTGCCAATGCTGGCGGCTGACCGGCCTAAAGACCGGCCACTACGGTTTTGCCGGGCGTAGCTCGAAGATTTAGCCTGCAGGCCGCGGATTAGGTAGATTGCGAAATTCTCGGCCAATTCATCTGTGGTCAGCGGGCCTTGGGGATTGAACCAGGGGATGGTGGAGTTTAGGGCGCCGAGGATGGCGCGGGCCGCTAGTGCGGGGTCGGTGGAGAGAAACTGACCGGAGCGAATGCCGGCCACGATCAGGTTACGGACGCCTTGTTCGTAGTGGTCGCGCTTGGCTAGTAGGCGCTTTTGCAGGCGTGAAGGGATTGCGTTGATCAGGAGATGGGCGGCGGAGCCTTCAACCTCGTCGAGGACGCAATGTAGATGAAAGCGGATGATTGCGCGGAGTTTTTCGCTCGCGGATTGCGTTCTTGTGCGACGCGTTTTTTGGAGATTGGCGATTAGACGATCGAGGGCATTGTCTTGGCAGAAGAAGAGGATTTCGTGCTTTGCCGGTTTCGGCGAAACCGCGGTTGCGGAATTCGCGTCCGGCGGCGCGGAGGATCGCGAGGCGGCGGGCGAGGTAGCGACGTTGGAGACGGGAGGTGCGCACGGAGACAGGATGGCACGCTGGAAGGTCGGTGTCAATACAAAGTGAACAGATGTTCAGATTATGAACAGGAGTTCAGTACAAAGCACCACAGCCAGAAATGGCTATGTCACGAGCACACGCGGAGGCAGGTGCTACTGGGGGAAGAGCTTGGCGGCGGTCGTGTAGAGGATTTGGTGCTTGGATTGTTGGGAGAGAGGAAGCGCGCGGAATTTTTCGATGTTGCCCTTGATTTCGGGAACGCCAGGGCCGGGCCAGTCGGTTCCCCAGAGTACTTTGTCGGCGATCTCCTCGATGCGGGGAAAATATTCGAGGAGTCTTTGCGGCGGGATGCCGGAGATGTCCATGTACATGTTTTTGTGACGACGAACGAGGAAGAAGGCTTCGTTCATCCAGAGGGGACGGCCGCCGTGGGCGAGAATGACGACGAGGTTGGGGTAATCGATGCAGACATCGTCGCAGAGCATGGGCTGGGCGTGAAGATTTCTGGCGCCGGGAAAGATGGAGGTGCCGGTATGAATCATCACCGGCAAGTGATTGGCTTGTGCGCGATCGTAGACAGCTGCGAGGCCACGGTCGCCCTTCATGTAGCCATTGGGCGAGAGGACCTGGTGGGAGGGATGCAACTTGAGCGCGCGGATTCCGAGCTTGGCGATGCGATCGACTTCGGCGCCAGGATCGAAGACGGTGCTGGGAAGAACGCTGCCGAAAGCGATGAGGCGATCTGGCGCAGCTTTACAGTAGTTTGCGCTCCAGTCGTTGACTTCAGGCGTGAAGCCGATGATATCGGGTGCCACGTAATTGATGAGGCCGGCACGCTCGATGCCGAGTTGATCGAGCAGCGCTAGAAAAGCCTTGGGATCAGAGCAGTAGCGCTCGACGTCAGCGTAGTCCTTGCGGCCGTGCTTGATCAACGCGAGCGCGTCCGGCTTCATCATGTGGAAGGGCATGATGTGAACGTGAATGTCGATGATGGGCTGGGTGATTGCGGCCACGCGTAAGCTCAGTTGAAGCGCACGTATTGGAAGTCGAGGGGCTGGCCGTTGACTCCTTTAACGGGCGGCGCAATCCAGTTCGCGAATTTTCCAAGCTCGGCGACGCGACCGCTCATGAGCGATTGCACATAGGCATAGTCCTTGGGACTGGGCAGCCACTCAAATTCGTGAGCCTTCCATCGCTCTTCGGTGAGGATTTCGCCGGTGGGGCTGATGAAATGGCCGGTGAAATTGCCGATTTCGCGATGAAAACCCTTGTGCGGCAACGTCAAGCGGAAGCGAATGCCCGCTTCGTCGATCGCGCGCTGCCAGCGGTTGACGCCGGCCAGGATTTCCTCGATGTAGTCATCGCGCAGACGCTCGTTTAACGCAGTGAGGGCGGGAACAGGCTTGGTGTTGATTTTGTCGCTGACAACTTCGGAGACGGGATAAATGGCGTCGCGGAGGATGTGATCGTCCTGGAGTTTAGTTTCGCGGAAGCGGCCTTTGAGGCCGCTGGTGTAGTAATTGGCGGCGTTGGAGGAAACGTCCGAACCGTAGAGGTCGAGCGTGACGCTGTAATGGAAATTGAGATAGCGCTGAATGGTTTGCAGGTCGATGACGCCGAGGGCGCGGACGTCGGAAGGGGCGTCGACTTTATTTTCCTTCATTACTTCGCAGGTGCGTTGAATGATGCGGCTGACTCCGGATTCGCCGACAAACATGTGATGCGCTTCTTCGGTGAGCATGAAACGGCAAGTACGAGCGAGAGGATCGAAACCGGATTCCGCGAGGGCGCAAAGCTGGAATTTGCCGTCGCGATCGGTGAAGAAAGTGAACATGTAGAAGGCGAGCCAGTCGGGCGTGGGCTCGTTGAATGCGCCGAGGATGCGCGGGTTGTCGGTGTCACCGGAACGACGGGCCAGCAACGATTCGGCCTCTTCGCGGCCATCGCGGCCGAAGTAGCGGTGGAGCAGGTAGACCATGGCCCAAAGGTGGCGACCTTCCTCGACGTTGACCTGGAAAATGTTGCGGAGGTCGTAGAGGGAAGGGCAAGAAAGGCCGAGCATTTTTTGTTGCTCAACGGATGCGGGTTCCGTGTCGCCTTGCGTGACGATGATGCGGCGGAGGATGGAACGATATTCGCCGGGCACGTCTTGCCAGGCGGGCTGAATCGAACTGTGCCCAACCGTCGGGCTCGACACTGATGGCGGTGCGGAGATAGACCTCGAAGTTGTGGCTTTCGTTGGGGCCCATGTCGTACCACCAACTGAGATAGGCGGGCTGCCAGTGTTCGAGGGCGCGCTGCAGAACGCGGTCGCGCCCGAGGTCGACGTTGTTCGGAATTTTATCTGTATAATCAATCATTTCGAGCTCCTGCGGATTGGTCCGAGATATTTTTCAAACTCTTTCCCAGTTAAATTTTACGGGCGCGCCGGTTCCGTAGACTTTGAGCGCGCCGTTGGTGCCGACGGCGTTGGGGCGAATGAAAATCCAGTTTTGCCACGCGGAGAGGCGGCCGAAGATGCGGGTCTCTAGAGTTTCATGCCCGCCGAAACGGAGATTGGCTTCGAGGCCGGTGAGGGCATCGGGAGACTGCGCGGCGCGAGACTCGATGGCCTGGCGAAGTTCGTCTTCCCAGTCGAGGTCGTCAGGAGCGGAGGTGATTAGACCGGCGTCGAGGGCTTCCTTCGCGGAAAGTTTTTTGCCGATATGTGAGCGAAGCGCATCGATGCGAGCGGCATCCTGGTAAAAACGCGCTGCGAGGCGCGAGAGATCATTGGTCATGGGAAGGGCGCCGAAATTTATTTTGGAAAGCCCGATGGTGGCGGGCTGGCCTTCCTGGACGTCTTGCATGTAGACGCGGTCGGCGGCCAGAGCCAGCTCGAACAGACAGCCGGCGAAGCAGGAATTCGCTTCGACGATGGCGAAGAGGGAGCGGGAGGTCACATCGATGCGAGCGAAAGTGCGGCGGAGCATGCCGAGGACTTCGCGGACGAACCAGTTGTCCTGGTGAGCGAGAAGAAAATCGTCGGTGGCGAGGACGGTTTCGGGATTTCCCGCAGTCTTGAAGAGCCAGAGGCCGAGGTCGAGTTCGCCGGCGCGCAGGGCGAGGATGGCGTCGTCGAGCTCACGAGCCATTTGCAGAGGCCACCAAGTGGCGCCAGCGGCGAGGACTTTATCTAAGGTGTTTTCGGTTGCAGTTTCGGGGGCGATGACGGTGATGGCGGCAGTGCGCGATTCGCGATTGTATTGCACGTCGACAAATTTGTAGTGAAGGCCGGCGTCGTCGGCTGTGCGTGCAAGGGGCGTGAGCATCACACCTTTCGCATTGGCGGGGCGATCGCTTCTCTCGGCGAGCTGGCGTGCGCGCTGCTTGATGTGTTCGACGAATTGCTGCGGCTTCACGATTTCGTCGACGAGGCGCCAGTCTTTGGCGCGCTGGCCACGGACGCCGTCGGGGTTGGTACAAAAGATATCGGCTTGATCGCGGCGGACGCGGCGCTTGTCAGTGATGCGAGTGAGGCCGCCTGTGCCGGGGAGAACACCGAGCAAGGGAAGCTCCGGGAGGCTGACCGCAGAGGAGCGATCGTCGACGAGGACAATTTCGTCGCAGGCGAGGGCGAGTTCGTAGCCGCCGCCAGCCGTCGTGCCGTTGAGTGCGGCGAGGAATTTTAGGCCGGAATGAGCGCTGGCGTCTTCGATGCCGTTGCGCGTTTCGTTGGTGAATTTGCAGAAATTGACTTTCCACGCGTGCGAAGAAAGGCCGAGCATATAAATGTTGGCGCCGGAAGAGAAAATGCGGTTCTTGGCGCTAGCGATGACGACGGAGCGGATTTCGGGATGCTCGAAGCGGATGCGCTGGAGCGCGTCGTGGAGTTCGATATCGACCCCGAGGTCGTAGGAGTTGAGCTTGAGCTTGTAGCCGGGGCGAATGCCGCCGTCTTCGGCGACGTCCATGGTGAGTGTGGCGACAGGGCCGTCGAAGGTGAGACGCCAGTGTTTGTAGCACGATGGGTCAGTGCGAAAATCGATGGCGGCTGCGGCGGGCTGAGCTTCTTGTGTTGCGGCGACGTCCACGATTCCTCCTTCTACTGCGAAACGGCTTCGAGCGCCGCTTTTAGCTTTTTGAAACTAGAGTCGACCGAGTCGCCGGAAGTGTCGACGCAAGCGTCTGCTTTGCGATAGAGCGGTTCGCGGGACTCGAGAATGCGGCGGAGATCTTCCATGGCGCGATCGCTGCCGGCCATGGCGCGGAAGTCGCCCTGGGCGATTACGCGGGACATATGTTCTTCGGGCTGGGCTTTGAGCCAGATGGTGTAGCAATGGGCGAGCAGGTAGTCGTAGGTCTCTTTTTCGGAGACGATGCCGCCGCCGACGGAGATGACGGCGCGATCGCTTTCACCGAGAACGCGCTCGAGAGTGCGCTTCTCAATGGCGCGATAGCCGGGCTGCCCATAGAGGGAAAAAATTTCGGCAAGGGGCATGCCGGTATCTTTTTCGATTTCGTGGTCCAGTTCGATGAAGGGGGCGTTGCGTTCGTTGGAGAGTTTGGAACCGAGCGTGGATTTGCCCGCGCCACGCAGGCCGATGAGAGCGATGCGGCCGAGGCGCAGATTGTGTTCCGCGCCGAAGTCGCGCATCAGGCGAGCGGCGGCCTCTTCGAGACGATGGCTGGGGAGGCGCTCGATGAAGCGCAAGAGGGTTTGTTTTTGCGAGGCGTTTTGGTGGTCGTGTTGATCGGCCGGCGCGAACAACTCTTCGAGCGAAACGCTGAGGACGACCGCGATTCGGTGGAGGAGCAATATGGAGATGTTGCCTTCGCCGGATTCGAGCTGGGCAAGGTGGCGTTCGGAGACATCGGATTCGCGTGCGAGAGCTTTGCGGGTCATGGCGCGGCGGTTGCGAAGATCGCGGACCCGGGAGGCGAGGAAGAGAAGGAACTGCGCACCAGAAAGCTGAGGATCGTGGTGGAAAGAGAGCTTGGTTTCGACAGGGGGGTGCGATGCCACGAATGACCTCAGAGGTGCAGTATAATACACATCGGGATGGGTCAGTCAACCAGAATTCATGTGCCTTCGATTCAATCCGGCTAGATTGTTGCTAACTTATTTTGCAACATATCGTTATGGCGTACTACGCCATGGCTTCAAAGGTCGGCCGAAGATGCAGTATCATGCGTAATGAGCAGGAGTACCCCGAGTCTAAGCCGATGCGAGACGTGGTCCGTGCGCGTTTTATCTATATGTTAAGATGCCTCGGACGCAGCAGGAAGGTTGGTCCCCGACGGTGATGGCCTGTTCAGGCGGACACAATCGGGCTAATTTGGCGGCGGGAATCGCGTACACTCTAGGGCGTTTTTGCTATGTTCTTGCAAACAAGCTTGCATGAATAAAGCGCACGAACTGCTGACATCGTTCAAGGCTCGCTTCGGTACGGGTGCTTCTATCTACAGGGCACCGGGGCGCGTGAATCTGATTGGGGAACACACCGATTACAACGACGGCCTGGTGATGCCGGCGGCGATCGGATTTTCGTGCTGGGTGGCGATTGCGCCGCGCGATGACCGCAAGCTGATCCTGTACTCCCAAAATTATAGTGAAGCGTACGAAGCGGACCTAGATGAGTTAGGAGGGCGCGGTTCCGGGCACTGGACGGATTATCCGCTGGGCGTGGCCTGGGCGTTGCAGGACGCCGGGTATCGGCTGCGGGGCGCGAACCTTTATATCGCTGGGGACGTTCCGCTGGGAGCGGGGCTGAGCTCGTCAGCGGCGATCGAGGTGTCGACCGGGTACTCCCTCTTGTTGTGCCAACGGGCGGAAAACGAATTTGTGGGCGCGCGCGTGGGGATCATGGATCAGTTCGTTTCGTGTCACGGGCGAGCGGGTCACGCGCTGCTGATTGACTGCCGGTCACTCGAGTACCGCTCTCTGCGGCTTCCGCCAAAGGTGAGCCTCGTGATTTGCAACACGATGGTGAAACACAAGCTGCAAGCGAGCGAATACAATTTGCGGCGCGCCGAATGCGAGGAGGCGGTGCGAAAGCTTTCCGCCGCGCTACCCGGAATTCGGAGCTTACGGGATGTGAGCTTGGAGCAGCTTGCGGAAAATCGAAGCCTATTATCGGAAACGCTTTATCGGCGATGCCGGCACGTCATTTCTGAAAACTGGCGTGTGCGCTCGGTGGCGGACCTTTTTGAACGGGGGAAAACCGATGGGTTGCGTGAGGTAATGGCCGCTTCGCATGACAGTTTACGCGACGACTATGAGGTGAGTTGCCAGGAACTGGATGCGATGGTGGAAATTGCCGGACGGCAACGAGGATTTTACGGCGCGCGGATGACCGGCGGGGGTTTTGGCGGATGCACAATTAATTTTGTGGATGTGGAGCGCGCGGGTGAATTTCAACGTCGGGTTTCAGCGGGGTACGAGACGGCGATGGGCTTGCGTCCGGATATTTATATTTGCGAGGCATCGCAAGGAGCGGAGTTGGTGGAAACGGCGGCTGAAAACCTTCCGAAGGTGACGCGCTGAGGAACGCACACGCAAGACGGCGCGACTTGTGAAACGCATGGATGCTGCGCTGCTGCAGGAGGTCCCGCATCGCAGGTTCAATCCACTAACGCGCGAGTGGGTGCTGGTGTCTCCGCATCGAACGAAACGGCCGTGGCTTGGGAAGGTGGAGAAGCCAGCGGCGTCAAACCTGCCGGCGTACGATCCAACTTGCTACTTGTGCCCGGGAAACGAAAGGGCGGACGGCGCGCGAAATCCGAAGTACAGCAGCACATTTGTATTCGACAATGATTTTGCGGCGCTTCTGCCCGATGCACCGGACTTTGAGTTGGACGATGGCGGCTTGCTGGTGGCGCGCGCGGAAAAGGGGATTTGCCGGGTGATTTGTTTTTCGCCGCGCCATTACCTAACGATTCCGCGGATGTCGCTGGGTGAGATCGGTGAAGTGATTGGCATGTGGGCTGCAGAATATCAGCGGCTGGCAGAGATCGATTGGGTGCGCCACGTGCAGATTTTCGAGAACCGCGGGGCGTTGATGGGCGCGAGCAACCCGCATCCGCACTGCCAGATTTGGGCGAATGCGTCCGTTCCGGACTTGCCGACGAAGGAACTGGCTTCGTTCCGGGCATATCGCGAAGCGACAAAGTCTTGCCTGCTCTGCGATTATCTGCAGCTTGAGTTGCAGCGTGCCGAGCGGGTGATTTGCGAGAATGACGGGTTCGCTGCGGTGATTCCATTCTGGGCGGTGTGGCCGTTCGAAACGCTGCTGGTGAGCAAGAGGCATTTTGCGTCGATGCAAGACTTTGCTGTCCATGAGGCGGATTTGCTTGCGGATATTCTGCGGCGCATCACGATTCGCTACGACAACTTGTTTGAAACTTCGTTTCCGTATTCGATGGGGTTTCATCAGCGGCCCACGGATGCCCGCGATTATCCGGAGTGGCATTTCCACGCGCATTATTTCCCGCCGCTTCTGCGATCGGCGACGGTACAGAAGTTTATGGTGGGATATGAGTTGCTGGGGAATCCGCAGCGGGACATTACGGCGGAGAGCGCGGCTCGGCGGCTGAAAGAGGTTTCGGAGATTCATTATTTGGATCGGGTGTGACTAGGACGCGCCTGCCTGTGCACGCAGGCTAAAGCGGGCCCTCAAATGCCTGGCGAGGTGACTATGTTAAAGAGAATTCTACTGGCACTTCTCATTTCCTTGGGTGTTAGCGAAGCAACCAGGGCTCAGGCGGTGCGGTGGACGGAGAAGGACGCGGCGGATTGGTACGCACGGCAGCCCTGGCTGGTGGGCAGCAATTACATTCCCGCGGATGCGATCAATGAGCTGGAGATGTGGCAGGCGGATACTTTCGATGCGAAGCGAATCGAAATGGAGCTGGGATGGGCGGAAGCCATCGGGCTGAACACGATGCGCGTGTTCTTGCACGATTTGCCGTGGCAGCAGGACGCCGCTGGGTTCAAGAAGCGCATTGACACTTTCTTGCAAATTGCGGCGAAGCACCACGTCAAGCCGCTGTTTGTGCTGTTTGATTCTTGCTGGGATCCGGAGCCGCGGCTGGGAAAACAGCACGCTCCCCGTCCGGGAGTGCATAACTCCGGATGGGTGCAGAGCCCAGGGGCGAAGGCACTGCAGGATGCGGCACAGTATCCTCGCTTGGAAGCGTACGTAAGAGGCGTGGTCGGAGCGTTCGCGAAGGATGAGCGGGTGCTGGGGTGGGACATCTGGAACGAGCCGGACAACGGGAACGGAGGGAGTTACGCGGAGCTGGAGCCGAAGAACAAGAATGAGCTGGTGATTGCGCTGCTTCCACGAGCGTTTGCGTGGGCGCGGGCCGCGCATCCGACGCAACCTCTGACGAGTGGAGTTTGGAAAGACGACTGGGCGGTTCCGGAAAAGCTGGGGCCAGGGGCGAAGATTCAGATCGAAATGTCGGACGTGATTTCGTTCCACAGCTACGACAAACCAGAAGTGTTTGAGAAGAAAGTGCTTTCGCTGCAGCAGTATCATCGGCCGATTTTGTGCACGGAGTATATGGCGCGGGGAAATGGCAGCACGTTCCAGGGGACGCTGCCGATCGCGAAGAAGTACGAGGTAGCGGCGATCAATTGGGGGCTGGTGGCGGGAAAGACACAGACGTATTTGCCGTGGGACTCGTGGCAGCACCCGTATTCGGATCGCGAGCCGACGATCTGGTTTCATGAGATATTCCGAACCGATGGCACGCCTTACAGTGCGGAAGAGACTGCTTTTATCATGCAGATGACGGGGCGAGGTGCTGCAACACGGTGAAATTGTGCCGAGTGCCCGGCTGGAACGCGCCATTCGTACCTCCGGATAAACCGAAGCACCCTGTACATCACGAAAAATTAGCGGGCGGCGGAGATGGGGATAATGGAGGGCCGCTCTTCTTGCGGGAGGGCTACGCCATCGCGGAAGGCGACGAATTTGCCGGAATTGGAGGCGACGCGGTCGCCGGGGACTAAAATTCCGATTAAATTCAACGGATCGGCAGCGGAAACGGTGATTAGTTCGCCGGAGGGCTGCTGCTTGCGCATGGCGCGGAGCGATTCTACCGCTACAGGCAGGGCGAACTGCTCTCCGAGGAAGCCGCTGACGAAGCGGCCACCGCGGATTTCGCCGCGGTCTTCGAGGCGCCGGAGGGTGATCAGCACTTCGCGCCACTTGGGCAGGATGGACTCGCGGGTCAGCACTTCGCGAAAGACGATGCCGTAGCGGCGGAGCAGCATCCAGCAGATTGCTTCCAGAGCGGTGTCGCGATCGGCAGCATCGCCGGAGTAAAGCAGCGACCAGCGACCGGTGCTGTGGCGAGGTCGCGCGGAGCGGCCGCTGCCGTGACCGGAGCGGCGCTTGGGGTCGATGAGCGCGCGCAAATTGTCGAACCCATCGGCGGTAAGCAGTCCGGCGGCGACCAATTCCCAAAGAGCGGTTTCTACTTCGGATTTCAGCTTGCCCGTACCGCGCACGATGTCGGGGAAAAAGGAAGCGCCGCGCTGACGCAAGAACTGCAGAACGGCTCCGGCGTCGGGGCTCAGGCCGGACGCTTCGGCGTCGCCGGCTTCCCGGCGCGGAATCATCCACTCGGATTCGTCGCGCGCGAAGAATGTGATGGGCGCCACGCTGCTGGGCACGATGCGGCGTCTTCCATCGGTTGGTAATTCCAATGTCGCCGGATGCGGCGAGAGGCGTCCCCAGCCGACCGCGCCGGTCAGGCAAAGCTGATCGAGGTCTTTGGGATCGTAGCTGGCAACACGGCGCGCGAGGATTTGCCGTTCCCAGGAATTTGCCGGCGCTTCAAAGCCCTGCAATTGACGCAGCCCTTCGAGCAGGCCGCGCTCGCCCAGCAATTGGGAGCTTGGCGCGAGGTGCTGCCAGCGGAACAGCCAATTCATGAACTGCGCCGGAGTCACGGACTCAACCTGCTTGCGGAGTTGACCGAGGGTGAGGCGATGGATGCGAGCCAGGAGGCGGCGCTCGCACCATTCCGTTTCGTCGCTGGCGGGATCAGTGAATTTTCCGCGCAGGATAACGCCGTTGGTCTCGAGACGAAACAGCGCTTTGTCCACGTCGGATAGTGGTATGCCGAGGACACCAGCGAGCTGTTTCGCCGAGACTGGACCACTGTGCGCCATCCAGCCGGTGACCATGGCGAGCTGCGCGTCAGCCTGCGATGTTTCGGCGGCAGGCAGCTTTGGGAGCGGGGTGTCGAAAACGGCGGACTGGAAAATTTGGTTGAAGGTGTTGGCGCGTTCCGCGGCGACCCAGTAAGTTGCGCCGTTGCACTGTGCGCGGGCGGCGCGGCGCTCCGCTACCAACTCTTTAAAATGCTGTGTCCATGGCGGCGCAGACTCCTGCAATTTTGTTTGCAAGCTGTTCCTAGATTGCACCGAATCTGTCGCGGCAACCGGCAGCGCAATCAACGAGAGCAGAGCGTCGTGGAGTTCCTCAGCGTCGCGGATGTCTGGCCAAGCGTCATCACTGACGCTTGCGATGGCGGCGGGGTCGAGGCGGCCAATCTCGGACAAAACTGTTTCGGGAAGAACGCGGCGCATTTCGACAGCGCGGGCGCGGCGCTCTTCGAGCGGGGCGTCATCGAGGAACGCGTACGGATTGGCGTTCAGGATTTCGTGAGAAAACTGCGACGGCACCGGAGTGTCGACGGCGAGGCAGCGAATGCGGCCTTCGTTCATGTCGGTCAAGACGCGCTGGAGTCCATCGATGTCGAGGGCCTCGGTAAGAACGTCTTTCATAGTTTCGCGAATCAGCGGGTGATCGGACAGCGCAATTTCGCCTTCGAGATTTTCCGGGCAGGCGAGCGCCTCGGGAAAAACGGCAGCGAGCAAATCATCGGCGCGCATACGCTGAATGTTGGGTGGGACTTTCTTTCCACCCCGAAAACGGAGAAGAGCGAGAGAGCGGCCGGCGTCCCATCGCCAGCGGGTGGTAAAGAGTGGAGAAGGCAGTACGGCTTGTTCGAGAACCTGCCGTACCGAATTGGGATGGAGGAAATGGAAAACGTCAGCAAGCGGGAAGCTGTGCTGCTCGCTGAGCGAAATGTTCAGTCCATTGTCGGTGGCGGCAGCTTGCAACTCAAAATTGAAGGAGCGGCAGAAGCGTTTGCGCAGCGCCAATCCCCAGGCTTTGTTGATGCGCGCGCCGAAGGGAGCGTGAATGATGAGCTGCATGCCGCCACTTTCGTCGAAGAAACGCTCGGCGATGACGGTTTTGTGCGTGGGAATCGCGCCCAGGATCGCGCGTCCTTCGCTTATGTATTCGGCTGCTTGTTCGGCTCCAGATTGGTCCAGACCGTATTCGGTTTTGAGCCAGTCCACGGCTTCGATGAAATCAGCGGGATTGTGCTGCTCTGAGGCCGATGGAGAGCGCGGAACTAACGAGCTGATTTGTTCGCGCAAGTCGGCGACGTGCGCGGAGAGCTCGTCGGTGCGGGCGGGCGCTTCCCCGCGCCAGAATGGTACCGTGGGCGCGGCGCCTTGCGCGTCTTCGACAAGCACGCTGCCAGACGCGACACGGCGGATACGCCAGGAAGTGTTTCCGAGCAGGATGATGTCGCCGGCGAGACTCTCGACCGCGAAGTCTTCGTCAACGGTGCCGACCGTGACGCCTTCCGGCTGCGCGACAACGGAGTAGAGAGAATTTTCGGGGATTGCGCCGCCGCTGGTGATGGCGGCGAGCCGCGCGCCGCGGCGGGCTCGCAGAACCTGGTTGACACGATCGCGGTGCATGTAAGCACCGTAGCGGCCACGCTGACTGGCGATGCCTTCGGATAGCATTTCGACGATCTCGTCGAAACTCTTGCGCTCCAGGTTGCGGTACGGATAGGCACGGCGGACGGACTGAAAGAGAGCGTCTTCGGCCCAATCTTCAGCAGCGCACATGGCCACGATTTGCTGAGCGAGAATGTCCATGGGTGAATCTGGGATGGCGATGCGGTCCAGATCACCCTGGCGGATGGCGCGAATGAGCGCGGCATTTTCGATGAGGTCATCGCGCGTGGTGGCGAAGAGGCGGCCCTTGGGAATCGCTCCGCGCCAGTGGCCTGCGCGACCAATGCGCTGAAGACCGACGGAGATGGAACGCGGCGAGCCGATTTGGCAGACAAGGTCAACGCTGCCGATGTCGATTCCGAGTTCGAGAGAAGCGGTGGCGACCAGCGCGCGGATTTCTCCGGCTTTGAGTTTGCGCTCCGCGGCGAGGCGCAGTTTGCGCGAGAGGCTCCCGTGATGCGCGGCTACGGCATCGCGGCCGAGGCGTTCGGCGAGGTTGTGGGCGACGCGTTCGGCCAGGCGGCGGGTATTGACGAAGATGAGCGTGGAGGAATGCTGTGTGGCGAGTTGGGCGAGGCGATCGTAGATTTCGCTCCACATTTCGTTGGAAGCGATGGGGCCGAGCTCGCTGGACGGTACTTCGACGGCGAGATCCATTTCGCGGCGATGGCCGATCTGCACGATTGCGGGGTCGTCGCTTTCAGAGCCAGTCAAGAAATGAGCGATCGTCTCAATCGGTTTTTGCGTGGCGGAGAGGCCGATGCGCGTGAGGCGCTTGCCGGTGAGCTGGTTCAGGCGCTCGAGGGAGAGAGCGAGGTGCGCGCCGCGCTTGTCGTCGGCTACCGCGTGAATTTCGTCGACGATGACAGTTTCGACGGTCTTGAGGATTTCGCGGCTCTTGGCCGC